>Ga0247837_1001264_pt1 | contig 53568 bp, 35 predicted proteins | sample LaCtaG_2_FD_187115 | JGI IMG/M metagenome (GOLD analysis project Ga0247837, IMG submission 187115) | Freshwater microbial communities from meromictic Lake La Cruz, Castile-La Mancha, Spain - LaCruzMarch2015_14.5m | ecosystem: Environmental > Aquatic > Freshwater > Lake | place: Spain: Castile-La... | reverse complement strand
GCCTTTCTACGTTTATAAAAACACATAACTAGGAATTCAGTCGTTATTCAGAGATTTTAGTTTTTCTCTGTATTTAGGTCTATATCCGCAGGGACTGAGGAAATTCCCAACAAAGGCTTGAGAGCAGTTCGCGGGTTTCCGAAAGCATATTTTTAAATGGATGAGAAGCTTGATCGGCTTCCCAGTCTGCCCCCAGAAGTGCAAGCCAAGGTGTACGGCCTGCTCAATATCGAAGTAGGCCGTTTGGTCTGGCTCGAGACCTCAGCTCCCTTCGGCTTCGTTTCCCTCCGTCTCCGCTTCTACGGCGAAAAGACCTCCGCAGTCGTCCTGCGTCCAGCCGAGCCGTACCGCGCCTACCCCAGCAACACCGCCCAGTACGCCATCCGCTGCAACCAGCAAACCTTCACCAAGTACCTTTCCGACATGCAGATTCTTACCGCAGAGGTCGTGGACGACTCAACCAACCGTCTGATTGGTCGCTTCTCTGTGAAATTGAAGCTGTACCTGCGGAAGGATGAAAGCAGGAGCCGGTCGAACCTGGCGTCTGACTTCGGCTTTGCCAATTTGGAGGTGCAGGGCGGGTTTCCCATTATGAGTGAAAAGCCAAATGTGGTGAAGTTGGGAGAAATCGAGTTCTGCATGAAAACGGACTATACGACGTGGAAGGGGGAAGGAGGGGTCAAAAAGTCCCTGCTGACTTCCTTCTTAGTCAATGAACTTCGAGCGGAAATCGACCCGAATCTACCTGTACAGCCCAGTGAAGACCGCAGAATGCCCAACTCCTATGCACAAATGCCGGTTGAGGACCTGTACAGGCCGCCTCAAATGTCCACTGGCGCCTTTCCAGACACTTCAGAGGTCGTAAGACTGCCGAAAGCGGCGGGACGGAGGGTGGAGCGGCCTGTTTCTGTGGCAGAAGCGGAGATAGAGGCAGCGGCTCAGCCGGAAAGGACTGTGGAGCCTACAGTGAGAGCTCCTGAAGAGGGGAAATTGATAACAGAGGGGGATTTTCTGGAGCGATTGAAGCAACGAGGGGAAAGTCTGAAAAGGCGAATGGAAGAAAGCGCCAAAGTCCCCGATTTCTCCACTCCCCTCCTAGACTTCCAGTCAGCGCCTCTCCCCCCCGAGGCAGACCTGGACCCAACTCTCCCCCCAGAAGACGACCCAGTGGAAATAGCTCCCGCTGACACTACTGAACTGCCTGCAGCCCCAGTCCAAGCCCTGCCTCCATCCCTCCACCTGCCCTCCGTCAAGTTCCTCAAGATCTGCATCACAACTCTCTCAGTGCTGGACGCCAGTGTGGTCAGAGACCGCACCATTGCTCTGGAATGCACTCTGCCCACTCCCACTCTGCAGCGACCACTCAAGAAAGGAACCGACTCAAAGGCGGTTTTGACGGTTCAAAACGACGTAATGAAGCTGAACTATAAGGACGGATACGACAACATTTTCGATTTCAGACATGAGTCTTTGCACAATGTCAGCTTCACGGAAGGGGTCATAAAGGCCTTAGCGGACCAAACCATACGCTTTAGACTACTTGGAACTGACTCGAAAGCCAGGGAAGTGGAACTGGGCAAAGGGGAGATTAGGTGGGAGACGCTGCTGATGTCTCCAGGACCTACGTATTCAGCTGTGTTGGAACTAATGCCGATTGCTGCAGGTCCCAAGCGAGTGAACAGCAGAGGACCTTCTGCCAGAGTAAAGGAAATAGCCCGGCTTAGTGTCGCTTTGGAACTACTGCCAGAGGCCAAGTTGGAGCCCAGTCCTGAAGTAGCAGTGCCTGCAGTGGGTATGAAGCAGGAAGACACTAGGACCCCAGCGCTCTCTGTGCCTGTAGAAGACGTGAAGACTTATCAAATGTATTTATCCATCCTCAGTGCTTCCAAGCTGGACCCTAGACAGGATGGCAGTCTGCGGAATCCCTTTGTGCGTTATAAGCCCTTCCTGGAGACTGACTTCCTCACAACTCCTGTACTTTGGAATTGGACTGAAAGCCAGCGGTTTAACCACGTAATGATGACTCCAATAGCAGCCTCAGACCTAGTAATAGGCAGGATGAAGACTGGCAGGCTGACTATTGAGGTCTGGGACAAGCGTTCTCCCAGTGAAAATGAACTGCTCGGTCTAGTAGCAGTGCCACTAGCCTCCCTAGCTGCTGCAATTGAGACCGGCGCAGTGGGCATCCAAGGCAGTGTGTACCCTTACATCTGTGTGGACGAAGCAAGAGCTGTGCACAACATGTTGCAACACAGAGATGTGGGGTACCTGCAACTGTGTGTAGCTCTGGGCAGTGCAGCGCAAGTGCAGAGACTACACGAAGCGCAGCAAGCAGCCCTGGGTCCTGAGGAAGTGAAGGAAGAGCCGGAAGTCACAGTGCCCAAAGTCAAGGAAGTAGCCACAAGTCTCACTGATCTGATACAGGAGCCAATACAGACGTATGAGGAAGTTTCTCCTGAAAAGCCGCCTGCAAAGCTGATGGAAAGCGTGGAATCGATAGGGGACATTACTGCCTTTCTGAACCGTAAGGAAACGAAGGAAGTGCCTCAGTCTCCGCAGCCAATTGTCAGTGCAAAGTCACCAGAAATAGTGGAAACTATACCCGAGCTGCCCAATCCTGAGGCCTTAGTCCTGGAGATAAAGGAGAAGTTGAGCCTCGAAGCAGTGGACTTGGATGAGGAGCTGAGACTTGCGGATGCAGCTGGAAGTGGCTATTTGTCAGCAGAAGCGGTCACTAGGCTGCTCAGTGACCTCAACTTACCCCTCAGCCAGGCTGAAATCGCCCTTTTCCTCGAACATATAATCGCCAACTCTGAAAAGTCGACCAAAAAGCGCATCTATCACAGCGAGATTTTAAGCATTTTGGGCATATATCCGAAGCGAGCCCAAAACACTCGCCACCGATTCGAAGTTTCCCTGACAGAACTGACTTCCTGCAAGGTCCTGCAGCTCTTCCCAGACCACTCCCTCTACCTCCGTCTCCAATTCCCTCTAGATGACGGCTTGTCCGAGTCCAGTTTGCTTTCCAACGAGGAGCGGCAGCCCCTGTCAATGAAGTCAGTGCATTCCTGCACTATATCGGAAGGACAGAAGTTGGAGGACTGCATGTCGGGGTCAGTGGCGGGAGTGATGATTTGGCTGTGTAGGAATGAGGACAGGTCGGAAACACAGGTGCTGGGCAGGGCGGTGTTGCCCTCTGAGGAGCTTTTGGACCTGGCGCAGGAAGGGGGCAAATTGGTGCGAGTACTGTGCTTATATGCAGACAAGAATAAGGCCATTCAGTCGCTCAATTCGGACATCATAGGGAAAATTCGCTGCATAGTCAAGTACGACCAAGACAAAACCAACGAACTGCCAGATGTCATTCGGTCCTCAGAACTGTTATTGGAGCGGCACACTTCCGTGGAAATGAACATTCCCAAGTACAGCCTATTGACGCTGTTTGTGACCGGAATCACCAATATCGACCGAGGAATTGCTTATTATCGTAGTCAGGGACTCACCCTTTCCCAGCCAATTCAATCTTTCGTGCGAGTGAATTTATTCCACGAAAGCTCAGAAGCAGGTCTACACGTCTCTGAAATCCTCTCAAAACCACTCTCCTGGGCCACTTCTATGGACCTCAACCAGCGCTTTCAGGTGGACATCACCATCACTCCCGCAGTTCTCAGCTACGTAGAGACCAAAACAGCCCTGGTCGAGCTGGTGGTCGTGCAGAGAGATGAGGAGTTGGTGTTTGGAAGTGCCAAGGTGGGGCTTTTGCCAGTGCTGTTGAGCTCTGTGAAGGGCGAATTTCCCCTGCTGAATATATACGGACAGTATATGGGAAGTGTACTGATGGCACTGAGTCTAAACAAGGAGGACTATAGGCCGGAAATGGCGCAAGTGCAGGAAATCCAGGAAGAAAAGGAATATAAAGAAGCGAAGGCGGTACAGCCTGTGAGTCCTGAGGACAGCCTGGCGGACCCTATTCCAGACCGCTTTTCCCCCTTGCCAGTCGCTCAACCAGATCCAGTAGCAAAACTGCTGATAACCATTGAGTCGGCCATTCGTATTGCCTCCCCGTCCACCGGCGGCCTGCCTAATCCCTACATAAGAGTGATTTGGAGAGAAGAGGAAATCGGGCTCACGGCCACCATCCTTCGGTCTACCTGCCCCGGCTGGACTTCCTCCTTCTTCATTCCTCTGCACGAACAGGACTTAGAGGCTGTTCGGACCTGTCCCCTGGCCCTGGTGCTATTTCACAAGCCTTTAAACCCCTCAATTGACGAGGAATTCCTAGGGAAAGCAGTTGTCGACCTGTCTCAACTCGTCCGTCCCGGACTAAACAGCGAAATCGAAGGCTGGTACCATATTCTTCGCAGTGAAGCCTCCAGCGGACAAGTGAAACTCCGCATTTCCCCCACTATCAACCTGTACGAAGAGCTGATAAAGCCTCGGGAACAGGTCAAGAGTTGGTCCACTTTGTCTCTCTCCCATACAGGTCCGCAGCGCACTTCTGTGTACCAGAGCCAAATTGATAGGAAAATGGAGTCGATGGAGGAGTCGCTGAGAGGGGCGGAGGACCAGGACTTGAGGGCACTGCACACTCAGAAGATGCGGGATTTGGACCAGTTGAATGCGTACTTCACTCGGAAAATCACAGGAAATGAGGAGGAGGAAAAGACATTTCCGCCTGCTGAGGAGTATCAAGAGGAGGAAATTGAGACTGGGAGGCCGCACTTAGACCCTTTGTCCAGTGCTCCTGAGGCTCTATATGCAGAAATACCCAGCGATTTGGTGGAAAGCTCTCAGCCGCCCGACCCTCTTTTCGAGGAATTCGACGACTTCGCAGAGCGCTCAGCTGAAATTCTAGCCGCAATTCAAGAGGCCTCCAGTCTATCCAGCAACCCCGTCCAACTAGACCTCCCCCGCACTCCCTCTCCCCCTCCCTACTCAGTCCCCCTGCCTTTCACTGCACCTAGAGAGCGGGAAGAGCCCTTGCGAGAGTCTGTGGAGTCGGAGGACCGCAGGAGTGTGCACTCGGAAGTGGTTCGGCCCACTAGGAAGCCGCCAATGTCGAGGGTGAGGACTGAGGAGCTGTCCCGCATCGAAGCAATTATGAGGGGAAGCGGCAAGTCTTCTAAGTCTAACTCAGGCCTTTGAGGTAGTTCTAGTGGCTGATAGGTCAGTTGACTGAGGGAATAGAGGCTATTTGGGTATATTCACTGGCTATAGAACCAATAGCGCTAGAGTGAAAGCACCAATGCAGACCACTGCCGCCCGCCTCCGAAACACCTCCACCGCGCCTCTCTTTTCCGCACATAGACTACGCAGGTGAACTCCGGTCTGTGCTCTTTCCTCCACTTTCCTCAGCAAAGCCTCGCACGCCTGCAGCAAACTGCTCCGTCTGGCTTCTGTCTCTGCGAGCACTCTCTGACTAGGGTTCGGGTCTGTGACGGGCGCTTCTGCCTTGGTGTGGAGCTTGGTTGGGGGAGGTGGAGTAGCGGTTTTGCTGGGTTTAGAGGGAGTTGTGGCTTGAGATTGGACGGATATGCGGCGGTTTAGCTCCGATAAAGCTGAAAAGGCCTTGTCGAAATAGGGTGAGAGTATGTTTTGCTGATATCGGTCGAGTGCAGCCCAGGAAGCCTCCAAAGTGACGATATTTTCCTCTCGTTTCGCCTTTTCCCACTTCAACTTTTCGCAATTTTCGAGCCTTTCATCGAGTTTGGCCCTCATTTTGCTGATTTCCGCTTGCATTTTTGAGCATCTCTCAGTGCCTGATGCAATCCTCGCAGTGACTATTTCCTTCTCTCTCCCAGCCCTTCTAATAGCTTCGTTATAGTCACAGGCTTGTTTCTTCCGTGCATTTATCTCCTCAGCTATCGCAAACTTCTCCTGAAAAATGGTCTGAATGTCGACTTTTGTCCTGCCAATATGGTTCACCAGTGCTGCAGTTTGCCCTTCTAAAGCCTCCACTTCCCTCACTACGGACTCACTACGTGTGTCCAAGCGAGCTTCCAAGCCCTTGATTCGCTCCTCTGTCCTTTCCAGGCAGTTGGTCTCAATGGCAGTGATTTGGCCTAATAGCTGCAGATAAGCGAGTCGGTTGGCTTCGTAGTAGGGACTAGTCCGGGTGGCTAATAGGGCTTGCGAGTTGCTGTCCAGGCGCTGCAGCTCTTCGTTGATTGCAAGCATCTGATCACTGGCCTCTCTCTCAATCGCATGCATCAACTCCGCTTTCTCCAGTGCCATCAGTTCCTTCTGTCTCCTCAGCTCTGTCACCTCCGCCTCCACTCTCTCTATGTACGTCTGCGCAGCCACCCGCTCTCTAACCGCGGACTCAATAGACCTATCCAAGTCTTTGTGCACGTCTATGTACTCAGCCCTGTGACGCTGGTAGTCGGACAGCACCTCTTCCTTGTCTGCTTGCAACTGGACTGTGAGGTGTTCGAGCTGGGACAGGGCGGTGAGGTACTTCTGCAGGTGGGTTTGCCTGCGGTTGCTCTGGTCTTGCAGTATTGCGATTCGGAGTAGGACTGGGTTGGAATGATAGTCCTCTGGAATCATAGTGGATGGCTCTTCTGCTAAGTCCTGCTCAGCCGCTATATGCAGTGGCTCCCTAAAACTGCTAGAAATGGGCATTTCTTCCTGCTTTTCAGCCATTTCCGAGTTGTCCCCATACGAATCTTCAATCAAATCTTGAGTGTATCTCTGCAGCTGACTCATGTACTGCTTCACTGCGGCTTGATACTGAGTGGGGTCGTAGTCTGCAGGCCTCTGGCTGTGCAGTTTCTCCCTTCTCTTCACTATTTCCCCTATATCGCGTTGGATCGCACTCAGTCTTCCCCTAATTTCCCTCTCTTCCGTCTGCAGATTAGAGACTATCTGAGCATTCCGCTGTCCGACTAAAGCACACAGCGCCTCTTTCGTAGTAGTTTCCATGACAGTGTAGTTATCCGGCAGTCGCCCCCACATCTGCTCAGGGACCGCAGCTCTGCAGATAGGACAATTGTGGGAAGTGGTTTTGAGGGCGGGGATGCAGAGAGAGCAGAGGGTGTGGCCGCAGGGCAGGACTTTGGCCTTCCTGTTGGATGTGAATGATTCTGTGCAGATTGGACACTCGTGTAGGGACATTTCTATTCCCGCATTTCCCATAGCCTCGGACAGCTAATCTCCTCCCTCTAACTTTACACTAACTGACTCTATCCAGAAACAAGTTCCTGGCCACCACTCTCCTGTTCTTCCACAGCACACAGTCCCTCGCACTGACCCTGTGCTCCCCTTCACTCACCCGCACTCCTTTGACTCTCAAGTCATGTGACGCCCTCACTACCTTCGGACTGGCGAAAGCATGGTGTGCAGCGAAGTCCACAGCTTCAGTCCCTGTCCTTTGGTAGTGAAATCGGCCTGCGCTTCGATGACCGGGTAGGGAAAAGCGCTGTCTGGGGGACTGGGGAGGGGAGGGAAAGCCGGCCACTGTGCGGGAGGTCCAGTAGCCTTCGAAGCAGTCGGAGAGCTTTGAACGGGCGGAGATTGGCTGGGTTTCTTCCATGTCTATTAGAAACCTGGGGACTGGCAAAGGCTATTAGTGGCTTTGAAGTCGAAAAGTTAGGCGCTTCGATACGGCTTCCTTGAGACTGACTTTCCGGTGATTCGGCGTCTGCTCTATTTGCAGCAATAAGTCTCCCAGTCCATCACTTCTAGTCACAGGCTCAATTTTGGCTCTTTTGCACGTTTCTCCCTCAGTTTCGCTCATTCGCTTGCTTGGAAGCGACACTAGTCCGGCCTTTATTGCCCCTTCCAATTTGGATCCTACAGCCTCAGTCTCTTTTTTAGCGATACTTGAGTAGCTATTTGCAGGCTTGGGAATGGGAGAGAGACTGGAAGAAGGCAGCCTAGCAACGAGAGGCGGGAGGTCGGGGGAGCTGGTATATGGGAGAGAGAGTAGGGAGTAGGAGTCGATGTCTCGTTCGCACGTCAAATTTATAGATCAGCAGTCATCCTGAGAGTGGCAATTGCCATACATCGCTTACCTCAGCCTATTTCCCTTGCTATTAGCCTTTCCCCACTCCGAGTAGTCCCACCCCAAGCCAATCCCTGCCCACCGAACTGCCTCCTCTATCTAAGCACATTCAGACTTCAAGGTTCTTTGCCGCCATACCAAACGAATTCTTCTAAAACAATATGAATGTGTTTCTAGCAGGGCTGCCCGCCTGCACGCCCGAAGTCGAAATCCGTGCTCTCCTGCCCTCCGCCCACATCCAAGCCGTCGAGCCCCACGTAAGTCCCACACAGGGCTCTTTCGCCTTCCTGCAAGTTCCTCCGTCCCAAGTCCGGTTTCTATGCGACCTTTACGATAAGGTGAAGTACGGAGCGAGAACTCTGCATTTGAGTGCTGTTAGGGAGAAGCTGGAAAGCTGCACTACCTGTCTCAGGTTTGGACATTCTGCTGAAGTCTGCGCCTCGACCCAGTTCCAAACGCCCCAAAAGCTCCATATGAGTCCTACAACCCGCTCCCCCTCGAAACGAATCCGCGCTCCTACACCCAAGGACCTGATTGGGGAGTACGAGAACTGGGTCGTTTGCAATAGTGTCACCTTCGCTAGAGAATGGGAAACCCCGGGCAACACCGACGACTGGCCGTCCGGTCCTCCTCAAAAGCAGCCCGAAGTGCAGGTCAGAGCTGAGGTCCTGCCCAAGATTTCCTTCGTCACTCCGCCTCGAAAACGCTCATCTGAGGACTGCCTTCGCAACTCCCACATCCTCACTCGCTCCCAGTCCACCGGCAAAAAGAACAAAAGCTTCCTTGAGAAGTGTCTCGAGGAGTTGCGGAATTGTGGGAAAATCGCCACAGTTGATGGAGATTTCCTGCTGGTTGGCGGAAGGGAGGAAATTGACAAGAATACGAAGGTAAAATGTGCAGTTTGTAAGAGCATGATGATGGCGAAGAATATACAAGAGCACTTTTACAAGGTAAGCCATCAAACTTCCGTCAGAAAACTGCGTTAACTCTTAGACAGCAGAGGAATTAGGTCTGTGAGGCGGGTTCATGAGAATGTAGGTGCGGAATACGTCTTTATTGCTGGGTTTTCGAGTAGTTCACGTAATTATTTCCGTTTATAATGCGATTTAGTCTGCAAATTTTACTATAAAAATGTCTTAAAGCTGTAATACAGGCAATAATTTCTGATTTTGCGGCTCATAAAAGCAGATAATAGGCTAATATCACATAGAAACAGGACTTAAGAGCAGTGAAACTCTCTGGACACAAGCGAGTTACTGGCTATTTACATCTTCAAAGCCTGGGGGCGCTGCCTTTGGTCTGTCGAAGTCCCTGCTGAGCGTCTGCACATGCGCAGACCAGTCAATCTGTGTGTAGGACGGATTGGCAGAGTGGAACTCCACACTGTCACTACTGAAAGGCGGTCCATTGGCCCAATCGGCCTCTTCCACCCCGGCTTCACAAGCAGGTGGTAGGTCACTTCCAGTCCAGCCGCTGCGGAACTCTTCCGGCAAGTCTGAAATCATAACGGACCGCTGATAGCCGAGGGGCAGAGCCGGGGAGCTGTCGGAAAGGCTGTAGAAGTGGCCTTCTTGCTTGAGCATCACGTGAGGGTTCACTTCGGGTGCCACTTCGAACAGTTCACTGCCCCACTTCCTCGCGAAGTCGCTGATGTTGGCACAGTCGAAACTGCTCCAGTTCACCACTCGGCCGAGTCTTTGCGTCAGCGAGGTTTCGAGTTTGCCTGCGGGAGTAGCAAGTCGGCTTTCTCCCACAATGGTGTGAATGGTGGACAGGACAGTTTGGAAGTCTGCGTCTGAAGCAGAGGTGCTGGCTGAGTGGCCGATGTAGACGGCAAAGGGGTGGTTTGAACCCCGCTGTTCGATCTTTATATTGGGAATTGTGGCCAGTAGGTCCTTTAGCTTGGCGAAGCCTAGTTCGTTCAAGTCCAGGGGAAAGGGCAAAAAGGCCTTTAATTTCATCGGCAATTGGGCTAAAGAAACCCCCTCAATTGTCTCCAAAAGCGTCTCAATGATTGCATTTTTTGCCTGTTTTAGTCTTTCCGCGACCACTTCCTCAGGCGTTTGCGTGGCTTTTCCCGCAGTCCACACCAGCAGAGTCTTTTGATACCTCAAAATATCGTCATTAATGGCCATCTGCACCATACAGCTGAGTCTGCCCAGACTACAGCTCTGCAAGGCCGCCGGACCACAGAACTTGAGGAACTGCGCACAGCCATATCTCCCACCCGCAATTGCCTTGTCTTCCTCACTTCTAGGCCAAGCCTTGACTTCAGGCTCGAAGTGCGACTCTAGGAAGGATATGAAGGACTGCCATTGGTCAGTGGTTGTGACTTGCAGACTATCGCCGGGCTTGAGGGAGTTGTCCAGTGCGAGCCAGCGCTCTCCGTCAGGGTAGATAACCTTGGCTTCGAGGTTCGTGAGGGCGTCCATTACGTCGAGAACTACGAAGTTGGGGACTTCGCAGGTGGGGATATTGAGCTGGGCTGTGAGTGTATCAGCAGCCTCAGGGGCGCTAAGGGAGTGGTGGTGTTTGGAACGCTCCGCCACTGCTTCCATGAAGACCTGCCACTGCTGCACTGTGGGCTTCACATCGAAGGCTTCCTTCATGCGGGACTGAATGGCTCGCTCTGTGGGCAGCATTTCATCGTTCTTCAGGGAGCGCAGAGTCCAGAGGAGCAGTTCCAGGGAAAGGCTTTCTGCTTGGAGACTGATCAAGTTCACAGTCCTCAAAGCGCCGAAAGTCCGGTTTGTGACGTGAATCAGCCCTGCGCTTTGCACGGCTTGGATAGCAGTTCGGGCTTGCTCCGCCTTCACTATCGCATAGTGCTGAAACCCACTTATCAGAGTGGAGACCTCAGTCATCACTTTCCCTTGGTTCGCGTAGGACTTCAGGAAGTCAACTAGTCGGCTTTCAATGCCGCCTGCAGTTGCGTGTCGGGTCCATTGGTGGAAGACAGGGACCAGGTCTTTGGACTGGGCTTTCTTGCGAGGAGCGGTCAGGTCTTGCGACATTTGCTTCACTTTCGAAGTAACTGTGTAAGACACAGGAGAAGCTTTGATTTCTGCAGGGAAGGTAAAGGCGAGTTTCTCAGTCGAACTAGCCACAAGGATGGAGTCTTTGGGGGACTGGGTAGTAAGTTCGCATAGGAAAGGCTTCATACGTGTAGCGCTCCCTGTCAGAATCAGCACTTTGCCTGAGTCTTCCCGAAGTCGCAGCGTCACGTCCATTATCAGGGAGTCGTAGTCGGGCACTCCCTGCCTCGTCACCAACTCAAACCCTAGCTCCTTTATCTCTTTCCCCAGTTTCAAGAAAGTCTGCGCATACGCCCTCGCCTCCCTCACCTCTCCATAGCAGTTCTTCACTCTCGCAAGTACACTTTGGACCTCAGTCACAGACCTGGGAGCAAGGCTAGCCATGTCCCAATAGAGGGTAACGGTGGGTCTGGCTGTGCGAGTGGGCAGGGCAGAGCGCTGGTGAGCTTGGCGCTTTCCTCGTTTGTGCAGGCTTTCGTCGCAGACTAAGCAGAGAGACTGGCCGCAGGCTTCGCAGTAGGTCTGGGCCGGACTCGATTCGCATTCTTCGCAGTTCATTTTTATATTAGGGGCAGATAGAGATAGGAAGAATAGGACTGCGGAGAGCTTTCCGGCTGGAGAAATCGAATTAGGGCAGTGAGAGAGATGCATCTGCGAGACTTTTCTCGAACTTCAGCACTTTCGTGGAGAGTGTGAGAGCGAAATAAGCAAGAAACAGTGAACTTTCTTGTATAGTGGCTAAATGCGCATTCTCGTTTCCTATCTTAATTCCACCCTTAGATTCCTCGATATGCTTCCGTCTGACTAGCATCGATTTCGCGGGAAGCAAAGCCTCCATTTTAGCTCAGCACTGCCTCCCTACCCACCAGTCCATCTCCTCCAACGTATTCCTCTCCAGTAGTCACCTATACTCTATACCCTCCTTTGTCCTTTCACCCAATACCAGTCCTGCCAAGTGGGTGTTAGAGACTTGAAAGGGTATGGTGGAGGACTGGGGAAAAGTCGTGGAAGGCCCTAAACAAGCAGGCAAGGGCTTCAGCTGCCAAGCACTAGTCTCCGCAGGCACATCCTCTGCAAACATCAGCGACTTCATCGCCTATATCGCCGAAACACCCAAATTCCGCTCGAGAAACAGTCTCTTTATCGCGTATCGATTTGTGGAAAGCGAAGGATATGAGCAGACTGAGGAGGAAGCCGCAAGTCTTAAGCTGTTACACCTGCTTCAGCGGATGGGCGTGGAAAATATCCTCGTGGGAGTCGTGCTTTGGACCGATTTGGCCATTCAAGCCCTCGGCTCAGATCTGTACAGGGCTGTTTTAGAGGCTGCGAGGACCCTTGTAGAGACTATTCACAGTGAGGCTGCTTCCCTGAGGACCAGTCAAGCCGACCTACCCAAAAGAACCCTCATTCAGTTGCCTCCGCTGAGTCCTGAGAGGTGGCGGCCTAAACAGAAAAGACGGGCTTTGCACCTGTCTCTGGACTACCCGCATAGTGCAGAGCCTGTGCAGTGCTTGGGAGACAAGGACTACGAGGCCAGTCGGAGTGAACTCACTGCAACTGCCAAGCAGGTCAATGCAGCTTTAATAGCGGCCTTGCAGAAACAGGTGGAAAGTGCGGCTGTAAGTGCGCTTTTGCGACTGCTATTCGTGATATTGGCGAGAACTGCTAGGAAGTGCATAGAGCCGGGGGATTTGCTGGTTGGTCGAAATCTACGAATCGCATTGAACTCCTTTCGGCCGGTTTTCCTATCTCCCAGGGAAGTCGCAACGGCTCAGAACCTCCAGCGCAAGGTCGAAACTGCCCGCAGTCCCCCGGGTCTCGAGGCTGAAATCGGCATTTTATTCAGCTGGGCCAAAGCTGCGCTTCGCCTCTGTTCCCAGCCCACTCTGCAGCCTCTAACTCTCCGAGAAGAGCCTCCGGAGCCCACTTTGCTCTTTACGTCCGCAACTTCGGTCCGACAAGGGTGCTACGGCACACCGACTCAGTTTGTGTTCGACGGGTTTCGCAGTAAAAATGTAGCGAAAATAGTGCAACTTACAAGGAGAAAAGAAGTGCCGAAGACAGGCTTAGAAGCACTCACAGAGCTCATTTTACAGGGAAAAGCCACTGAGGAAGCCTGGGGGTCGCTTCCTCCACCCACCGATAAATCGAAAATCGACCTAGACTCTGAACTTGAATCGAAGCTGTTAGAAGCCAGAAGACAGCAGCTGCAGCAGGAGGAACGCATAAACAGGCTGATTGGCCTGCGCTTGGAAGACCTGAGAGTCGAGCCCCACTCACTGGCGGGCATATCGGATGTGGACGTGTTCAAGTATGTGGAGAACTCGGACTTGAGGCAACTGCCCACAGGCATGCTAATGGCCTTCGCAGGGAAGCTCAAGGAAAGAAGGAGACGGAAGTCCAAGAAACTGGCTAATTGATATACTAGGCAGCGACCTCGTCCTCGGGCTTCTTCTCGATCAGCAGGCTTTTATGTATATGCGGGATTACACCTCCGCCTGAGATCGTGGCCTTGACCAGGGTGTCCAGCTCCTCGTCGCCGCGGATAGCCAGCTGCAGATGTCTGGGAGTGATGCGCTTCACCTTCAGGTCCTTACTAGCGTTGCCAGCCAGCTCCAGCACTTCCGCTGTCAGGTACTCCATGATCGCTGAGGCGTACACTGCGGAGGTAGCGCCTACACGGTAGGCAGAGTTGACCCGCTGCTTGAGGAAGCGATGAATACGACCCACAGGGAACTGCAGTCCAGCCCGCACCGAACGAGACTGAGGGTTGCGCTTGGACCCTGCCACCTTCCCGCCTTTGCCGCCCTTGCCGCCCTTGCCTTTCGCTCCTGCCATTGATTCTAAACTCCCAGCGGAGGCGGCTTAAGAGGGGAACTGATTGGTGTAAAAGACGAGATGCGCACAGATACGGATACTTCTGGAGGATTAGGGAGCTGGGGGTGCTGGGGCTTTGGGGCGTAGAGACTGTCTGGTCATCTCGAAGTTGGGTCCAACAGCGCCCATCTGCCTAATTGCTAATGACTTTCTCAGGTCCAAAAACGGATAGTGCACTTCCCACCAGAAGACGCCTAAGCCGCCTAAGGGACACAGAGACCCCCAAACCCGCCTCAATGCACTAATCTAAGCAATTTCCCTCGCAATTCCAACTTCACCAAGATATTTCCTCCTCACAGGTCCTCAGCACTCCTACATCAACCCACTGAATACAGGTTCCCACTGGTCCTAAGTACTCACAGGACCGATGGCGCATATATAATGAAAGCTGCCAAGCACTCTGACGAAGACGAGGGAGAGAAGTCTAACGAGGAAGAGGACATTCCAGCTGCTGATACTAAGGAAGAGGAAAAGCCAGCAGGCGGAACTCGCTGTCTGGGAGTCACTATTCTGATATTCATTGTAGTGCTGCTGTTTCTCAAGTATCAAGAGGGACAGTTCAAGCGCAGTGGGGAGCCGATTACGGATGATTTGTATGAAGCGTTGGGACTGGACTCGACGGCTACGCCTCTTGCAATTAAGCAAAAGTTCAGAGCCCTATCGAAGGTCTACCACCCTGACCGGAACCCCAACTGCGAAGACTGCCAAGAGCGCTTCAACTCAATCGTCCAAGCCTACGAAGTCCTTTCCGACGCCGAGCGCAGAGACGCCTACGACAACTCCTACTCCCGTGGCAAGAAAATCACCTCCCATACACACCAACTCACAGCCGCCAACTACAATCGACTAGTAAGCAGCAGCTTTGACTACTGGGTCGTGCAGGTATACAGGGACGGGGACGAAGTGTGTGAGAAGTTCTCCCCAGTGTGGGAGCAGGTAGCGGGCGATTTGGAAGGAATGGTCAAGTTCGGCCGTGTGAATGCAGACAAAGAGTCGCAGTTGCTGCCTTCCATGCCCTTCAAAATCAAGGTGTATCCCTCTGTTTTCACCACTGAGCAGGCTGGTCCTGTCATCTTTTCCCTCAAGTCTATGTTCGACCCGCGAGAGTTAACCAAAATGATAAAAGAGGCGATACCGAATGGTATTCAGATGGTGGAGTGGGTGAATTTGCAGGAAGCTCTAAATGGGGATATCACTGCAGTGGCGGTTTTCTTTAGGGAAAAGGCTGATACGCCCTTTGCCTATAAGCTCTACGCCAATAGACACCGCTTTGATTTCCAGTTCTTGCAGGTAGTCCCTTCTGAAGTCAGTACAGTCCGGCAGACCCTAAAGGTACCCAACAAAGCCACATTTGCAGTATTCTATAAGGTGCAAGGGGAGCTGAAAAGCCTCGTCATCACTGAAAAACTCACTGAAAGCCTCATCGAAACAGTCCTTCTGCAGGCCCAAAGGCAGTCTTGGCCCTCTCTATACAGCGACAACTTCTCCCATCTCTGCCGTGGCTCCGCCTCTTTGTGCCTATTGTCCCTCATTGAGCCTGACTCCGCCCTGCTGCAGCTCTCCCAAAGCACTAAGAAAGACTACCAATTCACGAGAGTCACCCCTGATTTACACTCATTTCCCATCGAATTCACATATCCCGTGGTGATCGTTCATTCCGTCACAGGCGATTATGTTCCCTTTGAGTCCTCGAGCAAGGCGCTTTCCTTCCTTAAGAGCTACTCACCTGAGGAGGACTCGGACCGCTGGGTGTCGGGAGTGGAGCTGGAAGGGTATTTGCATTATCGGGGATATGCGCTGTGGAGGGAAGGACTGAATCTGATGTTTTCGTGGGGCGGGTTTGGAGCTTTGACGCTGCTTTACGTCTCCTACAAAATCCTCTTCTAATAGCTAAGACTAGACCTTCGGGCGACTTTTGACAGAAGTCACAGGTCGCTTGACCTTCTCAGACACAGTCCTCGCATGCGCCTTTCGTCTAATAGCCTCGAGACTCTGCGGTTGGGGGGTGGAGTCCAGCTTGGACCGAGAGTTATAGCTGTTTTCCGAGTGTTTGTATACCTCACTTCTACGCTCTGAGTCAGTGGACTTGCGGACTTGTCGGTCTGTCAGAGCTGCCCGCTCCGGACTTGGCCGGAGTACCTTGAGCCGCTCGATGTTCTTTTCATCCGATTTCTTGCGAGCGAGCACTTCCTGCGTCTTCTTAATCCGGTACAGCTGCAGCTCTCTTAGCACTCTTTCGTAATCCTGCTTAAACCTCTCCAAGTCAATTACTCGTTTATCGTAAACAACCCTCAGACCGATGCATTCCTTTTCCAGCCTGAGCAAGGCTCTGTGCTTGGCCTCAGCCAGTTCATACAACTTCTGTGCCTTACTATCACCTTTGAACTCAGGTCCTTCTCTTTCCAAGCTGAAGACTCTCCGGTGGGACTGCGTAGGGACCTCTTCCTTGTCTTGGGAAAGCAGTTCTAGGGTGGATAAGGACTGGCGATGGAGGGCTTCTTCGCTGTCGCTCGTGTGAGTGATTTCTCGGGTTCTTCGGCTGTCGCTGTGACTAGATTTCTCGATTTCGTCCAGTTTCGCTTGTAGGGCATCTGCGTGGAGTTTTAACTGCTGCTCGATCTAGGTGGTCAATACTCGGATGTGATTCCGCACTTCGGCTTCCAGCTTCTGCAGCATAGTTTCAAATTGTTCACATCTACTGGCAATATCGCTCTTGTCAGTCTGCTTGAAGTCTCGCTTACAACTCAGCAGTGAGTTCACCAAGTCTTTGAAGTTTTCCAAGATCTCCAAGCAGTCCAAGTCCTCCAGAGTGCTGCGGTCTGCTTCTGTCAGTTCCTCGTCCTCAAGTTCGCAGTTGGACAGGTAGGCCTTGCGGAAGAGGTCGCGGAGGCCTGTTTCCAGGTCTTTGATAACCACCTCTGTCATTTTAGTTACGTTAGAGACTCTTTGTTGCAGGCTGTTGAAGGGGAAGGGATTTGTGGGTATATGAAATGATACGTAGGAAAGGGAGCTCTATTGGCGCTGCTAAAGCGCTATATCTCACAGCAATTCCCCCAAACAATCTCCATTCTTCATGAAAATCTCTATTGCTCATAATAGCAACTCGGACTTTTCCCGGCTTTACCTAGTCCTCATTTACTACACTCTCTGGCCGTCTCCGTGCCGAGCTGTTCATCATAGAAATAGCCCTCAAACAAGCCTCTAGTGCTCTGCTTCGCAGCAGCCAGTAGGGCCTGTTGGTCATCCCTCCACTCCTGTCCCGCTACTCGACTGTCGAAGTTTTCACTCCCTTGCGGCACAAATGGCGAAGGGAAAGTCCTGTTTTCGATACTAGTCCAGTCGACATCCTGCAGCCAAGGGTGGCTTTTCACCTCTAAAACGCCATTGAGACCCAAGCGATTGGCAGGTTTCCGCTGTAGTAGTCGATTGCAGAAGTCTGCGGCCTCAGCAGACCAGTGATCTGGCACCTCCTGCAGGCGGATTTGGACCTGTCTGGCTAGGATAGAGTCGCGGATTTCCTTGCGGTTGCGACCCACGTAGGGTCGTCTGCTGAGCATTAGTTCGTGCACTATGACTCCCAAAGCGAAGAAGTCGGACACTAGGCCGTGACTTTGCCTGCAGATCACTTCAGGCGCCATATACCCAGGCGTCCCAGAAGTGTCCTGGTTATTTTCCGGCCTCAGCACTCTCGCAATTCCAAAGTCCGTGAGGCGTATATACCCCAGCCCATCCATCACCAAGTTCTCCGGCTTTAAGTCTCTGTGAATGATATTGCAGGCATGCACATAGTCCAGACCTATGAGGATTGCAGCCACAAAGAACCTCACTTGGTCCTCCGTGAACTCCTTCACTCTCGATATATGGTACCTCAAGTCTCCACCTGGCAGTAGGTCCATGCCCAAGTAGAGGTTTTCTCGGTCTTGGAAGGCGAAATGCATATTGACGATAAAGGAGTGCTTGAGGACGGTTAGCAGCCTGCGTTCGTTCATAACTGAGGCGACGCTTTTCTTCGCTATAACTCGGGTTTTCAGCATTTCCTTCATCGCATAGAGCTGTTTGGAGGATTTCTGCTGGACTTTCCACACCTTCCCGAAGCCGCCCTTGCCTATGGCGTACACGAAGATGAAGTGGGAGCGGGTGAGGCCGATTGTGGAGTCGAAGTTGTCGGTGTGAGTACTGCAGTTGCCCATATTACTGCTATCAGTCCATCCTTTCCTCTCACAACATTGTTTTTTCTATGAAACTAGATCTCTGTGTATTGGTCTTTCTGTGACTTTGAGATATTGGCTCGTCATGCCACATAGGATACATCTGAGGACGAAGTCCACGTCGCCATATCTTCGAATTGGGGATGTTGCGAGTGTAGTCGCATAAGTCTTAAGTAACTCACTTGCCATAACAGCACTTGAATATGCGACACATCCTGCAACTTCAGCCCATTTCCAGTAAATAAACATTGAACCCTCCCGATCAGTCAGAAAAGTGCAATTTTGCTAGTGCTATCGTCAGTACTGATTAGTATTAGCCTAGTGTTCCTACTAGTAACATTGGAGTATCTGCGCCCTTCAAAGCTTGACCCTGCTTATTGTCCATATTTGCACGATGAGGCTGCTATGGCTGCTGCTCAGTGCAGTGAGCGCCCAGCTCCTCATCAGTCGCGAAGTGCTCACTCCAGTCCCCGCCCAGAAAGCCTTACTGCGTGTGCGGTACACCCTAGCCAACAACTCGTCCGAGTACTCCCCATCCAGTCCTGTCCACAATGTCACGATCTACGACCCTTCCTTCAACAAGACAAACGTCAAATTCGAAGACTTGCGCAGACGTGCGAAACTGACGTTCGGCACCATCAAGCCGGGCGAAGAGCCCTATGTCAATTTGGATATGTTCCCGAAAGCAGTGGGCTTGCTGCCTTTATTGCCCTTCTCAATCAAGTTCCACAGACATGACATGACCGAGGCTGAAGTCACAGTCGAGGAAAGTGAGGTCCTGACTGTGGCTTCCTACAGAGACTATATGATGAGGGAGGGGGGATGGACACATGCTCTGTATGCGATTCTAGCGACTGTGCCTGTGGGACTGGCGCCCTTAGCCCTGTCCTGCTACCTCAAGCACCAGCGCACGCTCATCTATAAGAATCTTAAGGGGCAGTAGTTATTTTACAGTCACATGCTTGCGAGTCGCTTTCTGATTACGGAAATTTTGTCTTCGCTGACTACCACTGGGGCTTCCTGCGATTTCCCCACATTCGCGCCTGCAGACACTAGTTGCACACTGTCTTTTCTAAATACGTAGGTGCCGCTTTTCCCTGTATCTGAGCGAATTACGGCTTGCGGGGATCCTTCGAACGTATATTTCTTCGACAAGTCGTTAACTGTGGGTGGCAAATTCAAACTTTGGTCCACAGTGATAGAGTGATTGTGCACTCGACCGTAGTCACGCTTGCGGAAGAGCCAGGCCAGGCAGGTGCATCTACCCATTGATTGTATGCATATTGCTGGAGGGAGGATAAATGGAGCCGCCTGCTGTGGTCATAGACAACGGCACAGGGTACAGCAAGTTGGGCTTGGCGGGGAACCTGCAGCCGCACTTCATCATACCCACCACTATAGCGACTCGGCCTGTCAACACTGTAGTCACTACCAGTCGTCCACAGGCAGACGACCTCGACTTCTTCATCGGAGAAGAAGCCTTCAACCACCAACAGACCCACGGCCTCGTGTTCCCTATGAAAGAAGGGCAAATCAACAGTTGGGACGACATGGAGAGATATTGGCAGCGCTGCATCCACGACGTGCTCCGCGTCGAGTCGCAATCCCACAACTTCCTCCTGACTGAGCCGCCAATGAACACTCCGGAAAACAGAGAACAGATGGCGGAAATCATGTTCGAGACGTTCAATGTAAAGGGACTGTACATAGGCGTGCAGGCCACAATGGCTTTATTCGCCTCTGGAGTCACCAATCGACAGGACAGCAATACCGGCTTAGTCATTGACTCGGGGGACGGAGTGACGCATATCATCCCGATCGCTCACGGCTTCGTCATCAACTCCTGCATCAAGCATATCCCCATCTGCGGACGCGACATCACGAAGTTCGTAATGCATAAAATCAAGCAGAGGAATGACCAGATCCAGCAGGAAGACTTGATGGACACTGCTCGCAGGGTGAAGGAAAGCTTCTGCCGGGTCAGTCTCAATGCGGAAGCCGAGGCCAAGAGGTTCGCAGACCCGAGGTCAGACGCGTGGAAGGTGTACCAGGGAGTTGGGAAGGCTACAGGACAGCCTATCACTGTGCGAGTAGGCGAGGAGCAGTACCTAGGTCCTGAGGCCTTCTTCAACCCGAAGAAACTGGTGAAGAACTGGGACAAGCCTTTGGATGAAATGATCGACACCACGGTGCAGACCTGTCCCATAGACGTGCGCAGAGGACTGTACAACCACATCGTCCTCTCCGGCGGCTCCACTCTGTTCCCAGGCTTCGGCCAGCGCCTCCAAGGCCTAGTCCAGGAGCGAGTGAATGCTCGCCTGTCCAGGTACGCCTCTGAGTCCGGAACAGTGTCCAAGCCGATTCCAGTCCAAATCAAGTCGGCGGACTACCAGAGATACGCAGTCTGGCTAGGGGCAAGCATGCTGGCCTCCGGCAGCACTTTCGCTCAATCTGTGCATACGCGGGAGCAGTACCAAGAGCACGGACCTAGCATTGCGCGCAGCAATGTAGTCTTCGGAGCAGGCATGTGAGTAGCTAGTCAATACCTGCGGCCACATAAGGTGGCAGCTCTCTCACTTCGCCCTTGTAAGGCATAGCAGAGTGGGAAACCTACTCGCAGACAAAAAGAGGCTTCTATATTTCCTTCGAGGGCAACTCAAGTTTGCCCTGTGGTGTAAAGCTCTCTAGGCAGCAGAAACGTCCTATATCCAATTCCTCTGGGTCGAGGAGAAATTCCAAAATGCGAAATTGATATAAAGCGCTTGGTCTCCTGAGTAAGACTAGGAATTTCTCCGCTAAATTTCTCTTCAGAGTGATATCGAGTCTAAAATAAGGGTCTGATTGCCATTTATGGCGGCTAGTTGAGTCCAATACATAGATTAGCCCTCGTCGCTATTGCTGATTCCTCGTATCTTTCCCCTTCTCTTTTACTGTATTTGAAGCCAATTGCCTGCCCTTTCAGCCCTCCCCTCCTTTCCCCGAATCCCATTGGTCAAGCTTCACTCGATCATATGTGCACTCTATTAGCCTGATTATCTGCATCTACCCTTCAACTAAGCACACAGCACGCCCCCTTGTTGCCTCTTTCTGTCTTGTACAGCTTCACATCAGTGAGTGCTTCTCCCTTTTCTTCATCTCGGAAGGTAACGCTTTTTCGCCTGCCGCAGCTGAACCTGCGCCTGGTAGGGTCCAGACTCAAAGTAGGTTTGAGGACTCCAGGTCTCCCAAGCCGCTGGATGAGTGGAAGCTGCTCCAGACTCAGAGTGGCTTCCGACGTGGAATCTGGTACAATACGCATTTCGAAGTATTAGCGATTAATGGGTGCTACTGCAGACCTCCCCCAATTAAACCTGCTACCAGACTAAGGAAGTAGGTGTTAAGGCTGATGTGACGGTGCAGACCCACTGACTAGATTGATGGTCAGCAACTTAAAGTCTGTGGAAACTAATACTGCCTGGGCTGCATAGACAGCAAGGAGTGGGTTTCAGCCTTCATGTCCATGGCTTCGAGCTTGAGGGAACTGGCGTAGTTTCGCATCATTTCCTTGTAGCAGCGGGAGCGTTCGGCTTGGAAGAGAGGAATGTCGACTTCGAGAAGTCGGTTGGAACTGCAGAGATGCAGCTTTTCAAGGGCTGATAACTGCTCTGTGTTCCGCTTTAGGCTGGCGGTCTCTCGCTCTTGCAGTTCTTCCTTGGACCTGATATGAAGGAAGGCAGCCAAGGCGAAATGTCCCGACTGCAGACTTTCCAGCGCAGCAGTGGATTTGCGTATTTTCGCCTCGTGCTTCGCCCTGAGATGCACCAACCGCGAATGGCCGTCTAAAGCCTGCAGCATCGCCCGATATTCCAGCTTTTCTCGCTTGGCCCATAGGTGAATGTGGTCATACGGATTGCGAATATCCGGAGATTGCGCGATTTGCTTCTCCTCAAGTTGCTGATACCCAGTGAGGGCTGCTTGCAGGTGAATATCCCCTAGTCGAATAGACGCAAACAGCCGCTGAGAGTCTTTTCCAACTGCATGAAAATCCTGCGACTTCCCAAGTCCCTCAGTGAACAACTCTTTGTAGCTCTCCAAAGCCTTGCTTTTGATCATGTCCACAGGCGTGCAGTAGCCTCCGAAGCAGTCGAGATATGCAGGACAAATGCTGGGATAGGTCACATCTAGGATGGGGCGGATTGAGTCTTTGTAGGGAAGGGTGGACTTGAGGAAGAGCCGCACAGGCTCGGATTTCAGGAGGTAGGGTAGGAGAGTCACTCGGAGGAGAAACAACTCGTAGAGACTTCGCTGCACCATCATGTCCTTGCAGGCCTGAACAGGTACCGGTGGAACCCATATTCCTGGCCAATAAAGCACGAGCAGGTCTCTCAGTCGGTCGAAATCCGAGGCTTTGCGAGTGACTTCACACGTGCCATCCTGCTCTTCAGTCTACTTAGTGCCTCACTCTAACCAGGTATTTGTGCAGTTCTAAGGCTGTGATTCGGACGCTCAGGTCCGGATTTGCCCTGGGAGGGTCTTCTGGACTCCTTGCCAGGTGCCTTTCGTCCTCTGTCGATATTGTCAGTGACTCTTCCGCGACTCGCCCTAAGAAATCCATATATTGCCTAATGAATAGACCGATACTCGGCAGAACTTCCCTCTATATCCTGCTTATATACTAAAACAGCAGTATTCGCCATACATCTATGTATTAGTCCACTCACTGAACCCACCTATCCTCTTGCGTAAAGTCTGCACCAAGCGACTACTCTCCTGGGAGGACTCCCTGGCCGGCAGCGCCACATGTACCTTCTGAGAAGGCGTGGCAGGGGCGGATTCCTCTTCAGAACTGCTGCTTTCAAAGAGCACAGAGTTAAAAGGCACAGGCAGAGGTCTCGACTCAGGAGAAGGCACTTGGGAGGACTGGTAGGTAGTGGGTGTTTTGCGTTTAGAAGGCTCAGCGGAGACTTTATAGGCCTGGGCCAGGTCGTAGAGCCGGGGGCTTTGCTGTTTCAGGGCTACAGAGGCTCTACGGACTCCGAGGACGTTCTTAGCACTGTGTCTGGCTTGCAGTGGACGTCTGGGAGTGCGGTGGTAATTCGGCTTCAGGGAATCTCCTCCATGGCCTATATACTTGGTGCGCGCAGATCTTTGGATCAGCCATTTCCCCTGCAATTCCTCCGTATTCCCCTTAATCACTGCCTTACGGCAGCCCTTCGCCACATGGCCCAGTTCCCTGCACAGGTAGCAGTGCACTCTCAAAGGCGCCAAGTCGCCCTTTCTGACTTGCTCCATCACTCGGTTGGACTGAGCGAAGGTGGTTGGGTATCTGGTCAGCAGAGTATGGAAGTGACTGCGGTCTAGAGACAGCAGTTCTGCGAACTCCCAGCACCTGGCGGAGGCGCAGCGGGGCAAAGAGGAGAAAAACCCGATTTCGCCGAAGTGCGCTTTTCGCTTGAGAATGGCGAAGGAGGAGCCGGTGGCCAGGTGATAAATGTCCACTTTGCCTTCCCTTAGAAAGTACATTTTGCTGCCAATCAGTCCTTCCTGGAAGATTTCGTCCCCGGGTGCAAACGCTTCCTGCTGCAGCGACATTCCCAGCTTGCCCACCACTGTCTCCGGGTAGTCCTGGAACGCCACACAGGTCTGGAGCACCGCTCCGTTCACCTGCATTGAAATTTCGTCCTTTAACGGCTCGGAAAGGTGGGAGAAAACGTCGCTTTCCTTCAGGTCTGCTGTGCTCTGGTGGGCCCAGATGTACTCGAGAAACCGCCGGGCTCGGTATTGAAAGTCTCTGGGAAGTCCGTTTTTAGCCATATATATGTTCAAAAGCACTACTCGCTCACGATAAACTGCATACTCAGCGTTATTTTTCGCCACCAAGCTGCCAATATCACCCAGCAAGTATGCAAACAAGCCACACGAGCCGACCATTATGATAGTCGCATGTATGCGCTGAGCAGTTGTAAAGGGAATAACGTCTCCGTAGCCTACAGTGGTCATAGTGCTGAACACCCAGTAGAGGGCGCTTACATAGAGTTCTGCATTGCCGCAGCGGTTGGTTCGCTGCAGGGAGCACTCCCAGCCGTTGTGGATTAAGTCTATGTCTCGGTTGCTGATGTAGAAAAACCAACACGCCATCCAGTGGGCGGAGAAGAATAGCGTGAGCAGTAGACGTATAAATACAAATGCATTCGCGAGACTTGCACTGGCTGCAAAGTCCTCAATCTTGACCAAAAAATGCTTGAGATGACTGAGCCGCAGTAAGCGAAACAAAGCCGCAATTCTGACCAAGTCAGAGAAGGAAAAGGCCGAAGAGTCCTTTAGAGCGCTGTGCGATATATCTCTCTGCAGCCAGCTAAAAGGCACACTGGACAGTATGTCCAGCCATAGCCAAAACTTAGCATAATGCTGCACTATCTTGCAGTGGCTCAGTACCAATTCCCCCTTGTAGTAAAACCCTGTGTTGCAAGTAAGCACTGTATGGTGAGTACCGATATCTAGGAGGAATACACTCACAGAGGCGGCTTCAAGCGTTAAAAGCACTGCTCCCAGTTCTAGTTCGAAACTTAGTATATAGGGAATTGCCACTGCTTGGTAGGCAGCTAGTAGAGTCACGAGGCTGTCCCATAGCACTCGGAAGCGGTTTTCAGGGTGGCAAACCAGCCGAGACAGTAGACTGTGAGACTCGGAGTGGATAGGGCTGGAAAGCAAGTCACGCTTCAGACTGTAAAGCGTGATGCTGCTGGTGGACTGAAAAGCACTGGAAATGCGATGCGACTTTCGAGGACGGACACCAGGGTCAGAGTACATCGCTTGGGTGATGAATGTTTTATTGAACTGGCTTAGGCAGTAGCGCCTGCTTAGCCAGAACTCGTCCTTAGACCTACCTCCTATACTCAAACAGCCTTGTTGATTGGCTTTCTCCCTTTGCCTGAAATAATGTCGCCCCTGCTGTACCTCTTCTCCCTCCTTCTCCCCGTCCAAGCCTCCTTCCCAGGCCTCCAGCTGTCCATCCGAGAGTCCTGGCTGCGTTCTCTCTACCCTGTGCTGCTCTCAGAGCTGCGCATCCTGGCCCTCCATGACTTCGGCAACTTCACCTTCGTGCACGCCCTAGACCTCGGCACTATCTACCTGAATGTCACCAACTTGACAGTGACAGCGGTGGAACTGGACGTGGAGAACAGCTTTGTGAAAGTGACAAGTCCGGATTTCGTGAATGTTACAGTGGTGGGAGTAGGCGCGGCTGTGACTTGTGGGTATTCTGCGAGGTATGAGTTGGTGTCGTATGAAGGGATTGCGCATATTTCGCTTACGAATGTGACGCTTTCTCTCAATGTGACGCTGGAAGGAGCGGCTGGGAAGCCTCAAATCCAGGTGAATGGACTCACGATTAACCCGGGGACTCTTAGTCTGGTGTCCAACTTATCAGAGTTCGAAAATGCTCTTGTAGTCAGAGAGGCTAACTCTGAACTGCGCTCTCAAGCCTCGAATGCAATGACTCTAGTAGGGAACTACCTCCCCGCTGTCAACCGACTTCTCTCCTTAGTGAAGACCCAATACAGTGTGGACAGTACTTTGGAGGTAGACGTAGGACTGGTGGAGGGCTTGGCCACCGAAGGAGTCGTGGCAGTGGGGGTGAACGGAACCGTCTTCCAAAAGACTCCCAAAATGAAAGTGGTGCCTGAGCCTTTGGTGAGCATTCCCGTGGAATTCGACTATATGGAGGGCATTGGAATTGCTATCAGTGACTATACCGTGAGCTCTGCCATTGCGTCCTATTTCGCGCAATTGGACTTGTTCATTGAGAAGCTTCCTGATGCTGTGAATATGGCTCTGTCCACCAACACTGTAGCAGTGCTGTTTCCAGAGCTGAAAGCCGCCTATGGAGCCAACACTCCCATCGCCCTGCGTATAACATCAGGCCAAAGCCTCCCTCAGTTCTTCACCAACGGCCTGATTAACCTCATATTAGACCTGAATGTGGAGTTTTTAGCCCTGCAAGGAGGACAGTGGGTCTCTGGCCTGACTCTCGGCTTCGAAGCTGAAGCCGTGCTTAATGTGACCTTGGAAAACTGCTACGCTCGAGGGGAATTCCAAACTCTCAACCTTACGAACTTCTCAGTGGTCAATTCGAACGTCGGAAGTGTGAACTTGTACCTGCTGAATGTGCTGCTGCAGGACGCTTTGCAGCTCTATCTGCCCGCTGTTAATTCTCTGCTGAGTTACACGCTTGAAGTGCCCGCTTCACTGCCTTTCCAGCTCGGCGACAACGACCTGGGTATCTACTCCGGGTACCTTTTGCTGGCTCTGGACTTGGTCTTTCCTAGCTAGTAAGTAATGAAGAGGTCTATCCCTAAGACGCAGACTCGCTTTTTGAAGCGGGAGAACACCTTCGTGCAGCACAACCTCCTGCTAGAGCACATCCAGGCAGTCCTGCAAGTGCTGACCATATCTCCCCGAGAGCGCACAGCAGAGGAAGTGGAGCTGCTGGCTTCCTACATGAAGGCTGTGAGTTTCTTCGCAGACTTAGAGCTGAAGATGGGCGCGGAGGCGCTGCAGCAGTGCTGTCAGTATATGAGTTTGGAGCAGTATAGGGAGAGTGAGGTAGTGCGCATGTAGTTTGTGTTCAACGCGGATGACGAAGGCACTAAGTTCTATGTGGTGTTGCTAGGGAGTGTGGCAGTCCTACGACCCGAAGGAAGAGTCGAAGGCAAGCGCGTTTACCAGCAATTGGCAGTGTTACGGGCCGGCACCAGTTTCGGCGAGTTAGCGCTTATCCAGCACGCCACGAGAGTAGCAAGCATCATGTGCAGAGAAATGACCGCCCTGGGAGTCTTAGGGCGACTCGACTACTTACGCATATTGGGAAAGGCGCAAGAAGCGCTGCTCAGTAAAAAGGTCGACCTGCTCCAGCACCACCCTATATTCGCCCATTGGTCCCGCCACTCCCTCGCCAAGTTGACGTATTTCTTCAAGGAAAGAGTCATCACGCGCAAGCAAGTCCTGTTCCGGGCTGGGGACCAAGCAGCTGAGGTGTACCTGATAAAATCCGGAGACTTGCAACTTGTAAAGGATATCAGTGTGCATGTCCGCAAAAGTCCACTCAGGGACCATGAAAAGACGCACTGTCAGGCTGAAATCACATTAGTGAGCACTGGAGAACTATTAGGCAGCTTGGAGGTCATTAAAAACATCCCCCATAGATACACCTGTGTATGCGCCTCTTCAGAAGCTGAACTCCTGTGCATCTCGCAGGATGACTTTCTGAAGAGAATGAACAGTGAAGAAACCGTCAACACAGTCGTGACTCTCAGTGAAGCAATTGAAGAGCAGCGAGACCTCAGGCTGCAGCGCATCTCGAAGCGAGAGCATGAGAACCGCAATACAATGCTGCACGCGCGACTGTTGAGTTCGGAACTAGGCCTTCCGAGCAGTGTCCAGCATGCGAAGTTGGAACTGGAGGCGGAGGTCAGACAGAGGTGGTACATATCTCGGAGGTCCCCAGTACTCAATAAGGCGGAAATGCCGATGATGCAGGTGGTAGGGAGGAGTCAGCCATGCAGTCCCTCTCCTTCGCCGAGACATCAGGTCAAGCCGGCTTACAAGTCAGCTAGGTCGTGGAGTCAATTGATGACTGTGAAATTCGCTCGAAGAGTAGACCGGTCCCCAGACTCCAGCCCCAAACACCCCATTAATATCCACATGAGGAAACTCCGCGAAATGAATCCCCGCCACAGCGCCCTCAAGCACGCCTTCGACAACAAAGTGCTGCCCCGTGACAGCGCCCACAAACTCGAAACCCTCCGCTCCGAAGCCACCAGCGCCCTCGGCTTCACCCTAGTTTAGTGTAACTATGTGTTAGTAATGCCTGAAGCGAATTCCACTGAGTTGGAACTGGACCTGGAGGAAGAGCAGTCCCTGTCCTCGCACCTGCGGGCCTTCCTAGACACTGTCCTGCACCTGTTCTACCTCGCTGCCCCGGACTTGGACGAGTCCACTCACACTCAGTCTCTTCGATTGAGCCAGTTCCTCTATGCGGGCGTCTTGCTGATCAAGACCCTGCAGATGCTTAGTCTGCTGTACCCGGTAGGTCCCTTTCTGCAGGCCTGGGAGCAGTTCTCCCTGTGGACCACAGTCGTGGGCATCGTCAGAGTGGACTACTTGCTGGTGCGACTGAACATGGGACAGGTCCTGCTCTATGCAGGCATTGCAATAGTAGTGCTGCCAATCTTAGTCTACCTGGTGCTGTACCGGACTTTGCGGGCGCAGGCGGAAAAGAAGTGGCGACTGCGAGTGGTTCTGTTCAAAGTCGGACTGAAGCTGAGCAGCGGAGTACTGTACCTGCCGCTGCTGGCGATCTTCGTCGCTGCCATGCGGTACCAAAATGAGTAGCCTCTAAGCAGGGATCCGATGTTCGAGTACGAAGGCAAGCCTGCGGACTCTCTAGGCTCTGTAGGAGTGCGGCTCAGTGGAGCGCTGTGGGCGGTTCTGCTGGTGGTGGAAAGTGTACTCGCAGTTCTGTTTTTATACGATATTTTCACAGCGCATGCGCACTTTCGACTGGAAGCTCGAGCCCATTCCAAAGTCGAAATCTTGGCTCTGGCCTGCCAAACTGTGGCCACCTTTTCCCACTTCTACCTGCATGAGCGAGCGCATGTTTTGCATTATTTCGTGTGTCTGTTGGGCGGTGCAGTCACCTGTCTGGCTTACATCTACTTTCTGCCCTTTTACAGTCTGTTTATCAATTTCGTCAATGCACTGGCGTATACTGTGTTCGCGTGGAGTGCCTTTGCGCTTATACTGAGTGATGTCCTCACCAATGCTACTTGCGGGTTCCTACTCACTATTCTGGTTCCCTTCGTTATCCCAGTGCTGCTTTGGAACGTACTGGAGCGCAGATGTGACTACGTAAAGGCCACCTACCTACAAGAATTCGTCCACCTGAGGACTGTCTACCAATGCGAGCTGTGCATCCGCTTCGCTGCACAGGACTTCAAAAGCAAAGGCCCCGCCCAAAGCGCCTGGCAGCAGTACTACAAAGAAACGCAATTCGAGCTTTTTAACCGCATGACAAGTCGCTTTGGAGACAGTATGTACTCCGGAATATGGGAATTCGCCTTCATTTTCGGTACTTTGAAGGACGAAAGCCTCGCTAGAATCAAGCTGAGCAAGACTAGTAACTGCTCCTTTGACCTGGAGTGTGTCTTTAACCAGTATCGCTTTGTGCGGCTGCTGGCTCGCAGGACTGAAAAGGCGAACGAGGAAGTGGAATATGTCAATTTCCGCCTGCTGTATGACAAAGCGAAGAAGGCAGATGAGGAGTCTTGCCACTTGCAGTTGGACTTTTGGACTGAATTGAGTGCGGAAAAGCCGATCGTTAATAAGGTGGAAACTCTCGCAAGACGAGTGAATCTCTCCATAGCCCGGGCGAAAGAGCTGTTCGCCAAGTTAGTGCAGCTCTTTCCAAAGAGCCACTTGGCCCTCAACCTCTACGGCACCTACTTGTCTGACGTCCTGAACGACACAGAGAAGGGCAGAGACCTGATAAACCGAAGTATGTTCGAAAAAAACGAACTGGAGGGCAAATCGCTCATAATGGAAAACCGCTTTTCCTACTTCGACGAGTCTAACGGAATTATGCTGCTTTCAGGCAGTTCCGACTCTATCGGCTCTATCATTTACATTAATACTGAAGCTGGGAATATACTGGGAGCGAAGGCTAGTTTTGCATTGGGCATGAATATCGCTTCGTTTCTACCGCAAACGCTCATAAATCAGCAATTGCATGACGTGGCTATGCGTCGCTTCCTGCTCTTCTCCACGTCCAACGACGTAGGTCTGCCCTTCAACCTGTTTCTCGTGGACCTGGGAGGCTTCCTGGTGGAAATACACATACAGGTGAAGTGTATGTCGCTGGACTTGAGGCAGTTCTTCATTGTGGCGCTCAAGAAGATCAATGCTCCGAGGGAAGTTTGCGTGTTCGACACTGATTTCCTCATTAAAAGTCACAGCAGAGCCTTTCCCTTCCTAGTCGGGTTTTCCGATGAAATGGTGCTGTATGCGAATATGCAGGTCGATCAAATGATAATCGACTTCCATCGCTTACGAGAAGCAAACCCTGTAAACAGTGTGTTCGAGTACATGATCCCAGGGACAATCAATACACTGGCTATGCGCTTTGTGAACTTAGAGTTCAGAGGCAGGAAGTTGCAACTGCTGTACTGCACACAGGACCAGGAGGAAAGGGAAAATTGGTGTTCTGATGCGGAGAAAGATGCGGCGGATAACTTTGCAGACTTGATGCACTCGGATAAACCTTCACCGGTGGCGTCGATTATTCTGCCTGTAATCCTTGCAGAAGGAAGCAATGAGCTCAAGTCTTCCCTGAAAAAGACAAAGGAAAAGAAGGGCCTAAACGTCAAATTCGACCTCGAGCCTGTCTTCTACGAACTGCCGGAAACTGACTTCAAGGCCGGCAAGCGAGAAATAGGGAAGATGAAGGACGCTGCTCCGCTCGACCCCAAGCAGGCTAAGTCCATTTCCTTCACTCAAGAAGCCAACCCCAAGGAAGTCGTTGAAAACCAAATCTGCGACTTGAGGGATATCTCGGATTTTAACCTGCAGGGACAGGATGAAAACATGGATGCTGACCAGCAGTCCAAAGTCTCAATGGCCTTGATATCGGAACTGAGTCAAGGCCTCGATCCTCGCAAAAGCGCCAAAAGCGTCGCGAGTTCCGCGGTTTCCTCGAATTCAAGCTTTACGTCCTCCGCAACAGCTGTCCAGCTCCTCAAAATCGTCCAGTCCTCCATGACCAGATTCAAGTGCTCCTTCCTCTTCACCAACCTCGTAGTAATCTGCAGTGTGCTGGCAATGGTGATTTACCTGGCTGTGGCTTCAGCGAAGTATGAGGACACCTTGGTAATTCAAGAGTTGTCCATACAGCGAAGTATATGCTGCACGTTTGCCACTTTAGCTCGCGACTTGATACTCATCAATAGCAATATATTGCCTGCGGAGACGACCTTTTATATGGGACTTTTGGATGCGAATTTGCAGGAATTCAACCAAATCTTAGACTTATTAATGAACAAAGTTGAGGATTTCTCGAGTGACCAATACAGAAGTCTCTACTTAGATGATGTGATTCCGACATGGGAGTTATCCGCAGGAACGACTGTATATGTACAGGAAAGTCTCCTCAATGTATTAAGGAAATTGAGCACATACACCACTAGTGTACTTGCGTCTCCGACATATGCGCTCAATTCCACTCATCCTGGACTGTTCTATTTGACGCGAAATGGACAGGGGGAGACTTTGCGAGTGCTCAATGAAAGCGTTTGGTACTTTATATCAGGGGAGCAGGAGGGACTCAAGTCCACACTGACGATCATAGGAGGTCTGGGCATCCTGGCTCTCCTCCTAATGATGGCCTGCTTCGTCATAGTAATGCTACCCACCGTCTTCCAAGTGGACAGATCCAACCAAAACGTGTGGACGTTTTTCTACCGCCTGCCACTGGACATCATCCAAGACTTGAAGTTCCGTCGAGAGGAACGCATTGAAATGGTCCACGGCGTTGAACCCATCGAAAAGCAGGGCGAAACCACCCATTTCAAAAGCATAAAAAGCCGCCTTCAGATCCAATGCTCGCGGAAATGGCCTTATGTCTTTAGTCGAATTTGGGTGTATTACTTGCTTACGGTCGGATATGCAATTTATTTCTACTTCGATGTGTATCTGGACTTGGCCAAGCAACTGCATAGCAAGCCGGAAAGACTGAATCTACTCGGGGAAAGAGACTTACAGATAGTCACAGCGTATTATTGGCTGCAGGAAACTCTCCTCAGTGACTCCCAACTCTCCCTGAAGGCTATTCACCCTGGCTCTCAACTGACAGCTTCGCCCTTCCTCCAACTGAACGCTGCTATTAGCCATTTAGATATATTGGAGGATGAATTGGCTGCTTCGAGCAATCGAGACTTGGGGATGAGTGCGAATAGCACTAGTCTGTCCTTCGATGATGCTTGCGAAGTGGGGGATACTGTGTGCTTTTCCACGCTTTTAGTACGCGGTTTACACAGCGGCCTACGAGGCTACTCCCAAGACCTGGCCTACCTTTCCCGCAGTGCCCTTCCCACAGTCTCCCCCCAAGTGACCCAAGTCCGTGTCACCGCCCGCTACCTCCACGACCTTGCACGTGCAATGATCCAATCTGCGAACTTTGAAATGGCAGCGGACATCCAGACTGTGCGTTTGAGAGTGGAACTGGTTACTGCTGCTTACTGTGTGGTATGTATTCTATTCTACTTGGTGGTGTATTTGCCGATGGCGGGGTTGGTGAGGAAGCAGCTGACGGATATTTGGGATTTAGCAGGGTTGATACCCATTGACTTGCTGGAAAGGATTAAGAGAGCATTGCGGGTGAACGACCCGCCCAAGTAATATTTATTCCCCATAAATAGCTCTAATTCCTACAGCAACTCCTCTTTGTCTTTCGCACAATGCTACGTATAAACCCAATTCGCTAATTAGTCTAACACCTCGGCTTTTCAGCCAACAGACCTACCAAGTCCTGGAACTGCGTCCTCAGCAGTCTCTTGACTCCCTCTACGTGCTCACTCAACTTCTCCAAGCGCTGAGTAGAGGCAGCCACACTGCTTGCTAGATCCAGCCTTGGCGAGTTTTGCGGAACCTCCATAGTATTCAATCTCCTCATATCCACTAACTCACTCGTTTTCGCTCTCTTCAAAGTCTCTTGCCCTTTTTGTTCTTTCGCCTGTCGCATCTGAGAAACTAGTCGCTGGTACAGTTCTTTGCGCATTTCCGCGAGCACAGCCAACTCAGCATAAGTCTTGGGGTAGTCCTGCTGGATGTCTCTGAGCAGTGGCTTGGAGAGAGTGAGGAGATGGCTTTGCTGCAGTGCTTGCACTTCGTATTCTCTCGGAGTGCCGTTGATTACATCCAACTCTCCGAAGTGAGCCCCGCTGGGAATCACTCTTACTTGCACGAATTCGCCTTTGAGGCAGGCGTTTACCACACATCTGCCGATTATTAGGAAGTACATCTCACTGGCATGCTCCCCAACCCGGTACACATACTCCTGCGCCTCCACCAGCACAGGCACAAGGAAAGGCACCACTTCCGCCAAGAACTCCCTTTCCCGCTTTTCAAAGAACTGTACGTGAGCGGCTGAGCCTTGGTGCATCATCATAGCCACTTCGTACTTCAAGTCTTTCGGCAGTTCTGAGAATATCACCCGTCGGTCAGCCCAGCTGAATCCTGTGCGACTGCTGGAGTAGCTGAGAGCGTGCTTGAGTCGGGTTCGCAGGTCAGGACTGAGATGTGCGTATTTCGAGAATTCGTCCATTAGGGCGATTTTTTGAGTGAGAATTGCTTCGTGAGTGTCGGAAGTGGTGACCATTGCAGTCAATGAGCCTATTGTGAAGGAGAAGAAGAAGATACCGAACACCATCCAGCCCACTGCCACTAGTTTCTCCAGTGATGTATGCGCCGAAATATCCCCATAGCCAACAGTTGTAAGCGTAGTGATTGCCCAATAAAAGGCTGCTATGTATATAGAAAAGTCCTCTGAGTCTTGTAAGTCATGGACAAATATCCAAGATTGGGTCGGATTTGCTTCCAGCGAAGGCAGAAAACACCATAAGCAGGCCATGAGGTGGACCCCTGTTAGCATAGAAACGAAGAAACTGAACAATCGAAGAGCACTACTTTTCAGGGAGAAATAGTCCTGCAATCGCGATAAACAGCCATCGGAAGACTTGAGAGTCTTCAACAGTCGGGAAAGTCGCAGTAAACGGTACAACTGCGGCACTCGCACCAACTTGAGGATGTTGCTGTAGCCAGAGTTGGAAGACGTCGTATCTCCACTTACTATCATGTTAAAAGGCACACAAGCCACTAAGTCCACTACCAGCCACCCGGCTGCATAGTGCCTTGCAATCATAAGCAAGTTATGCACCAACTCTCCGTCCGCATTGTAGAAAGCCGTTAGGAAGTTAATACACAGATCCAGCAGAAACAGCGCCATCACAGTGGACTCCAGTCCAGTCCAAAACTCACTCGCAATGTTTTCAAACGCCAAGCGATAGGGCATAATTGTAGCTGTATAAATCAGGACAGCACTCATCGCTAAGTCCCACCTTCGTCGAGGCTTATGGTCAGGGTGTAGGATGTACCAGGGAACACGAGGACCTTGTTCCCGAGGTACAAAGTAGTTCTCTGTGTGGTACTTAGAAGCCGCCAATTGAAAGGTAGCGAACGGGTCATCAGTACCAGTGGGCGTTGGAGCCTTGGCAGAGCCATATAGATTCAGGTCGACTCTCAGTCTTTTGACCTTGTACTGACTCTTTAACTTCGCCCGCACTCGCTTCCACACAGGCAAGTAGTGGCTGTCGAGTACTGGCGTGGCTCTGATTTCTGCTCTGCGGCGAGCTGACGAAGACAAGTTCCCACTTTCCTCTACTTCTTGCAGCGGTAACAGCCTCACCACGAACCGCTTCTTAGCTTCCTGTGAGTTTCCCCCTGGTAGCGTGGGGGATTCTGGGTCGGAGAGACCTCCCTTGCTGGCTTTCCTTAGTCCGGACCGCATAAAACTCCGTGAAATCTGCGAGAGCGCCATGTCGCTGCCTCAAATGACTAGTAGCAATGGAAAGTTTGCTAGGCGTGGAAGTGCTTCTTTGTGTGCTCATCCTCATTCTCTACGTCTTCTGTGCACAGTGGATCGAAAACACCAAGTTCGACTACCTGCACGAGTCCTCCCTAGCCATCGGCCTGGGTGTAGTGGCCGGCATGCTGCTCTACTGGGTGGGAGACAGGGAGCAAGTGGCCTTCGACTCCAGTATTTTCTTCTATTTCGTGCTGCCGCCTATCATATTCGCAGCTGGGTACAACTTGAAGTCCCAGAACTTCTTCATCAACCTGGGCTTCATATCGCTGTACGGACTAGTGGGGACTTTTCTGTCTTTTATGTGCTTGGCGCTGCTTTCTACCTTCTTCAATGAGAATGGAGCGCTGCCTCCTGACCTCCGACTCACTACCAAAGAGTGTCTCCTCTTTGCTTCAGTCCTCTGCGCTACGGACACTGTCGCAGCTATCAGCGTCATCAAGGAAGACAAGTACCCGCAGCTGCACTCCATTGTGTTTGGGGAGGGAGTCATCAACGATGCAGTGAGCATAGCCCTGTTTCGAGCGGTAGAGAACATATTTACGACTGATGAAGTGTCGTTTGGAGCGATGGAAGGACTGCGGATGGCTGGGAGCTTCGTGGCGATTATGGTGTTTAGCGTAGTTGTGGGAGCGGCCTTTGGCTTTCTCAGTGCTTTGGTGCTCAAGCGAACTCCGGGAATCAACGAGTTCCCAACGCGGGAAACCACTTTGATCATAATGAACGGCTACCTGTCCTACACAGTCGCTGAACTGCTAGATCTCTCCGGAATCGTCACCATTTTCTGCTGCGGAGTAGTGATGGCGCACTACACCTATTACAACATCAGTCCAGTTTCACAGCAAGGCACGACTTTGGCCTTTGACGTGTTAGCGCATGGAGCCGAGGCCTTCACATATACCTACTTAGGCCTGAGTATCACTACACTCAGATCCAGTGACTGGCCGGCTCTCTTTATTGTCTGCATGCTGGTGGCTATTGTCCTTGCCAGAGCCGCTTCCATACTGATCTCCAGCGCTGTCGTGTTTTTCGCCCAGCGTGGGTCTTTCGGCCTGGAAAGCAAGTCTATCTGCGTAACCTGGTTCGCTGGACTCATCAGAGGCTCCGTCGCCTTCGCCTTAGCTCTGCAAATCCCCGGCCCTCACAACGGCGTCCTAGTCAGCTCTACCATGGGCATCGTCCTGGCCACCACCTTTGGTCTGAACTCAATAGTGACTACCTTCACGAAATACGTAGGAGTGACTGCTTCTACTCAGTCTCGCAGTTACCTGGAACTCCTAGCTTCTCCGGAAAGCTTCTTCAAGAAGGAAGTGGACAAAGCCGGGATGACCTGGTTCCACCGCAAATTCACGGAAGTGAACGAGCGCTGGCTCAAGCCTGTGTTCGGTGGCGAGTCTCGGCCCGAAGTGAAGCCCAACGTATGGGAGAAACTGTGGGTGGACGAAGAAGTGGAGCTGAGCGCCGCTAGTGTAGTCAGTCATAATCAGCCATGAGTCGCATGGAGAGTCTGGACATGGAGCAGGCTCAGCGGCCTGCACGGCGCAGCCAACCAGCCTCAACCGGCCTCGCGCCTCTGCTGCACTTACGCCTCAACACCCTCTTCAACGCCATTGTGCTGGGACTCATGATTGCGGCTGCTAACCTCGAGCCTTGGTTTGCGTACAAAGGGACACAGTTCTCGTTGGTGGGACTCAACATGGAGGAGTTGGGCGGCTGGCAGGACTTCGGAGACTTCGCAGTTCGCTGCACGAAGGACAACTTGGACAGGAGAAGGGACTTCAGGGATGATTGCGAGGGATTGGACTCTTATGAGTTTGCGGGAATACTGGCGTTGGTGTTTCTGTGCTTTGGGATGACGATGCAGACCTTTAATCTTATATCGGCTGCCAACCTGGGCTGGGGGTGCAGGCTGGGCCCGTTCGAATTGGATGTAAGTGATAGACAGTTCCCGCACCTATTAGCGCCTATAACTTACGTCTTTGCATTGCTGCTGTGGCTCACTGAAATCAAAGTTGCCTTCCTAGACACTTTCTCCTGCGGAATTGGCCTCATACTGGCACTCGTGGGCATGGCACTGGATTTCTGCATCGCAGGCCACTATAAACGGTACAAGACCATGCTGGATGCCAAGCAGCCCCGCTTTATCCCTAGCTAAGTCTTTCCTTATAATGGATAAACGTCCTAGTAAGAAGCAGGAGGTGACCCAGAAGGACCAGACTGAGAGGAGGGAGGGGCGGTCCACTGCTCCAGTCAAAAGCAAAAAGACGGTAAAGAAGCCTTGTAGTGCATATAGAGGGGGGTGACGCTAACTGTCCTGGAGTCGTGGAGCTGCTTCAGTGAAGTTCTGTGGCCGACATATGCTGCAGGACTGAGAGTAGCGATTCTAACTAGCCTAGATACAGCCTGTCTTAGTACTGCATGCAGCTACCTCACCTCTATCCCAGTTCTGAGTTCCCGATAATATGGGCACCAGCTCAAGCAGCAACAAGAAAAAGACTGAGCAGTCTGGACAGGCCGGACAACCGGACCAAGTCCAAAGCGCAAACACTCGTCCCAGCGAGCCAACCCGTCAAAAACCCGCTCAAAAGAAGCCCTGCAGCAGCTGGTTCGGAGGCTGACGCTAAGCCCTCCCAAGTTCTTCAGCCACTCTAGTGACGTCCAGCGACCAAGATCTGTCACTGGACTGAGAGTAGCTCTAACACCACAGGGTCTAAGCAGTGTGAGGATTAGACTAGCTGGGGACTTTGGTGATGTAGAGGACGGAGTTGCCGCGGAGGAGCACGTGTCCGTGGGTTTCCACGGCTTGGCCGTGCAGAGTCTCGGTGGCGTCTCTGAGGATGAGGTTGAAGTCTTGGTCGAGGAGCTCGAGGCGGCCTTGGAGGATGGAAGAGGAGCCCAGCTTGACCTTGACAATCCGACCCACGAGACTGCGAAGAAAGACAGACGGCTTCTCACTCTGCATATTACACATACAGACTTAGTCCTATTCCCAACTACAGAAAAGCCACAGCCACAGTCCTGGCTAGCTGCGCCTAGCAGTACCCAAGCCTCTGCTATAATGCTCCTCAATTCCTATAAGTCCTAAGGACTGAAAAAGAGCAATGCTGCTTGTCAGGCATATCCCAATACTTCAGTGTCTTTAGCTGACTGGTAGTTTAGTCTTGTTTCTGGGACTCGAGGGTCTACATTAGGTCTCTGGCTTGCTCCTATGGCGCCTAGAATAGGAATGGATGGCCGCACAGTGTGTCGGAACTTCCAATCCACTGGCTCTTGCAAGTTCGGGGCTAATTGCAGGTTCGCTCATGCGCCGCAAGGGCAAGGCTACGTGAACTACAATCAAGGAGGGTACAGCCATCCATCTGGCTCATTCGGGTCTAGAGGTGGACACGGAGGTATGGGCAGAGGAGGCGGCCAGGGGCAGCAATTCTCAAGCAACCGCCCCAACTCCTACCAAGCCAACCAGTTCCAGCCCCGGCAGCCCAAGGTAGGCGCACCCAAGCAAAAGCTCTGCTTCTTCTACCACCGAGACGTCTGCACTCACGCCAACTGCCGCGACCTGCACCAGTTCACCTACCAAGGCGACCTCACCAAGACCAGTCGCTACGACCTTACAGGGCCTGGCTCTGCAGTGCTGATGCTCACACCCTCGCAAGTAGCTGCGGCTAGTGGCAATGAAATCACTGTGCTGGACTATACGACTCAAACAGTACTTGCGAACTTGCAGACGCAATGCAGGGATTTGATGCTGGCGCTGTACAGTCCGCCTGCAGGCCAGTTTTTGGTGTTTGCGGGGAATACGTAGGCGATAAGCAGGAATGGACAGTCTGTGCTGGGGGCAGTCAGCACGCAGAATAGCAGCATTGGGTACTGCCAGCTGCCTGGACGAGGACCAGCAACCGCCTTCTTCGCCGACAGCAAAGTCATAGTCGTCGGGGACGCTTCAGGCCAAATCCACCTCTGCACAGTTAACCAAAGCGGCCCCCAAGCCCTCTCCCAGCCCGTAGCCACTCCCGAACAAGCCGCCATCTCTGCTCTCATTGCAATAAACGACGTGTAAGCCGCAGACAGACTCATAGTGGGCAACTCACAAGGACTCATCACTGGCTATCAAATGGCAGGACCGCAGTTGACTTCTCTGGGCTATTTGAATGCGAAGCATAATGGAGCGGTCCGCTGCTTTGATGTGCAGGATGGAATTCTGTACTCGGGTGGGGATGATGGAGTCATATTCAGGTTTGATAGCAGTAATGGGTACCAGTTTGAGTGCTTTTACCCTACGAAGCAGCAAGAAGGCACGCCCGTTCCCATCATCTGCTTGAAGCTGTGCTACAGCCGACAAGGTCCAGTGTTGCTCACCGGAGAAGGGTCCGGCCGAGTGAAAGTAATGGGCACCGGACAGCGACAGACCCTGGGCACTGTGGGTTTTTTCCAAAACATCCCTGTCACTGCCCTTTCCGCCTTTGTGAGCAACGGAGTGTTCGCAGTGCTGGGGGATAGGACGGTCCACATCATGCAATGGCGCTAGTAGTTAAGTCCAATCGACCAGTTCAGATATAATAGATCAAATGGGCGGTGTGACGTCAACTGGACGAAACACAGGCAGCAGTCCAATGGCCAGTGTGAAGGAATCAGCCTCTCGCTGCGCCTCCTGTGGGTCAGATTTAGGCCGTTTGAAGCCCTGCGCCGAAGACACGCGCCGTCTCTGCCTCGGCTTCCCTTCACCTAGCATATAGGTAACTTCACACTAACTAGCATATATGCGGAGCACACAAAGACGCCGTAGCTCCTTTTCAAGCAGGAAATCCCCTTTCTCGGTGTGCTGCGAGGCTGCGATGCAGCAAACAAGCCCTCCTACCCAAGGGAGACATATGGACAGAAGAGACAGTGAACATATATCACTCAGTCCTTCAGGGAGGTTTGGTCGGTCTGCGACTCCCATTCAGCCAGGCTTCCCAGAGGCAGCGGAAACCTACTTTAGGAAGGGTCTGAGACTGACTGGGGGACTGGTGAGGAAAGGCAGGACTTTGCGATGTGAAAAAGAGAGGAGAGAAAGTCTGGAAGTAGCAGGCCGCAACCCTCGCTTTACCCTGGGAACTACTAGTCCTGCGCCTTCGTTCAGTCCTCCCCTGTCCCTACAGAGGTTCCCTGAGCGGAAGCTAAGGTGCAGACGGCATCCCCGCTACCTCTACAAGTGCCTGTAACACCGTTAGCAATGGCCTCCGACTCAGTCGCCAGTGAGTCGCCACTGAGCTCTCCCACTCGCTGTCGCTTCGTCCTCGAAGAGTTCTCAATCCCGCCTCCTCTGCCGCTCATGCCTCGTAGCATGTGTATGGAGGTCGAGCCGAAGTCCTACCTCTCCTTGCTGTACTCTCTACATAGACGGCTGAGGAGATATCCGCAGGAACAGCAGTGTGTGGCGCTCAGTCCCTGCTTCTCCCACTCCAGTCCACACACTCACTCCGCCTCTATTGGCCTGCGCTCTGCTATGGAGAGTTGGTAATTGCCACCCAGTCCCGTGGTCTACCGCCGAAGTCCTCTCTCAGACCGATACAATGCAAACGTGTTAGACCTGAGAAGGCTCATAAAGCCTCAGGCTGTGTCAGAGTGTGCAGGGGGCATTGCCCCTGCACAGGCAAGAGACAGTACTTTGACCTTCGAATCCCGCTTTGAAAGCGGCAATTTGGCTGTAGCTTCGAAGAGGGCGGAGTGGGAGTATAACTTGTTGCTGCAAAATGACACCAATTCGAAGGGGAATACGCAGTGGTTTTACTTTAGAGTGGGAAACACTACTGCTGGCAGCACGGTTCAGTTCCATATACTGAACCTGGGTAAAGGAGGGTCGCTGTATAGTAGCGGTATGAAGGTTTTAGTGCTTTCTGAGGCGGAGTTGAAGAGTTCGGGGGAAGGCTGGCACAGAGCCTGCGAGGGAATCACCTATTTGCCCAATAACATACGGAGAGAAGGCAACAGCAGAAGCCACTACACGCTTTCTTTCTCATACAGCTTCCAGCACAGCCACGACGCAGTCTACTTCGCCTACGCACACCCTTACACCTACAGTGACCTCGTAGAAGACCTGAACTCCCTCGAAAGTGACCCGGCTCGTGCTCCATTGCTGACCCGAAAGGACCTGTGTCAGACCCTCCTAGGCAACAGGTGTGAGTACGTGACTATCAGTGCGCCCTGCAGAGGGCCGAGCAGCAAGAAAGGAGTGGTCATTTCTGCGAGAGTGCACCCTGGGGAGACTGTGGGGTCGTGGATGATGAAGGGAGTCTTGGACTTCTTGACTGGACCGTCATATGAAGCTCAAATCCTCAGGGAAAACTACGTGTTCAAGCTAATTCCCATGCTAAACCCTGACGGGGTTATCCACGGCAACTACCGCTGCGGCCTGGCAGGTTCCGACCTAAATCGTAGGTGGAAGTACCCTTCCAAGACCCTGCACCCGACTATATGGCATGCGAAACGTATGATAAAGCTGTTTTCGAGAGAGCGGAATTTGGACCTCATAGTGGACTTACACGGCCATTCCCGCAGGCGCAATGTATTCATGTACGGCTGTCCGGTCCCTAACGCCCCTCAAAGCTCTCGCCTGTTTCCCTTCATCTTAGGCAAACTATGCCCCTTTTTCTCCTACTCCGCCTGCAGCTTCAAACTGCAAGAGGACAAGGAGCAGACTCAGCGAATAACAATGTTCAAAGAGACGAATATAGCGAAAGTGTACACACTCGAGGCGACTTTCAGCGGCATGAGCGTGGGTCCGCAGGCCGGACAGCACCTGACTGTAGGCCAGTTGCAGGAAGTAGGCAGACATCTCTGCATTGCGATGTTGATATATGGGGGCTTTGTGCCTCCGGCGCCTCAGCCGCAGCCGGAAGACTGTGGGGAGTGGAGTCGGGAAGCATGTGCAAAAGCACTGGAAATGCAGAGTTCTGAGCAAGACGAAGGCAGTGGCGGGTCCAGTGGTAGCGACTCCGACCCATCAGAAGACAACCTGGACCCTGAGGAACTGCGGGAACTGCTGCCAGCGGTGCCCATGACCAACGCACAGCGAGCCCAGCGCAGGGCCACTTTGACTCGAGAAGGCTCCATCCCGAAGGCCAGAAAGCCCCGGGAAGAGGGCAAAGAGCCTGCGAAGTGCAAGGTGTGTATGGAGCCGGAGCTCGCAGGACATGTGTGCAAGCAGGTGAGAGCATTCAAGCCGCTGGCTAATCCGTACTCCCGCCTGTATACGAAGAAAGTGGGTGTGCGGACCTTCGTGAACCCGGCCACTGGGAAGACTATGCACGATCAAGCCACCCAAACCCCTCGCCAAGGCACCTCTGAACTTCGCAGCAAGTCCCTCCCTTCCTCCGTCGCCTCCACCCGCGACTCCGCCCACACCTTCCTCCGCCCCACCCAAGACCTGCGCACAGCCAGCCAAGACCGCAAGCTCCCCACCCTTTCCAAAGGCAGGGAAATGTCTGCGAAGCGGAGACCCAAGTGAGGACTATTAGCGACTGTCGTACTTGGACTGGTAGAAGTAGTTGGGCATGTGCACTACGTGGGGAGGCTTGTGCTGGGTCCAGTTGGGTCTTTGGGCGCTGAGTGGAACTCACGGCTTCAGTCCTTGGGGACGGTCATAGTTGTTCTGATAGTCTGTCTTCCAATGCGCTGTCAACAGTCCCTCTTCCTGCTTCTTTGCTCCCGGCTCCGTAGAGGCTGGTCTCAACCTAGACTTGCCTGTGCCTGGCTACAGCCTACAGTCAAAGCAAGGCTCTCTAGGCCGAGTCACGTAGTCTGCAGGCTGCACTGTTTGGCCAAGGTCGGCCTGGTAAATGGTCCTCTGCCGCTGTCCTGCCTGTGCGAAGGCGGATTCCTGCTCCAAGTTGGACACATGGGCGTAGTAGTCCCGGCTCAGGTCCTTCTGGCCTGGCTTCAAAGTGGGGAACGGGCGCTGGCCGTAGGACTCAAAGCCGGCATAGTGAGTGGCCTTCGAAATCATAGTAACTGCTATTACTAGTGGACCTTCGACTTAGGCGCGTAGTAGAAGATCTGTCCCAACAGAATCGCGTTATAGCAGGTGCCGATGAGGTAGTTGAGGAGGAGTTGGAAATCGCTGGTTTCTACAGCGCTGGTGAGGATGCGGATGCAGGTGCCTAGGAAACTGAGGCTAATAGTGCCTAGGGAGAGCTGGCCTGTGGACTGGTTTCGGTAGTTTGCAAGCATTTGCGACCCTTTCACCACTGTATTTATCGGCAAATTGCTCGCAATTATGAGTCTCCAGCACACATCTGGCACCTCCCCATACGCCAAATAGGCGAAAACCGCTCCAAACTGAGCCGAAACGAGCACTCTATGCAGCAAAGAGAACTGTCCATACCTCCACAGCAGCAGCACCTGCCCTACACACTGTGCGCCTAGGATGATATTGTCCCCAAAGGTGTTCCAAGGCTGGCTTTGATGCAGACAGTAGGCGGAAAGTAGGCCGAAACTGTACACTTCCACGTAAAAAGACACAGCGGACAGGCCGGCTACGCTTTTGCTAGCGACGATTTTCCCAATTTGCGGTACTTTCAGTCCAAAGCTGAGTATCACTAGGAAGTACCCCAGCACCTTGCTGAGGTACAGCCACAGGCAAGACCCGTCGAAGTCCTTTCTGCGCAAGCAGTCTGTGAGGTCGGTGGCTGCAGCCAGGCTGAGCAGCGCCAGTCCGAGCCACATTTGCCAAGCCATTAGGCACTTTTTATGAGTGAATAAGGGGAAACTTGCGAATTTGAGCTTTCCTATAGAGTGGCTATTAGTGCTTTGGACCTAGAAAGTGGGAAATTGGTCTATTGACTATACCTTATTGGTTCGAAATATGAGGAATTCCTGTACATCCCAACAACTAGCATACGTTTTGATGCCTTTCCTCTAGGTAGTATGTCTAGGTGTTCCGCATTAAGTCCCTAGAAACACGCATACACTAGTACAAGCAAAGAAAGCACAGGGCTGGTCTGTTCCGCCTGCGCCAAAGCGCCGCCTCAGCTTCTGCATGGCTGGGGAGCTATATTGTGAAGTGGACAACTGGCTCGGAAACTGAAATGAAGGCGGTGGCTGCCACTGGCGGGACACTTCCGTATAGCAATTGCCTTGTGTTTGTATAGATTGGAATGATGTCAGAAGGGACTGTCTCCTACCGGCGCCTTAGTCAAGTTCAACCAACTCGAAAGTTCCCTAATTACTCAGGCAGTTAGGACTAGAATAGCAGAGTCTTTGGACTGTTTCAGGAATTGGGTAATCGGTGGACTAGGAAAAGCCGCTATTCCACTTTGTTAGGCTGCCCACTCCTCTGCCTCCGCCATTCCAGTCCCCAGTGTCATAATAATGGACGAGCCAGCCAGTCTAGCCGAGGTCCCGGACTCAGACTTCCGTCCCCGAGCTGCCAACCCCGACGTGCTAGTGATGACCGTGGAAATCGGAGACGGGCGGCAAGACACTCTGTACGTGAAGGAAGAAGACAGTCCGGAAGCCCTAGCTTACGAGTTTTCGCAGAAGCACGGACTCGACCCAGTCGCTACTTCACTACTTGTCGACCTCATTTCGCAGAATAAAGAGGCTGCGAAGAGACGTATTCCCAAGCAAACTAAGGCATCAGAACGGTCCACTGCTCCCATTGAGGTGGACTCGTTCAAGCCCAAAGTCAAGGCTAGAGACTCTACGGCCAAAGGCTCCGTCTATGACCGCCTCTACCAGCGCAAAAAGAAGCCTGCAGTGGAGAAGCCTCGCTCCGCCTCCGTCTCTTCCCGGCAAAGCGGTAATGGCAGCTTCAACTACGGAGAATGGCTGTACATCCGAGGCATGCAGAGCAAGGAGTCGCACAAACGAGCGGCAGAGACCAAGAAGCAGGTGGAGAAGGAAACCGTGGAGAGAGATTTGACCTTCCACCCCACCATTAACAGGAAATCCTCCCTACTGTCTCCCAGGTACACCACCAGGACGGAGGACTTGCTGATAAGGAAGGAAGCGGAAAAGAAGGAAAAGCTGGAAATGCGGAAATTGCAGGTGGAGGAGGAAAAGCTGAAAGAGTGCTCCTTTACTCCGAGAATCAACCAGAGGAGTCAGATGTTGGACACTAGTAGAAGCAGTGCTTCTGCGAAGCCGAGGTTTGAGGACTTGTATCAGGAGGCTACTAAGCGCAAAGAGCGCCAGCTTGAGCGCTTTGAAGGCGCAGTTAAGTCCGAATTTTCCTTCAAGCCCGAAGTCCACTCTTCCAAGCCCGCCGACCCCGACCCCGAGTCCTTCCTCAACCGCATCGTTAACTCCAAGAAGAAGTTCGAAGAAGAAATGGAAAAGCTGCGGCAAGAACTAGTCACCGACGTCGACCCTGTAACCGGCCAAAAGCTCTTCGAACCTATGATAGTGAAGGACACCCGCTTTGAAAGGAGTCTGGAGTCTGGGTCCATACACGAACACTTGTACTCGCAGAAGGACCATAAGAAGCAGACGACGGACAGACTGGCGCAGGAGCTGGATGAGAATATTAAGGCTGCGCAAAGGTCGACGAAGGTGACGCAGACTAGTGAGCGGCTGTTGGAAAACTTCAGACGAAAGGCGTTTGAGCACCTTTTTAACCTGCTAGATTCGGACCAGGATGGACTGGTTTCAGCGGAAAAAGTGGACTTCGCAGCACTTGAGGACAAAACTGCCTCTATCATGCAGCCTGTCCTTGAGGAAATAATTAACCGGGAGGGTCCAATGGACTTCCAGGAGTTTCACATGCTGATGGATCAGCTGCTTGGTCGCTTGACGTTGGATGCAAAGGCACATATACTGAAAAGGGAAAAGACGGAGGATACGGCCTCCACAGCATCGATGATGAAGGTGAGTGGTAGGTAGAGGTCCCTGAGTGTGAAGTCGGACCTGCTGGCTAGCAAGCGCAGGGAAAGCATGCCAGGGGACATATACACCAGAAGAGTGGGAGAGAAGAAGATGACTGAGGAAAGAGTGGAGAAGATGAAGAAGGACTTGGAGCTGAGAGCGCTCCAAGAGTGCACGTTCAAGCCGTTTACAGCGCGTTTGAAACCTCGAAAGGACTAGTAGTTCCTTAGCTACAACACCGTAGAAACATCCTGCATGGTCACAAGTAACACAGTTCTTTCAGTGTTCCACAGGGTACAATTGTATATCCCTGGAAAGTGTATGTAGCAGAGTTCTACTGGGACATCCCACTGAGTACATGAAGTATGATTGACTCCGCCAATACACACACTTCCTCTCGAACCTGCGCAAATGAGTGTATATTCAAACTCGTTAGCTCTCATATTTAAATCCTAACGATGCTCTTTTCCGCCTGCTTCTACCTCCTCCTCGCAGTCCTGACCTACTCCTACTTCCGCCTCCGCTCCCGCCTCCCAGCCCGTCACCTCTACTCCAAACTCGAAATGCTGTCCTCTATGCCCCGCTCCCTATCTCCGCCTGCCTCTTGGTCTCCCCTGCCTCTCCCCCCGCCCCCTGCCCAGTCCAAAGACCTGACACTGCGAGTTAAGTCTCTCAGCAAGGGTTACGTCTTGCGCTTGCCGAGCACTGACGAGTCTGACTTCGACCGGTCTTGCGACTCATCGTGGTCTGGGGGTAGGAGGGATTCTCCGTGTTGTGATAAGGATGTGAGGGAGGAAAATCGGAGATTGGTAACGCTGGTGCTGGCTGCAGAGGAGTACAGTCAGGGGATCAAAGAGGCGTTTGAGAAGGTGAAAGAGGGGAATGTGGGGATTGAACTACGCACTTATGAAGTGCTGCTGCGGGCTGCCATTGAAGGGTCGGACTTGCCCTTTACCAACCAGCTCCTGACTGAGATCAGTGCGCACGGCTACTCCCTCCGCAGTTCCCTCATTGAGGCGTATCTTTCCCTGTTCAATCGAGTCAAGCGAGGCAAGCCAGCCTTCAACCCAGCAGCTGAAGAGTTCAAGCCCAGAGAAGTGGAGATGAGTGCGCTAGCAGACGAGTTTGTACCTGCTTACTAGAAATCGTAGTGGCTAAATGGTCCTCCTCCACTCTCTATCGGTAGAGCCAGTGTTCCAAGGCCTGCCGTGAGTCCGCTATGCTGCCATATTATAGAGTCTCTATGAGCTCAGGACCTTTGACCATCATCTGTCTCCCCGATTTGAAGCTGGCGGAGTCTCCAGCCCCAGCAGAAGTTGAATCAGTACTCAGCAAGGCTGTGGCGGCTGCGGGCTTGCAGGAACTCAGCCAGCTCAGACTAGGCCTCCACAGAGTCGTGGCGAGTCACTACCCACTATCCTTCCAAGTGGCGAGCCTGTTCCTTCCAGTGGACCATCTGATGACTGACCCCGAAGCACTGTCCTCCGCTCCAATATCTGCCGCTACGGACGATGATGTGAGTAGCTGGATTCAAAGCACAGGGTTTGCTGACAATTGGTTTACACTGCCTCCGCACCAGCCTTTGGATTATACTGTGGCTGCGAATGAGGGGCAGGGAGTGGTAGCTGTGGTGCCGCTGTCTTTCTACCAGAGATACGCAGGAAGTGCAAGTGCACTGGTGCACACTTTAGTGGAGTATGGAAGAGAAAGCGTCTCAAAGCCTGTATTCGACGTAGCCCAGGCCAAAAGAGCAGTTCCGCCCGCCTCTCCGCCCCAGCCAAAAGTCCTCCTCCCTTCCAGACACGACCTAGACGTGCAGCTCGCTCGAGTGGAAGTGGCTGTCTTGCAGGAAATCCACTCTCTTGCAGTCCCTCAGCACCAGCAGCACTCCCAGGCCCTGCAGACCTCACTAGTCAGCACTGTTTCCAAGGCCTTGGCTGGGCATTATACACTCACTACGGAGCTCAAAACGCCTTCAGCGCCCTTTAGCGATAGCAATACTCGAGAAATGTCCTCAGAACTGGTGAAAGTGATGGAGAGTATCGTGGGCATACATAAGAAAGCCAAGAATCTGAAGCAGAAGCTGGAAGAACGGGGGTATAAATAGGCCTAATCCGCCTTTTCCAGACCTCAGCTAGCAATACAGCCAGAAAGGCAGGACAAGCCTGCCTTTCCTACGGCAATCTGATCGAGATAGAGTCTATTCGCTTACTAATTCGCTCTAATCGAGTAATTTGTACAGCTCTTTCGCTGCTTCCAGCTGCAAGCCCATCGCACTCCCCAGTCCTTCCGTCCCTTCCTGCCTTTCCGCAGCTCTAAAGGCAGGCGCGAATCTCACAGTCTCCAACTTCCCGACTACTGCCTTTTGTAGACTTTGGCACATCGCTTCACTCAGTTCCTCGCGAGTTTTCGTCCTGAGGCGAGTTTCTTCCTCTTCTCGGCACGCTTTGACCCACTTCGCTGCGCTGCAGACAAGACGGCCTGCGGCTTCTTCGTCCAGGTAGGCGAAGGACGCAGGCGGATTCATGGGAATTAGTATAGATTAACACCACTTGCGAGGCTTCTTCTGGAACTGGCGGCTGCGGGTGAGAAGGGAACGGTCTGAGGAGTGGTGCACGGTGTACTTCGGCGCCTCTCGAGCTACCTTCTCAAACAGTCCTTCCACTCCTTCCCCAGTCATAGCGGAAGTCTCCAGGTACTCGATTCCCCGGGTTGCTGCCCACTGCTCCGCTTCCTCCCTGGTTACTTCCCTGCCCTCCAGGTCTTGTTTGTTCCCAATCAGTACTCGATGGGTCTTTTGAGCGGAGTCGGAAAATTGATGATAGTCGTTCCAATAGAAATCGATGCTGTTGAAGCTGGAGTGGCTGGTCAGGTCGAAGATGAACAAAGCAGCTTGGACGTCTCGATAGTACATTCGGTTGATCTGCTGGAAGCGCTCCTGCCCCGCAGTGTCCCAAATACTCATCTTGACCTCCAGTCCTGCCATCCGAAAGGTCTTTACCTTGAAATCCACTCCCACAGTGCATTTATAGTCCGAGGGACACAGGAAGTCCTTGTTAGTGGCTTTCAGCAGTAGACAAGTCTTCCCCGCACACTCCGGCCCCAGCGTAATGACCTTTACATTCCTACTCTCCATTTTATCTACCTGCGTCCCCTCCACCCGAACCAGCGGCCGGCTTTATACCGCAGCTCTCGGCCGTGTAGGACCTGGATGTGCACTTCCCAGTACACGTGGTCGTAGGTCACGTACAGACAGGCGGGACAGGCGAAGCGCAGGGTCTTTTCTCGGTGGCTTAGCTTTGTGCGTGTTTCACTGGTCTCAGTGCTGAAACGAGCACTGGGGCCAGCCAGGAAGGGCGCCTGCACCTGTCCCCTCTCATTATAGCAGTACACATGCGTATGCAGTTGGTGTGATTTGAGGCTCTTGTCAGTCAAAAACCTCATCGTGCACATGGGACAGTGCAGGTTTGGTCGTGCGTCGTGGCGCCTTTGGTGTTCTTTGAACTTATCACTGCGTCTGAAGCCTTTGCCGCACTCTGGATACTTTCCACACGTGCATTAGCGCATTTACTTAGTGTTGCTGCGGCCTTCATAGTCCTGCAATATACGTGCATTGTCTTCGTCAATGGCATAGTCATAGCTAATTCGGGGGATTATGAGAGAAGCAGACTGATAATCAGTAGCGGGTTTCGGAATTCGAATTTAGCTCTGAGTGCTGAAATGTGGTCTTTTCCATGAAGGACCAGGGAAACGCTGGAAGGAAAGGAGGTTCTCCTGGTCTATTCTTCCGCTATGAACCTAGCGTGAGTTATGTGTGACTCCCATTTAGCAGCTAACTAGCGAACAAGCCCGGCCTTTCCCTCTCCAACTGCTCCAAGTCCTGACACACACAGAACTCCGCCTCCAGGCCATTCGCCCTGCTCACAGTCTCGCACTGGCCTGCGTACTTGTCCTTGCGAGTCAAGTCCACTATCTGAATAGTCCTTACTCGAATGTGGGTTTGGAAGTTGAGGTAGGTGCAAGGGTCCAGTGGGTACCAGTCTAACGACGCTTCGAATAGCTTGTGGGACAGGTCTGTGCCAATCAACGCAGTTGTCTCGATTCTCGCAGTGGCTAGCTCTTGTATGCTGAATTCCACCTTTATTTGCTCCATTTTGCTGTTCAGTCTATACCCGTACGCTCTAGTAATGCTGTCGAAACTCAGTTTTTGGCATAAGATTCCTGCAATGTGGGAATTTACTGTGAAGATTTGGGAATTTACCAGTCGGAGGGCTTCTTGGACTATGCGAATTAGGAGGTTTTCGAGGTCACTTTGGCCGAAACTGTGAATTATTTCCGATTGGATTTCCTCGGTAGGCTCGAGACAGGAACACATCCAGGGGTCGATTCCGCTGCTATTGCACACTCTCCAATCGGGGATTTTCTCCTTTAGCAGTGAATAGTGGGTTTTCAGGTACTTTTCCTCATGCACAGGGTACTTCTGCCCATACGCCTCTCCAAAAAGTGCCAAAATCGACGCCCGCAGGTCAAGCTTCGTGACCAGACGTTTGCTATTATGCCACAAAGCGTCAAAAGAGTGGTTAACACCCTTCAAAAACTGAGTTTGTGTGGCAAAGAACAAGGCCGGCAGTCGATACTCTTGGTCCGCGTCCACATCCTTATGCCAGTCTCCATAGGCCATGCCGTGGTCTCCTTGGATAAAGAGGGCGAGGTCTCTTTCGGCCCCGTAGTCTTGGGTGAGGGATTGGAGGAAGGCGACTAGGTCTTTGTCGAGAGTGTGGGCGTGCTGACCGGTCTCTTCGTGAGCGGCTTCGAGGTGGATGTAGGTGAATTGGTGGGAAGTTGGGTATAAGGACGTCATTGAATGAGTGTAGTTGAGCAGGTAGTAGTGCGACATGTGTGGACCAATACATCTCTGCTTGAGCGAGTCTTTGCCCATGTCAGTGCCCATCACCGTCTTCGCAGCGCAGTAAAAAGTGCTCACGTGGTGGTCCACATTCAGTCTTTTCCCCATGTAATTGAGGAAATTGGACCCGCAGTACTCAAACCCCACAAAGGTGACAAAGCCCCAGTCTCTCGCAATGGCCCACAAGGAAGTGTCTCCGAAGTAGTCCTTCAGACCAGGCTTTTCGTGGAAGTACATAGTGGTGTTGGTGAACATAGGCACCATGTTGCCGGGACTGTTGAGCCCGTGCACGTTGTGCACTTTGAAGTCGAACACGCTGTATGTGCTTTGGTTGTTCAGAGCGTTTAGGAAGGCGACGGTTGCGGGTAGTTTGCGGAAGAAGTGTCTTCTGGAGAAGCTGTCCACTGCGATAAACACCACGGACAGAGGCCTTTGTCTCCCTTTCCCTGGCCCCTCCCTCCTGCTTCTAGTCTCATTCGCTAGTTTCTCAGCTGCTTGCACGTATCTGGGCCTCATTTCTGCATTTGTATAGGAGCTGCCGCAGGACCCAAAGGCAAATTCACCGTGAACGTCGGTTATTGGCAGGTTAGGGTAAGGATTAGAGGGAAATTTATGTGACAGTTCATGCTGAAAGTATTGGTCTGTGAGTTGAATCTCACTAGGATGCAAGACATAGTGCCCAGGACCTCCTTTTTCACAGGTCATAGTGAAGTTCCGTCCTTCCAACTGCAGTTTCGGCCTGGTTTCCGAGGCTTTGGAGCTGCAGAGGGGGTATTCGAAGGGGGGAAACAGCTGTTCTGCCTTAGAGGCAGGGTAGCCGAAGCTGAAAGGCACGCAGGCCAGTTCCCTGCGCAGGGAAGTCACGTTTTGGTCGTCTTCCAGGGAAAAAGGCTGGCGAAAGTCCACAGTGGAGAGGAATTTGTCATTGGAAGTATATGTTTCCCAGGAGCAGTTCTCCACACAGGGCTCATACTCGTCTTCCTCTTTTTCTGCCGGTTTGAAGCTGTAGTGCAGTGTAGAGGTCCTCAGAGACGTCTTTAGCTTGAATTTCTTGGGAAAGTACTTGGCAGCCAGGCGCAAAGGGAGTGGATAAGTAAACACCCACAGCAGGAGAAAGCCTCCCCCAAGTAATAACGTCAACAGCGCTTTCGCCATTTTACTAGAGCAGAGCTACAGGCCTTGAACTCCAAGTCTCCACAGCCGTGTCCTCTGCTGACGTGTTCACAGTGACCTGCATATGCATCCTTCCTGGAGAAGGTGATAATGCGGATAAGGACAGGGTAGCCCTGTAGGTGTAGGGAGAGCTGGGTACTGGGCGAAGGAGGGGTATTCGTCAGCGGAAGAGACCACTGCAGTGGCTTCGATCAGGGGGAAGCGAATTCGTGGATAGGGAATCGGACCTGGATTTGCTCTGATTGGCTGCTGAGGCTGGAGCTGTAGGCCTTTTGCACATAGTGGAAGTGGAGTGTGTGGTGGAGTGGTGACCTGCTCGTTTAGCAGTAGCATTGTTTCTTCCGCGATTTCAGTCATCAGTTGGTCCAATGCCCCTGCTCCATTTGCGTGCAGCAGCAAAGCCGGAATGTCCTCCGCCGAAGCCAAGCAGCTGCAGTACTAAGGCTCAATGAAGGCGTCTCCGCAGGTTCTCCAGTCTGGTATCTTTTCCCTATGCATGATGTAGACGCTGGACAGGTAGGCTTCTTCATGAACTGGATAGACTGTTTTGTAGGGAAGTATGAATAAGTCTAGTAGAGTTGCACGGAATCCCGCTTTGAGACCAGTCGAAAAGTGTTATGCCACAAAGAGCCTGGAATTCGCTCTAACATCTCAGTGCGCACACCGGAAGCTTTAATTCATACTCCGCCTCTATATCCTGTTTCCAATTCCCATACCTCATCCCATGGTCTCCCTGCACAATCACCGCTAAGTCACTTTCCCCCCCAAATTCCCTATAAATCGCTCTAAAAACTCAGCTAGATCCGCATCTAAAGTGCCTGCGAGCAGTCCTGAGGCTTCGTGTGCTGCTTAACTGGTTGAGGCCTTCGTAGAGACGGGCAAGGCTGTAGGTGTAGTTGAGCAGGTGGGAATGGGCCTAATGAGGACCGATGCAGTTCCGTTCTAGTTGATTAGAGGGGAATTGGGACTTGATGTAGGTGTCTGCCACACAGAAAAGTAGCTCTTTCCCTTAGATTTGCCCTGCTAAAGCCTATTCATTCGGACTCACATAGGGCGATTTTCCCTCTAATACAGTCTCAAGACCCTAATATCCAAGAAAAAAGTTCTCGCATGGTGGTCGACAGTGAGTTTCACCCCTAACATATAGATTAAATTAGACCCACAAGCCTCAAGACATAGCCCAAGTTCTTGGCCAAGGCCCACAGGGAACACGGCTGTAGACCTGCTTCCCAGTAAATGCGAGCTCAGTTGTTGCAAAGTTCATAACAATTGCCACAAATCTCGAAACACTGTCTTGGATATACCATTTTGACTTAATTAGAACTGTTAAAAGTGTAATTTTTAGTTCCTAAAGATGTCCTATTGAGACTCTACTAAGCCCTATTAGGGTTCTATTCAAGTCCTAACGAGGTCAAAGCAGGTCTCCAACGGTCCCGTTTGTGAACATCGTGACCATATTTTGAGGGGAGTATTTGTGAATATATTGTGAAGTTTGAAGTCAAAGACGGAATAATCCCATTTTCCGTTCAGTTGGCTCAAAAAGTCGACTGTTTTGGGCATTTTGCGGTAAAAGTGACGACGGGAGAATCTGTCCACTGTGAGGTAAAGGCAATTAGAAGTCGGATGGGCTGGCCGTGCCTTCGCTGGTTCATACTTTCCTTAGCTCGGTGTATATACAATTTGAAATTACTGCTATTAACATTGTCCCAATTCCTTTCCATTGGCACTAAGTCTTGTTTATGTCATTTTCAGTAATTTCGGTCAAATTTTCCTTTTTATACATTGTATTTTTAATAGATATCCACTCCAGTCCTCAACTGCCTCTGATATATAAGCGCATTAGAGTAGTTGAA
>Ga0247837_1001261_pt1 | contig 53779 bp, 35 predicted proteins | sample LaCtaG_2_FD_187115 | JGI IMG/M metagenome (GOLD analysis project Ga0247837, IMG submission 187115) | Freshwater microbial communities from meromictic Lake La Cruz, Castile-La Mancha, Spain - LaCruzMarch2015_14.5m | ecosystem: Environmental > Aquatic > Freshwater > Lake | place: Spain: Castile-La... | reverse complement strand
TCTCTATGAGTGTACAGTGTGCCAAAGCCCAGACTACACCTCACGCCACCACATAGCCAGCGGGGAGGGAGTACAATAGAAAGCCCACTTGCAGTGCTCTTTTGGCCTTAGAACTGCCGACATGCTCGTACAGACAGTCTGCCGTTAGAAGGAATTGGCGGCTACTTGGAACAACATAGCGATAGTTTGGAAGGACTTGCCTGCTGGAAGGCAGAGCTGGACTGGGTTGAGGGAGTGGTATGTTTAGAAAGCAGCGAAACTTACCAAAAAGCAGGCGATTAGGCCAATTGCAGGACTGCCAGAGTGGTCCGAGTCCATGAATCTCCGCTTTAAAGCAGCATTTAAGAAATCCTTCAAATGTGCTAAAACTACGCAGTTAATTAGCAAAATCGAAATCTAGTCTTACTTCCTGCAGTAGTTTTTCCATGTCGCTCATAGCCTCGTTGGGGTTCATGAGCAGCAGAGCCCAGCTATTCACCACTGCAGTGGTCATCACAAATACAGCCCAAATCGCCACTTCCTTGGACCCGTGTATTAAGCTATGGGTCTGGAGTGTGGATTCGACTGCTAAAATGCAAAACTGGAAGGTGAATATAACGGCAATAAAGCGAAAGTGCCGTAACGACTTGTGAACAATTATTGCAGCATTGTAGTATCCTCTACGACTGTATGCCCTGAATAAGCGTTTGAACAGTAGCACTGTGTGTATGAATATTCCAACTTGCAGCACAAGGAACAGCACAAATAGTACTTCGTTTAGAATCATTGCTGTGTGTATGTCCACCAAACTCCCTAATACGCAAGTAACAGTCGCAACAGTCCAAACCCCTACTAAAATCCCAACTCTCACTCCAGATACAGTCGTAAACAGCGTTCCAAAGCCCAAACTGCAGCTCATCCCCATCAAATAAGTCTGTGGAATATACAACGTAGAGCACACGTACCAAATCAAAACTGTAGCCTTGCTATTCACAGCTGTACACAGGCAATAGGAAGCGAAGTAGGCAACTGCTGTGACTTGGTACAGAAAGGCACTCAGGTAAAAGGCAGTTCCTCCCCGCATGGGGCTGCTTTCCTGCCGAGCGTTGATGTAGGCGCAGGTCCAGCAGCAAGTGAAGCCTAGCCAATAGCAGGCTGCTACTCCGCTGATAGTGCTAATTGCCTGTATTCCCGGGTTTGTCACTTCCATCTTCCTTCCTTTACATAAATGCACGCTTTTACCTGCCGCCAATTCACTGAATAGAAAAGGTGGAGTGGGATTTAGTGTGTGTGTTTCATACTGAAGGAGTATATATTAGTTTCCCTACCTGCTGGCGCTTTGCAAGGGCTGATAAATCTATTGGGCTTACAATTTGGCTAAATTTTATCTGTATTTGCTAGATTTTCTTCAGCTTTCCAAAGTATCGGTTCAGAACTTGGCCGAATTGAGCGATTTTGAATCTTCAGAGTCGCCTTTCTTTCGAAAATGAGGAAATCTCGAATTGCTTGACCTCCCACATCTCAGTACTATATGCCAAGCCTAGATAGCTACCTGGATTTGCAAAGTTCGGGAAAGACGGACAGTCTAGGCAGGCATTTGGGAAAAATCCAGGCAATCCACTGGCTATATAGCACTTGATAAGCCCAGAAACTGCTCATTCCCACTGCCCTGTCCTGCCTCCGCTTCAGAAGAAACGCGGACTTCAACTGATATTTCCCTCCGAGACAAGGGAAGTCCATGTTGAATGGTGATAATAGCAGCATGGGTCGGGTGATCAGAGCCCAGAGGAAGGGCCATGGTGGCATCTTCAAGGCCCATGTGACCCACCGCAAGGGCGCTGCGAAGCATCGCACTATGGACTACGCCGAGCGCAATGGCTACATCCGCGGAGTCATCAGGGAAATTATTCACGACCCAGGCCGCGGCGCTCCTCTTGCCAAGGTGGTGTTCCGCAACCCCTACCACTACAAGACCATCGAGGAAACCTTCATTGCCGTAGAAGGCATGTACTCCGGCCAGTACGTCTACTGCGGCCACAGCGCCCAGCTGATTGCTGGCAACGTCCTGCCCATTGGGTCGATCCCGGAAGGCACCCTCATTGCCAACGTGGAGGAGCATACAGGAGACAGAGGCTCTTTGGCTCGCACCTCCGGAAATGCGGTCACTATCATTGGCCACTCAGATGACGGAGAAACCACACGTGTTCGCCTGCCGTCCGGCGCTAGAAAGACTCTGAGTTCAACCTGCAGAGCAATGATCGGCATCGTGGCGGGCGGTGGACGCACAGACAAGCCAGTGATGAAGGCGGGCCGGCAGTACCACAAGTACAAGGCCAAGAGGAAGTGCTGGCCTGTGGTGTGCGGCATTGCCATGAACCCTGTAGAGCATCCTCACGGTGGTGGTAACCATCAGCATATCGGCCATCCCAGCACCACGGCAAGAGATGATCCTCCTGGCAAGAAGGTGGGTCTGATTGCTGCCCGCAGGACCGGCAGACTGCGCGGCACCAAGAAGGAGGTCAAGGAGGAGGCTCCTGACGTCAAGGCGTAATCCCTAGGCTCACAGGTTTCTGTGCAGGAACAGACGAGTCTCTGTACTGCGCTCTGTGAAGGTCTTGGCCGCCTGCTCCTTGCGGTACTCACGTAGCAGACTGAGATCCAAAGAAGCCTTTAGCCTGCGCAGCCGTTGCTGGTCCTTCGCAGTCAAAGTCAATCCTGAGTCCTCCACCACTCCCCACTTCTGCAAATAGCTCTCCGGGTAGGCCACCTGCTTGCGTCTTTTCCTTCGCTTTTCCCAGTTATTCAGGATCACTTTCACCACCATCTCACCATCCTCCACGAAGCGAGGGGCTGTGCTTTTCACCCTGCGCCGGAAGGACTCCGTGGCCTTGGTCTCGAGGAAGCAGTTGAGCCGGTGGTTCACTTTCTCCCTTGCTAGTTTTAGCACTAACGGTGGGGAGTAGAGCCAGGCTCGCAGTTCTTTGGGGGACTTGCGCTCGGATTGGACGGTTTTCAGGTTTTTGCTGGCGATTAGGCGGGTTTCCACCTCTGCGGGACTGCGTCTGAAGCCAGCCCTGAGATAGAGCAGTTCTTCCTTGCGAGTGCGGGGCGAGTCCATAATTGGGGAGAGGTTAGCTACGAACGGCCTTCTTGCAGACGTAGATGTAGTGCACGTTGGGCTGGTCACGATCGTCAGTGGCCAGCATTAAAGTGGCTGAGATGGTGGGCTTCGCCACTTGGTGCTCCGTCACTGTCCAGGAGTAGTCTGGCTTTTCCAGGTACCGCAGCCGCTGTGCTGGCGCTCCATAGGAAATAGCGATATAAACCCCACTCGAACTCAGCACTCGATGAATCTCTGACAGCATCTTCGACGCATTCGCCGTCGACCCGTCCCCACACAATATCGCATCCAGCGTGCCCTTATCCACCACCGAGTCAAAGCTGCCGTCCTGGAACTCCAAGCTGCGCACATCCATCTGCAAGTACTTCATGGAAGGCTGCTTGTCGCGGTACTTCTCTTGCATCGCCTTGATCACGACTTGGGAGATGTCGATGTTCGTGGTGTTCGTGAAGCCTTCGTCGAACATTTCTTCGCTCATGCGGGAGTTGCCGGCACCTATGTTGAGGATCTGGTGGGAGGGGGTGATATGCTGGGTGACGACGTCTCTAACTCCGGCCCAGCGCTGGTACCAGTCGAAGGGCTCTGCATCCCGCGTATAACGCTCTTCCCAGTACTCAGACTTTCCGTACTGCGCCATTTACTCTATGTCACACGTTGCTGGAGGGGTGGTGCGCAGCCGACCTGCCAATTTTGAATGAATTTCGCCCTTGCGGACTAGACAATTGGCTGGCTGGCGGGTAGTACTGCGGACTGGCGCCATCCCTTGCTGAAATGAGGTAGGAGTCTTTGTTCAGAGCCTTCTCTTCCTATCATCGAAGGTAACGGAGACTTCGCCACTCCGACTATCAGTTTTTTCGAGTATTTCCTTCTATCACAAGGAGCGCCCACACTAACTTGCACCGGGAACAACGGCACTGCAGCTTCACTATGATAGATGTCGAGACAGTGTTGAATTCCTTGCATATGTAATCAATCCACGATGTGATTTCAGACCTGAGAGTAGATTTAGTGCACGGTAGGCCTGTTCAATAGCGCGCAAGTTTTCTTTCAGCCAGGTTCTTATGCGATTTCTCAGGTTGCAGATACTGTTCCAGCCTGAGATCCCTTCAATTGTCCCTGTGCCTCCCTCCAAGCCACTGTTTCAGCTCTCTGTACGTATACATCGATTTGCCCGTTTGGCCTCTTTCCGGAGGCTACTCGTGCTTCAGCCTTCTCATTCTGCAGACGGAACTCTTCACTCGCCTGCCATACATATATATCTCTACTTATTAGGTGACAGGCAGTCCATGTACTCGAAGTTGGTAGACACAGGTGACATTCGGGTCTCCGTAGTTATCCTCTACCTCCAGTCTAACCACTGCCAAAGGCTGAGTACAGTGGTCATTACAAGGGAAGTACTGGAGACTATTTGTAGTGTCAAAGACATAGGAGCCGAGTAGGTCCTTGCCTGTGGGGGAAACGCGGTAGAGGGAGAAGCGCCGGGGAGCAGTGTAGGTATGTAAAAGCTGAGTAAAGATTACAGGAGCATGAAACAGCGCAAATCGCTGCGGAAAGACAGGCCCCCCCAGCCTAATCGTCGCATGTCCCTGCGAGCCTTCAAACGCCCAGCAGTGCGACTTGGAATTGTCAGAGTCAATGAGGTACTGCAGACTGTTCAGCCCACTGACCGCCTCCTATATCGCTCATACCAGCAGTAAGCCGTGGTACGAAGGACTGGAGTGCTCTACTAGGACGGAAGCCCCATTAATGGCGGCTGCGTAGTCCACCCAGTCCTCAGGCGCTTCGCACCTCATTTCTGTGCGGGCCTCTATAGTCCTGGGCTCCAGCACTGCCTGCGCACTCGCCAACTTCCGGTCCGCCCAGCAGTAAATCCCCACCAGAGTCAGCACTGCGCCGAGCCCCAGCAGGTACAGGGACAGCTGCACGCAGGGCCAAAGGGTGGGTTTCGCCTTGCTGGGGTAGGCGTTGGGCGCCCACTTGTTGGCGAGGTCGGGGTACAGGGCCTGACTGCCTTGGACAGGGGAGGAGCCGCGGGAACTGCCGCCATCTGCCATAAAGCGTGCGCGGGGTGATTCCATTTTGATTACATCTGAGCGCTTTGCCTACACTACCAATGCTTCTAATCAACTAATACATAAGGGTAAAGTCCACTATGACTTGAGGCTATTAGAGTAAGGGAAAGTCTTCTAGTAGTAAATTGTCCATTTCTCTCGACTTTCGCTCGGAGTTCTTCCAAAAGCGACTCTTCATAGCTGCTGCACGCTCCACTTTCGCCTGTTGTTCCCGCCTTTTCCCTTCCCGTCTCAGTCGAAAGATGCATTCGTCCGCTCGAACAGCCTTAGAACTGGATTTCGCCTTCTGCTGTTCGCTTTCTTTTCCCAGCCTCGCCCTATCCTTAAGCCTCAAAGGGTCTAAATTGGTCCTCCGATAGTTCAAAAGAAGTGCTATTTTTACATGGTTATATGCACATTCCCCAGTAAGCACCACTCCACTCGACCCCTCAGGAACTGCTCTGTCCACCTCGAAGTTACTCAGTTTGACTGAGTAATACCTCCACCCCTGGTAGTCGTAGAAGGCTATCAAGGTGGAACCAGGAAAGCCGGACCTTTGGCCTATAAGGATAAGGTGGGATTCGTATGTAATAAGGCTGGAAGAGGTCAGAGAGTCGGTAATGGATATAGTCGATGTAGGGATAATTCCGGAAAGGGAAACTTCGTATTGATCTATCTGATTAGAGTCTTTTCTGCATACGAAAAGACAGTTTTGGCATAGGGAAAAGTCTGCAGTTTCCTTTGCAATCAACTTGGAATTGCCCAGAAGCACACTCGGACTGCCTTCTCTCCTTACCTGCAGAACAATATAGCCTTTCCTCCTCTCTCCGCAACTCACTAGTACCGATTTAGCCTTATATTGCTCCACAAAGGGAATCTCATACTGAAAAACTGGCAATTTCCGAGCCAAAGTGATATCATAAATCAGTACTTCTCGCATGCAAATTAGGGCCAAATAGGGCAAATCGGGACTGACTTGCAGCGACCAGCCTGGGAAATTGACCCAATTCGTGTCTCTAAACGACCTCAAAAGCTCCAGTTTCCCTGAGAACACGTAAATCCAGCTGTTCAGAATTGCTGCGATTTGCCTGCTTTGGTCGAAGAAATAGAGGGAGCCGCTTTTGGTCTCTTCTCGCAAATTGAAGGAAAAGGTCTGAATTTGGGCTGAATCTGCGATTTCCCAGGGGAAATTGTGGACTATTATGGAAGTTTTGGTACAAATTAGTCCCAATTTCCCGGGTTTTAGCTGAATATCGAGCACTTTGCCGTCACAGGGAATTAAGCGGAGGATCACAGGGCGTGTATTGAGCAGTTCCCATTGGGTTAGGACCGAATCTGCTCGCTGAGAAAAGAAAAAAACGCGGTTTTTAGCAGAAACACTGATTAGAATTGGCAATAAATCGCTTCCGACGAGAGAATCGAAGTGGATTTTGCCTGCTTTTAGCCGAAATAGAGACGTTTTCCGCAGACAGTCGAGTAAATCTAAGCGAGATAAGAACTCTTTGCCTGAATTCAGGGGAAATGAGGCCTGGAGTTGGTAGTAATCAAGGAATTCCTTAGGGAATTGCACCTTTGCGAGGCTTTTACAGGCCCCAGTGACGGTAATTATGTCCTGAATTGGGAGGAAAACTAGCACATACAGCAGTGATTTCCTCGGCAAATTGTCGAAATTGGCCAAATTGGCCTCTTTTTCCTGTTCCTTTTCACCGTTTCTCGGTATTAAGCAGGCTTCTGTGAGTGCAGACTGTCGGCTGCTAGCAGTGTCTGCCATTATTGCAGGTTTCCCACGCACATGGACATATACCGTGGACCAGTGGCTACTTCTATACAAGAAAATCACTGAAAGGAGCATAGAGACCAAAGAACTGCTCAAAGAGGTGGGAAACTGCATTGTTTGCCTACTCTATTGCGATATGTCCAAATATACGCCTCTGTCCATCCCAGAGAGTAAGTTCCCACAGCCAAGCAGGTCTAAACTGGCTTTCTAACTAGCGAGGGAGCGCTATCAGTCCGTATCGCTGAGACTTTTGAATCCGAACATCTTCTTGACGACACTCTCCACAGCGGTGGACTTCCTTTCAAAGCCGCTAATAAAGTCGCCTATGAGTGATTCGCTCTTGTCACTCCACCGCTCCACCATCACTCTCAGGTGGTAGCGGAAGTCGTCTATGCGTTCATCAAGTTTCTTGGGCTCCGTTTCATCCTCTGGACTGTCGTCCGCCTCGTCCTCCGCAGCTTCCGGGTCCGGTTGCGTGCTGGCAAAGCGACTTTTCCACTTCGAGAACTTCTCCTCCAGCTCCCTAATCTTCCCCGCCACTTTGATCTTGGAAGCACGCATCAGAGACACGTTCAAGTCCTTGCGGGAGTACCCGCGCTGCAGATTCCGCCGTACGTACTCATCATAATCCCTCACCAATCGCATGATCAGGTCACTCGTACTGATGCCTTCAGTCCTTTGAGTGGCTAAGAACTTCCCTGCACGCTTAATGGGTCCGTAGACGTCGTCTCCCCCGCCGCCGGCCATATAGGGCACGTCGTCGTGACATACGAAGTCGATGTTGTGTGCTTCCATGAACTCGGGAGTGATGGCCCAGGGACAGGGACAGACGACTTCGTCGACCCATCTGCAGTGCTTGACACTTTCTTCTCGCTCGTACTCGGTCATTACGGTCTTACCCTTGATTTTGTGCGTGTCTTCGTCTCCGCAAACACCTACGATTAGGTGCACGTAGGGAAACATCTTCTTACACTGTTCCAACAGCCTTGCATGTCCGAAATGAAACAGGTCGAATATCCCATCAGCATAGAGCCTTGCTGGGCGATTCGGGTCCTGCCCCAGTGCCAGCTCACTTTCGACCATTTACGACTGCGACTAATGGCCAAACAACAGGCTTAAACTAGTATTTCCTGTGAGCTGTCCTCCAGCCTTTGAGACGCGCTTTCTTCAGAGTCGATGCTTTCTTCCAGGTAAACAACCTGTTGCCTTGTGCGACTGAGGAGCAGCTCCAACTTCTGCATTTGCTGCAGGAGAGTGACTACTTGGAGACTGATAGAGGCGGGGAGAGGGGTTTCAGGGTCGACGATAGGTTCGAATTGAGTGTCGGGAACTTTGGTCTTTGCCTTTCGGATGGTCGAATAGAAGCGGTTTTTGATAGAGTTTTCAGTCCTTCCTGGGAGGTATTTCGCCATTTCAGTCCATTTCGGACCTACTCGGTGGTACAGGCGGAAAATAATCTTGTCCTCCGCCTCCTGCCAGTCCCCCTTCTTCACCTCCGGGTCCAGCGTGTTGAACCATCGTTCCCTGCACTGTTTGCCTGAGCGCCCAGGTATCCTTTCCGCGCACAAAGTCCACTTTATAGGGCCTTCGGCACGCACCCACTCCGTCAAGACTTCGTCCTCACTCAGACTCCAAGGGCCTTTCACCAGTCCTGGCTTGAGGATCTTGTTCCAGCGGTGGAGACATTGAATGGCAGTCCGCCCTGGCACTCGGAGTGCCACGACTTTCCATTGCTTTTCTCCCAGGGTGTTCACTGCACAGCGCAGCAGGTCGTCTTCTTCTTGCGTCCAACGACCCTTCTTCTGATCCGAATCGCCTGAAGGACTGAACTGTGCGAAATCGCCTTCCATCATCTGAATTATTATACGAGGTATCACTTCGAGGATCTATGCAGATATGGAGGGAAAGTGACCAGGCAGGCTCAACTGCTGTCCAAAGGACCTATGGAGGGTTATAAGACTTTCAGGGATTTTTAGTCCGGAGAGAGGTTAGGATTGGGAGCTGAGGACCCTGCTTGAATTGCTAGAGAGCTAGAAGGGTTCCGGGTGTATAGGGAAAGCACTAGAAGATGGGAAGAACAGGACGAAGGGAAATCGCGGACTGAAGTGGCTAGAAATAGTGCCCGTTTAACGGTTAGTTTTCCCTACAATAAGCATAGGGACTGGGTGCCAAAGGCTGTTCTGGAAAAGATGCACAGACCCTGCGGCCGTGAGGCTGTTTTCCCATAGCAACGGACCTGTGAGGCCTATAGAAATGTGACGGTTTCGGAAAAAACGGACTATAGCTTTTCACAGTTTCATATGTAATTGGAGGTTTGTGCTGTAAATAGAGACTTTTGAGGCCTGGAAGGCGAATGCTATGGCGATTTTCGGCTTAGATAGAGGAATTCGGTAGCATCTAACGACTGTGGCGGGCTGATTTTCTATCGAAGTTTCATATTTCCACTAAATTTAGACCAAAATACACTTTATCTCGGCCAGGCTAATCCGACTTAGAGTCACATGACTATGCAAAACAGCAATCTGCCAGCTGGGAGAAAAGTCCTTATTTGTCAACTAAAATTCTGAAATATAGCTTGTGTTGTAGTTCCACGGTTACTTGACTTCTCCGATACACCTGCTGATACGGAGAGTTAATTGCTATTACAGTACTGAGAAATTGGGAAATAGCCAGTCCCTTTGTCACTTTACGATGGCCGGTGAGTGGAGTAAATGCAGCATATAAAGGCAACATTCTATCGAAATTGGGGTTTTCTCAGTTTTAAGCTCTATGTAAGAAAGCTGAGTTCGGAACTACTGAGCAAAGTAGGCGAATTGCCTTTGGTGCTGCTTTATAAAGTATAAAGCAGCTTTGCGGTTTTTCACCGCTTCGAAAGTTCGAGTTAGGGCGTGCACTTTAGCCCAACTCAGAAGCTGCGGAGTGAATCGCTTTTTTAATTCTAAAGTTTGGCGCATTTTTGTGCGAAACAATTTCAAAGTCCCCTGCAAATGCCAATTCTATTTGAAAGAGAGCCCAACTCTAGCAGCTTTTCCCTCACTAGTAGTGCGCTAGCCTATAAAATCAATGGCAGTGCTCCCAATCTCCCTTTTCATTAGCCTCCTCGCGTCCTCGCTAGCACTGCAGTGCTTAGAGATGTACTGCCCGAGTTTTGCTGTACTTCCCACACAGAGAGGCAACTTGCACTGCGACTATTCCTGTCTGTCCCCTATGTGTGCGTTCGACTCCTCGGACTGCCAAGCTTCGTGTGCATGCAGTTCGTCCAGTCTGCTAGACAACGTATGTGAGGAAAGTAAGTGATATGCAGCCTGCAATACAGCAGAGTGTCAGTGGGACGGGGGGAAATGCGGCTATTGCAGTCCAGGGTGTAAGGCTAAATTAGGCTTTGAGGAAGACCTAGGGAATGGACTGTGTGAGGCGGCTTGCAATACTATGCTCTGTAACTGGGACTCTGGGGACTGTATCACTCGAGAACGCCCTTTGGGAGTCTTTGTTTCCTCAAGTCGTCCAGTTCCGCGGCCTGCTAATGACTGGGAATTGCCGTATGGCTCTATCTTCGAAGCCTTATCGGAACTCTGGGCGCCCTTCACCCATGTCAACCTCCTGAGTGGGGACCACCTAGTTTGGCCTAAAACGACCGACAACACGACTCACACGCTCCTCCCTATCCTCGGAATTGTCACCATATCGACCTTTTTCTGCCCTGTTTCAGGCGCTATGCCCGCGGAATGCGCCTCTGAAGAGGCCTCTATCCACTTCACCAATTTCGACGTGGGCCTGACAGTACTGCAGGAACTGCACCTAAAAGACCTAGTAATCCGCAGTGATTACTCCCTTAAAGCCGGGTGTAGTCTGGAATCTTGCGAGTACTGTCCTGCAGTCAGTCTCAACTTAGCCACAAACACTTGGATGGACGACCGCAAGCTGTTCATCAGTAGAAACAACTTCGCAGAGCAGAAACTATGCGACTTCTTCCAAGACTCCTCTATGTTCACAGTGAAGCCTGGAAGTCTGCTTTCCCTCACTAATGTGGTAGTAAAGGATGTAAGGAAGCAGCATAAGGCGTTGATACTGAATCAATGCGGAGATTTGCGTTTGACGAATGTGACTTTCCTGAATGTGATGGCTCGGAGACAGGGACTGTACGGCGGAGTGATCCAGCAGGTGACGATGGCTGAGTATGAGCCTTATTACTGCGGGTCCTTCAAGTACGACCTGGGCTATGTAATGCTCCTAAACAACGGATACGAATACACCGCCAACACCTACTTCAGCGGCTTTCTATGGCTCAGCGACCTGTACCACATAGAGATCAATAGCGTCAAATTCTCCTACAGCTATATATATGTAGGCGACGCAGAGCAGGCCTACGGCAGTGCACTGCTCTTCTTCAACCAATTCCGCCAACTATCCATTCGCAACTGCACCTTTGAATTCAGCATCGCCAATACAGGCGCTGCCCTGTACATCTACTCCTCCCTCGCCTTCCCTTTGGTCATAGAAAACGGAGTGGCGGCGGAACAAAGCTTGCAGCATATTCTCATACAGGACTGCCTGTTTACCGGCAATGCGGGCAGAGTAGGCTCCACTATCTATATGCAGTTTCTGAAAGACCATCAAAATGTCCTGCTGCGCAACAACACTTTCATCAACAACTTCGCAACAAACCGCGGCATAGTGGACCTCGTCTACGCCTACTTAGACCCGAAGTACACCACAGGGCAAACCATCCAAGTCCTCCAGGACAACACTACCTTAGACGTCTTCATCCCGCCTATTTCCACAGTGTTCGACTCTCTCCAGTTCATTAGCAACTACGCACCAATGCTGTCCTATATCTCCAATGCAGCCAATTTCGTCCTCATAAACTCTGTATTTGTGGACAATGGAGACTCACTTAGTGGTATGAATTACGCTAATTATATCCTGAAAAGCTTCATCGACCATCCACTGACCCACATCGACCTGGAGCCGGTTTTAAAGGCCTCTACGACCTGTGCAGGGACTTTCCACCTTGAAGACGTCTATAATGCCTCTGTGACTTACAATAGCATGCAGCTTTCCTACTGTCCCAAAGGCTCTCCAGGGCTGGATATCACTGGGCACTCAGAATTCGTAATGTTTACACAGGTGACTATTAGCGACTTTGAGATGAGCGATAGTGTGGGATTCGCTATGCTTTACATCAACTCGCCTTTAGATATCTCCTTGCAGCGACTAACCTTCACCAACAACTCCAACCAGTACAACGCTAACTCCGTCTGCCTCGATATCACTCCTTTAAGTCCTCAGTCCATCGAAATAACGGACTCCGTTTTCACTGATAATGTGGCTATTTATGCGACTCTGGCCAGAGTTTCAGAGGCCTTGAGTCTGACTTTAAGCAACTGCACAGCCACGGGTAATAGAGCGATTTCCACCTCTGCAGGCTTTATGTTCACTCCCTTGGTGTTCAACGATACTTCCGTCATTGTAACAGACTGCAGGTTTCGCAATAACTCTGCTTTGAGAGGGGGAGTGGCGTATATCGTGGAAGAAACTGGGAATATGGTAATTGGCTCGAGTCATGTGTCAATTACTCTGTTAGATTGCGAATTTGAGGATAATAAGTCGGAATATGGAGGCTGCGCATTGACGATTTCAGGGTTTGTAGTGCTCAGTAGTCAAAGTGTGGTCAGAAACAACCGCTTCATCAACAATTCCTGCACTGAGGGAGGATCCGGCCTGTTCGTTTCCTTTGTATCAGGAGTACTGCAAGTGGAAAACAACCACTTCGAGGGAAATAAGGGCTTAGCAGGAGTTGCAGTCTACTCCACTCACAAGGGTTCGAAAGACCGGTCGACTTGGCTAAGTCTACAAGACAATACTTTCAGTAACAATCAAGGCGGGTCCATAGTAGTGGTGGAAGGGGCTCTAACCCCCATTCTTCTTACCAAAAGAAACACTTTCCTGGACAACTCCGGTCCCTGTGTCTCTGTCACTGCCGCCCACTGGACAGATGAAAGTTCCTCCTACACCCACTGCCACAGTGCAGACGGAGGAGTGTTCCTCGCGAGAGACCAAGCCTTCGTCAGTCTGTCGAACTTCACAGCGAAGCGGAACTCTGCGACTATCAAGGGAGGTGTGGCTTCGCTGTCTACGAGCGCTACAGTGATTTGCTCTGTGTGTTTGCTGGAAAACAACTCCTGTCAGGGCATTGGGGGAGTCGTTTCCATCGACCAGGGCTCTACCTTCAATTGCTCGCTGTGCAGGTTTATTAGTAATACAGCAGGAACACAGGGGTCTGCGATTTATTCGATTTTCAGCTCTATTTCCCTGTCCGGTTCCGATATATCAAATAACCGCGCCTACGCTGACGGGGCAATTTTCCTAGTCCAGTCTCGCTGTTCCCTTTTCAACTCCACTATGACTCAGAACACCGCAAGCAGCCAGTCCCCAGGCTTGGAACTGGTAATGTCCAATTTAACTATCAGTAACTGTTCCTTTGCACATCAGTCTGCAGAGACAGGCGCTTTCCTGGTGGGCGCGGTCTCTGTCATTGTTAGGATTGAGGATTCGTCGTTTGCGTTTGGACAGGCGACTCTCGGTGGAGCCTTATACTGCAATATTAACTGCGCAATGACAGTTCTCAGCACTCAGTTTTTCAACTGCTCAGCCTCTGCAGGGAGTTTAGCCCAATTTCGCTCTTCGAACGTAGTATTCGATACAGTGCAGATGTATAACCTAGTGAGCGATACTAGCAGTGGCGCTTTACACCTAATAGAGTCCAATATTGTGCTGAGCAGGTCAAGCTTCGCGGAAATCGTAGGCAGTGCAGTACTGGCAGAAAGTTCCTATGTGCAGGTCAGAACCTCGCGCTTCCAGCAGCTGACCGCGGGCTTCGGCAGTGCAATTAATTCCATGAACTGCTACTTGCTCGAAGTGAGTTCTTGTCACTTTGAGCATGGTATGAGTAAACAAGGCGGAGCGGTGTACAGCTACACCACTGGCTTTCTTTCCTCTTCACTTACCTCTCTCTTCCAAAATAACGTCTTTTTATACAACAAAGCAATCAACGGGGGCGCGATTTACTCCAACAGTGTGCTAATGACGGTCAAAAATAACACATTTATAGGTAACTCCGCAAATCGCGCCAATTATCCTGATAACAGTCTGCTGAAAACAGGCATTGGCGGGGCAATAATGTGCTCTTGCGAATTCATCGACTCCTGCAATTTCCAAATAACAGGGAATCTATTCAGGGACAATGTGGCTGAGACGAAGGGAGGAGCAGTGGACTGGTTCGACTCCTATCCACTCATATCAGCTAATGAAATGAGGAACAACTCCGCTGAGTATGGAAACGACCTCGCTTCTTTCGCTATTCAATTAGTCCCTCTGACCATCGATAAAGAAGCGATTAGTTTCCTTACGAATGAAACTGTGCCTTTGGCGTGGGCTTTGGAGCAGGTGGCCAGTGGCCACGTTTCCTCTGAAGTGTTAACTTTCGGCCTGATAGATCACTATGGAAATGTGGTGAGTGATGACTCGAGCAGCTCCGCGCAGATACTATTGGCGGATTCCAATGTGTCGGTGACTGGAGCTACTCAGGTAGTGGCTGAAAAGGGCGTGTTTGTATTTGAGGGGTTGATATTCACAGGACTACCTGAAAGCTCTCAGCGGGTCTTAATTACCACCGGAGGAGTTAGTGTCAACCTCAAACTGTACACCTCAGACCCTAGCACCTATATCCCCACAGTGGCAGTGGAGCTGGAGTTCCGGAAGTGCCAATTGGGCGAAAGCTACGAAGGCCTGCAGTGCTACGTGTGTCCCGCAGGGACTTTCAGTCTGGACCCTGCGAAGCCTTGTGTGTCCTGCCCTAGTCATGTGACTTGCTACGGGAACTACACAATGGTGCCTGACCCTGGCTATTGGCGGCCAGACCCCACCCTCAACCTGGTTTTCCAATGTCCGAACCCGGATGCGTGTCTCGGCTCTCCAGCTTCTTTGCTGAAACCGTCTTTAACAGGGATATGTGCTGAGGGCTATTTTGGCAATTTATGCTGCAGCTGTGCCAAGACCTTCTCCCGAGAAGGGAAAAACCTATGCGGGAAGTGTCCTTCCGTCACTTCCAACGTGATAGTGTCTACCTTGGTCTTAATCGCAGCGCTGATACTAGGCTCCTTTATCATCATTATCGCTATTCGGGGCGCCACTCGCCCTAGATCCGAAATCGCCATTCACCTGAAGATCTTCATGAACTACCTGCAAATGGTAGTCGTGGCCGCTTCTCTCAATATCAACTGGCCTGACTTCGTCTCTCTTTTCCTCAATGGACAGGACACAGCGGGTTCTGTGGCCGAACAGTTCTTTTCCTTCGACTGCATAGTCCAAGAAATAACCGCGAAGTCTGTGTACTACACTAAAATCCAGGCACAGGCTTTAATCCCTGCTGGACTGTTAGTCCTAGCGGCCTGTGTGTGGGCGGCTATTTCCATCTGCTCGAAAGTCAGCAACATTCTGTATAAAGTGGTCGCAAGTCTCGTTATGATTTTGTTCATTCTGCACCCTTCTTTGACGAAATCAATGTTTTCCCTGTACTCCTGCAAGGAACTGAGGCCTGGGGAACTGTGGCTGGTTGCCGATTTCGACCTGCGCTGCTGGAGTTCCGATCACGTGAAGAATATACTGATGGTGTCAGTGCCGAGCATCGGAATATGGATATTCGGCCTGCCAATAGTGTGTCTTTTGAACCTATACAGACTCCGAAGAGGCCTACTAGACCCTCTCACTCAGTTGAAGTTTTCCTTCCTATACAAAGGCTACCACCTCAAATGGTACTTCTGGGAGTTCGTGATCCTGTACCGGAAAGTGGCCTTAGTGTGCGCCGCAGTCTTCCTATCCACTGTGTCTATCATGGTCCAAGCCCTTTCCGTCCTGGCAGTGCTGCTAATCGCCCTGTTCATCCAACTCCAAGTCCAGCCCTTCAACTTGCCAGTCTTCAACCGACTCGAACTCAAGTCCATCCTGGTTTCCTCAGTCACGATCTACTCAGGTCTGTTCTACCAGACTGAAAGCATTGGTAATTCTCACATAGACACAGAGGTCAAAGTCCTATTGTTCGTAGCCATTTTGATGGCGAATGGCTACTTCCTGCTAGGCTGGGTGAAGTGCGTTCTACCCCTTCTAATAGACGTCATCCGCAGGCGATTTACTAAGGCCAAGCAGCACTACCGTATCGAGCCCATCGGCAAAGAGTACAAGTCCAGCGGAGACATCGAGTCCTCAGTTTTTTCCAAAGGCACAAGAGAGCAGGGGCCAAATATCAGCAACTCTGATATCAGCGATGTAAGGCCTATCTAGTCCCGCGTTACCCCGCTGGAAGTGAGGGATGTGCCCCCCAATACGCCTGAAAACATGGAAGTGGAGTATAGCGTGGCGGATGCGGAGGAGCAAGGTAGACCTGTTTCTCTCTCTTAATCGCTTATAACTGACTAGAAGTAGGGCTATTTTGCTGAAATGATAGCGAAAAGTATTTAAGGGCAGTTTGATGGCTGCTATCAGTATTTGGGGAAGTTTTCTGATTAATTATATGATTTAACAGTTGTAGTGGCCCTGCGCCTAGGAAAGAAAGCTAATTACTCAGAAAAAGCAGGAAATGCACAGAGTCTGAAGATTGGGTTTGGTGATATATCTGATATGCACATCACTTTATGGGACTTTTTGAGGTAATTTGCGTCTCTGAGGTTTTTCACTCCACTGAACGGGCTGAAGTAGCGTAAATGTCTCGATTTGTGAGAAATAAACTCGTCGAAATTACTACCCTGCCGCTGTTTTGCTGGAAATCTGATTAAATCCCGCTTTCAGCCGCAGTAGACTTATTTACTTAAATCTTAGTCATAGTCTTTTAGGCCCAAATACTCCTTCATAGCTTGACTGTATGTCAATCAGTGTCTTTCACATATAGCGAAGCCATTCCCAATATAGAATTAAATGGTCCTGCTTAGCGTTCTTCTGACGATTTGCAAGGCAGTTTTCGGGGCAGGACTAGGCTGTCTAGAGGCCTATTGTCCAGCTGCAGTGGTAAGAACCACATAGAGAGGCAACGGCCAATGCGACTCTGGGTGTCTCAGTCCCATGTGCGACTTCGACAGCCTGGCCGGGTCCTCAGACTGCCAAAGTCTCTGTAGTTGCCCGACCTTGGGAGACGGCACTTGTGACCCAGGTAAGGGCTATACAGCCTGCAATACAGCTGCGTGTCGGTGGGATGGCGGTGACTGTGCAGGGTACTGCAGCCCTGGATGTAGGCGCTAAGTAGGCAATGCTAGCAATTTGGGAGACGGGAAGTGCAACTTGAACTGTAACACGGAACTGTGTTATTGGGACTTTGGGGACTGTGTGACAGCTCAGAGTCCTGTGAAGGTGTATGTGTCTGGGAGTGAGGGCGCTGGGCCTTTCCTAGGTACTTGGAGTAGTCCATACAACTCCCTCGTCACAGCTATCGGCAGTGCCTGGGCGCCGTATACCACTATTTACCTGTTGAAAGGCCAGCATTTCCTTCAGTCGCAGGCCTCCTTAGTCCTCACAGTCTCAGTTCCTTTTCTTAGGATTCAAACGTTATTTTGCACTGGAAGCGCAGGCGACCATCCAAAATGTGCCTCTCAGTCCGCCACCCTCCAAATGACCAAAACTGACCTAAACTTCCTGATAACAGCCCAATTCTCTGTTCAAGATGTGACCGTGAAGGGCGGCTTTTTCCTCAAAGACGGCTGTTCCTCCGACTACTGCACCTATTGCCCGGCAGTCCACTTCAACGAAATCACTGGAGTTATGAACAACGACCGGAATTCGCCAATTGCTGACTACGCCCCTCAATCCTTATGTGACGTTTACAAGGCTTCTAGTCTCTTCCAGCTTAGTCCCCAAAGTACGCTCACCCTCACCAATGTCAGATTTGACACGATTCGACACCAGCCTTTGGCCCTAATTCTCAACCAATGCGGAAACCTAGTAATGACGAATGTCACCTTTTCCAGCATAGTGCCTAGACGCTTGGGTTTGAGCGGGGGAGTGATCCAACAGCTCAATATCCCTGCATACGAGCCCTACTACTGCGGCAGTTTCCTATACCAAAGTGGACTCGTGGAAAGGATGAACAACGGGTACGAGTACTCGGAGAGCAATTTGTTCAGTGGCTTCGCCTGGCTTGTGGCTTTACGGGCGATTTGGATATCAGAGGTGACGTTTCAGTTCAATTACATGCAAATCGGCCAGTCACAGCAAATCTACGGCAGTGCGCTGATGTTCTTTAGACGCTTTCGAGAGATGACGCTGCAGAACTGTACCTTCAAAAACAACATCGCGGATACAGGGGCGGCTCTGTATATCTACACGGCCCTCACGATGCCTCTGATCGTGCAGAATGGAATTGCCTCGGAGCAGGCGTTGCTTCATCTGCAGCTTGTGAACAACTACTTCGCGAATAATACGGGCCGCACTGGCTCGGTTATCCTTATCAGGTTCCTCACTGACCATCAAAACGTCCTAATGAGGAACAACACCTTCGTCAATAACTTCGCCACTGAAGGGAGCATCCTGGAACTCAGCTTCGGCAACCTGCAAGACCGCTACACAGTGGGACAGAACCTGTCCGTGCAGGTAAACCAGTCCTACGTGACAGTATTTGTGCCGCCTATCGTCACCCAAATCGCATCTATAGTTTTCCAAAGAAACTACTCTCCGCTCCTATGCTCGATTTCCAGCGTCGCCAATTTCCTGCTTTCGGATGGGAGTTTCGTGCAGAATGGCGACTCGCCTGTTGGCCTAAACTCCAACGAAGTGGTTTTGCGGGCTTTCACTTTGAACCAAGATGTCTACTTGTCACTGGTTCCCCCTCGCATCGTGACCACTACCTGCACAGCTCTCTTCCTAGTGAAAGACTCCTACAACGCCTCAATTAGCCAAGTCCAATTTGAGGCGATTATATGTTTGCAAGGGTCGCCGGGAATATCCCTCTCCGGTGCTACTCGCTTCGTAACTTCCTAAGCAGATTAGCATCAAAGATGCAGTGTTTCGAGCCTGCCAAGGCTCGGGCTTGTTGTCCCTCATCACCGGCTACGACTTGACGGTTCAGGGACTGACCTTCCTCAACAACAAAAACATATTGAATGAAAAGTCCGTGTGTCTGGACATCAGTCAAACTTCGCCGTCGCTGATTGAAATTAGGGATTCCGTGTTTCGAGGGAATGTGGCAGTGTATGGGACTCTAGCGAAGGTCACAGGGGCGAGAGGAGTGGTCCTGAGCTCGATAGAGGCAGTTGAGAATACTGCAGTGTCTACTTCCGCGGGGATCATTGTTACACCACTAGTGGATATGGATTCATCGATTACTATCGAAAATTGCCAATTCCGAAACAACACCTCCCTGCGCAGTGGAGTAATCTTAGTAACGGAAACCAGTGGCAACATGCTATTCGGCTCCAGCCACGTCACTATTTCTATCCGAAACAACACGTTCACAGACAACCGCTCGCAGTACGGAGGCTGCTCCCTCTCCATCACCGGCTTTGTGGTGCTCAGCCAAAACAGCCTTATTAGTGATAATAAGTACCTGACCAATACATGCGATGAGGGCGGAGCTGCCCTCTATGTGACCTTTATAACAGGCATTATGACCCTGGAAAACAACCTTTTCGAGGGGAATATTGGCCTAATTGGGGCCGCAATCTACTCCACACATCAGGGAGCACTGGACTTCGGCACCTATTTGAAGGTGCAAAACTGTCGCTTTGTGGGCAACTCTGGTAATTCAATTGTGCAACTAGCAGGCACGAATACTCCCCTGCTGCTGACCGACACTAACACCTTTACTGCGAATTCCGGGTCCTGTGTCACTCTCAACTCTGCGCGCTGGCTGGACAACTTCTCTACCTATCAGCTCACTCAGGCATCTGAGGGCGGCGTCTTCACAGCCCTCGACTACTCCTACGTCTCCCTTCAACACCTGACAGCAGAGTCCAACTCCGTGTCGATCAAGGGCGGAGTGGCCTCTGTGTCTATGCACTCCACAGTGCTTTGCGAAGACTGTGCCTTCCGCAATAACAGTTGTGGCGGTACTGGAGCAGTGCTCTCGATCGACCAACAGTCTGAGTTCACCTGCATTCGCTGTGCCTTTACCGGCAATCGAGTGCACAAAGTGGGTGCTATTGCCTATGCGATATTCAGCAACTTGGTTATAGTCAACTCAACCCTTAACAGCAACTACGCAGCTTCTTACGGCTCTATCATGCTCATAGAGTCCTCATTGGCCCTGTCTTACTCCGAAATGGCAGCTAATTGGGCGGATACTCGCAGTCCAGGGATCATTTGCTCGCTGTCCAATCTGACATGCAGCCACTGTTCCTTCCACAACCAGTCTGGATACACGGGCACTTTTATCTTCGCGCCTGTGTCTAATTTGATTACCGTGTCTGACTCGGACTTCTCCGACTCTACAGCTATTTCCGGCGCAGTGTTTTACATAGTCGTGAACTCCACTCTAAGCGTGATAAATTCCCAATTTCACGACTGCACCTGCACTAATGACGGCGGCATTCTCCAAACCCGCGGCTCCACTATCCTCCTACACAACTCCACTTTCTGGAACATCCAGGCTCCCAAGAGCAACGGCGCTTTCTACACCATCCTCTCCACCCTCAAGTTCACTGACTCCAACTTCACAGGGATCACTGGCAGTGTGGTGGTTGCCCAGTCCTCGTCTGTCAGCTGGAAGGGAGTGGAAGTGGGGAGGACGCAGGCAGCCTTTGGAAGTGGGGTGAACTGTGTGGATTGCTACTCACTTACTGTGACTGAAGGCAGATTTTTCACCAATAAGGCCAAACTAGGAGGCGTGTTTTACTCATATACTGGCGGCTTCCTGGCCAACATGCTGACCACTAGCTTCCAAAACAACAGCTTTGTGAACAACACTGCATCCAGTGGTGGAGCCATCTATGTCAATAGTGTGCAAATGGAGCTGAAAGGCAATACTTTCACCAATAATACAGCGGATGCAGCAGAGGGGGAGACTAGTTTGGCCAGTGGAGGGATTGGGGGAGCGGTTTACAGTGTATGCGAATACGCTATTTTTTGCGAGTTTAAAGTGATAGGGAATGTATTCACAGACAATAAGGCGACTCGAAAGGGCGGAGCCGTGTTTTGGTACGACGCCTACCCCAATATCGCCTCCAACACTATGCACAACAACTCCGCTGCCTACGGAGCAGACATTGCTTCCTTCCCTATCCGTCTAGTTCCCTACAACTCCCTCTCTGGTCTGAGTGATTACCTTTACAACGGTACTATTCCACTGGCGGGTACGATGCAGAATGTGGCCAGTGGACATGTCTCTAGTGAGGTGCTGCAGTATGCTTTGGTGGACCATTATGGCAACATTGTATCTGGGGATTTCACAAGCTCTGCTCAGCTTTTAACATCTACTGAGAATGTGACTATATCAGGCAATACCCAAGCTGTAGCGACCAACGGTGTTTTCACCTTCTCCAAACTGACCTTCAAAGCTCAACCTAACACTCAGCAAGTCTTCCAAATAAGCACTTCCGCCATCAGTGAAGCAGTGAAAACCTACACCAGAGACCCCAACGACTACATCCCCACTATAGAAGTCTCCGCTGCCTTCCGCCCCTGCAGTCCCGGCGAAAGCCTCCAGACTCAGGAGTGTTATGTATGTCCCGAGGGCACATTTAGTTTGAACCCCACAGAGCCCTGCAACTCCTGTCCCAGCAATGTGATTTGCTATGGGAACTTCACAATGGTGCCGGAGTCTGGCTACTGGAGACCTGACCCTGTCCTTAACCTCTTCTTCAAATGTCCTAATTCGGATGCGTGCATTGGATCGCCCACTACAGTCCTTCCTTTGTCACTCACAGGACTCTGTGCAGCTGGCTACTCTGGCAACCTTTGCAGCGTATGCACTGCAGGGTACTCTGCTAACGGCAGACATAAATGTGGCCTCTGTCCGTCGTTTACTGCGAATATCATCGTTTCCCTGCTTATTGTTCTCACAGCCTTAGCTTTGGGTGCCTGTGCAATTGTGATTTCTATCAGAGGTGCCTCGAGACCTAGGTCTGAACTGGCAATCCACCTCAAAATCTTCATGAATTACCTACAAATGGTAGTGGTGGCGGCCTCCCTCAATATGAATTGGCCGGAATTCGTCAGTATTTTCCTTAATGGACAGGACACGGCAGGGTCAGTGAGTGAACAGCTGTTCTCTTTTGACTGTTTAATGCAAAAAATGGACGTTTCTTCGGTGTATTTCACGAAGATGGAGGGAAATGCGTTACTGCCTGCAGCTTTGTTGCTGTTTGCGGGGCTAGTGTGGGCCATTGTATCCATTTGCTTGAGAATTTCGCATATTTCCCCCAAAATTATCGCAAGTTTGGTAATGATCCTCTTTATCCTGCACCCTTCCCTGACAAAGGAAATGTTCTCCATGTTTTCCTGCATCGAGCTGAGGCCTGGACAGCTGTGGTTAGTGGCGGACTTGTCCCTGCGCTGTTGGAGCTCCGAACACATCAAATACGCACTCCTGGTTTCAGTCTCCAGTATAGGACTTTGGATTATAGGTTTGCCGCTGGCCTGTCTATGTCTGATTTATAGATATCGAAACCGTCTGGCGGACCCAGTGACTCAGTTGAAGTTTTCCTTCCTATACAAGGGCTATCTTTCGAAGTGGTACTTTTGGGAGTTTGTGATTCTGTATAGGAAAGTGGCCCTGGTGTGTGCCTCAGTCTTCCTGTCCACTGTGTCTATCATGGTTCAAGCCCTCTCCGTCCTCGCAGTACTGCTAATTTCCCTCTTTTTCCAGCTTCAAGTGCAGCCCTTCGCTACACCTGTCTTCAACCGACTCGAACTCAAGTCCATCCTCGTGTCTGCAGTGACTATCTACTCCGGCCTTTTCTACCAAACTGAGGATATCAGTAAGTTCTATTTTAGCCGCGGAAGTAAAGATCCTGCTTTTTGTCATTATTCTCTCAGTCAATGGGTACTTCCTACTGAGTTGGGCGAAGCAAGTGTTGCCGCTCCTTATTGAAGTCATTCGCAGACGATTAGCGAAATTATCCAAGAATTACCGCATCAGTCCAATAATCCGGAAATCCATCAAATCAGAGGAATTGTCGGATTTCTCAGGCGAAAGTAAGGGCTCTAGAGTACTTGGCCATGAAAACGGCCAGTCGCAAGCGAGTATTTCTCCGGGACAAATCACACCTATCAATGCGGAAGTGCCTGATAACACGCCCTGCAGCTTGGAGCACAGTCAGGCGGACCAGCCCTCTGCAGCCCCGGAAAGCTCCATTGATTGGAGCTGAAAGTAGAAAGTAGAAGCTTTGTGCTGAGTTCTGTCTTTCGCACTTGAATAGTAGACACTATCATTGCCGGCAATGTCCATATCCGAGTTCAATAAGCTCATCTCATACCCAATACCCGCCAAATCCAGTCTCAAGAGGCAGGTTTCCCTCCACTTGACAGCAGTCAGGCCAAAATCTTTCATAACAGACCCTTATAGACCCATTTCTCTTTCTTTTCTACCTTATAGTCAAAATGTGGACCACTCGGCTGGTCCGCAAGACCGCAACCTTCCGTCTACCTTGGGGCTTTGACAGCCTGCTGAGCCCCACCCTGACGCCCATCCTCCCAGGCTTGCTCAAAGACCTGCAGTTCGAGGCCTCGGAAGGCTTCGGCCTCGCCTACATCCAGCTGCTCAAAGCCATTTCCGAGCGCAACACAGAGGTGTTGCAGGCCTGTCTCGAGGGCAGTCTGTACAAGGCAATAGGGAGAAGTCTGGCTGAGTTCGACCTGTCCAAACAGACTTTGCGTCTAGTCAATGAGACGGCGCCAGTGACTGTTGCTTTGCATAACTCCTCCATTCACATAGGCCCTTTCATTGACAGAGCCAAGAATGCGACAATGACAAGGGCGAAGGACATACGGCATAGTGAACAATTCACGCGTGTAAAGAACGTTGTGATCTACAAGGACCCTTCGGCTCTCTTTGCACTGCCAGGCAGCTTCCTACTGCAACTCGACTGCTTGATAAAGTCCAAAGCCAAGCTGGTGCTGGAGGATGAACTGGGCAATGTGGTCAAGGGCAGGAAGGATGAGAGTGAGGAAGAGCACTTGCTGAGGTTTGAAGTCGCCTGTCCCAAGACCAAGGGAATTTTACGTATATATGCCAACTTCATCCGCTTCATTCTCTACGCTGCAGGGGACGAAAAAGAAGACTACCCATTCCGTGACGGCCAATGGGTGATTGCAGACCTGGACACCGAGCTGAAAGGCAACCCCCTGCTTGACCTCTCCCTCCACACTTAGACTAAAACAGCTTTCCTTAGTCTAAAATGTGCAAATTCAGGTGAGGATTCGGGTCCCCTTCCGCTATTCTCTGCAGCATCTGCTCCCGGAACTGTCTCAGTGCGACTCTCACGTCTGCGACTTTCCGCTTAGGGATTTCTGTCTAAAGCGTACCTTGCAAGAGAGGCTCCAACTGACTCAGCGCTTCGTCCTCTTCGTCGTCGAACCAGGACCTGATCACTATGCCGTTTTCAGGCTGCTGTGAGAAGTTCTCAGCCACATTGTCGATGATTATCATCTTCGCTAAGTCTCTGCCCAGTTTGCTCAAATCCTTGATGAAGAAGTTGCCTGAAGGCACAGTGTGCTGTCGGTACAGTCTGCCACTCACCCACTGTCCAGTGTCCAACTGGTCAATCACCCAGTCCGCATAGTCCTGCATAGCAGCAGTGAAAATTATCACTTCGTAGACCTGCGCCATTCGCTTCAGGAACTCTTCGCAGCCGGGACGTACGAGCACTTTGCTGTCCCCGGCAGAGGCTTCCACGTAGTGAACCAAGGTTTCGTCCAGATCCAGCACAAGCGTGTAATTCCGCTTCCGAGAGGTGAGCGAGGGACTAAGGAGCTGAGCGTCCACAGCCGCTTTCTCGAGGGTTTCTTTGCATTTGGCATAGGTAAGTAGGGACAAGGAGGACAAGAGACGCAGGAGGGCGGCCTGGAGACTGGGGGAAATCACTCCCCGGAGAGTCACTAACTGGCGGAGTGCGTTGCTGACCAGTTCGCAGTGTTCGTGGATCGAAGTCAAGGGGTCGGATTTGCTGCGCTTGCGGACTTTCTTGTGCTGCACCACGCTTTTGAGCGAGAACGCCCACACGCTTTGTGTCAAATCCACAGTGACCCGGGCTAGCAACAGCTCGACAACCGACAAAAAGCACTGATGCAGGTAGAAAAAGAGGTTCCGCAACTGACCTTGGTAAGGACCCAGCGTCATCCCCGCTCCACCCAGACTCCTCAACAGCGCTACCGCCATCACCTCCAAACAAGCAGCCTGTCCCACCGCTTTCCGAGCCTTTTCCTCCTTATACAGCTTCTACATAGCACTCACCAGCAACTCCCCTTTGTCCTCCGCCACTGCTTCGTACTCTTTCACCGCTTCCTTCAGTCCTTGCCCCGTCTTCAGTCCCTACGAAGTCGTTACTTCCGCAATGTTGCCCAGACACTGTTCATTCAGCAGGACTTTGTCCAGCGCCATTTGCGGCCTTTTGGCGGACTTGATAGACCTGGAAGTCTTCGTAGGGGTACCAGTCCTAGAGGGAGGGTTGGTCCTGGCCTTGGATATCAGTGGCTTGAGAGTGAGGCGTTTGGGGGTGGAGACGGGGGCGGCTTTGGGCGTTTCCGGCCGGTGGGAGGGTTCGGACTTGTAGCGGGAGTGGGGAGCGAAGATGTTGGCTGCTTGCAGGCGCTGGCGCAGAGTGTGCAGTTTGCTGGAGAGTGCGATTTTGCTCATAGGGTTGAAATGATTGCCATTGCTGAGAAGAAGTAGTGCTTTATGGAAGCAAGGCCGACACTGCGGTGTGTTCACAGGCGGATTTGAAAGTGCAAGACAGGGTTTTAGGTAAAATTGCCAGCAAAGTGGCTAAAACAGGCTATCAGAATAGTAGTCTACCTGGAAGGCGGCATTTCTCAAATGACATAACTCCACTGTGCCTATAGATATACTAGTAAAGTCACTACATGTCCTGACTTCCCCTTATTTGCTCAGCTGCTATGAGCCTTCCCAACGCTATAAAGCCCTATTTTGAAAAGTCGCTCCTGCTGTGTCAGTTCTGTAGAAGATATTGCAGCATTTGAACATAGCACTATGGGACTGAAAGCTGTAGAGTGCAACAGTCCTTTTCAGCCACTCCTATCAGAGTTCTACAAGCCTTCTAGCATTTCCTCCCTTTACTCCTCTCCTTCCGCTACCTTTCCTTTGTCTTGCTTGCCTGGCACTCCCCTGTCTGCCCTCTCCCCTGCCCTCTAGTCTGCTAACGCCAACTGCCTCATAGCTATAGACACGCCATCACAATATGTCCTTGTTCCTCCCTGCCAGCCATCTGCCTGTCTAGTCCTAAGTAGAATGCCTGCGAGTTGGCATATCTCTCCACGTCAATAAGACAATATATGAGCGGAGGAGAGGCCTGGCTGGACTTCTAGAGACACTGGCGGCTCCAGCACACTGAACCGGACCTCTGGATTTGAGGCATTGCAGGACTGCTCTCCCGCGTATCTTGCCCATGATCGGGGATTAGCAAGGCAAGCGGGAAGATGGCGCGCCCACAAGCATTCCTGCAATTCTCATTCCTCATTCGAAATCCCATGTCTGCACATCAGCCTCCCAGTCCTGCGTCCAGCCTTTCCCCCACGCAGTTCTTTCTGAGTCTGCCCTGTGTGCTCACCTGCCAGTGTATCCTTGCATCAGCCATCATCATGTCTCATAATGATTCTCAGGGCCAGGAATGCGCCCTGATGACTGATTGAAGAGGTGCAGTTAGGGGACTGGCGGCCTCCCACAGGTCGTCTGGGCCCTCCGCAGACTGCCCAGCCTCGAGACTTTGTCCTGCGCTCGTACCAATTTATGCACTGCCCTGTCTTTTGGACCTAATCACACCCAATGCGGGAAGCACGGTTGGCCTTATAATGTCCTTCTCCCTGTACCTGCCTATCACATAAGTGAGTTAAAACTCCTTCGTACTTCAAGCTCGATTGCGACCACTGACAGCCAGCAGTCTCCTCTTGAGTCTCGCCCTGCGTTGTCTGCGCTCCATCGCCCGGATTCTAGAGGCCGCAAGTCTCGCCCAAACTGCCCCCTGTCCGGGACGCAGGCAGTGGCTGGCGACTGTCATCGTGCGGGTATAACTGCAAGTGGCCCAGATGTCCTGAGGAGACATGTATTAATTGTCTCTACCACTTGATCACATGTGAGGCAGAAAAGGTGGCCTGCTGCACAGGGGAGGAGGGAGATTAGAGGGGGAATGAGGGAAGTGAAGGAATATAGGCTGCGGCAGTGGGCATCTTGGGAGAGAAATAATGCAAATGGACACTGTGTGCACAGTCACTGCAATCGAGCGTTTACAGCCTTCAGATGCACAGTTCCCTTCGATTTATTCACAAACACCCTGGATTTTCCTCCTTTTCCCTGGAAAATTGCGCGGAATGCAGCGGGGTTCCAGTCTTTTCAGCAGTCCAAAGGCCTGATTATTACCCGTGATGGTACTAACGAAGTAATGGAAATTCTAGAATTCGGTTTCCATGGAAATGGCGTGTTTGAGAGGGAAAGAAGCCAGATAGAGGACAAATTAGGTCTTTTTACTTAGAATTAATGCGAAAGTCACTCAAAAACGCGGAAATAACGCATTACGAGGCGTATTACTGAGTAAATGCAGGCAAATATATATTGGAGAGCTGGCATTACTGAGAAATACGAAGGATTTAGAGAGAATGTGCAGTCTATATGAGCTTAAAACCGGAATTTGAGGTCCGATTGCCAATTTCAGACTATATAAACGAAAAATAAATGAATTATATAGACTGGAAGTCTATAGATACTTCTCCAAAGTGGCGATGTTTTGCATATTTCAGGCCTATTCAGCCCTACTTATAGCTGATTTCCCCTATTTATCCACTAATTCGTCTTAGAAATTGGCAAATCAGAGCTTAAACGGCGAAATATTCCCTCCAGTCTCTGTAGTTCCTCGCTCCAGAGTCGCTGTATGGGCAGAAAGGCCCACTTCATAGGAGATTTCGGGTATCATAGATATCCTTCATAGTAATATGGGGCTTAGAAGCAGGCTGTCGGGTACTAAAGAGGAAATATGCGAAAGCCATGCAATTCTCTCAAAGTATAGGCAATATATGTGCCTTTTCCTTAGAAACAGCTGAAATTTCCCTCTACATAGACCGAAATAAGTGTATTTTCGTAGAAATGCAAGGCAAAGTAGGGAGAGACTTAGAGCTAAGCGGGGATAGGCACTTCTGCCACTTTCTCTGGCTCTGGGAGCACGTTTCCCTCTGCAGGCGGCCTTTGCTCCTCAGCCACTACTGCTTTGGCGGCTTCCTCAGCTCTTTCCTGGTCTAAGCGCTCCTTCTCTGCCTGCTGCTTTCGCTCCTCAGCTGCCCTTTCCACTTGCTCCTTCTCTGCCTGCTGCTTTCGCTCCTCAGCTGCCCTTTCCACTTGCTCCTTCTCTGCCTGCTGCTTTCGCTCCTCAGCTGCCCTTTCCACTTGCTCCTTCTCTGCCTGCTGCTTTCGCTCCTCAGCTGCCCTTTCCACTTGCTCCTTCTCTGCCTTTTCTTGCTGTTCTTTCGCTCGCTTTTCCGCCTCTCTCTGCTTCCTTCGCTCCTCAATTCTCGGTTCTACTCGCCCCCTAACAGCCTCCCTGCCTTGCCTCGGCACCTGCCCCTTGCACTCCGCACACTCCGTCCAGTTCTCCCTCTCCACCATCCGATCATCCATGCAACTCACACAGACTTCACAGCAGCACTGCGAGTCCTTATACTGCTGCTTCCGGTTTTGCAGCTTAGTACACAGTCTGCAGGTGAAAAAGACCTTTTGGACGTATTTCTGCTCCTCAGGCTTTAGAGGGATGGTGTTGAGAGGGCTGGTCAAAGGCGAATTGTAGCAGTCGTAGCAAACCAGGTTCTGATCGTGGTGAATTGGCGGGAACTCCGTCAAACTGTGCATTTCCCCACACATAACGCACTGAATCGGCTTCAAAGTGCGTAAAAAGTTCCTATTCCGCGCATACACAGTGCATATCTTGCATATCGGCTTCATCTCAATAAAGGCCACATACACACAGGGATAACATACTACATGTCCGCAACTGCCCTTATAGGTATTCCCGCTGACTTGGAGACAGCTGCTGCACAGTCCTTGCTGCTGCAAAGCCTCTAATTCTGAGGGCAACAGGACTCTTTCCAGGTCAATGTACCGCTTTATCGTCTCGTTGCAGACGTCGCACACATGGGGATAGGCGAAACTAGGGGGTTCGGAGTGCACAGAAGTCCAGTGGCCGCACTCCAGCAGCACTCCCAGAGGGAAAGCGCAGGAAATCGGGGCATCTCTATAGGACTTGGTCAGTTGATGTATTAATATTTGCTGAAAGTCGCATAGTTCTGGACGGTTTAGCAGTAAATTTGCGTTTTCGACGATTCGGACGGAGAGTACTCGGAGCTGGGCGTACTGGTAGTCGTTGAAACTGGCTGATTTCCGCTTTATCTCCATTTCTGAGCAGTCTGAGACCAATTTCGCTATTATCAGAGCCAAATTGGAGGCTGGGCGCGGAGCAAACTCCATCCAGAAGGTCTGTTTGCCCATAATAAGCAGTGCCAAAGTGCCTTGTTGAGTCTCAGCTCCTAGAGGAAGTACGACTTTCAGCCTGCCTTCGCCCTCATATAATGCTAAAGTTACTCCGAATAGAGTGGCAAGTCCCGTCAATTCCCAAGTTTCCATGCCATTCGGGTAATTGAGCAGCTGTTGACTCAGACTAGACCCTCGAATACCAGCCTCCGCCAACTTCTTCAGCTCCGCTTCTACAATTTTGAGTCTCTGTTTGAGAGCTTCCGGGAAGGCAGCAGGCTGCTGGTAGTAGAAGTCAGTGAACTGCTGGAGACAGGCAGTACTGTGGGTCAGGAAAAGGCCTGTGAGGCGACTGTAGAAGTCTGCGTCCTGTTGGTGCTGCAGAAGTAAGCCGACGAAGACACAGACAGGCTTGGGCAGGTCTGCAGGCAGGTAGTTATAGGCGACCAAGCCTTCCAAGTCACTGTTCAAGGCCACAGTTTGCTGTAGTGCACTCAGTAGAGTGCCGGGCGCATAGCGGTGCAAGCTCCAGTGGTCCATTATGCTATAATGGATGTCATCTTTGCGAAGGCTGCGCCTGCCCCGGCCCACCACTACTCCCGCTTGTTGAAGAGGAACAGTAAGCCCGACCCGCCAGTCAGTGAGGACTTCTTCGCTGCCAAGCCTCCGTCCAGTCCGCACCTGTACACGCCCAGAGGACTCGCCAAAGGCCATCGTCGCACCAACTCCGAACTGCCCATCGAGTCCCTCCGCCCAGCGAATCTCCTCTCCAAAACCACTGAAAAGTCCCACTTCGACCTGTCTGCAGAGCTGACTTCCACCCTGCACGACCAACTCGAGTCCATCGTCTCCGAACTCGACTCCGTTCAAAGGAAGGAACTCACGGAACTCATAGAGAAGCTGCAGACGGAAACGCAGGCAGCGAAGGCAGAAGCTGCGAGTCGACGGCAGGAGGCTGAAGCCATTCGCCAGGCTTTGAAGGAGTCGGAAGTGAGGAGGACGCAGGCTGAGCAGAAGGCGGACAAGTTGGAAATCCAAGTGGCGCTGCTGGACCAGGAGAACAATGAGTTTGAGGTGAGACTGTCGGAGGACCCGAGACTGGTCAGGGAGTTCAGGGACAGTTTGTCACTCAGCATGGAGAGGGAAATGGCTAGCGGCACTCTCACTGCGCTGCAGGCGGAAATCAAGGGCAAAGCTGCAGAAAACGAGCGACTGCAAAGGACATTGAACGAGGCGCTGAGAGAACTGCGCACAGCGAAGACCCGCCCCCCAGCCTAAGCTGCTTTCTCTTTCTACTGGTCGGGTCTCTTCTCATTGACAGCGTCCCACTTCTTGGCTCTCCTGAAGTCCTCCAACATGTTGGCAATGGCTTCCTTGCCCTCCATCAGCAGTCCCCTGGGGATCTTGTTGTCTGGACACAGACCTTTCAGCTGCAGGATCAGTTCCTTCTCTTCCCGCAGCGTTTTGTACATCTTCATCATGCTGGAAATCGCTTTCACCTTGTTGCGCATGGTTTCTGCCTTCGTTTTCTTCATTTCGGAGTGGAGTTCGCGGACATGTCCGGCTTCAGCTTCCATTTTGGCTTCGGATTCGCTGGGTTTGAGGATGTTGGCGAGCATTTCCAGAATCTTCTCCTGCACGAAGGGTAGACTCCAGCTGAAAATGTCCATGAAGTTGGGCAGGATGTAGGGGTGGGCGGAGTAGTTGTACTGCTTGATGTTCAGTGTGTTGTTTTCCAGCTGAATTATAGCGGCTTTGTTGTTGTAAACGTCGCAGTAGTTCGGAGCGGAAAAGAGAGTGATGACCACAGGGAACTCGTCCCCTCCGTTCCATCGATGCATTTTGTACCCGTCCAGTTGGGCTTCGTGGGCGCGAATGATGGACAAAAGGCCATTGCGCCTGAGGAAGGAGTTGGCGGCTTGGACGTTAAAGAAGTAGCTGCAGCCGCGGACTTCGTTGGGCTTGAACTGCTCTTCACTCACTCCTTCTTCCTGCTCCACTGGGTCGGCCCACAAGAGGTCGCAGAAAAGGCCTTGTTTGGGGGGCTCTTGGAACCGTCTTATCGCATTAAAGTCCTCCAAAGACCTCAAATCCGGACTAATTCCCCCGTGCAGTGCCAAGAACTTGCCATTTACCAAGCACGCAATCGGCAGGCAGTCAAAGCTTTCCATGACTCTGTCATATACCTCCAAGTCCACCTTGTCCAGACACTCCGCTCTGAAATTGAAGAAACTGGTCATTTGCCTGCACTCATGGTTGCCTCTGAGCATAAAAATAGTGCTGGGATAGTTGATTTTCATAGCGTAGAGGAGCAAAATGACCTCCAGAGAGAAGGAGCCGCGGTCCACGTAGTCTCCTAGGAAGAGGAATTTGGCTTGGTCAGGGTTGTCAGCTATTTCTAGCATTTTGACGAGGTCGAAGTACTGTCCGTGGATGTCCCCTACGACTGTCACAGGGTCTCTAAGTTCGATCAGGTTGCGTTCTTTCCCTGTGTGAGGAGTACGGAAGAGGGAGGAAGCCAGGTCAATCAGCTCCAATACGTCTGCCTTGGCGAGACGGCCTTCGTTGTGCAGGTGAGAGCGCAGTGCTCTCCAGTCCGGCTTTCGAACTGAGTGAAAGGTACGGCGAGGAAAGAGTAAGGAGTGGGAGAGTGGGTGATGCGGGGGCGGCTGCACGTCTTTGACCACTCTGTCATTCAAGGGATCAATCAGCGGCTCCATAGTTATAGCTAATAGCAGGCTGACAGCACGGCAAGACACGTATCTTCCTAGCTCAGTCAGACTGGTAACTGGGAAAATCACCGCGAGGTCTGATAGCTGGATATATGGGAGAAAAAGTCGTTTGCATAATAGAGGGACGCTAGACTTTCGATTTCATAGGAGAAGAAAAAGCCTTCGAGTAATTATTGCTAAGAAGTTGTCTTTACATACTGAAAAGTGGGGATTTTGGCATATCCTTGTCCATTTCACCTGTTTATTCTCGCTTTCAGGTATTTCCATGGGGATCGTGAAAGGCAATATATCCTGCAATATAGTAGGCACAGTGGAAGAGCTCTAACTCCACCTGGCCTCAAACAAGCCGAAGTGAGACGACATTTCCGCTTTGAAACCCCTCAAACCGCGATTTTGAGCAAAGCAAAGGGACTTTTTCCTAAACTGATTGCCCCTAGTATCACTTTACCTGTAGTCCGTATATCTGCTACCCCTCTCTAAGCAGAGTTTCGCTTTTCCAGCCCCACTGCCCAGTCCTGGACAGGGACTTTTCCTAAGGTCTCCAGCCCTTCAGTCTATTCTAGAAGCTTCCCTGGATGATTTCAGTCAGTAATCCGGCAGTTTTCCTGCTAAATCCAAGAGTACCAGACTAGACTGTGGGGTGGAAGCGGGGCTGAAGGGTGTTTTTCCATGGCGTCAATTCTAGCCGCAGATTTAATGTTTAGAGCAGCCCTCCGAACCAGCCGGATTCCTGTCTCTCGTGCATTTGCGAAGGCGATTGGCATTGACCTGGGCACTACCAACTCCTGTGTGGCAATATTAGAGGCCGGCCAGCCCAAAGTCATTGAGAACTCGGAAGGCATGCGCACCACTCCCTCCGTGGTAGCATTCACACCTGAAGGTGAACGGCTGGTGGGAGTGGCGGCCAAGCGCCAGGCTGTCACCAACCCTGTTAACACGCTCTACGCCACCAAGCGACTCATCGGGAGACGCTTCGAAGATCCTTCGATCCAGAAAGACATGAAGAACAGCGCCTTCAAGATCATCAAGGCGCCCAATGGGGACGCCTGGGCCGAGGCTGCAGGTCAGAAGCTGAGTCCTTCCCAAGTGGGAGCCTTCGTGCTAATGAAAATGAAGGAAACTGCGGAAGCCTACCTGGGCGAGCCTGTCAAAAACGCTGTGATCACCTGTCCTGCCTACTTCAACGACTCGCAGCGCCAAGCCACCAAAGACGCTGGGCAAATCGCAGGCCTCAATGTCAAGCGAATCATCAATGAGCCTACAGCCGCGGCCTTGGCTTATGGTCTGGATAAGACTGAAAACAAGGTGATTGCTGTGTACGACTTGGGAGGAGGCACGTTCGATATCTCCATACTGGAGATTTCCCAGGGAGTTTTCGAAGTGAAGGCCACCAATGGAGACACGTCGTTGGGCGGGGAAGACTTTGATGCTGTGCTGCAGAAATTCATTATGGCGGAGTTCAAGAAAGAAACTGGCATTGACGTCTCCAAGGACCTAACCGCCCTCCAGCGCATCAAAGAAGCCGCCGAAAAGGCAAAAATCGAACTCAGTTCCTCAGGCGTGACCGAAATAAACCAACCCTACATCACAGCCGACAAGTCCGGCCCCAAGCATCTGAACATGAAGTTGACTCGCGCCAAATACGAACAACTCGTAGACCACCTGATTACCAGGACCAAAGCGCCCTGCGAGGCCTGTATGAAAGACGCGAGTCTGTCTGTTAAGGACATACAGGAGGTCATATTGGTCGGTGGGATGACTAGGATGCCGAAGGTGCAGGAGTTCGTGAGAACGTTCTATGCGAAGCAGCCGAATAAGAGTGTGAATCCGGATGAAGCGGTGGCTGCCGGAGCTGCGATTCAGGCGGGAGTGTTGGAGGGGGAAATGGGCGGAATCGTGCTGTTGGACGTCACTCCTCTGTCTCTGGGAATTGAGACATTGGGCGGAGTCCTGACCCGAATCATCACCCGCAACACCACCATCCCTACACGCAAATCACAAATCTTCAGCACAGCCGCTGACAACCAGACCCAAGTCACCATCAAAGTCCTACAAGGAGAGCGCGAAATGGCCACAGACAACAAACTACTGGGCCAGTTTGAATTGGGCGGCATTCCCCCTGCACCCCGAGGCATGCCTCAGATCGAAGTCAGCTTTGATATTGACGCAAACGGCCTGGTGCATGTCACTGCCAAGGACAAGGCTACGGCTAAGGAAATGAGCATCACGGTGCAGTCTTCGGGAGGACTGTCTAAGGAACAGATAGAGAAAATGGTGCGTGATGCGGAGGCCCAAAAGGAAACTGACAAAAAGCGTCGTGAAGCCATTGACACGAAGAACGAAGCGGACAACGTCATCTACAACCTGGAAAAGACCATCAAAGAGCACGAAAGCAAGATATCCGAGCAGCTCAAGTCGAACTTGACCCAAGCAATTGCTGAACTTCGCGAAGCAATGGGGAAAGACGACCTTGAAGCAATGAAATCCGGCCTGGAAAAGGTGAAAAACATGAGTCTGGAGATAGGCAAGGCCATTTACCAGCAAGCAGGCCAGCAGAAAGCCGCTGACGAAAAGCCAGCGGAGGAAAAGCCTGCTGACGAAAAGCCTGCGGAGGAGGCAGGGAACAAGGACGAGAAGAAGTAGATTAGATTACATGGTCTCTCCGAGGAGGATATACATTTGATAGGGTGGAAATGGGTATTCCAGTGCAGGGTGCTGTAGGACCTTAATGAGTCTGCATTGATTGATGGTAGTGAATTCACTGGATAAGTATGGGAGCTGTTCTGGATTCCTGCAACTGTGCGAGCTTCTCTGGCCTAACACCCTGAGAACAGACCTACTAAGCTGTTCGGTTTCCTTGTTCTGATAGCCAGTGAGCGAAGTGGGAGAGAGCTTTCCGAGTGCAGGGTGTTGCATTCAACAGGCAGTAAAACGGCTGTTAGTTCTAGATCAGCAGAAAATGGGTTTATTCACAAATCATAAGACTGGCAAGTAGTAGGAAGACAGCTCCACTGGTAGAAGAAACCTGCGCAAGGGAAAAGACTCAGAGAAACCCACTTTAATGTCAATTCCCAGCACTATCTTCCTCTGCAAGTCCCACAGTCAGCCCTGCGCCGCTCTCTATTCACATCTATTTCGGTCTGAATAAGCCAGACTTGAAGGAAGAATATAAGAGAAATAGGACCTAAGTGCCCACTACGTGCTCAGAAGCACGCTTGTAGGGCAGCAATTCCCGAGGGTCTGTAGTGGCCGCATGCTGGGCCTGCTTCTGCGCTCCAATAGCCTCAAACGCAGTTTCCTTGAGCCTATTCAGCAGGCCACAAAAGACTCCATTGAACTCCATCTGCTGATTTGCCTGTGCGAAGTACTCCATCACCTCTCCCAGCAGCTCCAAGCACAGTTCCGTCTGCTCCCTGCGGTCCTCCAGCTCCGCCCCCACCTGCATTATTACCTCAATACACCCACAGAACACACCATTCTCCTGCTTTGTCACCGTCAGTCCTTGGTGCACAGAGATCAGAGAGCTGGACAGCTCCTCAATGCGACTGAGCCAGCGCTCCTCGGCCTCCCGGGTGGAGTTGAGTTGGTCGGTAGTGTCTTTGAAGGCGGTGAGGTGGTCTTCGTGCAGCTGGCGGTTGTGGGCGACCTGGCTTTCGGTCTCTTTTGCATAGGCGTCCAAAGCCCCTTTATGTGCCTTCCGCACAGCCTTGATTTTAGCACTCATATCGTTAATAGCGTCCGTCAACTCTGCATATCTCTCTGTGAGTTCCACTTTCGCCCGCTTCGTAGCTTCCACATCCGCAGCCATTTGGACCTTATTCTGGCTCATCTCCATTGTGCGCTCCTGCAGCCGCCTCCACTCCTCCAAAGCCTGGGCGGTAGTGTCCTCCGGCCTCCTGCTTCGCCCCAACATCTCCCAGATGGAAGACCGTCTCCCGGCCTGAGGGTTGTCTCGCTCACTTATGGCCATTAGCAGCAGGTCTTCGGGCGCTACTTCCCCCTGTCTGTGTCGGTCCAGCACCCTGTCTAGGGCGGAGGGAGCCTGTGCCCTGGCGATTGAGGGCAGAAACCCTCCTTCCTGCCTCGTTTTGTTCTCCTCATCGTCACTTTCCAACTGCTCTTCCTTGTCGAAGCGTAGGAACTCCGCTGCGCTTCCTGAGAAGCTGGTGGCTTCCCCCCTCACTCGCACAGGCGAGTCATCCGAATTACCCTTCGGAGTTGCATCCTTATTAGTAATGGAGTTTTTCCGCATCGGACTAGCTTCGCTTTCAAAGCCCCGCACCAGCATAGGAAAAGCCTCTCGATTCGCAGCGCTTTCAGGGAGTCTGACAGGCAGTGACTTAAACTCCAGCCACTTGTTCACAGAGTCGGGGATGCTGTCAGTGGAGAGTTGGCTAGGCGTTACCTCCTCACTCACTTCGGACAGGACTTCTTCGTTGCTGGGAGAGGCGGTGGGCAGGTAAATGCGCTGGGCGGAGGGCGCCATAGTAGGGATGTCTCCTTTGGGGGAGTAGTCGTCACTGTCCTCTTCCTCTATGATTGGGTTCATTTGTGACTATAGAAATGGAGCCTTGCTCGGAAGAACTCGGCTTAGAGCACTTCCAACTCCGCAAGCAAGTCTACACCTCCAAAGACCGCACTTGCTGCATCGAAAAAGCCTTCAATCGCTCCCTCGGCCCAGTTTACCTCAAATTCCTGCCTCCGAGTTCCTCCGACCGAGAGATCCAAGCAGCATCCGACTTGTCCAAGTCTCCCTCCAGCCGCTTTATTTGCAAGTATTACGGCTGCTTCGGGACTGATAACGGCTGGGTTGTGATTGTTCAAGAAGCCTGTATTTGTGACTTCGACAAGCTGATAAGAGAACGGAAAAAAGAGCGTTTGGAGGAAAAAGACCTGTGGATGTTCTTACTGGAAGCAGTGGAAGGACTGGCGTTCGCTCAGGAAAGGGTAAGCACTAGGCAGGGAGTCGCACACAGAGACATCAAGCCTGCCAATCTGCTTCTAGGCCAGGATGGACATGTGCGTGTATGTGACTTCGGCGTTTGTCGGCCCAATTTGCCTGCTGAGACTGAGGAACTGTCAGTCAAAGGGACTCCTAACTACCTCAGTCCCTTGCTAATAGCTGGGTATTTGCAGAAATTCGAGTCTTCCAACTCTTTCAACGTCGCTCACAATGCATACAAATCAGATGTGTTTAGTCTAGGCTATTCCATGCTGGAAATGGCTTTAGGACACCAGGTAAAGAGTGTAAAAGGTCTGCAGGGCCTAGAGGAGACTATTCAGCAGGAAGTTAGGAAGCTAGAGGACTGGTACTCCCCGGAATGGAGGGAAGTGATCCTCGACATGATGAACTTTAGTGAGGAAAACAGGTCTGATTTCCTGCAATTACGAGGGAAATTGCAAGGATTAGCAGGCTATTTAGTCCCAAGCGAGTACTATTTCTATGAGTGGAAGCACTGTGCACTGGACGACCGTAGTCCTCGGTCCGCCCACATCCCCCTAGGCCCTGAGTCTAGGGCTCTCCCCTGCGGCCACTGCTTCTGCAGTCTTTCCTGTCTGCAGTCCTATATAGATAAGCAGGAAGCAGCCCTGTATCAGGCTTTCAGTCCTGTATTTTGCCCGATTTGTTACTGTCCTATCCCTCACTCCCTGCTAAAAGCCGCTTTAGATGCTCGTCTGTGCATGACTGAAGTCTGTATAGCGGAATATCAGGTGATTCTCCCACGTCCCTGTTCCATTCCCAACATATACCACTACAAAGCCTGGCACCGGCCTAGCCAATCCTGCGTTTTGCTGACGTTTCTAGTGGACAGCCAGGAAGTCGTGCAATTCGTGAGCGGCAGAGGCACCCACAAGTCCATTGCAACGGTGAGGGAGGAAATCGCCCTGGGCAGGGGAGTTAAAGTGCTGATTAGAGACCTGTACGATTGCTCCCTAGAGGACTATGCTGCGCTGCGTCCCATTCCAGAGTGGCAATTGGAACTGTACCTGAGGAAAACTGCCTCTGCACTCAAATACGCTCAGGACTTGGTAAGGATTAGCCAGCATTTGAGGCCGATGCATCTGGCTGCGGCTTCTATCTACCTCAGACACTACAGAATCGTAATATACGACTTTGAGCCTGTGCGAGAGGCCGATTTGCCCTATAGAGAGGCTGTAGTAGACTTGGGAAGTGCCTTTTTCACCTTCGCAAGCTCGGGAAAGCCGGGCAATTGGGCTTCTCAGGATTTCCAAGACTTGAAAATGCCGGAACTGAGGGCCAGTTACTCCGAATCGCTAATGAACACCTTGCAGTTTCTTACTTCAGGGAAAATCCAAGACTTCGCAGGGGCGTTTTCTATCATAAAAGACGCACTTCCCATTGCAAAAAGGCAAAATTACTCGCAAGATTCCTTCGTGTGCGCCCCTCGGCACAGGTCTGTTGACCCTCCCGACGTGCGCAGGCCCGTGACTCTCCCTTGCAAGCACCAGTTTTGCTCTAAAGACTGCTTGCTCCTGACTATCTGGGGCAATATGCGTGCGAATGGAGAGGTGAAAGGAGCGGTTTGTGGGACTTGTGGGAGTGAAATAGAGCAGGAGTATGTGTATCAAGTGTTTGGAGGACAGCAGAAGCTGGTGGAAACGAGGGGAAGGGAGCAGAAGCCTCAGCTGGCTAGGAGCTGGAACGGCATAGAGGAGCGGAAAGAAAGGGCGTTTCATAGTCGGGTGAAGTCTTTTTTTTATTCAATCGTGCACTAGAAAGGCTCAACTTAGTCTGTCTAAGACCAGTGACTGTGTAGTCCGCAATTCACAATTCTCGCCCCAGCAGACGCTAAAAGGCGCCAATTCCGCTTTCCCGCTCAGGAACTTGCATACCTACCAGAGCTAGCTAGGACTCCATGGCCCAGAGGTTGCCGGAGATGAGCTTGTGGTCGTTCTCCTCTTGGGCTGGAGGGCGCAGCATGGGCAGTTTTGAGTCTTTCTTGAAGCCGTGGCGATTGGCCTGGTGAGACTTGAGGTTGCCGCTCTGGTTGAAGCTCTTCGTACAGCCTGGGAAACTGCACTTGTAGGGCTTTTCCCCTGTATGAATGCGGATGTGCGTCTTGAGGTTGAAGTCAATGGAAAAGCACTTCTCGCAGTAGGGACACGTGAAGGGCCGCTCACCCGTGTGCACCAGTTGGTGTCTGCGCAACTTGGAGTTGTCTTTAAAGGACTTGCGGCATATCTTGCACTGGAAATAATCCATTACATGCCTAACTACGGAGACCCCAGGTACTGGGACGACCACTACAGGCAGGAGGAGGGGCAAACCTTCGACTGGCTCGAGGAGTATGAGGAGCTGAAGACAGTGCTGCAGCCGCTGCTGCCCAGTCAGGACGCAACGATCCTAGTGCTCGGCTGCGGAAACGCCAACTTCAGTTCCGCTTTGTACGACGACGGGTATCGCTTCATTGTCAACATTGACATCTCCCCCGTGGTTATTGAGCAAATGAAACAGCGACACATAGGCAGGATGGAAATGGTCTTTTCCGTGATGGACGTGCGAAAGCTGGAATTCCCATCGAACAGCTTCGACCTAGTGGTGGACAAAAGCACTCTAGACGCTTTGCTGTGCAGTGAAAACAACGCTTTCCTCAGTGTGGCTCAAATGACCCGCGAAGTCCAGCGCGTCCTCAAGCTTGGCGGCCACTATCTCTCTGTTTCGTACGGAAACCCGGAAAACCGCAGTGTTCACTTCGAGTCTCCACACCTGAACTGGACTTTACAGCACTGCAAAGTGGGGCAGGAGACGGACCTGAAATCGCTGCACTTTGCCTATGTGTGTGAGAAGAAGGAGGACTGGGAGGAGGCGGATGCTAGGTGGGATGCAGTGGTGAGAGAGGTTGAGGACTTGGAAGTGGAGGAAATCGCTGATTTAGCATAGGAAAATAGACAAATTATCTCGAATACTTCGAGAAATACGTCCCTTTCCTCACTAGTCCGATATCCCACAGTCCAATATATGCGGAAAAATAGCCGAGAAGAGGGAGAATCCAGTCCCTGTAAGGCAGTGATATGGAGACAGGACGGCACTCCTGTCTACCCTCTGGACTTACTCCGTCTGAAGCTGAGGAAAGTGGTTTCGGAGGCCCTGGCTCTCACCTGTCTGCGAGAAAAGATCAAACGGACAGGGGAAAAGCAGCCTAGAGTGCTGGTTATCAGTGCACTTGTCTGGAGCAGACTGGAACAGAGCTATGGGAAGAGACAGGGCAAGGACTGGTGGAAGGCCTGGGTGCCTCCTTTTGCCTCTTCAGCAACTTTGATTTGGTGTCTGAGTCGGCCGAACTGTTCGATTGCACTGCTCAAGCGATCCAAGGCGAAATGGACGATTCTGAGCGTTGGAGACACCGCTGATTTAGGGCCAATTCGCAGCCTTTTCCTGAGTCTTTTGCGAGACCTAACATCCGGCCCATTACCCAAAATAGGGGAAGTGACTGTGCACAATCCCGACTTCCACCCCTCCTTGACAGGTCTTGTAGTGGCTTCAGACCTCATCCAGCAGGTCCAAACTACAGGGAAAATCAAGGTCGTTTCCAGCCTGTTTTCCTACCCCTTTTCCATGGTCTATGACGAGATCCTTGCCCTTATATGTCGATCCACTGGGATGACGGCCAATGCGCTCGCAGAGGTTCTGCGGAAGTGTGAGGCAGAGATGGCTTTGCGGTACTTGGAAAGCGCAGATGGACTTATCGGAGGGTCGAAAGTGTCGAGTCCTGGGACTGACGCCAGTACATTAGAGGCAGGGCTGGAAAGGAATTCTACAGACCTCCCCAATGAGCCCACTTCCCCACTGCCACACCCCCTGTCCCCGCCTCCCCTGCCTGAAAGTGACTCAGAGCCCTCCGCTCCCTTCGCTCTCCTCTCTATTACCTCCCCTCAAGCCGCTAGTTCAGGCCCCTGCTCCAGCTGGACCTTCCTGCCCCCCTCTGACCGCCATGAGGACTGTGAGGCAGCTGAGAGAAAGAATACCACTGAAGGAAGTGAAGAAAGGGAGGAACTGGTCTACCTGGAGTACAGCGAGGAAGAACAAGAAGCAATGAGTCCAATATGTGAGGAAAAGGAAGATATGGCCTGTGCAGAAGAACCCACCACCAAGTTCCAACTTCTCCCAGTCACGATAGACTTCCAAACTACCTTCTCCCCTGCTCTGCCCTCCGCAAACCCTCTGGAGTCTCCCCGTGTAGTTTCCCCCTTGCGACTCAGCTTTCCTGAGAGTCCTGGGTCTAGGAGCAGTCCGGTGTCGTCCTCCTGGAGACAGTATGAAGTGGACACTAACGACACTGGGAAGTTCCACAAGACCTGTCCGCGACCCTCTGCTGAGGGCTGTTTTTTGCTATAAGGCTATTGAGGATTAATAACGGGAGGGATGGCTGGAGGGAGCAGACCCTGGTCTGGCCCCGCTTGCTCCATCGATTGGTCATTCACGCCCACCTCCAAGTCCAGCTTCTCCGCCCTAACCTCTCCCACAGCCCTAGAGTCCACTCTCCTCGTCTTCAGCTCAATCCCCGCCACCGCATTGATATTAACCATAGCCGCAATCAGAGTAAACGGTATAATCAGCACTAGAAAAAGCGTCCGAGCAATAACATATTTATCCACTCGAGTGTCAGTTTTCTGGCTTTCCTCCTGCTCTGTAGGGGAAAAGATGATGATGCAGGTGACTATCAAGGGAATTGCGAGTCCGATCAGAATACATACGATTTGGAACTGAGTTGCGAAGCTGCAGATACAGAAAACAACGCCCAGAGCGCCTGAGAAGATGATGAGGAAGGTGCCCAGGCCTACGCCTGCCACCAGGCCGTAGTTCTTAGGCGTGTAGGGCTCTTCTGTAGTGCTGGTAGCCAGTAGACGAGAGGGACAGTCGCCTGAGTCGTATTGACAGGAGGAAGTCAGACAGGGCAAGTCACATATCCCGTTAGAAAGGTGGGAATGCAGACATCCAGAAGCACATTCAAACTCCCTACAGTCCCCTGCATCCCACATACAGTCTCGCACATAGCAGTCCTCCTCACACACTCCATTGCCCAGCTGCTCCTCTCCGCACTCACACACAGCGCCCACTCCAGTCAGCAGCACTACCCACAGCCCACTCATATCTCTATGTAATTATGCCGCGGTACTGCTATGTGTGTAGGGAAAACTGCTGCATCAACCCTGCTACTAGGTTTCGCTTTGGAGACAGGGGGAGGGAGATGAACTGTGAGGTGCATGGAGGGGAGGGGAAGTGGTATCCTATCGAGGGAGTGGGAATTCTTACTTCTCCGGAAGATGAGGCTCTCTATACCGCCCGACTCTCAGAGTTTTCAAGCCTATCTGCAGGTCTTGCCTCCCTATCCGCCTTCCTCACTGCCTCTCTCTCCTCCTCCCTAGCCGCCCTGTCCACAGCCCACTCCCACTGTCTTTCCCTCCTCACCCAAGCCTTCGAAGCCGAAATCCGCCGCACTCAGCAGCACTTCCACAGTCTGCAGCAAGTTCTAGCCACCTACAGAGCCCAGCTGGAAGGGGCTTTGGTGCGCAGGGACTGGCAGCTGTGTGCAGGACTGAGGACTGTGGCGGAGGGCAGGTGGGGGGAGAGGGGGAAGGTGTATGTGTGGGATATAGCTGTGGAGTTGGTGGAGCTGGTGGGTAGTAGTGTGTATCGGAGTCCTGGTGACTTCGAAGATGAATTAGCGGGCGAATTTCCCATTAATTTGGATAATGTGAGTTATATCGACCTACAAAAAGCTTATTTCCCCAATTTATCCCAGGCTGATCCCACTAACCCCCAAAAATCAGCCCTAAAATCTCGTTTGGACGCCCTAAAAGCGACCCGCGAATCCCACCTAAAGCAGCTTTTATCCTCCGATTGCGAGTCTTGCCAAGCCCAAATTTCCCTCTATTTCAACCAATTCGTCCAGTCCGGACAGTGGGATATTACCAGCAGTGAAAATGTGCTAAAACACGCCTTTCCCTGGTCACAGTCCTACGAAGCTGCAGCCATAGCAGCTAGTTTAGGCCTGCAAGTTACTGATATTCACTTAGCAATAGAGTGGCTGCAGCGGACTATTGCTATTCTTCGTCCCCAGTACTCTACTACTGCGCTGTATAGAGATTGTTTGGTGCAGTTGAGCAGGAATTTGGCGGAAATCGGGCGAATTGAAGATTCTCTGCAGACTGTGGAGCAAATTAAGAGTCCTGCGACTTTGGTCCAGTATGGAAGTTTGCTGCTGCGCATAGGAGAGCTGAAAGCAGCGAAAACAGCCTTCAAAGCTGCAATTCACCTGAGCGAACCTCACAGCAGAGACTGGGGAAGCGCCGCATCCGCCCTCACAAAGGCCTACTTCCAACTCCGCAAGTCTGCCAAAGCAGACATGTATCTCTCCGAATTAATGCACATTGCGAAAGATGTATGGAGAGATGCACACACAGAGGCGAACTGCATGCATAATGCTACTTTGCAGGCCTTGGCTCAAGGGAAAGCCAGTGACTTACTAGAGCAGTCCATAGTACTGAGAGGGGGTAAGAAGGATGGGAGAATCGTACTGGGGTATCACTTGCGAGGGATACAACAGGCTACACAGGGACTGCTGCAGGCTGCTCTTAGCTCTATAGACCTAGCGAAGCAGCTGGCTACAGAGCTGTTTCCCGAGCATTTACCCTACATCGAGACTTCCCTTCATACCCTAACTCTGCCGACCGGCCCAGAAATGCCTACATCTCTGCTGAGTCTAGACCTGCTGTATATAGTGGAGGAGCACAGGCCGGCTCCTTTGCAAGGACTAGCGGAAATGTTGGAACTGCAAGCCAAGCAGTGGGAAGTGCAGGACTGGAAAGAAGCGGAAAGACGGTACCAGCGAGCCCGGGAAATAGGGGGAAACAGGGCCAGTGCAGGCCTAGCAGTGCTGTACACTGGACAAGGACTGAGGCCTGAGGCAGAAGTCATGTGGAGAGAACAGATTGAGACACTGAACAGGACACAGCCCCGTTCCTTGGCTTTAGCAGAAGCCACACTGTCCCTTGCCCAGCTCCTTTCTCCTGAAGCCGAGGCCATCGCCCTGAGTATATCCGCCTCCGAACTATACAGGCAGCTCGGACAGCTCCACAACGACCTGGCAAGTCGCTTACTAGCCTCTGAACTGCTCACGAAACATAATAGTCTGAGAAAAGCAGAAACAGTACTGGGTGAAGTGGATGAGGACTGGGCGCAGGGCTGGGAGCAGCTCGGCCAAGTCTATGAAGAGATGCACAGACTGGAACAGGCGGAGGACTGCTATTGGAAGGCGGAAAGGGCAGGGAATAGGCTGGGGAAAGACACTGCGAGTCTGTGGCTGAGGATAGGGAGAGTCAGAGAGAAGCAAGGCTGTTATCCAGAGGCTGTTTCCCTGCTGAATAGCGCGATTTCGGCAGTTTCACCAGCACTTCAGCCTCTTTTCCAGACTGCATTGGGTCGACTTTATCGACTTATGGGGAATTCAGCCCAGGCAGAAGCCATTTTAAAAGGAGCCACCAGTGAATGCGCTGAGGCTTACTATGAACTCGGACAGCTTTACATAGAGGACAACCAGCCAAAACAAGCAGAAATCAGCCTCAGCCAAGCAATACAGACTACAAAGCACCGAGACTTGCATGTAAACGCTTTAACCCTCTTAGCCTCCGTACAGGACTATCCCGACGCAGTGCAAAGCCTGGCAAAGGCCATCGATGTAGCCAGTAATTGGCCAATTGGCGACTTTAGAGCGACTAAAAGTTGGCTTAAACTCGCAGAATTGGAGATTTATGCAGGGAAACTCGACTGCGCTAGGACCTATATCCGCTCCGCACTCGAATACACAGTAAAAACGCTCCTCGGCCGCATACTCGAGGCCTTAGCCCTCTCCACCGCCCTATATGCCCGTCTAAACGACCCATGGAGGGACCTAGCAGCCCGCCTCTGCTGTCTATTGCACGCAGAGGAGCTAGATATATACAGCACTGGGGAACTACTCGTGCATTTGGAAGTGTCTTTGCCTGTCTATGAAGCTACACTGGTTTCGGAGGTATACAGCGCTGCTAGGGCCCCGGCTTTGCTGGTAGTGTGTGGGGTTTATGTGGAACTGCAGGAATTGGAGGCTTGTGCGGAGGTGTTTACCCTGTTAGGGCAGATTCCACTCAGAGAAACAGAGCGAATGCAGGCTACTTATCTGTATGCGGTGTATTGCATGTGGCTAGAGGACTGGGCAAGTGCTGTTTCCACCCTACAACAGGCGACTATTCTCGCAGAAAGCACCTATGATTTCCATTACAAGCGGAAAATCAGCACTTTAATGAGTATTCTCGAAGCCCGCAATGAGCCAGACCTGAACCAAGCGCTGGCAATGCTGTTTTCCATTCACTCCCAAGCAAATAACGAAGAACTGCGGCTTTTAGTGTCCTTTAGTCTGCAGTTAGGCCAGTCTTTACACGCTCACAACCAGTTAGAAGCTGCAGAGGAGTGCTGGCGCTGGGCAGTGGAGGCCGCTGCACTGGGCGAAATGCGGAAATACGAGCTAAAGGCTAGAGAAGCACTGGGGAAGTTGCTGCTAGGGCTAGGGATCGAGGAAGAGGCGGAAAAGCACCTGAAAAGGGTAGTGGAATTGGCCGAGGGAGACTGTGAGAGCTGTGTGCTGATGGGGAAAATGTATGTAGGACAAGGGAGACTGGCTGAGGCGAGGGAAATGTATGAATTGGCGAGTAGGCATATCCCTGCGGATTTGAGCGTTCTAACCTCCCTCTCAGTTCTTTTGCTGGACTTAGGCGAAGTTCATTCTGCTGAACTGGTACTTCAGCAGGCCTGGCAGCACCTCACCTCTTCCCCCGGCCTCATCACTGCCAACACCATTGAAGACTGCTTGAGGCTGGGGGAACTCTACGGCCGCCTGCAGCAGCCCTTGCAGGAACAGTACATTTACTCACTGCTATGGCACTTGGACCTGTCTGCACAGTGGCAAAGTCAGGTCACTCAGAGACTGGCGGATGTGTGTGTTCGCCTGGAACTCAGGGAGGAGGCGGTTTCAGTGTATGAGAAAGACAGAAAGAGGTGGGAAAAGGCGGGGAAGGACTGGCCTGTTGAGCTTAGACAGCGACTAAGCCTTTTGTACATCCAATGCGGCCGTTTCAGTGAGGCGCATACAGTCTTTTCCCCTCAAAACGCACTAGATCTTTATACCTGCGGACAAGCCTATAGCCAAGTCCTAGCCTATCCTCAGGCCATAGAGTGTCTAGAAGCCTCTTTGCCTCAATTAAATCCACAGCAAAAATGCACTGCTCTGAAGCTTTTAGGCGAAATTTACATTAAGTTAAAGCAGTGGCCAGACGCAAATCGCAGCCTACAGGCCGCTTTTCCCCTCGCAAGCGATTTACCCGCTATAGATATCCTCATGAGTTTATCTCAAATTAGTGCAAATCAAGACCAACTGAGGCTGGCCTGTGAACAGCTGAAAGAGGCGATACTTGGATTGGAGAAGTTGGGGGGAAACAGTGAGGGGAGGGAAAGATTAGGGAAGTGTCATGGTAGAATAGCGAGGATATATGAGCGAATTGACAGGCCAGAGGAAGCTCAATTTCACTATATTGAAGCGGTGAATATATGGGAAAAAGCTGAAAATGGCACTACTAAATTAGGCGATTTGTACTATAATTTAGGCGTTTTCTATCAAAAGCAGGGACAACTGGCCAAGGCAGAAGGCTACTTCCTCAAAGAGTTGTCACTGCAAGCGCCCACTCCGAAGCAGGCAGACACTCACCACAGCTTAGGCCTGCTCTACAGTGCTTTTGAGCGCTACGACCTGGCCAAGCAGCACTACCTGCAAGCCGCAGACCTGTGCAGCGGCCCTGCCAAGGCAGAAACTCTCTGCGGACTCGGGAAAGTGTGTCTACTTTCGAGTCAGTTCAAAGAGTCCAGAGAGAGCTTCGAAGCGGCTTTGTGCATATACGAGGCGGAGGGGGACGGGAAGCAGGCGGAGCGGGTGAGGAAGCGACTAGCCAGCCTGCCTCAGGGTAAGTAGAGAGAAGTGATGGAAGAGACATGGTGTGATATAGTGGCAGGATGACAGAGATGCGAAGGAGGCGATCTCGTACCCCACAAGCATTCGAGACGTCTTACTCTTTCTTGAGCGTAGAACTGAGTCCTACCATCTTCGCACAGGCTTCAGCCGTGGCTCTGCGGCAGCGTCGACACGGAGGACAAGTCAAGGCTTTTGAGAACTACCTGGCTCTCGTGAGTTCGATATACTACGGAGGCTCCTTCGCGTGTCGCTTATTGGAAGGGGCGGGACGTAGACGTCGCAAAAGCCACGGCCTACGGAAAGTGGAACTGCTCCTATCCCCACTCAGGAAGGATTACGCCTTCGAACGATGGAGTCCCTACGAAGTGGCTATTTTCGAAACCAGCCTGTGTACGTTTGGCAAACAGTTCAAGAAAATCGAGATGCTGTTGGGTGCGAAGTCCTACTCGGAAGTGACGCAGTTCTACTACAAGTGGAAGCAGACTTCCCACTACCACGCCTGGAAAGCAGCAGTCGCACAGGTCGCTAGCTAGCTTGTCTCGCCTTCAACACGAGCGTAGGTCTGCTTAAACGCAGAGGCCGGGACTGATCACATGTCGTAAATGTCCACTCGGACCCACTCGCTCTGAGCGGAGCTACGTATATGTTTGGCAATCGGGAGAAGCCTCTGCCTCGAGGTCCTCCCAGGCTGTTGTCCCTCTGATCAGAGGGGTGGTACTGCTGGATCGTAGGCCCAGGCACACTTAGTGAGCTGGAGGAAATCGGCTTCTGCAGAGTTCGAGAAGGCTCTGGGAGTGGCAGTGTTGGTATTTCCACTGCTACTAGCGGATCTGCAGGCTCGAAATCCTCTATCGACATTGAAGAATTCAGGCTGTCCGGCCTCTCAGTCAGCTGCAAATCCCCCTCTTGAGGACACTGCATCATCTCCTCGGGCTGCGAATCGAAAGTGCGCATCATTGAGTAGGACACATCCAGACTCCTTTGCAGGGACTTCACCTTCTCTGCGTCTTGATAAGCTCTGACTAGTTGCGTTCGCTGTTGTAGCTGCTTCGAGGAAAGGAGCTTTTTGTGGGTTTCGAATTCCTGCTGAATGCGGGTGTTGATAGCGAGTTCGGTGGTCAGGGAAAGCTCTTTGGCTTGGAGACGACGTTGGTGGTTTGCGTGGATTTGAGCATCTAGCATTGATTTGATTTCTTGCTGCAAAGCCCGTTTTTTCTGCCTTCGAACAACACTCGATGTCTCCGGTATATTGGGAAACCCGGAAAAGCTAGGGTCAATCCCCGGCACTCTTTGCAATCTCCTCAGTTCCAGTCTCCGCTGCAAATCAAAGGACATCTGACTGCGCAGCACCAGCGCATTCCTCTGACAAGCCAGCCTGCGTTCTTCCTGTCTCTCCCTCGTTTCCGCTTCCTGAGTGCGCAGGAACTCTCCCAACTTCGCATCTCTGCTTGCCTTGAGTCTCGCCTGCTGTTCGAGATCTTTGTAGGTCCTAGCAAGTGCACTGGGGTAGAGGTCTGCCATATGTGAAGGTATTAAAGACTCACTCCTGCAGTAGTGCTTCGGTCCTTGTCTTCAGGGAGCCGGAAGGGATTTGAGCCAGTACAGCCCGTAGTTGGCCCTTTAGGGTAGTGCGAGCGTCTTCGGAGGCAGCGCGCAGTAGAGAGCGAAGCACGTATATGCCGAAGGAGTTGGAGGCGAGCAAGGCCAGACGGCCCCCTACTTCCGTCAGTATGAGTCCGAGAGTCACAGGGTCTGCCTTCTCCACGCACTTTTCCACTACGTTGGAGGAGCACTTCTGCAGGGAAAGCTGAGTGATGCAGCCTTGCAGGCGAGCGGTGTAGAGAGTGGCGGCTGTGCCGGGCCACATGTCGAGGATGTGCTGAACTGCGTAGTTGCCGTAAGGGTCTTGCGCTAGTTCTAGCGCTAGCGGAGCGATGGCCTGCCAAATGACTTCTCTCTCTGCTCCAACCGCATCAGTGATAGCCCGCTTAACGACCCCAATTCCGAACTTATCCGCTGCTAACAGCGGAAAGTGCGCCAACACCAGTTCCAACACTGCCTGATGACACGTAAGCTGCAACTTCTGCACCACATGCGTGCCATACTCATGTCTCGCCAGGCGTAAAAAGTGCACTCTCAGCCAAGCCGTTACCACCGCTTCTTCATCAGGCAGACTGATCAGACTTACGAGGGTTTGGATGACGTGGGTGGCGATAGGGTGGAGAGCCAGGCCTGCCAGAGCCTCGCGGAGACTTTCCAACAGTCCGAGTCGGTCTGTAGCGGAGCAGTGCTGGAGGAGACGCTGACAGACGTAGTTGCCACAGGGGTCTTGACTCAGCTGAAGGAAGTGAGGGGTGAGGGTCTGCTGAATGGTCTGCAGCTGTTCAACGGAAGCCGCTGCTATCCACCCCTGCACCTGCTTACTGCCTGGCTTGGTCCTCGCCAAATCCACCAAATCCGGCCACTGCGGCTCCTCCCATCCTGGACTGGGGACAAAGTCCTCGGAGTCCACTGAGCCTCTCTTCCTCGCTGAGACAGGGGCTGGGCTGGAACTCACTTCACACCAACTGCCCCGAGCAGTCCGCTGCTGCGAAAAGAAGCTGAACCCTTCCTCAGCCATTTATCTAGAAGACGGCATGTGGAAGTCCAGCCAGATGTTCACTTCTGTGAAGTAGAGTGGCTGGTAGTGCCGGATTAAGGTCGAACACTGCAGGCACAAATAAGTCCTGGCACAGTCCGCAGAGGGGAAGGGAAGCACCAAATCCTGCTTTTGACAGTAGTTGCAGACTGCTTCTGAGGGCAATTGCAGGGGAATTTCTTGTTCTACAGGCTTTTCAGGACTCACTAGATCTAAGCGCGGGATCAGGCCTGAGTCTTGCAGCTCCAGAAAGGATGGTCTAGTGTCTGGATTGGGCGCTAGCATTGCTGTCAGCAGGGCTTTGAAAGGACTTATCCGCTCTCCACTAAGGATCAACTCCGTATTCATGCTAATTTGCTCCAAATTCTGAAGCTTCTCACTCATTTCCAACAATATCATTTGCAAAAAAGTAAGCCCCAGAGAGTACACATCCGCCCTATAGGGATTGTAATCAGACATGATGGGAGACATACAGCGGAAGCGCAGTTTCAGCTCAGGACTGAGGTAGTAGGGACTGCCCTGCAGAGTGGAGGTCAGGTCCAGCTTCATTTGCTTGGCTGCACCGAAGTCGCCGACTTTGATTTCCTTCCTGGAGGTTAGGAAGATGTTCTGGGGCTTGATGTCGCGGTGGCTGATTTTCAGTCTTTGCGCATAGGCAAACACATCCACAAGCTGAGCGAAGTACTCCCTCAGTTCCTGCGTCTTCCAGGGATACTCATTCTTCTTCCTGTTGGCAATTTCCTTAGCTAGGTCCAGACTCATCAGTTCCAGAATGATCACCGCTCGCTTCGAGTCATGCTGCCAGCCGATAATTTGGCATATATTTGGGTGGGCTTTGAGTTGTATTTGCGTGTTCATTTCGTTATTGACGGCTTCCAGGTCATTGGCGGAGTGCAGAAACAGCTTCTTTATTGCCACTTCGTTGCCGCGGTAAGTGCCTTTGAGGATCTTGGTGCCTTGGATGGGACTGCTGTAGATCTCTCCGCCTTCTTGCACTTCGGCCCAGTCCACTTCCATGTCTATATGGCAGAAATGCAGGGGAAGTGTGGGTTCTATTGGGAACTATGGATTAGATTAGGGAGAAGGGAAGCGGCAATTATCTGAAAATCCCTATCTAACACATCCAGCGATCCTTGATATACTCATTTACGCTCCTTTCCAGGCTTTCTTTCCTGTCATCCAGCCCACAGAACCGCAATAAAGCCTCATAGGAGTACCCGCAGTCGCTTATATCGCTATAAAATGCCTGCAAATCCGCTTCCAATTCTGCATTTTTCGTAATTTCGGCTTCTCCTCTCTGATGAAGTAGACTGGAAAGCAGGTCAATTCGCTTTTGTGCATGTGCAATAAACGCCTGCGCCAGTTCACACACATACCCATAGTCCTTTTTGCCCATTTTAAAGGTAGGTAACAGCATAGAACCCGCTAAAGACCGCTCAATCCCCTTAGATTGGCAATAAGTGTCTATCGATATAGCCCTGCAAGACGGTAATTTCGCACATAAAGCGCACAAAGGCTGATTTAATCGGAAATGAATATTAATCCTGGTGGAAACTCCCTTTCTACAGTGCCAACAGGTATGCTCCCTTCGCTCTTTGAAAAGAACACGATAGGCGCAGGACTGGGTGCTTAAAGGGGCGTACAGGGCGGTATAGCGGCTTTGCCAGAGGTCGTTGTCCCTACTGATATAGAAAAAGGAGTGGTTGACTAGGGCGGATTGCTCAGTTTCGAGGATAGTAAGGTAGGAAAAGACAGATAAGAGGACTCTGCGGACTGCGGAAGAGACTGGGATGGGGGTGGAAATGGGGGCAGCCCGTTCCAACAGCCAGGCATTAATTCTGCCTTTCTGGGCCGTGGACAGCTGCGTAGCATATGCAAGTGAGGAAGCCGGGCCACGGTAGCACCGCAAATGGTAACTTTCCCCCTTCAGCCGCAAATGTAGCTCTTTTCCCTGCAGCTCCTCCCCACAAATCGTGCATTTCCCCAGTCCGCCCACCCCCACCTGCAGTTCCATTATCCAGCTCATTAAGCTAAAACTACTGTTTCTAAACTACCAGCAGCAGAGAGACTGCTACGGCCCAGGCAGCACTGTTGAGTCGATATTCCAGCGCAGATAGCAGCTTTAGCTCCCAGATTACTCTGGCAGCGCAGTCCAGGTCTGGTTGAGTTTGAGCTACTATATATACCTTCTGTAGGACGGTGTAGTAGAAGCCTTGGTCCTTGTTGGTGGTGTGCGTCTGGCTGCAGCCTTCCCAGTAGGACTGGAAGACTGCGGAGGAGAGGTGAGGACTGCAGATGCCGCTGGTCACAGTACTGCGGAGTCCGCAGAAACAGGGACGAACGGACCCATCCAGCAGCCTGCAATCATCCTCATTCCCACAGTCCTTCGGATGATTCCCCACTGCCAAGTCCTTCCCCTCCTCCCACTGCTCACAGGGCCACTCCTTGTACACATCCCCGTCACTCACATCCACATGCTCGTAGCTGTCCAGCGGCAGGCAAGGGAAAGTTGCACCGACTTCCAGAAAGCCGTACCACCACCAGTCCTCGAAAATGCGCTCTGCTGGGCAGAACCTGTCCAAGGGACACATGTCTGTGCTCAGGGCGATCTCGCTAGGGGACTGCTTGAGGGCGCAGACGTTGGGCGGAAGGTTGCGGCAGGAGAAGCGGGGACAAGTCATGCTGAGGGCACTGAAAAGAAACAGAAAGACGCGTGTTTGATGCATATTTTGTGCAGGGAAGTTGGAAAGAGCCTACCATTTTAGCCTGAGGAGGAGTTTCCTTCGATGATCGGAAGATTAACGCTATGAAAAGGGGAGTTTAGAGCTGTAATAGCACATTTATTTGCTTATCTTTGTCTAAAATAACCTTAAGAATCTACCTTGTTTGTGCAAGTCTTGGAAATGCCCACTTGCCTAATCCCTGATATCCTCTAGTCTCAGGTACAGTGGAAGCCTAATCCCATCATCAAGCATTCAATATTGACTATACAACTTCCATATAGGCTATTTTGGCTGAGTACTTACTTGATACGTGTGTAAGTGCACACATTTCCTTCTGAGATAGTCAATAAACTCATCATAGTAGTGAAGGAAGCAACACTGCAGGCCCAATAAAGACCCAGTATCAAGAGTAGTACAGCAGAGAACAATACAGGCCTAGTAAAGAATGGCCTGCATAGTTGACAACCTGTGCTGCGGAGACCTCCCCCAGGCTTTCGGCTTTGTCAACGGAACGAAGTGGAGAGCTTGTGAAGTGCACACTTTGACACTTATCCACAAGCAAGCTATAGTGTATGAAATTGCGGCTTTCACCTTCATTCAGACTCCGAGGGATGGAGCGCTTTACGAAGAAAGAAGGAATCTTAGGCCGAAAGGACTAGGGAATGTGACTTCTATGGCACTGTTTGTGAGAAAGACTGGGAAGAGTGGCAGAGCAGTCTGGAAAAGGCAGTAATGCTGCATATGAGGCTATACAGCAGACTTTTCAGGAACTATGGCTCAGAGGGAAGCAGAACTACGATGAAATGCAGCGGAATCTATATGAAATCAAGAGTCGTCTAGAGCAGTTAGTGCTGGACAAGAACTGCCAATTACAGCCCCAAGACTCTCTGTTTGTGAGGCAGTGCCACTAGGTCCTTTGTTTGCCTGGCTGTAGGAGAGTGTCGACTGTCTTTGGCGGAAGTCATATTGGCGAATTGCCAAGAGCTAGTTTGGGACTTGCACAGGGAAAAGCAGACAGGTTGGATTCAGAAAGTGCAAGATTGCGCCTACAGCACAATACTGGGAAAAGCTGATA
>Ga0247837_1001260_pt1 | contig 53785 bp, 42 predicted proteins | sample LaCtaG_2_FD_187115 | JGI IMG/M metagenome (GOLD analysis project Ga0247837, IMG submission 187115) | Freshwater microbial communities from meromictic Lake La Cruz, Castile-La Mancha, Spain - LaCruzMarch2015_14.5m | ecosystem: Environmental > Aquatic > Freshwater > Lake | place: Spain: Castile-La... | reverse complement strand
GACTGGGAAGCCCTTTAGAGAGCGCTGGTCGGAGCCGGATTGGCGGAAAAGAGTGAGGGAAAGGCTGAGGAAGGGTAGTTGGGTTACGACTGCCTTCTGCAGCGGCTTCTCCGTAAACACTCCAAAAAGCCCCGTATAAAAGTCCACAAAAGGCCTGTTTTCCTCCTTCAGAGCCTTGAGGCCGTTCATCAGCCTCACAATTGCCTTGATTGGCGAGTCTGGGAAGAGGGAGAGGAAGTACTGCAGGGTGAAGAGGTCTAGGGACTGGGCGGGGTAGTCGGACTCTGCATCTGCTTTGGCTTTGGCGGCTATTACGGCTTCCATTACTTCGTATATGTACTCCTCTGCAAAGTAATCAGTAATGTCCTCCCTCTGCCGCTGGTACAGTTTCCTCAGTGCGTTTTCCCTTGTCCGGTCCTTATCCTCCGCAACTTGATCGAAAACCATCGAAAAAGACTCTTCCTGGACCTCAGCCGCCACCTCCCCCTCCACTTCCTCCTTCACATACACCTCCACATTTTCTCCCTCCACATCATACGTCAGCACTTCGTCAATCGCTCCAATTCCCTCGGCTTTGGCCTTGGAGTCGATCCACAAGAAGGCTTGGAACTGGGAAAGGAGCTGAGGGACGGAGGAGAGGAGGGCTGTGGTGACAGTGGAGAGGAGAGTGGCAGCTTCGAGGGTGGATTGGGAGGCTGCATTGGTGACTTGCAGCTCTGCTAGGATGGTTTTCGCTTGGTTCTGCCTGCGACTATCGCTAATTGCGGGGATTTCCTTCTCCATTGCAGCCTCTTTCCGCTGCTCCTCACCCAGCCTGGCCGCTGCTGTCTTCAGGTCCGCCTCCCACTGCAGCACAGTGTCTTTCCTCAGCTCCGCCAAAGTCCTAATCTCCGCTACTAGGTCAGTCCTCCTCCCCCGCACCCACTCCTGCACATGTCTCGGCCACTCCAGTCCGAACAGTGGCGGCTCTCCCACCAGCTTCCTGTACTCCTGCAACTTAGCCTCCGCAGCTTCTAGTGTGCTTTCGGCAGTGTGGTGTTGGCTCTGCAAGGCCTCTAGCAGCTGCTGGCACTGGAGTTGGATGGAAGTAGGCGGCTGGGCTTGGAGGAGTTGCTGGGAAATGGAGAGTGGGCGGGTGGTGGACTGGGGAGGTTCTAGAGGCATGGAGGAGGGACGGCTGGAACTGGACTGGTCGCTTTGACAGCAGCCCATAGGAAACAGGCAATATAAGCGGGATATATGGCTTCTATTCTGGTCTGTTTGAACAGGGCATTGTCCTTTCTAGGCCCCCAGTGGGCTGGACCGATATCCGCCTGGGAAGTTCAAATTAAGCAGGAAGTCTACTACCTGTCAAGTCCGCTTTCCGCATATTCACTACAAAATGGGATCCAACCTAAGTGCCTCCAAGTCTCCAGCCTCCCCCAGTATCCGCCACATCCAGGTGCACCTTTCCCCCACCCAGACCCTTTCTATCACTCTCCCAGTGTCCAAAGCCACTATTCGCTGGCTTCTTTCCCAGGTCCGAAGTCACTGCTCTTTCCCCATCCTCGGACTTAAGTCTATCTCCCAGAATGAAGCTTTGGACATGTGGCTGCTGCAGCTAGGCAGACCTATGGCTCCCTTGAGAGACGGGGAAAGGCTGGAAGTGGTCACGAGTGGTAAAGGCCAAGTAGAGCCTGTCAGTGGGCCGCTGTCTCCTGCCCACTTCAGCTACCTGAAAGTGCTAGGGAAGGGTGGAAATGCGCGCGTGTTGGCTGCGCGGAAGAAGGACTCGGGGCAGTTGTACGCTGTGAAGGTGATGACGAAGCGGCAAGTGCAGAGGGAAGACAAGGTGGAAAACGTGCTGGCGGAGAGACGGATACTGGCTATAGCTGCACATCCCTTCGTTGTCAAGCTGCATTACGCCTTCCAAAGCGTAATCTCCCTATGTAGTCCACAGAGCTGTACCTCGTGCTAGACCTCTGTGCAGGCGGAGAGCTGTTCTATCGCATAGAAAAGGCAGGCCGACTGGGAGAGGACCAGGCCAAGTTCTACTTCGCAGAAGTGCTCTTAGGACTGGAGTACCTGCACGGCCTAGGCGTGGTGTATAGAGACTTGAAGCCGGAGAATGTACTGTTGGATGTGGATGGACATGTTAGACTTACAGACTTCGGAGTGAGCAGAGAAAAGGTAAATCCCGCAGTTCTCCAAACGAGTTTCTGCGGGTCTCCGGAATACATGAGTCCTGAAATGCTAGGAGGCCGCGGCCACACCCAGGTAGTGGACTTCTACTGTCTAGGCGCCCTGCTCTATGAAATGCTCACAGGCCTGCCTCCCTTCTACCACCCCGACCGAGCCCGAATGTACCGAATGATCCAAACCGAAGAAGTGCGAATTCCCCGGTATTTCTCGCGAAACGTGAAAGACTTGATACTGAAACTGCTGGAAAAGGAACCAAGTCGGAGACTTGGGACACAGAAAGGAGCGCAAGAGATAAAGAACCACTCCTGGTGCACTAACATCCCCTGGGACCAGTTTCTTCTGAAAGCTGTGACTCCGCCCTTTGCTCCTTCTTTACAGCACTCGAACTTCGACCCGAGCTATACTTCTTTGCCACTCACTGAGGAGGAGTGTGATACGCCGGTGGCTGTGGGTCGAGGAATGGGGGAAGAGAGTGGCGGCAAGGACTGCTTTAAGGGCTTTGAGTACCCGGAAGAAGAGGAAATGGAGCCAATTGTTGGGTCAATGGAGAGGAGGGAGCCTTTGTTTACGGAAGAAAGTCAGAAGCCAGAGACTTCGACGAAGGAAAGTATAGGGGACAGGGTCAATACTGAGGGGCGAATAAGGATGCTTCGGCCTTGTTTTTCCTCTGTGAAGGTCAATTCGAAGGGTGGAAACCAGCAGGAAGAGGTAACGCAGCGTCCAGTCCACACCCCCACTCCCCAGCAAGCCAAGTCCCCCCATCTAATGCGACGTCTTAGTCACTTCTAGTCCTAGGGCTGGTAGTTGATCAGGTCCAGTAGTTCTTTCATCTTCTTTCTGTGGTCTTGATGTCCCTCGACTACTCCGGTGGCGTCTATGTTCTCGATGCCTTCGATGTCTAGAGGGCCGAGGCCGATTGCCTTGGTGCTGCAGGTCGCTGTGTAGAGACGCAGGGTCCAGTCTTGTCGGGAATAGACGTTTATGAGTCTGCCTTTGAGCGCTGCTCTGACCTTTCTCCAGTCCTCTACAATACTCGGAGCAGCTCCCCCGAACAAAATGACATCCAGCACTATAGCCTGTTCCGGCCCAGCCAACAGTTCCTTCAAACAGTGAAACACCACTGAGGCGCCCAGGGAAAAAGCCACCAACGTCACCGGTCCAAAGCCACATCCTTTCAGTCGCAAGGTCTGCGCCAGTATCAGTCCTGCCTGCTTCGCTCGCTTGTCAGCGGCTTTGAAGACCTGCATGGACCCGGATAGGCCGCTCCACAGAGCGGAGACGTAGCCCACTGCTAGTCCTGGGAGTGCGGAGAGGGCGGATAAGGAGGCGAAGCGGAGTGCAGTGCCGGCTTCCCAGTGAAAGCCGAGGACAGTGCCCTGGGCTGGGTAGGTCACGAGTTCTTTCCAGTCCTTGCAGTAGTCGCTTTGCTCTGACTGCCAGCCTGAGATAGCTATTGTCACATTGAGTGAACTAGCTTTGGAAAGGCGCTCCCAGGTGCAACTCTGTCTCTTCTCCTCCTCTCCCTGCACCTCCACAAGTGCACTGGACACCTGCGAGGCCACCGACCTCAGCAGTCCCTTTAGCCCTCCCTCAGGAGTGACAGGGACAATTCGCCCCACTGCAGCACTGCTAAGCGCTTCTTCAAGGACTAAATCAGGGATATGCGCCACTAAAGGGTGGTTTTTTAGACTGGCCGCAAGTGCCATTTCAGCGGTTTTGCCGATAGTCCATTCGATAGAGCGGAGAAATACACTATGGGAGTTGTAACCAAATAGGACCGATAGAAAGTCTCTATAGAAAATCCGGTCCACAGCAGTATAAGCATAGTCTGTATCTACCACTATCCCCCAAAGCGTGCAGAGCCCTATAAAGCAGACCTGGTCGTAGCTGAATCGCGCCCGAACTTCCCCTATAACCTGTGTGAAGGTGTCGTAGGGCAGGACTTGGCTGATGTCGAGTCTCAGGCTGGATGCAAGTCTTTGCACATTGGCCATTTTGGCCTCTATATCTGCGTTTCCCAGGGCTAAATGGAGCGCTGTAAGGATAACAATTCTTAAAGAATTGTCTGTCAATCGGTCATCAAAAAGCTCTATTTGGTCTCTCTTTTCCCTTAGGATAGTATAGATTTCCGCCATTGTAGCTTGGTACCGTGGATAGGACGCAATTGATAAACTCTGAGAAAAGGCTGTAAATCGGTCTTTTACCTTGCTTTCGTACCTCACTTGCAGTGATTTCGGCAGCAGGCCTGCAGCGAGGTCCTGCAGACACTGGATTTGCTGTAAAGCTTCGGTGTAGAGGGAAGACAGGCGGGCGTCTAGCTGGAAAGGAGGGAGATGGGATAGGGACAAATCATCTGGAAGCTGAAAACTGCTCTCAAAGCAGACATCTAATAGTGAAAAATCCTCGATTTTCAGCGATTCGTAGGTAGTTAACAGCTGCAATTCAAAGCGATTGATGAACTCTATAGGAGAAAGTGAGGAAAGAGAGGCCGGGGAAAGGTATTTGCAGGAGATATGAGCGAATTGGGCTGATATTAGGGACAAAAAGGTGGAAATGTGCTGAAAACAGTCCGACGGATAGTCCCTTTTCACCCTCGCCAAAGCCGATTTGCAGGTGAAAGTCTCAAATTCCCGTTTACACTCAGTCTCAATTTCCGTCCTTATTTTCGCCAAATTGGCAGCTGCAAACGGCTCCAAACAGGCCGATTCCACGAAGTCTATGACCTGCGGAGAGTCTGCAGGCAGGGGAGAGGTCTGGAAGACTAGGTAGAGCACTTGGCTGTGTAGGACTTCGGAGAGACGGGTGTCTGCTAGGGGGGCTTGCAGTCCTGAGATCCAACTCAGTGTCTTCTCTATCAGACTTTCCCGTATTTCCATATCCATTCTATATATGTCCCTCCGCCCTCCCTTCCCTCTCCATTCGCTCTATAATGGCCGACGAGTTCCTAAAGTCCCTGTCCAAGTTCCACCAGCAGAAGGGCGAAACGCTCAAAATCCCCCAAATAGGCGGACGGGAACTAGACATCCACCTCCTCTACAAGGAAGTCACCGAGCGAGGCGGCTTCCAGCAAGTCAGCAACTCCAAGCTCTGGAAAGAAATCGTCTCCGCACTAAAAATCCCCAGCTCCTGCACCAGTGCCTCCTACACACTCCGAAACCACTACCAACGACTGCTGTTTCAGTTCGAACAGCAGAACTTCTTCGGGAAAACGACCCCGCCAATAGCGCAGTCAGCCCTGGAGCCCACTGCTTCGAAGTTCTCCAAGCGGATTCGTCTCAGTGCGCCTATGCTTTCCGACACTCGCAGGATCATCCTCGCCTTCGAAAGTCACCACTTGCGCGAGGTGTGTTGGGCGCTGAATACACTGCTGCTGTTCAGCTGCAACACTGTGCACTGCTACACCCTGGAGGCGAATGGCCTACTGGAGTGCTTTGTGAAGTACATGCAAGTGCTGTGTAGGAAGATATGGCACGAGGAAGCGGCAGCGAAGAAGCGCATGCGGGACGCAGGGCGGTTCGAAGAAGTGACGGAAGAAACTGCATTGGAGCAATTGAAGACGATGACGCTGGTAGTGCGGAACCTGTCAATGCACCGCAGCAATGAAATCCCTATGTTCAAGCACGCGGAGCTGTTCGACCTAGTGCTCAAGCTGTTCACAGGACTGATGGACCGGGAAATCACCGGGAACTTACTGGAAGTCATATCAAGCCTCGCAAAGCACATATTCCTAAAGGACGTAGCCGGGTGGAGAGACCTGCTGGCCACACTCATGGACTGCCTGCAAAGCTCCCTAGCAGAGCAGACGATCGAGTGCTTCCGCAAGCTTTCCTTGCCCTTGGGAAACGAGGAGATGTTGGAATTCCTGCCTGACGAGTTCTACTCAGAACTCGCGAAGTGGCTTTCCTCCCCCAGTCCCGCCCGAGAGGCAGTTTTGGAGATTCTCTGCACTATGAGCGACCAAAGTCTGTCCACCAGGGTAAAAATCACCCAAGCGCCCCGCTGCCTCGAAGGACTTGTAGCCTTGCTCAGCTCTGTGTCGCTTAGTGAGGATGGAGACGACAAACAAGCCAAAATGGCGGCTTTGATCCTCAGCAACTTGACAGCTGCACCTAGCACTTGTCACCTGTTCCGTCCTTATGAGCGGCAAATACTGCTCGTGGCGGCGACGGATGAGCGGATTTCCGGCTTTCTAGCGTGTGTCCTGCACGAGATTCACGACCTTAGCACAGCCATTAAGAGTTAGGAATGGCGGAGAGCGTCTTTCAAGCCTTCACGGCTGCGGAAATGTCCTTGGAAGCTGCTCAGACTGCGCTTTCCAGGCTGGTTTTCCATTCACAGGAGGAAGCTCGGGTGCAGTTAGGGAAAATATCGCGGAGATCACTAGTTCCTGTGCTGCAGGCAGCCTTACAGCCAGGGAAACCAGCCCTAGTGGAGTCCTTTGTGGAGCTGATCCTGTGGCTATCTGATACTTCCCTCATCGACATCGTGACGTCTTTGAGCCTATTGGAGGAGTTGCTGGAGTCGCTGGACTTGCCTCTGTATGAGAAGGTGTTCCACCATGTGGAGACAAGGGTGAAGACGATGGAGCTGGTGAGAGCTATATAGAGGGAAGTGAGTGCTAGGAACATCCTTCTGAGGATATGCAAGGCGTTGCTGAGGCGGCTTTCCAGGGTCAGACATTGTCAGTTCAGGTACAGGGTGCAGCTGCTGTTGACGCTCATCTTTCATAATGTGAGTGAACTGTCGGGGGTCAACTTAGCTGGCACCTTCACTCCCTATCTCGCAAACATGCAGTCTGGCTGCACCGAAGATCTCTACCAAGCCGTCTGGAACTCCCACAACAGCATGCTCAACCCCATCTCCATGTTCAAACCGCAGAAAACCGCTCGAAAGTGCTTCGAAGACCTCGACAAGGTCCTAAGCAACATCAAGCCCGAGCGCCTCGCCAATATAACCGGCTTTTCCCCTGAACGACTCTGCAGTCCCGAAGCTATCAATTACCTCCTTAAGGACAAATCCTTCGTACGAGAATTCCTCGTCCAAGTCCGCATTCTCGCCCACACTCTCCAAATCCCAGTCAAGCAGACGCAGAAAGAAGCCTTCACTCTCTCAGAAGAAGAGCACAAGTCGCTGGTCAAACTAGACACTGCGGCTGCTCGCTTGCTGACTCAAGTGGACGCCGGTACTGCCAAGTTGGTCACAAGGACCCTAATCCATGAAGACCACTGGGCGACTTGGAAGGATCAGAAGTGTAAAGGGTTCGATAGGCCGCCGGCTGAGTCGATATCTGTGGCGAATGGGACGAGTGTGGTGGAAGTGGCAGGGCCGGAGCCGGGGGAAGTAGAAGGGACCCCGGCCCCTCCCAGTATCCTCACTTTCCATGAGAATGAACCTGGCTTGGAGGACTACATCACCCAGGTGGAACAGGATGAAGACCCTGAAGAAGAGGTAGACGAGCCTTATAAGAAGAAAAACGACCCAGTCTTCACCTGGCGAATGCTGAGACTTGTATCTGAGCGGTCAGTTTGCAGCTTTGAGAAGATCTACAACGGCAATGTTGTCGACATTGCGAGGGAAATGAAGGGCAAGCGGCCGCGTGAGGACGACACTGACTCTGGCTACAAGCAGCCCAAGCAGTAGAGAAATAACAGGCAAATAGTAGTGAAGCCATAGGAAAAGTATAGAGAAATGAGTTGATTAGGTATATAAAATAGGTGAAAATTCACAAAAATCACTATCTTAAATAGTCGATTATATAGGAAAAGTATGAAAATATGCTTATTTGCCTTATTTATTTGTCAGTTTTCACTGCTCATTAAGTCTTCTTTTGACCGCTTCCAGCTTTCTCACCTTCACCCTCAATTCCGTGTACTTTTCCGCTTCTTCCCTGTTCATCCCCGCCTGCACCAAATACTTATCCAGCTCCATACTCAAATGCATCAACTCCGTATCAATTTCACTCACCCACTGTCCCCTGCTCCTCACCAATCCCTCCAATGTCCCCATTTTCCCTTGCAAATCACTCCCAATTCGGTTAAATTCCGCTGCAGCGCTTAGTGCAATTTGACGGTCTGCAAGGATAGTTTCAGCCAGGGCCAGATTCGACTCTATACATGGAAATTACTGGCTTTGATGGCACATTGCTGTAGCAACGCATTGCGAGTGGTGTATATCTGCCTCAGTTGAGGGATGGACAGTGCATATGTCTTGTAATCGTCCTCAGTCAAGGACTGCAGCTGAACAGAGGGAAATTGGCTGAGTTGTGCACTGAAATCAGGCTGAATGTCGACACTTCGAGGCTCTGTGTCTCTACTTGTAACTCACAATAGTCTAGGTGGACTGTGCTTAAAGTCTCTATACAAGTCCTTGATAGCCTGAACTAAGGTCGATCCAGGGCTCCAAGGCACTGTTAGCGCCATTCCAGCCTCGAGTCTAGGGTGCACAATTGCCCTCAAAGCCACAATCCTAGGCGCCACAGCCGGAAATCCACCGGGCAGTACTCTAAATAGCCCTACATCCGCAGTGGCAGTATCTCTCCCCCAGCCAGCGGCAGCTTCAGCAGGTAGGTCTCCCTGGTCTCCAGGCACACAAACCCTGCAAACCTCGTTAGGAACTCTTGGATTTGAGTAGTCATTACAGGAAATGCTATAGTGCCTATGGCAGTTCCGTCCTTACCTGAGTCTCCAGTGTGGTCGCGTGGCTCCACACGTGCAGTGGAGGAGGTAATGCCGCTGGAACGGCCGAATCTGTATCGCTATGAAGCAGCTGGCTTGCTTGTGTATGATTACAAAGCGCGGAAAGCGGGGGCGGAGACTTCGCCTGCGCTGGATATAGGGCTGAGACGGGCACTCAGTCCGGCAGCGAGGAAAGAGCTGGAGACTGCGGCGGAGCCTGACAAAGGCAACTATGAACGTAGGAAGCACTACCCGAGCTACCCACTATTCACTACGGACTATACTCTTGAGGTCCCGGAGGACGTCCTTCTCTTCAATAGCCACTTCGAAAGCGGCAACCTCGCCCGAGCAGTACGCACCCACAGTCACGAATACAGCCTTTACCTGAACTACGACACTGAAACCAAAAGCCACACTCAGTGGTTTTACTTCTCTGTGGCTAACCACGCCCTGCAGGGCAGCTTTGCTTTCAATATCGTCAACCTGATGAAGTATGATTCGCTGTATAACGAAGGCTTGCTGCCGCTAGTGAAGAGTGAGAGGGAGGGAGGGGAGTGGAAGCGGGGGGGATTTGCGGTGGCTTATTACCAGAATGCAGGACGCAAGTCCTACACCCTCAGCTTCTCCCACACCTTCCAACACCCCAACGACACCGTCTATTTCGCCCACAGTGTGCCTTACACCTTCACCGACCTTTGCAAGTATCTCGACAGTGTCAAAGACACGAAGCGAGATATCGCCCGAGTCAGTCCTATGTGCAAGTCGCTGGCTGGGAATGTATGTGAACTGGTCACAATTACGCAGAACATAGGGACCTATAGGACACATGAGCAGGAAGTAATGGAGTGGAATATGACTGCAGCGGCCCGTAGATTGAATAAGCAAAGGATAGAAAGACAGGAACGGCTGGCGGAGAATATTGGGAGGAGGAGCAATGATGAGCATAGGAAGAAGCAGGGACTGGTGTTTACAGCGCGGGTGCATCCGGGGGAAACGCCTGGGTCGTTTCTTATGAAGGGCTTGCTGGATTTCCTACTTGGTGACTCCAGAGAAGCCAAGCTAATCCGCAAGCACTACGTCTGCAAGCTAGTTCCAATGCTGAACCCAGACGGAGTCCGCTACGGCAACTACCGCTGTTCCACCCTAGGCGTGGACCTGAACAGGCGCTGGGCCTGTCCGAGTCGTCTACTTCACCCAACAATATACCATACAAAAAGGATGATCCAGGCCTTTAGTGTGTGGCACCACATAGTGCTGTTTTGTGACTTTCACGGACATTCCTGCAAGCGGGGGGTTTTCGCCTATGGCTGCGCTCGCAAGTCTTGCGATATCGAAGACCGCAAGAAATCCCTATTGGCCCATATGGTTCCCATCCTTCTCTCCCAGCAAACTTCCTTGTTTTCCCTCAAGGATTGCCACTTCCGAGTTCAGAAATCGAAAGAATCCACCGCTCGCGTGGTCGCTTTCAAAGAACTGGGAATCGTGAACAGCTATACAGTGGAAGCCTCCTTCTACGGCCCTCGCACTGGAGCGTGCTTTTCCCCTCCCAGAAACGACTGCCACATGCAGCAGAGTGACTACGAAGGACTGGGCAGGGAGTTAGGAGTGGTCTGTCTCAGCTTTGCGTCTACTGCTGTATTCACCCGGAAGTTGCGGGCGGTCTCAGAGTGGCTGCGGGAAATGAGTGTTATCAGGCCGGGGAGGAGAGCTGTGGAGAGATGCCATAGTTTACATGAAGAGCAGTTCTCCCCAAAGGCTACTAGTAGCCCTGCACCTAGAAACAGAGCGTCTGGGTCCGCCCCTAGACTAACAACCCCTGCGCCTCACGACTCTCTGAGCGATTTGGACAGCATCCAGGAAGAGGACGACGAGGTCCTTTCCGAGGCGCTGCAGCAGGACCAGATATGGGAAGATCTGCTAGAACAGGAGGGAGCCCTGGTTAGCTCGGGGGAAGACGCTGAGTCGGACTCTGCACCGAGTGACCATGGAGAGGGACTTCGACTGCCGTCGCCGAGACTGCGAAAGCTGAGGAAAAAGAAGCAAGCAAAAGTGTGCAAGACTGAGCCGAATGAAGAGTCTGCAGACCCTCTAACCCGGCGCTCCTCACACCAATCCTTCAGAGTGCCCTTCTCAAAGCCTCTCAAACCTCCCAAATCGCCCAGGTCCAATTGCTCAGTCGGAGCCTTCTCCGAAGCCCTCCGCTTTTCCGCGGACAGAGAGCAGCAAGCAGCACAGCGGAAGCAGGGCAAACCCGGAGAGGTCCTGCGCAGGTCTGTGGCTGTGAGAGAGGAACTGCACTTGCACATTGGCAGCTTCGGGAAGCTGGGGAAGCCCAGTAACTCACCCCTGCGGAACCTTGCACAGGAGGTGAGTAGTGAGGAGTTTAGTGCCAGAGGAGCTTCTGTCCAGCCCTTGAAACCCAAGCTATTCGACCGTCCTCCCAAGCCTTCCCCCCCTGAGTTCACCTTCCGCAAAGCTCCGCGACACCGTCCTCTCAGAGAAGGCACAACTATCGAAGCAGTGCTGCAGGCTTTAAATCAGCGCAAAAAGTCGGAATGCGAATTAGGCGCTGAGAACTCGTTATTGGCTCTTTTGCCCAAAATACACGCAAATGAAGCTGGCTTGGACCGGTATTTGGCCTTCACAGGAAAGGGAAAGGGGAGTTTTCGCCTGCGCACTGAGAAACGATTTTAGCTGTTATTAAGTGGTTATGGAACTGAGTGCTTCTTGTAGGTGCGACTTGCACTTCCCCCACTTCTCCACCACCTCCGCCAGGTTCGTCTCCCTCAGTTTCTGCTCCGCCCTATTCAACTGCTCCGCTATCTTCGTAAGTCGAAGTTTGAAGCCCGCCGCCTTCTCTTGCGCTTTCCGCAGTTCCGTCAGTCTTTTGACCAGTGGCTCTAGTGCAGGGGCTATAGCTCTAGTCTCACTCAAGAAGTCTGCGAGTTGGTCGAGTTGGAGCTGGTCTAGGTTGGCACCGAGCAGGTTGTCTCGCTGGTAAGCGATCATGTCTAAGTCTGCTTTGATGGTTTCGGCTTGGCTGTTGAGGACTTTCAGGTACTTGGAGTCGAGCCGGGAAAGCGTCTTTCTGCAGAGATTTAGGGACTGAGTCGCTGAGCCGAAGCCGAGTTTCGGGCTCCACGTCCCTACCACTCCCTCGACCTTGCACAGTCTCGAAACCAAGCGACTTGCCAATGCAGCCGTATCCAACATCTCCTCTCTCATCTGTTCCGGATACTCAGTCCTCAGGCTATAACTCGGCGACTGGTCCGAATGCAGCGAAACAGCCATCGAAGCTGCAAGCAGTCTAGGAACCGCTCCCTTCAGACTCATATCCGGAGTCTGCTTCTCTGTGGCTTTCACATACATCCCAGCGCGGTGCACTAGTTCGTGCACCTCGCCTACCGGGTCTTCTCTACTAAGCGCAGCACTGATAGGTAGGTCCGCAGGCTCCGCCTCCACTCCCTCCAGGTCCATTCTAAGCATCTGAAGACGCTTTTCAATCGACAGCTCCTGCCTCCCCTTTCGCAAAGGGATGTAAATCAGTGGCTCTCGCGGACCACTTCGGTCCTCGACTTCTTCCACTTCCATGTGAGGGTCGAACTCGAGGACCAGCGGCTCAGCGTCCAGCGTCATGGACTGGCGAGCAAACATGTATATATGAGGAAGTGGTAATAAATGGAGTCTGAGAGCCGGCTGAAGACTGTACTGCTGGGCATGGGGGCGGCTTTCCTGGCGGGCGCACTCTATTTCCTCACTCGTGAGGTGGAAGTCGAGGGGCCTGGAGTCGACCCGAAGCAGAAGCAGAAGCCGCAGCAGGGGAAATCTCCGCAGAAAGCTAAGCTGCAGTCCAAGCCGCAAGCCAGACCTCAGCACAGACAAGAGGCGGAGGAGAGGCCGACTATGACGAGGGCTGCTACTATGCCTGTGAAGGAGGAGCGCAGATCTACGGATTTGGTGGAGTTCGATAATGGCGTCATCACGACCGACTCCCTCCTCCAAGTGCTCAACGTCATGAAGGACAAGTACTGGAAGGAAATGGCCCCTATCAACGAAACCTTCCGCAGAGAGCGCAGAGAAGCCCTGCATTCCGACCTAGCTCGGTACGAAGCCGTCATCAAACAGTGGGAAAAGCAGCAGGGACAGGTCTTTGGCCTCGTATACCTTTCCACCATCCAGGACTTCGGCCTGGAAGAGAACGACTTCGCCAAGTACGGCCAGCGCCACAGGCCCGAACTCCTCTTTTCTCACATGAAGCGGATCACAATCGCGCCCCTAATCGCAGTCACCGACGAAACAATGACCGCAGAGACCGTCCAGGAAATCCTCGAGGAGCATTTGAGACTATTAACTGATCAAAAGGCCACGCAGTCGTATAAGTTGATGGGACTGCTGATGGCTGAGGACCTACTGTATGAGAAGTTCGGCCTAGAGACTGACCAAATTACGGCTTTGGGACAGAAGTACAAGGATCTGCCGGGGGTGAAGGCAGTTCAGAGCCAAATCAACGCTCTTCTCGGTAGCTAAGTTAGACGTAGGAGCAGGGTTTAGACTCACATAGGCAATTAGGCCTGTTGGCAGGCTGTAAACCCTCTGTATGGAGTGAATATGGGGGAGATACACTGTCAATAATGGATCCAGCGAGCACTTCCCAGCCCAGTCAGAGTGTGAACCTAGTTGAAGAGGAGCAGTTGCAGCTGCAAGGCATCATTGAAGAGCTGGAAACAGTGTACTCCGACTACGTCTCGGAGTCCGAACAGCTGTGGGCGCAGTTCAAAGCCTCCACAGAGGAAGCCTGTCAAGGCAGAGTGGCGCAGCTACACAGAGACCTGGCAGCCCTGCAGGACTGCAGAGCGCAGACCTGTGCCTTGGAGGAACAGTTCGAGTCTGTGTACCAGCAGGTAGCGGGCATGTCTCAGCAGTTCCACTCCAAATAGGGCTGTTTAGCATAAAACTTGTGGGTATCTTTGTGGTATGAGAAGGAAGGAACAACGAATTAAGCCGGATTAGGGGCTTAAGAGCTATTAGATTTGTGCTGCTTTATATGCTATTTTGCATGTCTAGACCGGTATGAGGCTTTTATACGCGAATAGGGCGATACAGATGCTGGTTTTAGGGACATTTGGATGAACCATAGAGACAAACTTGAGAATTTCACACAGATAAGCCTGAAAGCTGCTGACTTTCGGCTAACAGACCTACAAATCGAGTTCAAATGTTTCATTTGCCTTTCTGTCAATTTTACTAAGGCGAATATCACAAATGTATGCCTCAAATCCCTAAAATTCAGTGCTTTCCAGGTTTTCCCTCCCAAACATCAAAAATTACCCATTTTAACTCAGTCCGCCCCGGCCTTCCCAGGCTTCGGGTAACTCCTGATACTGAAATCAGCTACCAAACTGCTGCATTTGAGGTCCTTTAAAGACATTCTAGTGGCTTAAGTCAGTTTTTTCAATTATAAGGTAATTCCGGGCTATTTGCGAGTTCCCACGAGGGAATTCGCTGCAGTGCTTTGGAACTGGGGAGTAGGGTATATAGAGACAATGTGGGAGTTATGATATTGAAGGCAAATAGTTCCAGAAAAAAGGCGTGTAAGTAGGGGAAGACGCAGCCTTTGCAGGGGATTTCGCACAGTTCCGCTAGCTAGGAGCTGCAGGGAACAAGGGGGAGTTGGCTGGGTGAGAGGCTACTTAGAGGGGGACCCTGAGACGTACCCGCTATTTCTCCCCTGTTATGCCAGGTCGCCATAAGAAAGTCGACACTAAAGGCCTACGACCTCGACACCAGCACCGCACCCATCCCTACATACCAGAACAACCTTCCAGAAACTTACAGACCTAGTCCTCTACACAGCTCTCCCAGGTCCAGAGCCAATGTCTTCAAGCACATTGGGAAGAAAGACGAAACCGATACTGTTTGCAGGTCTCAAGGCGAAATAGGCATAATTAGGCCCTGTGTCTCTTTTGGGCCTGTGCTGCCTGCGGTATTTCGTTCCGTTTACACCATAATATAAGATCCGATGAAAGTCTGTTCGTATGCCGGCTGTTCCAAGCAGCTCTCCACCTCGTACAAGTTGAAGCTTCACGTAGAACGGCACCATCTCAACATCAAGCGGTACAGCTGCTGTGAGTGCCTCAAAGCCTTTAAATCCAGTGACAGTCTCAAGCGACATCAGTTTCAGCATCGGAATTCCATAACCGTCCCTGAGGCTTTGGGGCAGTTGGTGCCTGTGGGGCAGACCTTTCAAATCCCCAAACTGACGTCCTTGGTGAGCAGATGTCAAGACCCAGACCTGAGACCCAATGCCCACATTGTGTACATATACCCTTTCCCGCACGACACTACCAAGGTAGTACTGCCCGCCCTGGAGTAGTGTAGATACCTAGTACATAGCGTATTTGCAGTCCTTTCCCTGCTTGAGTTAGGGTGTCGGGAGCGCAGATATAAGGAGTTTTGAGATAAAAAGGGCTGATAGGGGGTGAACATTGGGAGCTGAAGTCTGCACATTTCTCTATGTTTGGCGGCTAATGCGAGTGAAGCAATTAGTCCTGTAAAGCCTGTGAGGAACTACTCAACAACCCTCTACAAACCTAAAAGAACGCTATTTTCCTAGTAATCCACACTATCAGACAGCACACATAAGAAGATAGCGTCCCGCCCAAGCTCTAATAGGGCAAGAAACAAGTAAATCGTCCTAGTGCCTTCCCTACTGTTCCCTCCTTTCCATTTCCTTTCCACTATGTCCTCCCCCAGTCCTCTCCATCGCTCCCTGCGTCTACCCCCCTCCTCCCACATCTCCCTCAGTCCCAGCCGCAAGCGTCAGTCTCCTTCTTCTCTCTATGAGGACATACTGGCGGGTCCCTTCCTGGACTCTCCCTTGCTCCCTTCCCGCTCCAAAGCCCGCATGCAGGAACTCGCAAACGGCCTGATCCCTGAAAGCGAGGCTTTGACGGAACTGCAAAGTCAACTTCTCATGAGAGACCAATACATTGAGACACTCAAGGAAAGACTCGTAGAGGGCAGGAGTGAGGCCAAGGCAGGGGAGGGGGAGGGAGTTCGAGCCAGGGAAAGACTCGTTCAGCAGCTTTGCAAGGAAAAGCTGGAAGTTGGCAAGACTGTGCAGACTTTGCAAGAGGAGTTGCAACGGAGAGATAAAGATGCGAGTAGGCGCGAGGAGGAAAAGTCCGCCTTGCAGGCTGAAATCGACGAAATTCACACCCAAAATGCTGCTTTGCAGAGCCAAATTCAGACCAAAGAAGCACTTATCGAGAGCATGAAGGCAGATTTAGCCCAACTTGCAGAAATCATCCAAGGCATGACCAGCCTCAATACGGACCTGAACGATAAAGTGCTGAAACAGACTGAAGAGAACGAGGACAGGAACAGGGAGTGCTATGAGGCAGTGGCGAAGAGTGCACATATGCAGGAAATGGAGCAGTTGCTGCAGGAAGTGACTGCTCAGAAGCTCAAGTTGGAGGGTTTAGGACAGGGACAAGCCTTTGAGTCGCTGGTTGAGCGGATAAAGACGGAGTTTAGTGCGTTTCAAGCGGAATTGCCGGGGGAATTGCAGCCAAAAATCACCAATATTCTGACCCTATTGAGTCAGTTAGTGCCAACTGCATTCCTCAAGTCCGGCGATTCCCAGTCTTTACAAGGCAAAGTCTCAGTCCTTCAAAATGAGATTCTCTCGAAACGCCAACAACTCCTCACTCTCCAAACCAGCGAAACTGCCCTTTCCACCCGTCTCAGTCGCCTGGAAGCCGACCACCAGCTTCAATTGCAGGCCTCCGCCACTGTGATAGAGCAGCTCAACGAGACCGTCGCCACCCTGCAGAAGGGAGTCAGTGGGCTGGCGGACAGGTACGAAGGCTTGAGGCGAGAGTATGAGAAAGTGGCAGGGGAGAGGGGGAAGTACGAAGTGAAGGTGGGGCTTTTGCAGGGGAAACTGGATAAAGCGATACAGATGTTAGCACAGAATAACCGGACTTCAGGCCAGGCAAAGGACTTCCAAGCCCAATTTCTCCAACTCAAAGGGGTTAAAAACTCCCTAGAAACTGCCTTATTGCTGAGAGACCAGAAGGCCAAGACCGACGCAGCCCGGCTAAGGGCGCTTTCAGAGGAGCTATGGAAGCGAGACACTCACATACTGAAGCAAGGGAAGGAGGCAGTGAAGCTGGAGGAGCAGCTGGGCAGGCTGAGACTGCTGTTGGCGAAGGCCAGGCCTAGTCCTGAAGTCGTACATAGAACGTCGGAGGCCAGACTGCCGAGACTGGCTACGAAGACGAGGAGGAGTTCGAGCAAGTCCTTGCTGATTACCAGGCAGTCCGCCAGCATTTACTATGAAAAGATACAGCAACTACTGGAAACTCTGAGTCGAGGCGTGGAAGCCCTGACCATTGTGAACAGCGGCGACACTCCTCCCTGGCAACTGGTCAAAAGCGTACTAGGCCAGCACCGAGCCGAGTCAGGCAGTCTCCAAACAGACCTAGTGGAGCGCCTTTGGCAGTATATAAACGACCTGGAGGACCGCTTGGGCCCAGCTACTGAGGTGGTGCCGCTCGACATGGTGCCTGGGAAGGCCAGGAAGTGGCTGCAGTTGCAAGAAGATAAGACGTATTCCAGTGGAGAGCTGCTAGGGGCGGTTAAAGCAGCTGTGAGAGACGCTGAGCGCGCCCTGCTCTAGTCCCATCTGTTAGTATATAGTACCAACCCAGTCTTCAAATGGCCAAATTCACCGAAGAACCCCAGCACCTCTCCAGCGTAGTCCTCCACCCCTACACCCCTGAACTAGTGCCCAAGTACCACCAGTGGATGCAGAGCGAAGAACTCCTCCACCTCACAGGCAGCGAAAGACTCAGTCTCGAGGAAGAAACCGAAAACCAGCTCTCCTGGTGGACAGACCTCAGCAAATTCACATACATTATCCTCGATTCAACCCGCTATTCGCAGCAGTCTCTCAGTGATTGCATGATTGGAGACATCAATTTGTTCGTTCTCGATGAGGGATGTGAGGGGGAAATCAGTGTGATGATAGCGGAGAGGGAGTACAGGGGCAAGGGACTGGCAGTGGAGTGTGTGCGGAGAATGATGGAATTGGCGAGGGAAAGACTGGGCATTCGGAGATTTGTGGCGAAAATACAAAGCGGAAACCAGGCGTCTATTCGGCTTTTCGAGAAATTGGGGTTTAGGCTGGATAAGTGCATTCCGGAGTTTGACGAAGTGCACTACAAAATAGACAGTACGTAAATACACTTCGAGAATGAGCGACTAGCCAGAGTTTTCATATATTCCATTAAATCACTGAGAGCCACTCTCATTGCTGCCTCCACAGTGTTTTCCCTAGTGCGGTTTTAATAATGGACGCTGCAGTAGCCGCAGTGCTCAACAAATTCCTAGGCGACTGGCTGGAAAACATCAACTCCAAAGAGCTGGATGTCTCCGTCTTTCGTGGCAGTGTGCACCTGGGCCCTATCAAGGTCAGAACTGAGGCCATTGATAAGCTGGGACTGCCTTTTCAGATCAGATACGGCTTTGTACGGCGAATCGATGTGGAAATCGACTGGCTGCGACTCACTTCCAAGCCGCTCCTCGTGACCATAGAGGATGCATATGTGCTGCTTGCCACCCGTCCCAGCGACCAATGGAACGAGGAAACAGTCCTGAAGAGCCAAGAAGCCAGGCAGAAGTCTCAACTCAAGGACTTCGAGTTGCTCAGTGCGGAGGCCTTTAGTCAGCTGGCAGAGCCTGGGCGCTTTGCGAAGCTGGTGAGCACGATTTTGGACAATTTGCAGGTGCGGATTTCGGGACTGTATGTGAGGCTGGAAGACTTGACAGCCTCAATCCACCCCTTCGCCGCCGCAGTGACTCTGGGCCAGCTGGAACTCCTGACCTGCAACTCCTCCTGGCAGCCCCAGTACTCCGACTACAGTCCTGTCACCTACAAGCGAGGCACTCTGGACAACTTCTCCATTTACCTGGACTACGGACAGAAGACCCTCTTCCACACGCACTACCAAGGCAGACAGCTCTCTGATGCCTTTGAAACTCTAGCGCAGAGGGAGGTCCAGAGGCAGTTTCCTGGGAAACACCATTTCATAGTAGCGCCCATAGCTGCTAATTTGCAGCTGATATATACGAAGGAGAATGAGGGATTTACGAAGCCTGTAGCGGATGTGAATTTTATACTTGGGGCTGGGGACCCTTTGAATTTGAGAGTAGAGACGGTGCAGCTGTCTCACATTCTCAAAGTGGTGGAGTTCTTCTTAGAATTCAAGCAGTTCCAAGCAGGCGTTTTGCAGCGATTTCAATCCAAAGCTTGGTCTCAAAGCGAATCCCCAGCCTACCGACAGCTCTACAAAGCCTGGAAACTCGACCCTACCGACCCTCTAATGGACAGATTGGCATTGATGGAGTCGGGGCATAGCTACGAGGAAATCACAGTCCAGCGGTCTCTGTCGATAAAAGAGCTGGATATTGAGAGGAAAGAAAGGGAGTTGCAGGCGGAGGTGGAGCAGTACCGAGCTCCGTCCTCAGGGATTGTGTCAGGACTAAAGGGATTTTTCGGCTTGGGGAACCGTGAGACTGAAGAAGCAGAACGCCAGCAAAAGCTAACCCAAGCAAGTAGCAAACTAACCGCAGTCCGAGAAGGTCGCCAACGCCTAGCCACAGACTTCTACAGCGGGGCAATGGCCACTCTCCAGGCTCCACAGGTCCCTACAGACTACGTCCAAATCAAGATAGTGGCGAAAGTGCCCAAAGTCCTGCTTGCCCTGGCCTCTGAGACACAAGAGTTGTTGAGTGGGGAACATGGAGGCTTCGCTGTGAAGGTGTTTCTTAGGACTGGCACAGTCAGGGTGGAGACACAATTTGGCACTATGACTGTCCTGGACGAAGTCGTGAAAAGCCCTGTTTTCCCATACCTCCTCAAAACTGGAGAATTGACCTGTGTCTTCAACCAGCCTCCAGCAGGCGGCCCTGCTCAATTGACAGTGACTGCTGATAAAATGAGGGTAATTGCCAATTTACCCTGCCTAAACGCCATTGCCCAGGCCGTCATTTCCGCTATCATCGACCGCTTCGACATCGAGCACTACAAGCAAGTCGCAGGCGTGGAAATCGCAGCCATTTTAGAAGCCGGCGAAGTGTACTTAAGCCAATTTCTCGAAGGAAACTACACAAGCAGCGCAATAGACCTGACAGCCACAGTCAAAGCTCCCTGTCTAATAGTGCCTTTGGACATTAGGGAGGCGGGGCAGTGCTTAGTGGCTGATTTCGGGAAAGTGGAGATGAGAACCAATTTAGCGGATAGGGAAAACAGGCCAGAGGGAGATTTGTCTGTATCGGATGAGAAACTTCTATACGATTTCTACAAATTGACGACTCGGAATGTGAAAATCGGGACTTTGTGGAAGTTTGAAAGTGTGGATAAGTGGGAAAAGGGCAGTTTTGCGCCTTTATTCGAACATCCACTGCTGAATGTGAGTTTGGGGAATGAAATAATGAAGAATATCGCTAAATTTCCAGTGATTCTGGCTCAAGTAAAGCTCGCAGAGTTAATTTTCCACCTCTCCACCAGTCAACTCCTCTTCCTACTCCGCCTCCAAAGCGCCCTACTAGAGCAATTCAACTCCCTTCAGTTCAACCCCCAATCCCACCGAACCAACCCATCATCTGAAAGGAAGAAGCCAAAGGTCGGAGGGCACTTAGCAGCCATGGAACAGGTAATCGCCCAACACATTGAAGTATCTTTTTCCCGACTTGTGTGTGTGGTTGAGAGTAATGCAGGGGAACTGATGGCTGTGAATATGCTGGATATGCGCTGTCTGGTTAGCATGTCTGGAGTCAGGGGAGTGCTGCTGGACCTGCAAGTCAGGGAAATCGAGGTGAGGGACAAACGGCCTGCCGCAGCCTTTCCCTTGGTCATATCCAAGGCGAGGCAGGAAGTCCTGGTCAGCTTTGATATTGGCGCGGACTCGCAGTTCCAGTACCATGATGAAAAGATAGCGAAAGGACCGACCCTGGAAACAGATGCAGAGCTGTTTCTCAGGCTTAAAGTCAGTCCTAAAGACTCCCTAGTGGAAGTGCTGGTTTCCCTTTCGAACATGTGTCTTGTCCTTCCGTGTGACTTTCTGCAGGAACTGATTCAATTCCCGGAACAGACTTTTAAAGTGTTTAACGAGGAAACCGCCAAAAGACTATCCAAAGGAAAGTCACCGACAAAGCCAATTGCAGCTGTTCCCCGCTCCAGTCGCCCTGAGCCCATCGCCACCTCCAAAAGAGTGCATCAGTGCACACTCGCAACTGTGCTGCTGCAGGAACTCGGCCTGTGTCTAGTAGTGAGCGGAGTCGAATCCAAAGTAGTGCAAATATACCTAGAAGGCTGCCTGCGATATGACTCCAATAGAGAAACGGAGGAGAAGTACGACAGTCAGGGGAACTATATGGGCAGTGAGTATGAAGTGATGAGTGATGAAGGAGTTCTGGATATCAACAAAATAGGCGTTTTGGTGGGTTATATGCGTGCAAATAACACGATAGAGAAGGCGAGTGCAGTTAAGGACGACCTGTTGATGCCCACTCGGCTCAGTGTGGACTACTCCTGTCGCAAGGAAGCAGGCCCCACTGTCATCACTCTGGATAGTGATATTGAGTCCTTCGGTATCAATATTGGCTTTAGAGACTTGGTGATGCTGAAATTGCTATTGAACCACTATCTTCCCTTATTCCCACAAGCACCTCCCCCTGCCACTCCCCAATTAATGCGTTTAGACTCCCTAGACAACGCCGCTGTCCTACAAGAAACATCCCTCCTCCAGCACACCCAGCAACTCAAAGTCCAAATCCGCCTGGGTAGTCTTGAAGCCACCCTAGTCGACGACACCAGCACAACCCTAACATCCCTACTTTACCTGGAACTCAACAATGTCAGCAGTTCTATTGACCAGTCTGAGGAAACGCTCAGTGTGGACCTGAGCAGTGGCATTAGGGTGAAGTTTTATAACAGGCTGACGGTGTGTTGGGAGCCGTTTGTGGAGGAGTGGGCGTTTGAGGTGAAAGCGAAGCAGCCGGATGTGCGCACGCCGATAGAACTGATGATGGCTTCGCAGACGATGCTGAACGTCAATTTGTCCTATCGAATGGCAGAGACAGTCTCCCACGTCCTCAAAACTCTCAACCTCGACCCCACCGAGTGGTCCAAAGAGGAGTCTATCAAGAGCGAAACCAACGACTTCGGCACTTCCTCCGTCATCTACAAGGTAAAAAACCACCTCGGAGTGACTCTCCAGACTTGGATCGAAGGCGGCGAGCCCACTTCCCGAGAAATCTGGACTTTAGAGGCCGGGAAGTCTCGAAGTTTCGAGCAAAGTCTCGTCGATCGCATACGACTGAGGAATATTACTGAAGGAAGGAAGAAATATGCGAGTTTAATGCAAAGTGCGCAGGCTGCCTCTATGATCGGCCTGCAAATCGACACCTTTCAGCCTGTCAATAACATCGTAATTGAGGAAACGATGACAAGGTCGATGCTGCTGCAGTCTACCACTGACTCCGCCACGACTCCTTTCGTGGTGAGCATAAGCGCTAGGAAGGGGAAAAGGATGATCAGTCTGGAAAGCCTGGTCAAGGTGCTAAACAACACATCTCTGCCTTTGGAACTGACTCATAGAGGCCGGAGTCTGCCCCTGCCCTCTGGCCGCGCTGTGCCTTTGCCGCTTATTTGGCTCGCAGCGCCTTCCTCGACTTTACTAGTCACTGAAAAGGGACAGACGGAAATCCTGTCCTATACTGGCTTTCTGGACTACAGCGAGACTGTGAAAATCGCAGTAGACTACGTAGTTGTGCAGAGCGGAACTACCGACCTTGCGGAAGTAGTGCGAATTCCCCACCAGAAAGTCATAATTCTGAACCCGGCTGTTACGATTCATAACCTGACTCCAGGGGTTTTGAGCATGTTTCGAGAGGGTAGTGGGGAGGCGGACTTTTCTCTGCTTCCTGGAGCTGTGACTGCTTTGAATAATGTCAATGCGGACAAAGTGTTCTCTCAAAAGTGGGTAGTTCGGCTGGATCAGCAGAGGAAAGTCGAGACTCAGTTCTTTGTGCCTACAAAAAAGGTGCAGCATGAGCGTCTCAGTGGAGATATCGTAGCAGACCGCCTGACCTTGGAGCGAGTCCCAATGAGCTTCGTGAAGGCCAGAGACTGGGACTTGCAGCTGCAGACCGTAGTCGAGGAGAAGTGGCACGGAGTCGGAGTGCAGGTGTATCTACAATTCTGGGTTGTCAACAAGACTCAGTATGCTTTGGAGTTCGCAGGCAAGGGCAACACCTTGATCATCCCTAAGGAAAGTGTGGGCAGTGTGCAGGACGCAAAGGCACAAATGACAGTCCGACTGCCGCAGGAAGTGTATGGACAGGCTTCGGCCTGGTCCAAGCCTTTCAATATCAGGACTGTGGGGATAGCGGGCAGTTTGCAGTTGGAAACAGCGGTCCCTAGTGCCGCGGTCCCTGCAGTCGTGCAACTTGGAGTGAAGCTGCAGAACGCTCCCTGGCCGCTCATCAAAAGCGTAGTTGTGACTATTCAGCCTCGCTTCCTACTCACTAATTACCTGGACTTGCCTTTGTATATGCGGCAGCATGAGCGAGAATGCATCTCCACCCTGCAGAGCAAGGAAACAGCTCCCTACCAGCTGGAAAACACTAAGCTGGGCAAGGCAGTTCAGGTCAGTTGCGACCAAATCAACTGGTCCTCTCCCTTCCTGTTAGAGGACATTGACGACTTGCAGATCCGGTTTAAAAGTCGAGTGGCTGAAATCGGAGGCTATAGTGAAACTGATGTTTGGGCTTGGTGCAGAGCCAGTCCTGCTAATGACTATTACCACTATGTGAGGGTTATTATCTCTACTGAGGACGAAGCTACGCTTTTTGTGAGCTTTACGCACCCGATAGACCCGGAATATGTGGTTTGGAATATGACTACTGCGGACATATCAGTGTGTCAGGTTGGCTGTGAGGTCATTACTGCAGTGAAGCCGAGGTCGAGAGCTTGCTTCGCCTACGACAACCACCTCGCCGACAAAAAAGTGCGCATCCAGCTCGAAGGCCACTCCAACCACTACACCATCGAGAAACTCCGAGAATCCAAGCGGAAACTAGGCGACAATCGAGTCAAAATCTACACAGAAGGAGTAACTCGCGTGGTGCTAATTGAGCCTGTGCATGCTTCGGAACAGGAAGCGGAAAGGAACAGCTTTAAGCCGATTTCGGGCTTGGTCGAGTTCCGTTTTCAGAATATCATCAGTAGGGTCAGCTTTGTGGGCTGTGTGTTTTCCTTCATCGACGATTTCCCCTGTGAGCGACTCGTCTTCAGTATGACCGACATCCAAGTCAAGGCTTCCCAGACCATTGAGCCCAAGCTAGAGGGCAAAAAGGTGCTGCGAGCGCTTAAAGTCAGAATTGGGAACATCCAGGTGGACGATATGCAGGCCTCTGGCCCTCAGTTCCCTGTCATTTTGGGACAACATGGAGTGGGGCAGGAGGCTCAGGAGGAGCCAGTGCCTTTCTTTCAGCTCCGGTTTGAGCTGGTTACCACTATATTGGCGGGGAATGAGGGGGAGAATGTGGGACGGTACACTGAAATGCAGCATTTCAGACATGTGGGTTTGCTGGTGCAGCCGATTCAGGTGCAGATTCACCAAGAAACGGTGTTAGGCATGCTGGGAGTGGCTTTAGGCCTGCAGGCTGCATTTACGAGGAAGCAAGCGGCCTGGGAAAATGACTCTTTGGAGGATATTGACTTTATGAGGGTGTGCCCCTCCTTCGAAAGTTCCCAGCCCCACCTCTCCTACAACGCAGGCCAAGCAGCCTCCAAAGCCTACTTCGAACTAGTAAACCTGAACTCTATGAAGATAATTGTATCCTTCCGCTCAGCCCGCAAGCCCACCACCCTCAAAATCGACCCTAGGGAAGCCTTTGGACTGGTAAGCGTGATACGTACTGTGGGAGGCGCTATGCTGAATATATCAGACAGTCCTTTGAACTTTTCGAATGTGATTCTGCTGCATTCCTTTCAAACGATGCAGGCGATGACTTGGACTATTGCGAAGAACTATATTAGGCAAGGCGCTTTGCAGTTTTATAAGATCATTGGGTCGTCGGATATGATAGGGAACCCGATGGGACTGATAGACAAACTGGGCACTGGAGTGTTTGAGTTCTTCAATGAGCCTAGAAAAGGCCTGCTAAAGGGGCCCGGAGCCTTCGCTACAGGAGTAGGGAAAGGAGTGAAATCACTGGTTTCAGGTGTGGTTTCAGGGGGATTTGGGAGTGTCTCGCGCATAACAGGCAGTTTGTACTCGGTGGTGAGGCAGGTGGGAGGGGACGAAAACAGCTACGAGCGCATTAACCGCAATGATACAGCTGCTTACGGCATCTATCATGGACTGAAAGGAGGACTGCAGGACTTGGGAGAAGGAGTGGCTGGGCTGTTTACTAAGCCGTTCCGAGGGGCGAAAGCAGGTGGAGTAACCGGCTTTTTCAAGGGCATGGGATCGGGGCTGTTGGGGCTCGCTACCGCTCCACTGTCTGCAGTGCTGCGAGTGGGCACGAGTGTGACCTCTGGCATTGCCAACTCCGCCACTCTCCTTCGAACCGGCAAAATTCAGCAAAAAGGGCGAGTCCGCTTCCCCAGGCCTTTCGGAGCTCGCAAAGTATTGGAACCTTATAATGAAGAACTAGCGCAAGCCCAAGAGTTCCTGCGCACTCTCAAGCGCTTTTCCGACCAACAACTCGTCTTCTACCTGCGAGTGGACGAAGCCACCATCGTCCTCATCACCACCAACTCCGCACTGCAGATACATAACGGAGAGGTGCAGTCCTCTCTGTCTCTCAGCGACATTGAGGCCTGCCAGGTCCACTGGGCACAGCGACTGTATGTCTTGTTAGTGTCTGGCAAGAAGGGCAACTTGGTCATAAAGACTGAGGAGTACCCAGGACTCGCTCGGCTGTTCGCAGTCTTTTCGCTAACAGCGAAGGGAGTGGACCCAGCCAAAGCCTTACCGAAGGCCTTAGTAGCCAAGGCCAGTCGAGACCGTTGCTGCTAGTCACTTAGATATAGAGAAAATGGCCGACTTATGCTTCTCTGTGAAGGTGCGAGGACCTGGAGGCAAGCAGGCGGAAGTGTCAGTGCACCCTAGCATGACTATAGCGGAGCTGAAGACACTCATAGAGAAGCATTTGAGTCTCCCTGTGAGTCGACAGCGGCTGATTGCACAAGGAAAGATGCTGAAGGACGCGGAAACTGTCGCGCAGACTAAGCTGCAGCCAGGCTTCGTGGTGCAGATTATAGTTTCTGACCAGGGGCCGCAGTCCATGGGGAGGGAGGAAAGCGAGGCTGAGGACACTCGTCCTCCCAGTCAGATGTGAGGCTTACACAGCATCCTGATTCCTATCATGGAGCGCAGACCCAGGCTGTCCCAGCGGCCTTCCGAGCTTTCCAGGACTGAGAAAATAGAAACAATCAGACAAGCCCTCTGCACTGTAGAGGTGCTGCTGCAGTCAACAGCCGGCCACAGGGATTTCTCGTCGCTGCACTCTGCTTTCGACCTCGGGAAACGGCAGTTCAGACTAGGCCAGTGGGTGGACGTACTGGACACAGTGAATCAGTGGCTGGAAGCGCAGGTAGTGGAGGTCAGGGAGGCAGACCAAATGGTGTATATTAACTATAACGGCTGGGCGTCTAGGTGGGACGAGTGGCTGGAGTGCAGTTCCCCCCGAATCGAGCTGTTCCGGACCTACACGAAGCAGGGAGTCTACTCAGCCATGCAGTCTCCAGTGCCAATGGTCCTTTCCGCCTCCACATTTGCAGCTGCTGAGACCCACTTGGAGCCTTCCGACCTGTTCCCAACCGCTCAAAGCGCCTTACTCGACATCAAAGCGCTACTAAGCAGATACCGCCTGCTGAGCTATCAGGTGGAGCGGGAAAGCCAAATGGTGCGACTAGTGCAGCCTGCGCAGGTGCCTGGCGACTTGCCAGTGGAGACTGAAAGCAGCGCTTCCGACTGGTCTTCCGGCGACTTGTCTTTTTACCAGGAAGACAGCGCCCCCTTGGAAGTCCTCAGTGCCGCTCAAACTGAGTTAGTGGTCAGAAGTCGACAACTGGCAGCTCTCAGTGACCGTGTGGGACGGATTATGACTGACTTAGCAGCGGTGACTAGCAGTGCAGGGGAGGGGCAGCTGCAAGTGATGCCCGCTCAAAGTCTACTGATGGAAGAAGGGGAAGGGGCGGAGATGTTCATTCATATCTACAACTTCCACTCCGACTTTCCTGCACGCAGAGCACGTTAGCAGTTTTCCAGAATGGTAACGTCTCTATGGGAGGAAAAGTGGACCCAGTAGGTAGAAGTGAACTACCGGTACATTGTAATGGCGCTGTATGGGCTAATTAGATGCTCACCACAGCTGCTCACACTCCCTAGCACGCCTCACTTCCCTAGCATGTCTCTACAAAGAAATTAGCGCAATGGCCGCAGCACACAAGACCAATCCTTGTCTTCCACTTGTGTCATCTGAGGAAGAAACCACTGTCTTCTCCGCTGGTCCCCGCTTCACCCTGTCTCCCCCCAGTAGTCCTGGGCCTGTGCATGCTTTCGTATTCGTAGTGCTTGACTGTGTGCACTACGTAGCAGGAGAAAGAGTCACTGGTGAAATTCTCCTCAACCTGCCTCAGCAACTGGGCCCGTCGAAGCTAGTGTTGGAGTCCTCAGGCAGAGAAGAGGTCAGAGTGTATGAAGGAGGTTTGGATTCGGGCTGCAAAGAAGCTTCCAGTCTCATATATCGCTTGGAGCATGTGGTCCTGGACAACAGCGAAGCCACAGATCCTGGGCAGTTCGTATACCCCTTCACCTTCAAGTTGCCGCACTACTGTCCTGCGACCTTCAGCTTTGCAGGTGAAGACCAAAGTGGACACTTCATGAAGGGCGACATCTCCTACTCCGTGACAGTAGCGCTGAGACTTGGAGGGGACAGCGCAGCTGCCTTCACTCACTCCCGTCCTGTGCTAATCCACAGTGCCTTGAGTCCACTGCCCTCTGCCAAGCCTGTGGAGGAGCTGCATGCGGTGGCAGGCTGCTGCTGCTTCACTTCCAAGGGAGTCACTCGCTTCAAACTCTCACTTCGGAGTGAAGAACATTGCATAGTGGCGGGCGCCATCAAGTTCAAACTCGACCCGGATAACTCTCGCTGTACTGCTACGATCAAGAGCATCACAGGAATGGTCTTGCAAGAGACTGTTTTCACAGTCCCCGGCTGCCGCGAGTTTCGGAATTTGCGCACGATTTTTAGCATAACCCGGGCTACGTGGATCAGCACCAGCACCAACCTCATCTACGACAAAGACTTCGAATACGTGACAGAGCTCCGTCCCGCCAGCCACGACCACAACCCCAGTTCCAACGCCACTCCCCTCATTCAATGTCGCTACTTCCTGCAGTGCATTGTCACTTACGATGTGGCGTGCAGGGCTGAAATGACCACTATCACCCTGCCTGTGCATGTCAATCCCAGGAACAGCTTGGAACGACTGGAGCCCAGACTGCCCAGAGTGTGGGACCCACTGGAGAGACAGATTCTGAACATTGTGGCGGAAGGGGCGAAGAGCTACGGGGCGCAGAGTTCCTACCCTAGCTGAAGTAGCCTATTTCTCTATTTAGACCTGTGTGAGGGTGGGGAGAATGGCTTGCAGGCACTCGGGAAGTGGAGATAGCTTCAATACCCACTGCACTGCGCGGACATACACAGCTGGAAACTGCTCCACCAGAGGTCTGAATTCAGCAGAACTCACTAATCTGCCTATTTTCATGCTTTGCACAGCCCCATCCAGGTCTCCTCCCCTCCTTATCCTGACTTCTATAGCTGACGCCTGCACTAGCCAGGCTCCCATTCGTCCACACAGCGAGTCACTCAGGTCGACAGAGCCCAGTGCACACAGCACTTCCCACAAAGGCCCACACACCTCAGGGTCCCAGCCCTGTGCTAGCGTGTCCACTGCCACTTGCACACAAGTACTGGCCTGGGCCATACTGCTCTGCACACACTCCAGCAAACTGGCTGCCAGGCAGTGCTTCCAAGCCTTGGATTCGTAGGTCCAAGCCAGGACTCTGGGCAGCTCTGAGGCATTCAACTCGATAAGGGCCGAGGAAAAGGCGAGTTTGGGTCTGGTCGGAGGGATGTTGGGAATGTGGCTGGTTTCAAGCCGCTTTGAACGGGTGAAAGCTTCTAATTCGAGTAAAATTGGCTGTTTTTTTGATTGCAACATAGACTTAATAGTAACTTTCACAGTCCTTAAAGCCTCGTTTACCCTTTGTGACAGCCTTTCTCCCTTCTTATCTCCTCTCACACAGGCCAAAAGAGAGGGAGCCAGCGCTACCAGTCCTCCCCTCAGACCCACAAACCTGCCCGAACTCACAATTCTAAGGGCGTTTACAGCTTTTTGGTCGGCTTCCGAGCCGTAACAAGAGGCGAAGTTGACACTGTCCGGCTCTTTCACTTGCTCGTACAGGCCAGAGTGCAGGACAGCTCTGAGGTTTGGAAGCCTGGGAACAGTCTCTATGACGTCTAGAGCGTCAGATAGCAGAGAAGTTGCAGCGGCAACCGCGGCTTTGGATGGGCTAATATCAGCGTGTATATGCACGAATGCAAACAACGCAGCTTCCAAAGCCACATGTCCTTTCAGTCCCTTGTATATATTCATAATAGCATTAATCGACAGCACTAGCTTGCACTTAGCCCGAATTCCCTCATTTCCCACACAGCACACACCCAGCAGCTTCATCCCCACAGCCGCCCACGCCTTTGTCTCCCCCCACTCAGCCGCCAGTCCTGTGTATAGAGCAGCCTGCAGGCCTGCCTTCACACTGCCGTCTGTATTGCTCACAATGGTCTCAACCCAGAGGTAAGCGCCCGTCTTCACCCCCTTCGGGGAGTAGTTGGTGAGGAGGTGGTGCAGGAAGTGAGGGATATGCGAGGCAGAGTAGTGGGAAAAGTCATTAAGGTCCCTAATCAGCTCCGCTTGCTCCGCAATTGACAAGTAGTACAGCAGTGGGTTCAACTTCCTGCGAATAAGTTCCTTATTTATGTCGTTTTTCTCGATAAAGCCCTGAAAAAGACGGAAAAGTGCAGAGCCCATTTGATGCAAATCGCTGATTAAAGCTTCATTTGCACTGGGATTCTCGTAAATGCGGGAGTAGACTCGCACCCAGTAGCCCACGAAGTAGCGGTACCACTTGGTTTCTCGGAACAGGAGCTGAATATGAGGTCTGAGCACTGGATTAGACAGTAAGCCAAGGCGCTTTCCTATGCAAAGTCGTAGGAAGTGGACCAATTCCTCCAAATTTGCCTCTTTCCCTACCTCGAGCACGCCCGCTTTCTCTCGTTCTGTGGGACACAGAATAGCGAATACTCGGGTTAATTCAGCTTCGGGGTAGTCCGCCATACACTGCAACGTCTCAAGCACTGCACTAGCAGGGTCCATTGTCCTGCCCAGCAGCCGTCTCCACCTCTCTTTCACAGGGATTCGGTGCTCCGCGGCTAACTCCAGCATCCGAAGCAGCACCTTTCTGCAGCTTCGATGGCTGAGATGGGAGCAATTCAGCTGGGGGCGAGTGGCTTGGGTGGGAAACAGGGATTTGGCCATTGTTTGTTCCTCTAGAGTCAGAACTGCACTGATCAGACTGCAAGTCACAGCTACAGCTTTCTTCAGTCTGTGGCTGGACTCCAGTCCCTGGTGAGAGGCGAAGTCCTGGATTGCAGCTTTGAGCCAGGGAGTCGAGTCACTGGGCAGCCAAACGGCTCCTATATAGGCCATTAGGCCACTCACTTCCTCTGCACGAACCTGGCTGCAGACTAGTACTGAACTTGCGCTTTTCAGCAATGTTACTGCAAATTTGAGCCTGTTTTTGGCCTCTGACCCCAATTCCGCGGTCAAACAGTCCAGTTCCAGACCCAAACTGGCCCTTGGTTTCTCCAAAGCCACTGTATAACCGCGCATAATGGACTTTTCCACTGGACTGTGGATACTGATTTGGCTAATTCGTGCCTTTGCAGCTGCAGTTCGAATGGAAATGTTGACTTTGGAGCTCCTTATGAGGCTTTCAAGCAGGTCTTCTGTCAGGTTTAGCTGGGGAAAAGCGACTTTTCTGGCCTGGAAGTCAGACACTACGTTGAGAGAAGTGACCAAATTGATGAATTTGGTCACATAGGTTGCGAATTCTTGTGGCAAAGCTGCGCTTTCCAGGGAAATCAGCACAGGCAGACCCGTGGCTTGGTCGATAGAGAGGACTGGACCGCTCTCTGTAAGCTGAAAAGCATGTGACATCAGGAAGTTGGGAGCGCCAGTGAGGAGTGTCGCATACTGCTTCCACTCCTTCCTACTGCCGAACATCGTCCCTGTCAGCTTCCGCATCACTTCCAGTGGCAGCACTTGAGGAAAGGCAGCTGCGTCCAGCCAGCTTCGGAAGCTAGTCACCATGCCTGCCAAGTCAATGCTTGGACTCAGCACTGACTGAGCCCTCGCAAAGATCTGCGGCGTGTATATTGGCTCTGAGTAGACTGCTTGGACTATCGCAGTGCTCAGAGTGTTGGCTTGGAAGCAGGCGGCACGGCTGTAGGAAAGGAGCTGGAGCAGAGCGGAGGCAATAGCGGGGAAGGCAGTATCAGTGGTAATAGTGTAGAGAGCTGGGGGAATGTCGGCCTCCTGGAGCGCTAGCAGCTGCAGGTAGATGCGAGTGGCGATGAGAGGGATGTTCAGCAAGGAGTAGAGCGGCACTGAATCCAGGGAGCTGTGGCTGTAGAGAAAGGCCAGGGATTGAGCATGGCTGGTGATATCCTGCTCAATATCTAGGCAGAAATCCACATTGTCGCTATGGTTTAAGTACTCAGTTTCCTCGTCTAAGTCCTGCTTGTCCCGGCTTAAGCTCTCCCGTAGACCTATTAATTGGTACATTTCCCATATGTCGCTAGGGTATTGAAGCTCGAATGAGGACTGAAAGCCGGCGGAAATAGTGAAGCGGGTGACGATTTCCGACGAGTACGGCTTAGGAAACATCACTTTCATAGCTGCACTATCCGCTAAAGTGGAATTGTGGCTCACAGGACCACTCGGTGAAATGAGGGTAAAGGTAGGACCCAGAGGTTTGCCCACTTCCCCACTGTCCAGGGTATATAGGCAGGCCTGGGAGTTGTCACTCGTGAGAGTATTGTCATAGGAAAGCAACTTGCCTTGGGTTAGGTTGCGTAAGTAGTACTGGTTGCCGGATATCAAGGCCTCGCCCTGAGTCACCTCCTTGCCTAGGAAGGTCCAATAAGCCCCAGCCACGTTCACATCTGTATACAAGCAAGTCTCTTCGCCACTCAGGAAAAAGCCACAGGAGGCAAGGGCGATTTGGCAGATGGCTCCAGTCCAGGCCGTAGGGCGAAAGGCATAAGGCAGGGTAGTGCAGGTCTGGCCGCCCACCGCTACTTCCAAACTCATTGAGACGGGGTTAAGCACCAGCGCCAGTTTGGAAGCATCAGGAAGGCTCATTTCTCCGCCGATGAGGACTAGAGGAGTAGCAGCTGGCCGTGCATCCAGAAGCAGCCGATTGTCTTGCAGGGATATGAACTTGCTGGAGAGCACATGCTCCATCACAGTGCTGGAGTCTTGGTGCACTCGGAACCAGCAGTATTGGAGCTGAGTCGGCAGGTCGTTTTCTGCTATTGCACAGAGAGTGGGCCGGTGGCTTAGGGTGTATCCTAGGTAGTAAAGGCCGTGGTGGGGAGGGGAGAGGGGACTGCTGTAGCGCATTTGCAGGAGGAAAAAGTCTTCTTTGTCGGTCATATTGTGCAAAACTAGAGGCGACCTAATAATCTGAGCTAAAGAGTGAGGGTGGACCTGTGGGAGGCGGGAAAGGCCACACTTGCATCCTTTATCCGTACATATCCCATATATTCATATTAATCGCTCACTTCTTCCATAATGAAATCAGCCATCTCCCTGAACCCGCACTTCAAAGAAACCCTGGAATGTCCCATCTGCCTGGAGTTCTTCACCCCTCCAGTGTTCATCTGCGGCAACGGCCACAGCCTCTGCGCCCTCTGCAAGGACCAGTCCAAGTCCTGCCCCATCTGCCGCGGCTCCTTCTCCAATAGTTCCCGCAACACAGTGATCGAGTGCATGCTCGAGCAACTGAGCATCCTATGCAAGTACGAAGGGTGCGGACAGACTCTGTCCCTAGGTCAGAGAAGCCAGCACTACAGGGTGTGTGCGTTCAACAACCTGCTGAAGTGCTTTGAGTGTGGGAGTTGTGAGGGAGACTTGGTGCAGCACTTGCTAGGCAGGCATGACTACAAGGAAATCGCGATGGAGGGGGACGGAGGGAATCGGTCCTTTTCAGGTCCCTATGAGTCGTGGGTCAGAGATACGGAGTGGCCGAAAGGGATTTGGAAGTTTGGGGCGGAGGCCACTGTTGTGCACGCTAAGAGCAAGCAAGGGCTGTTCCATGTCTATCTCTACCGAGTCAGCAAAGCTCCGATGCGTGTCTCCATGTCTATCGCGAATGGAGAAGACTGCATACTCTTTACAGGCAGAGTGCCGCACATCTCAGAACTGCAAGAGAAGGCCAACCCTTCCCATTTCAACTGCGATGTGAACGTGATCCTGGCGCACTACGTGAAGGTGCATGAAGAGGACGAGGAGATACTGAGACTGTGGATGACAGTGCAGCGACTGGAGGAGTAGGTAAAATCTATGCTTAGAAGGACTAGTTTGATGGATAATTCTCAAAAGTCGAACTTTTGCGATATTTATTAGCGAAATCTCCATAAGAATTCGTGGAATTCCGGATAAATTGATCGCAAAATTCGCTGTTTTTATGTCATATTCGCTAAATTTGGTTTTTCCGCCTATTGTCTTCATTTCTATTTCCGCATTCACTCTCTCCCTCTACAAGCAGAAAAGCCAGTGAAATCAGCCTCAAACACCCTGCAAAATCGCTCATTTTAGCTTCTTCTCCACGTAAAAATGCAGCGACAAAATGTACGGAGAGTTCGCGAAGCTCCATCCCTCCCCTCCGACTTCCCCTCTCAGCTCCTAGCCGCAGAATTCGACCTCGAGCGTGCCTGCACCCTCGCAGCCATCCAGAAGCTAACAGAACTCTACCAGACGGCCATCGAGTTCCACGAACTTAAGGGCGACCCCCGATTTAAGGACTTCAAACTGCGGATGAAGCGGATGTTCGAGCGTCCCGACGTGCAGCAAAAGCTAAACCCGCCCTCTAAGGCTCAGTCTACCTCTCCCCAAAAGGCGAAAAAGCCCCAATTCCGCCCTGCACTGGCTCAATCGCCACCCTGTGTCCTGCCTACTGATCGCTTGCTTGACCAACAAAAAACCACCTCACTGCAGGCCGGACATCTAGCGAAAAAGGACGTAGAGGAGCAACACTCAGCCCTGAACAGACGACTAGCGCAGAGGAAGCTGAACAAATCCTCCCTGCTGCCAACTCAGGACTTGTCCTGCAATGCAGTGGAGGAGGGGGAGCGGGAGGGCAGTGCGCAGTTCAGCTTTCTCGAGGAGATGGAGAAGGAGGAGATGAAGGAAAGGCTGAAGGCGAGGCCGCTGCCCACTCCGCCTGTTCGAGGAGTGGCGGAAAGTGATAGATCGGGGGGACCTGTGCAGCGACTAGCTTGTACTGTTGCCCAGAAGAGAGAGGAAGTCACTGCCCAATTTCAGTCCGAGCGAGTAGCCAAGGAAGCGGAGCTCAGGCAGAGGTACGAAAGTCAAATTGCGGAGTTGGAGCGGGAGGGCGCAGGGTCTGCCCTGGTAGTGCGGATTGTCGCTACAATGCGACTAGAGCTGGGTCGGGAGTTGGAGTCTGTGAGGAAGGAAGTGGCTACTCAGATGCATGCTGCTCTGCAAGCGCTAGATCTTCTTAGATAAGTTCTACGCTTCCGCTTTTCACGAGGTCGCTGATGCGGGAGTAGGGCAGCAGCCAAATGGTCCCTTGGCCTAATTGAGCAGTTTGGCCGTCGATGTCGAGCGGTAGTATGGACTTGACCACACGCACACACACATACCGCCCCAGGTCAGGCCCAGTGACTGCCTCCTCTTCCATCGTGCCCAGTCCTGTAATTCCCCTCTCCACATTCACCAAAAAGGACTGCTTCATGTGGATTTCCTGTATCTTCATGTAGTCCCCTAGAAACGCTTTCTCTGCTTCGGACATAATTGGCTCGGCCTTGTTCGGCGCCTGATCGAGCTTAGTGAGCAGAAAGCGGCCTTGAGTCTGTATCTTCATCAATCGTCTGCGTAGGCAGCTCGCCAGCACATACTTGGTCCTGTCCACATCCATCTGGATGATTCCCGCTACGAACTTCCGATCAGCTTTATCGCTCTCTCCCAAGCTGGTTACTTCTAGTTCCTGGTGTCTTACAAGTTCCTTGAAGTTCTCAATGTGGCGTTCCATTGTCTGCGTCCAGGGCTGCAGCTCCGGACTGAGCTGCTCTGTGAGCGCCAGGCGCTCGAGCACTGTCACGTTGATCTCTTCACTCATATTACTTGGCGGGAACTACATTACAGATAAAGTGCGCACCTTCATGCATCGGGTCACTTCTGGTACCTGCTCAAGTAGCAACTGAGCACGCTGCTCATTGGTCATGACTGCGAGTTGTTGGGACAGATTGGCCATCCAGTGGGCGAGCCGCACCCGGTTGTCTAGGCGGAGGGGCTCAGTGTTGGAGAGGGACTGGCTGGGACGCAGGGTGGCGGTGGTGAGGGAGCGCTGACGCTCCAGAGTCCTGCAGTCGCGGTAAGCCTGGGTGTATGCGGTTTCGTAGGTATTCAGACCCGCTAGAGCTCCTGTGATGCTTACCTTGCGCAGCTCCAAACTGCGCACCTCTTCCCTGAGCACTTCCAACTCTCTATCGGAGGCTGAGTGCTTCTTGGGAGCGGCTTTATGCATGCGCAGGACTCGAGACTTGCGGTGCTTTGCTTCCTCTTCTTGCCGCTCAGCCAGGCCCAGCAGGTTGACTTGGAAGGGACTGCGCTGGAAGGGATGGAGTAGTTTCGGAGCTGAGGGAGGGTGGGGACGGGTTTGAACTCGAGTCGCCATAATTAACGATATGTTGAGGAACAGGGATGAAGCGAGGGGAAGAAGCAGCAGTGGCTATTGGGAAATGCTGTTTCCAGCAGTAATTGACATGTATGAGAGAATGTGTGTCACTGATATCGGAAATCGTCCTTGGAGATGTGGTATGTATGAAAGTCACTCGTTGGAAAGGTGCAGTTTCCAGTATTAAACAGGCTCTTTGTGTACAGTGAAAATAGCTTGTCACTTTCGTAGTTTCATTAATATCCCCTATTTCCTCTATCTTCCGAACTACTGCCTAAGCTCTCCCTATCACCAATCTGCATTCCCTGTCTCCACCCCAAATCACTCCTTTCTCCCCTATTCCGTCCTAAATCCAAGCCCTAATATCAGCCTCGAATTCTTCTTTGTAGGCTGTAAAATGCATGAGAAGAAATGTAGCTGTCTCCAGTCCGCCCCCCTGCGACACTGGACCGACTTCAGCAAGTTTATCAGTTCAGCCGGAGACTTAGTGTGCATTCACTGCCAAAAACAAGCTAATGACTGTTTACAGGCGAAAATCGACACGTTTGGTGTAAGTTATCTGGAGGAATTCAGGCGAAAGAAGGGAGAGGTGCAAAGAGATATAGTCCAGACTGTGAGAAAACTCGAGGAATTGAGTGTTGTAAGGCAGGACTTGGACCTGCAGTTTGCTAACTTCTTGAGAGAAGTGCAGACCCAGCGCAAAGCGCAAATCAAAGAGGTAAAAAGGCAGAAAAAGCAGCTAATCCGCCTCTTTCGCAAGTCCTACGAAGCACTAATTCTGCTGCCTTTCCCCGCCCATCTAGTCCCTCAACCCCTCCCTTTAGTCCCTCAAGTCATCGAAAACCCTCAAGAAGCCGCAAGTCTTCTCAGTATTTCCACTGCCAATTCTCAGGTCATATCCATCGACTCGCCCGCTATCCACTACTGCCGCAACCGCTGCCTGCTTGCTCCACTTCCCGGACTAAACGAAGGAACTGCGCATTGTGTGTTGAGTGGAGAAGGGGACCGGGTGATCTGTGTGGGCGGCTCTAACTCAGATCTGTGCTACTTGCTAGAGGAGCAGAAGGACCTGTGGAAGGTGACAGCGCTGCAGTCTATGAATGCTGGGAGAGGGAGGTTTGGCCTGGTAGTGTTTGAAGGAGATGTGCTGGCGATAGGAGGCTGGAGCCAGGGAATGGCTTTAAAGGAGTGTGAGAAGCTGAATGTTGTCGGCAATATTGAGGAAAGCTCCTGGATATCGATAGCGGAAATGAAACAGCCTCGCTACGAATTGAATCCTTGCGTATACAAAAGTGAAGTCTACGTGGCCGGAGGCCATAGCCTTAATATCGAAATATACACCCCTCGCAGTGACCGATTCCGTCTGATTCTCGCTGAATTGCGCAGTTCCTGTCCTACGATTTCCCTAGTCTTCGAAGGACAACTGCTCATTTTAGTCGGCGAAGAGACGCTTCGACTGGCCGCTGATAATACAGTGAGTACAGACTGGAAGCGGCAGAACTACGTTAGTTGGAGCCAGTCCCCGCCTTTGGTGTTCGAGGACAGGCTGTATATTGTGGAAAGAGGGAGTTTGAAAGTGCTGGTGCTACCGGATGGAAGAAACAGGGACGTGGAGTACTGCGCTCAGCTGCTAGATTAGCTTAAGGCAGGCTTTGGCAGGTCTTAGGCAGCAAAGGGCTGAGGGAAGGGGGAAAGGACAGGCAACCATCTTAGAAATTGTGTAGAAGAATTCAATAAATCAGTCGAAATTATATAGATTTAATAACCAGGGTACAGAGCGGAATCACTGCAGAAGCCCACTCACTCCTACTATCATTTCAACCCGCACAATTCGACCTTTCGGACTAGGAATCCTAGAAGGCAGGAGCAAACTCACCCCTGTCTATGTGCGCAAACAGGCAGTCCTTGGACCCAATCTTCCCTCCAAACACTGTGAGCAGCGCTTCTAAGCCGGATTCTCTCTATAAATTTTCTAACTGATACAACTAATGGCGAGTATGAAACAGCCACTTGCACCTAGTGCCCAGTCCGTCCCAATGGAAATTCCCATGTCTGCAGCAATTGCGCCCGGCCTAATGTGTGCTGAGTGTCCCGTGCCACTGGCCTCCATGGTCTGTCTGTGCACTTGGCCTGCACTGCCTCTCTGCAGAAACTGCGTGCTGCAACACCTATCTCAACGAGACGGCATTCACATCCCTGTAGACCATTCCCCGGCTTTAGCCGCTGTATCCGAAACCCAGGTCTGCACAGCAAGACTGAGGAAGGCACGAATCACAGCAGTCAAAAGAGCGCTGGAGGATGTTCACAGGGCAATTGAGACCTGCTACCGGAGCCTCGAAGTATATTATGAGGGAGGGACGAATAAAGTGGAGGCGGAGCAGGACAAGGCACTAACAGAGCTGCAGGAGTGGGAAAGAGTACTGAAAACTGACCTGCTGAGTGCCTTGGAAGAGGCTAGTCGCAGCCTGTTAAAGACTACTGTTCGCAGTGCTTTGGCGAGGGATCTATTGGAGCGGGGAGAGGCTGCTCTGAGGGATTTCTTGACGACTGCGATGTCAAGCTGCGACGTGCTCGGCTTCAGGAAGGCGATTTTATCGGTTTCCAGACTGCACCCTGAGCAAAGAAGTAGCAAAACAGCGATTCAGTTACTGAATGTCTCTGAAATTCCAACTATTCAGCCACTTCCAATACTCAGCTCTACTTCTCTGCTCCTATATGACCCTGCCTCAGGCCGCTGGTCCTCAACTCTCCCCCTCTCATCTCAACTCCTTCCAAAGGGATTTCCGCCTGTCGTTCTGACGGAAAGCGGACTAGTATGCATCGGAGGAGGCTACTATCAGCATCCCAGCAAGCGGTCCTTCTCCATAACCCTAGCAGGGCAAGTGACCGCCTTGCCAGACATGGAGGTAGCGAGAGCCTCGCAGGGCCTGATATATGCAGATGGGTGGATTTACTGCTTTGGAGGAGTGGGGGATCATAAGGTGCTCAGGGAGTGTGAGCGGTTGGCCTGCACTCCCAGAGGGAAGTGGTGGGAAGGACTGCCTGATATGGCAGCTGCGCGGAGGTGTTTCTCACCATGTCGGTGGCTAGACGTGGTATACATATGTGGCGGATGGACCACTGCATCCATCGAAACCTTCCATCTGCCAAGTCTCACTTTCGCTCCATTCCCTATCTCCCTCCCAGAGGCCAGTGAGGCTCTTTCCCTCGTTTCTAGTGGAGAACTCCTAGTGGTGACTCAGCACCACTTCCTTCGCTGTAGCCTTTCCACCCTCTCCCATACCACTTCCACCCACTACACCTGGTCCGGCCTCTCCGGCAGTCCCACCCTCCAAACCCACAAAATCCACTCTCCCTCCCAAGGCCAAATCCTCGAAATCGACCTCTCAAGCGGCCATTTAGTCAGAATCTCTGCCCCTGCGGACTAGTAATTAGTTTCTACTGCAGTTCTGCTTCCACCTGTGTGCCGTGTCTCCAGTACGCAGGCACGAAGTTGCCAGACGGCATTTCCATCACTCCCTTGCCATGCGGCTTCCCGTGCTCGTCAATATGCCCACGAAAGACGCGTCCGTCTGGGAAGCAGACCTCGCAGGACTGAAGGTCTAGGCGACCTTCGAGGAAGTAGCCGTTGATGACAGTGCCGTTGGGCTTGATTAGGGCGCCAGAGCCGGCTTCTTGGCCGCTTTTGAAGAGGCCGCGGAAGACTTCGCCTGTTACTTTGAAGAGCTGTCCTGCGCCTTCCCGGACTCCCAGTTTGAACTGGCCGGAGTATATGTCCCCAGAAGCGTACTTCATTTGTCCGTCTCCATCAAAAAGGTTGTCCTTGAACTCCCCTGTGTAAGAGTCTCCACCTGCAGACTGCCAGTGAGCCATGCCTTGGCGCACTCCCTCCACCCATTCCCCTTCGTACAAGTCCCCCTGCGAGTCCACAAATGTGCCCTGTCCGTTGTACTTACTGCTCAGAAAGGACCCGGAGTACTGTCCTGACTTGGATATTTCAGTGCCTCGGCCGGACTTTTGGTCGTCTTTCCACTCTCCGTCATACACGTATTCAGAGTCTTTGGAGGTGTACGTCCCTTGACCGTGTCTTTTGTCATGGTCCCACTGGCCTTCATATCTCCCGCCTAAAGCCTCGTGCTGCACCCCTCTGCCATGTCTGAGTCCTCTGTACAGGTCGCCAATGTACCGATCGCCGTTTTCGTAGCGGATGTCCAAGCCTCGGACAGGGATGGCGTATTCGGAGCGGTAGGCGAGGCCCAGGCTGTGGGAAGGCAGCCAGGCCTTAAAGCTGTGCGTATTGCTCCATTGGTATAGGAATTTCCGCTTGTATTTCTTCAGGATCTTTTTTAGTTTCCAGGAGCGGTAGAAGGTGGGACTCAGACTTTCGTAGTCTCCGTCACTGAACTTGCGTCCTTCGAGAGCTGCTAGTGCCTCTTCTTTGGCTTCTTCCTCCTCAGGACTTTCAGGACTTTCGCTGTCGCTGAATGGGTGGGTTTTGTCGGAGCCCTGGCCTTTAAGCCGCAGAAGTGCTAAATTGCATAGCATTCCCTTCAGATAAGAGTGAAACTCCGCTCTTATGTTGTCATCGCTGCCCTGCCACTCCACCTGTTCCTGTCCTCTCCAGCTCGGCTCCTCTCCCTGCTCCGCCAGCCTCACCAGTCCCTTCACAAAGGCCTTTTCCCTCTTCGAAAACTTCAGCGCAGTGCTGACTTGCGGAGACAGGTTGAGCGTCAAATCCTCAATATCCAAATTCAGCACTGCATGTGGCATAGACTGGTGATGCTCAATAATCATCTGATTTGTGCAGCCGATTAGGTAACTAGGCACTGCCAATTTGTCCAGTTCGCTGAGTGTCAGCAGTGGACTGAGCAAGTACTGCTCGTTGAATATCTTGAGTGGTAGGCCGTAGTCTTTGACGGCGGCTAGGTAGGGCTTGAACATGTCTGCTGTGCTGGTAAAGCAGAGTTGTCCTGGGAACAGAGATAGTAATGCGGTGACAGCGGAACTCACCTTACTTGCAGTCCGTGAATATACGATGATTCTGCCTTCCAATAGTACTAGTTTCCATAATACCAGCAGTCGCTCTTGCAGCATGTGCAGCAGTTTCCGCACAGAAAAGCCTACATACAGGTCCGAAACCGAGCAGCTGCCCAGACTAGTATTGAGCACTCCGTACATTTCTTCCAGCAACTTCGTGTCTGTGAGTCCCTGCAGGAAGTACGCCTGTGTGATGGCCTCCATTCTGGACGTAATAGTCCCAAATAGAGGCACATTGGCGAGCACTACCAGTGACTTTTGCACGTAGTTGCGATGCATATCTGCACTTCTGTGCTCATTGGGCATTTGCCGGAAGCAGGTGACACCGTACTTCCATTGCCCTCCTATCATAAGCAGGAAATAGGCGCAGTCCGAGTCTTCATTGTGCGCTGAGTCCGGCAGTGCTAAATAGGGCAATAAGTCGCTTTCCTCCGCTTGATGTGGGAACTTGAATTCGACTTGGCTGCCTCTGACATGGTGAAAACCCACTAACACTATCGCGTGGACCAAGCTAGCGGGAGCTACCGGGAGGTAATAGGAACTCTCACTCGGAGTTTCCCCGGGCTGTAGCAGTCTGCTAAGGAAGGCTTTAAAGCCGGAAATGTCCGGAGGAGCAATCAACTTGCCTTTCCTCAGCAGTGTTTTCAGCTTGCTCTTCATATCTCTCATTTGCTTCGACATGCCTTTATTAGTCTCTTCCATACTCCATTCTCGCAATGCTCGACACTCTCCTGCGCCAGCCTGAGGTCCGAGCCTACCTCGGCGCCTTTCCTAGAGAGGACTGGACGAGGTGTGTTGTCGCTACGCTCAAATTAGGCATTCGCTGGGTCAAGCAGAGCGGAATTAGCACTGGAAGCGTGCAAGAACTGGAGGAAAGGGTCGATGGGGCGGATGAAGGGGAGTCGATGGGAGTGCTAAAGCAGAAAATGATATCGTTGAAGAGAGACTTGGAAACGATGAGTAGAGATTTGAGTGGGTTTGATGGAAATGTGGGGGAGGTAGTGTATGAGGATAGGCCGAGAAAGCCTACTTCCAAGCCAGTCCCGAAGAGAGATAAATCTGATACTTCCCTCAAAAAGCCTTCTCAAAGCCGCATTTACGTCCCTCAGGCCAAATTGACGGCTCCTAGTCTCGATACCGAGTCTCAGTTTCAACTGCCTAAAGGCATCAAATCCATGCGAAATATCGACTTATCGAGTGTATTTGAGCCCAGGACTAATGAAAGTCTGGTGTCGCACATATCAGAACAGACCTCGGGCCGGGCGCATACCGACCCAGCAGAGGTGGAGAGCCAGACTGGGTTCATGGAGCTGGCGGATGAGTTCCTGGGCAGTCCCTTAGTGCAGCGGTTCCTATAGAAGCGACATATTGGCGGGTAGGTAAATGGAGGCGCGAAGCACCAAGGGATGGAGCTGGGGCGAGTTTGCGCTACAGGAGCAATCCCTAGCCCTGCGCATCGACAACAAACTCGGCTTCGAGCTGCACTTCGACGCAGTGACCAACTGCTCCCTGCCCGCGAAGACAGAACTAGCACTGGAGTTCCACCAAGAAGAAGCGGCAGACCAAGACTTGCTGTGTGAAATGCGCCTGTTCATCCCAGACGCAGACGCTTGTGAGAGTCTGAATAAGGAAGTGCTGAGCAGGGCGGGCTTAGGCGCCTACGCGGGAGATGCGCTGGTGTCTCTGTATGATTTGCCGCTGGTGACGCCCAGGGGCAAGTACCAGTTGGACATGTTCCCGGCCTTCATGAAGCTGCACGGCAAGACCTACGACTACAAGATACTCTATAAGGACGTGTCCAAGGCTTTCCTGCTACCCAAGCCTGACGGCGTGCACGTGGCCTTCGCCTTCGGTCTGGAAACTCCCATCAGACAGGGCAACACCCACTACCCATTCATCGTACTGCAGTTTCCAAAGGAACAAGAAGACTCAGTCAAAATTAACCTGCCGCCTGACCAAATCAGAGCCCAGTTCGGCGAAGAAATGACGGAAACGCTGGAAGGCCGGCTATTCGACATCGTGTCTCGGCTGTTCAAGGCTCTCGTCAAAGTGAATGTCGTCATTCCCGGGCAATTCAAGAGTGCCACCGACGCTCCCGCCGTCAAATGCTCCATCAAAGCTAGTGAAGGACTGCTGTATCCGCTACAAAAAAGCTTCTTCTTCATCCACAAGCCTGTCATTTACGTCAAATACGAAGACGTGCGAGAGTGCGAATTCGCCCGTGTCTCCGAAAGCACCTTGGCCGCTAACCGCTATTTCGACCTGCGCATTCACTCCAGACAGGGCGACTTTCAGTTCACAGGGCTGGAGAGACCGGAGTACAAGCCACTGATGCAGTTCCTGGAGAAGAAGAAAATCAACATCACGAATATTAAGGAGGATGATGAGGCGGAGCAGCAGCTGCTGGCGCATGTGGGTGCGGATGAGGAGGAAGAGGGGTCGGACGACGATGACCAAGATTTCGAAGCAGAAGAAGATAGCGACGTCTAATAGCAGCAATAGCGCTTTACTCTGGCCATACAGAAGGTTCAGACTTGCACCCGCCTTTATACTAGGACACGGCACTTCCTTGTTGCGCAACTATATGCGACCTCATAAAAACACTCTGGTTGAGCCTTAATTCAGCCTTCTGGGCAGCCTTTCACTTTGATATCTGCAAGAATTGCCATTATTCTCAATAGAAGGTCTATTAAGCCTACAAAATCGAAGTCAATGAGTGGGAGGAGACACTGAGTCTTTGAAGTGATATTCTGAGTAGTACCAATTAAGAGATATATTGGCTATTCTAGAGTTTAGTAGAAAACATGAGAAGTAGCCGACTGTTTGAAGAGGTTTTACTCAATAGTTGACTTGAAATCAGCAAAATTTGGGAGCCATTTGCCTAGTAAATCTTCACTTTTAGCAGTCGCTAAAATGGGATTTCTGTATGAAAATAGCGCTAATGAGCGCCTACAGGTTCTAATTGTCCTATTCTAGCTACTTTTACCCTATTTCCCTCCTTGAAACTTCCCCCAAGTCTCAAGCACCAGTTCATCCATCATTTCCCCCATTTCCTTTATTTCCTTATACCCCGGAAAGTAGTTCAAATCAATAACCACCAAATCCTCCCCTCCCGCAGGCCTCAACACATCATACCCAAACAGAGAAATTTTAAAATAAGTCCTCATCAAGTCTGATAAATAGGCGACTGCTTGGGCAGGCAGGTCTCGAATGATGGGAGTTTGGAGGGTTTTGAGGGCGGCAGGCCAGGGCTGGTTGGTGTAGAAGCGCACATAGTGCAGGTCGGGGATAGGAAGGAGGTTGCCGCTGCTTTCTCGGGCTGCCACCATTTCCCGCTTTCCGAACACGTATATCTTGTAGACCGTCGCATCGTGGTTAATATACTCCTGTATGAGCAGCGGCTCCTGGTAGCAGCTCAGTGCAGTCCTGAGTCCCTCTTCATCAAAGACCACATACATCAAATGAGAAGTCGCAGAAGTAGCAGAGTCCACGGTTTTCACCATCATAGGGAAGGCAACACAGGCGGAAGACATAGCGGAAAGGACCGTTGGGAGGACGGACTCACTGGGAGAAGGGAGGGAGTAGCTCCAAGGCGTGCGGATTCGATAGGGAAACTCAGGTAGATTGGACTGGAGTAGTGTCTGCAGAGATGTGAGGAAGGTTTGTCGACTTGCGCAAACATCCATGTGCTCCACACTGTCAATGACACACACTTCCTTGTGTCTTTCCACGTACTCACTGAACTCCCTCACAGCATTTCTCGATGCTTCATCAGCCGTCAAGTACAGATCCAGCGCTTTGTGCACGATTAGGTCATACTTCCCCTGCAGCTCCAGGTCCATTGTCAAGTCTACAGCATTGTACCACACTCTTTCCCCTGAGCCGAAGCAGCCTTTCTAAGTGCAAACTACCTTCGCTAGTAGCAGCTTTTTGCGGGTTTGAGGCAGGAAGTAGCCGCATTTGAGGGCGTTGGGAGGGGGAGAAAAGTGCTGAAGAGCTGCAGGCAGCTGGGAAAGCGCGGTTATGGCCCGCAGGTAGGCAACACCAGCTAGCAAGGCCGCTTTATTGCGGGACTAAATGGAAAATACTGGGTAAGATGGATTCAAATTGAGCCAAATCGCCTTCAAATCGGCTGCCTGAGCGGACTTTATCAGTCGGTCCAGCATATCTCCCACGTAAACCACCTCCTTTTCAGCGATTCCCAGAGTGTTGAGCACTACGGTGTTCACTTCTCGACTAGGGGCCTGCACCTGCGTTTCTGCACTCACAAACACGTAGTCCAGTTCCTTTCCTACGCCCGTTTCCCTCAGTATCTTCTGCGCCTTTGCATAGGAGCAAGTGTTGATATAGACAGCTGTGCGCAGGCCTAAGGCCTTCAGCGCTTGAAGTGTGGACAGAGTGTCAGGCCAAGGCTCGTACCCAGCGGTATCAATCAGGCTTTCATCGCGAGTTATGTCGTCTATAAGAACCGATGCGTGGCAAATATCCAGAATATCGCTTTTTTCCGTCTTCCCCGAGTTCAAGTACTCCTGCAAATAGTGCAGAATCGAGTCCCTGAGCGTCCAGTCCTCCCCCAGTCCCTTCAGTCTCTCTATATGCGCAGTCAATCCCTGCGCAAACTGGTCCTCAAGCAGGCTTTCCAGGCCTGCGACCTGTCTGTCCAGGCCCTGAGTGCGCAGCAGCTGGAACAAGCGTTGGAAGTAGAGGAGACGCCGGGCCTTGCGAGTGGGGGCACTGGGGGTTTGGAGCAGAGTGGAGCCCAGGTCGAAGACTACGTAGCGGACTTCCATTAGATGGGACTGCGGCAGGTAGGAAGGACTGAGGAAAGGCTGAGATAGGCTCGGAAGTGAAGAAATGTGCGCATCGATAGACTTCTAACCAATTTCTGCGTTTGAAAGAAAACAACTCGTGATACAGTCCCTCAATACCCGCAAATGGTAGCAAAACCAGGGATAAATCCAACACAAAAGACACTTATTTGGTGAATTTCCAGCCTGCAGCCTTTAGAGTTAGTCCTGTCTCGGCCTAAAATGAAAACTTCGCCTGTTTCTCTCCTTTTCCTGCTGCTTCTCGTCCTGGCCTGCCCCTTTCCCTACAAAGCCCCAGGTCCAGCAATGGCTTGCAGACGACTGTACACCACTGTTGACTGGACCGCGCCCCAATACTACAGCACCAACAGTGCAGTGGTGCTGGGCAACAAGGTGTACTACTTCACGCGCGGCCCAGATGCTGTGTTTTTCGCAGAGTTCGACACTGTGACGAGTGAGTGGCGGGCCTTGCAGCCGTATAGCTGGCTGACAGATCAGCAGGGCTGGGATGTGCCTATTCGATATGAAACGATTCGATTAGCTGCTGTGGGGAGTGAAATATACGTATATGGCAGAGGGGAAAGTGGGACCTGTCTCTGTGCTTACGACCCTGTTGCCAATGTCTGGACTATGCAGCCTCAATTTGCATTTCTGAGGGATGTAGACGGCTTTGCAGTTCAAAAGTACGCTCGCACAGTGCGTCTAGCCTCTCTCAGCCCAGTTCTCTACCTACTCGCCCGCAACTCCAGTGGCTTCCTATTCGCTAGTTACCATACTGGCAGTCAAGTCTGGACTCTCCTGTCCTCTCCAGGCCAGTTCACTGACGACTTGATATGGAGCCAGGAGAAGTATTACGCCTCCTTTAGAGTCACTATTCAAGATAACAACACGCTGTGGCTGTATGGTAGGGGACCTCTGGGTATTAACTTAGTGGCGTATGATATTGGAACTGGGGCTTGGAGTTCTTTGCGAACGAATGGCTATATGGCGGATATTTCGGGCTGGAGCAACGTCTATTATTATGAAACGACTGCACTTTTGATATACAATTCTTTTGTTTATATAGTCGCTAGGGGAAATGCGGCTGTCTATTCTGCCGCTTTTAATCCTGCAACACTAACATTCACTATCAAAGCTGCATTCCCTTATTATAAAAATGCGGATAGCTGGTATTTGCCCCAGTATTACTATAGTCTGCGCTTTGCCACCTGCGATAATGCGATTTACTCCGCAGGCCGGGGACCCGACGGAGTCTACACAGGGAAATACGTGCCTAATGTATGGTCAACTCAGCCTACCAATGTAGGCCTCATGACAAATGCTAATGGGTGGAACGTAGCGGGTAGCTATCGCTACACCCAGTGGCTATGCATAGGGAACGATCTGTACTATGTCGGAAGACATGGAGCGGAAGTAGCAATTGCAGGGTTCACAGCAGGAACGTGGACGCCTACAAGAAGCCTGTTTTCCCCCTGTGCCAATACTTGCCTAACCTGCGACGGAGACACAGGTTTGGCCTGTCTGACCTGCTTCCTTGGCAGTAGTCTGCAAGGACCTACTCCGAATGCCTGTATCTGTCCGGCTCATATGTACCTGGACACTGATGTGCAGGGATGTGTGAGTTGTCATGCACGGTGTGAGCAATGCATAGGGAAATTTTACAATAACTGCAGCGCTTGCCAGGCGAATGCCCACCTGAATGTGGCAAAGTGTGACTGCGACATTGGGTTTTACTGGGGCAGTAATGCCATTTGTACCAAATGTGCACTTCCATGCACTCAATGTAGCAACGCAAGTCTATGCACCTTTTGTGTCAGCAATGCGGCGATCACAGCTGGAATGTGTCTCTGCTCCCCAGGCTATTTCTTCCGAGACTCCTCTGTGAGTTGCTCTCTATGCGACAGCAGTTGTCTGACCTGCACAGGTCCAACTCCTTCCCATTGTTCCCTGTGTCGACCAGGCGCGATATTGCTAACTCCGCCTATATCTCCCTGTGCCTGCGCTTTGGGCTTTTTCCCTGTAACTCTCGGAAGTTGCCAGTCCTGCGACCCTATTTGCCTAACGTGTGATGCCTCTAGCTCTATTTCCTGCCTTTCCTGTCCTTCTGCTTCCGCGCTGACTTCTAGTCGTTCTTGCCAGTGCATTCCTGGATACTATAGATATGGATTAAGTTGCGTACCCTGTGACCAGACCTGTGCGCGGTGCAAAGGACCAGGGGAGACAGACTGTATGGAGTGTTGGGAGAGTGCTGATATACAAAATAACGGGATTTGCCTCTGCAAGCCGGGATTTTTCCCAGCTCCAACTTCTGCTTTATGCCCAATTTGTCCAGATTTATGCGAAACTTGTAACTCTATTCTGACTTGCTTAACTTGTGGAAGCAATGCGGAATTGGACGCTACGAATATATGCAAATGCATTTCGGAGTTTGGAGTGATAGAGAAAAACTGCGAAAAGTGTCCAGAGGGCTGCAGGAAATGTGGAGAAACTGGCTGTTCGGAGTGTTGCGAAGGGTTCTTTTTGTACCTATCCAGTTGTGTAAAAGAGTGTCCTACTGGCTTCGAGCCTCAACTACATCGCTGTCTTCCCTCCCCATTACATGTCTATTTGGCCAATTCCCCCTCCAATCTCCCCACTCTCCACTTTTCCCAATCCCTCTCAAAGCCTCTCTCTTCGAGTGATTTTAGCCTTTCGGTCTCAAGTCCTTTAGGCGTGTACTCAGCTCCGTCTCATGTACTAATCCCAGTTACAGCCAATCAAACCTACAACCTATCTCTCCATTTCTCCGAACTTCCCCCTGACAACTCCACTCTTTCCCTGGTCTTCCTATCGTCCTCAGTATTGGTTTCTGCTGCAAGCCAACAGATAGTGGAAAAATCGCTAAGTGTCCAGCTTTTCCCCTATTCATATGAAGTCGTTTCTGCACTTTCGGCTGCAGCCATAGCGGCTGCTAAAGGCTCAGTGACTTCAGTAGCAGTGATTTCCCTTATCACTGGCACACCTGCGACTCTATTCAGCCTCATTAGTCAGCTGCAGTTGGTCGCATACATTCCTCTTCTCTCAGTGGATATGCCGCAAGGCATTGTCGACGCTCTGGCTGGACTGAATTCAAATGAACTGGTTTTTAGTCCTTTTAAAGGAGTGGTAAGCTCGAATTCGCCTGCTGCGACGCCTACGGACTTACCCCAGCGCTATGGCTTTACTTCCACTCTGTTCCTGTCCAATTCCAGTTTCATCCTTTTGGGAGCTTTGGGCCTGGGACTCAGCTATCCTTTAGTCTCTCTGCTAGCGCAGTTAACAGTCCTGCCAGTCCTTGCTATCTATTTCAGGCAAATCAAAGAGAAGTTCCAATGGGACTACCCGGTGCAGTGGTGGCTGCAGGTCTACATGGACGTGGGAGTAAACGCCCTGGTGCAGTTTGCGACCCTGCGTATCTTTGACAAGGACCCTGTACTATTGGGGAATGCAGGCATTGCAGGGCTTTTCCTGGTGGCTTTTGCAGTTTCTCCCTTTTTGGTCATTAGAATGATGGGAAGTCAGAGGAAAGCGCCTATATCTGGCTTAGGAGTTCTGTATGCAGGCTTGAAACCAACTATACGACTATATTTCCCTCTATTTCTCTTCCGAAGACTGATATACGCGGTGATTCTTGTTGAATTAGGGGACTACCCAGCCCTTCAATCCATTTCCAGCACTATAATGGCCTGCTCAATGCTCATTTACCTCCTTGTAGCCCGGCCGTATATAGGCTTAGCAGCCCTTTCTAGTCCTATTATAGGCGAAGCCACGGCCTCCAGCAGTCTCTTCCTCGTATCTCTGTTCCTACTAGTCCCTGTCAAGTCTGTGTATGGGAAAAGGCTGGAACAGGCTGTACTGGGAGCAGTGCTGGGCGGAGTGCTGGCCTGCGGACTCCTAGCTCTCTGTCAGTTGCTGGCCACGGGGAAGGAGGTTGTCACTACCTTTAGACGCATAGCGAAGGAGTTGAAGGCGGTCAGGGTGAAATCGACGATGAAGAAGCAGGTGCAGAGAAGGGATATGCTGGCTTGAGGTGGTAGGCGTGGCTAATAGTGGAATTCGCACATTAATCTCCCTTTATAGTCACTTTACCGGGAAATTAAGGCTTAGAAACCGGAAAATAGGATTATTTGACGGCGGAAATAGCAATAAACGCTATTTCCCCCGACCTATCCCATAAAGAGAATGAGAGGCATGGAATATCGCTGAAAGGTTAGCCTAGGCCTAGTGAGCGACTAGCAGTTTCTCCAGCAAAGCCTCCTGACTCATCTGCTTCTTGCCTTTCTTCCGATAAACCAGGCACACTCCCAGTCCCACCAGGCTAAATATGGCCACAGCCAGCAAAACCGAGCCTGTATTGGACACTTTCTGCACTGTTTGGTACGTTCCCAGGCGCTGTCCATTGCTAAGTCTATACCACTCCGTGGAGTAAACGGTGCAATAGAGCGACCACCAGTTAAACCAGCTTTTCCCCTCGATATATACCCTAAAAGTATCAGTCCACTCCATTCCGTCCTTGAATCTAGGCGTATTCCAGTCGAAAGTAAGTGAGTCCGGGCCTTCTTTCTTCGATTCGCCCAAGTATTCATTTTCCGATAGGATGTGGTACAGGTAAACCTCCATATCCGGGTCCCCCATCACATCGTTAAGGTCGAAAACGATCTTTACAGTGGAAAACATGCCCCCGAAGTCTTCATAGTCCCAGCCGAACATGTTGAGTCCGAACTTCCAGGACCAAGAAGAGTACAGGTCACTATCTTGGTACTTCTGCTGGGGAGCCACGAGGCCTTCTGCCTGACATTGGGCGACAGCAGTGCTGAGGGAGTGGGAAGGCAGCGCGGCAGGGAAGGGGGACATGAGGTGGGCATCAGAGGGAGCCAGGGTAATGGGCAGGACCGTGAGGTCTAGGAAGTAGGTCAGAGCGGAGCCTCCGAGGGTAGTAGTGGCTTTGGACAGGTCGAGGAGGGCAGTGGACTGGGGCAATTTCGCAGTACTCAGAGTGGCTTCTCCTTGCCCGTCCCAGACACTGAGGCTAACACCCTGCGCAGACACAGAGAAGGTCATGTGCTGCCAATCTCTCTTTCCCAGGCGAGCTTGCAAGGGAACATCCGCCTCCCCCAATATCCCGATACTTACTACAAGTTGCCTTGCAGCGTCGATATTGAAGGTAAGGAAAAGACTCGGAGTTGCAATGGATAAAAGTTGCTGCGGGACACTTGAATCAGCTTTAAACCAGCCTGAAAGAGTGAAGCTGGACAGAGGCTGGAGACAGGTCGAATTCCCCAGGGCCATTGTAGTTGCTGATTCAAGGCGCAAAGGCACCTTTTCGTCTGTCAGCTGCAGGATATTGTGGGCCAAACTGAGCGTTACAAGGACTGCTAAGATGCCTTGTCTCATCTTTATAGGCGCATATGCATTCTGGGCATTTGGAGTCGCGCATTGATGGAAACAAGGGGAAAAGCCGAGCTAACAAGGCTAATTAGGCAGAGAATGCAGCCAGTCAATAACTCTGCAGCCGCCGTTTCTCTTATGTTAGCCATTAAGCTGTTTAGTAGCTAATGCTGCACAAAACTGGGATTTCAAGACTATGTGAGAGGGAAACAACAGCAAGCAGTTAAAGGGGTTTATATGTCTAGGAAGCAGTCTGATGTGCTGAAGTGGGAAATCGCATCGCTTAGTATTAAACCTCCTTTAAAACAGTGTTAGATCTAGACTCAGGTCGTAAGTGCAGAATTAGCTCTTCTAAGCAGCTATCTTACATACAGAAGAGTCCGGAGCCGCACCATCTCACTTCGTGTTCGCCCTCCAGCACTAGGTCTAGCGTCTCTATGTGGCTGGGGAAGTGCTCTGGGTACAGATCGGACCTGTTGAAGTCTGGAAAAGAGACTTCCGAATTCAGCTTTCCCTGTCTCCCCAGTACTCCTCCACTCGCAGTCCCCCCTCTCAACATCGACACTCCAATAGTCCTTTCCTCCAACACCACAGCTTTGGACAAATCCAAAGTCCCTAGCGTCCACCCAGTCTGGTCCGCACTCAACTTCTCATCCATTTCGCTTATATCGATCCAGGTCTCCGCCTGCTGGAATCGACCGAGGGCAGATTCAAGCGTTTTTATGAGGGAACAGAGGCGAATTTGCTTGCTTTGGAGACGGGTCAGCTTGCGGGCGGCAGTAGTGCCGACTTCACTTTTGAGCTTGTACTCGACAGAGTAGGACAGGAACTGTAGGAGAGCGGTGGCTGCGGGGCCCTGATTAGGCAGCAGGCCGGACTGAAAGCGCTTCCAGATGGGAAGCAGCTCAGTCAGCTGCTCTTCCTGCAAGTTCGCGGAGTTCAAAGAACTCATCACGTCCTTGAGACAGTCCACATTCCTGATTAATGCCTGCCTAGTCCTCACCTTAAAGGCACTCCAGGACCTCTTCCCCCCCAGCAGCAGCATAAACTTGTCCCCAATTTCCGAGAAATCGGAAGTAGGCGACTGCACCCGACCCAGCTCCTCCCCCACTTTAGCCGTCACAGCCTCAATCGAGGCTTTCACGTCTAAAAGCAAGTTGTCCGCTTCTTGTGTGAAAAGTGCGATTTGCTGCTGTGTGAGTAGCAGGCGAGAGGCGAGTTTTTCCAGGCGGAAACGAGCGGTGGACAAGGCTTTGGTGGTGTGTGCGAGGTCCCAAAGACACTGGCTGGGTAGTACCTGTGTGGGTTCCTTGGACTCCCGGTCCTCTGCAGGCCTTTCCATTCCTATTTCTATTGCGGACCTGTCGATATGTGCTTTGTTTATTGCGATTTCACTAAATTGCCAGGCAATGAGGAGGGAATTAAGTGCAGTTCGAAGGCTTTATTTGCCGGAATTTCCGCTTTTCGCCTAATTAAACTTCTTTCGTTCATCTGGGAAATGCAAGGAGTGGGCCTAATTCGGTTTAGAGATAGGCGAGAGCGCTGTATTGAACTGCGCGATGTGGAAAAGTGCTAAATTTCTGGAAAATAGGAGTGGATTTGGTGCTTAGACTGGAAAGAGCCTGCGTTACCCACATGAAGCTCTGCAAATAGCCATTAGAACTGCATAGAATCCAAACAAGTCTCAACTCCTCCCATTCTCAGCCTCCCACTACAAGCCCAGTTCCCAAAGCCTCTGTAGCCTAATAAATGTCCCACCCGCCCGTCCCAGGCCGCCTCAAACTGAAACCCTCCGTCAAGTCCGACCTCCGCCGACAGCTAAAATCCCTCTCCCAAGCCACCCACCCCCTTGCAGTCTCCACCCCCGCCCTGCCCTTAGAGCCCTACGACATTGAGCAGGAAGTCCACCCTGGCACTGGCCGCATCTTCATCTCAGGCACTACTTTGCATGGCACAGGGACTTGCTTCCTGCAGGAGTTGAAGCAGGGTGGGAACTTGATTGTGAGGGTCGGGGAAAGTGTGGAGAAGAGGAAGGTGGTGCTGGTCCTTAGTGACAAGTCGGCCTGTATCAGTGAGCCTTTGCAGCAGGAGTTCAGTGGGGAGTTCCAGCGGCAGGACCCGGCAATTAGGGTGGATCCGAAGAAGGAACTGGAGGAGCAGGTGGAAAAGCGGAGGAAGCTGATGGACACCACTCACGCCTATGACATTAGGGTGAAACGGGGACCTTGGACCTACAAAACCACCAATGTTGTCACTGACAAAGACCTGACGAGAGAAGACCTGCTGGACATTAGAGCCCGGAAAGTCAGAGACAAGCACTGCTGGATGTAGTGAATTAGACCTAAGTTATAGGCCGGACTTAGTAGCAAAGGACGGATTAGCCGGTTTTGCTGTTATTGGTATATAGTTCTCGACAGGCTATCAAGCTTAATGGAATATAGTATATTAAATTGGCAATCTTTCAATGTGAAAAACACTCTTAGTTCTTAGACAAAGTCAAAACTTTAGAACACGATTTCTGCATACCTTTTAAGCCTGAAATTCC
>Ga0247837_1001258_pt1 | contig 53865 bp, 61 predicted proteins | sample LaCtaG_2_FD_187115 | JGI IMG/M metagenome (GOLD analysis project Ga0247837, IMG submission 187115) | Freshwater microbial communities from meromictic Lake La Cruz, Castile-La Mancha, Spain - LaCruzMarch2015_14.5m | ecosystem: Environmental > Aquatic > Freshwater > Lake | place: Spain: Castile-La... | reverse complement strand
TCGAGGAGGAAGCCGACCGGTTCGCTCTTGCGTCGCCTGCCGCAACGCCGATACTTACATCGCGCGCGGCCTGAGCCGGTACACTGCTTGGCCGCCCCAATTTACACCACTCAGGTGGACGTGACCGAGAACGCTCTTGCGCGCCGCTGCAAAACCCCGCACGTGCTCTCCACACGAAAACCTCCTATGATCCCGCGATGACCGCAGAGCCGTTCTGGAAAACCAAGAAACTGCACGACATGTCGGATCCGGAGTGGGAATCGCTCTGCGACGGCTGTGGCAAGTGCTGCCTGGTGAAGCTTGAGGACGAGGCCACAGGCGACCTCTACATCACGAAGCTTCACTGCAAGCTGTTCGACAACAAGACCTGCCAGTGCAAGGACTATCCCAACCGCAAGCAGTTCGTGCCCGTCTGCGTGAAGCTCACGCCCGAAGTTGTCGCCACCGTCGACTGGCTGCCACAGACCTGCGCCTACCGCCTCGTCCACGAGGGCAAGGATCTCTACGACTGGCACCACCTCATCAGCGGTGACCGCGAGACCATCCACCGCGAGAACTACTCCTGCCGCAACAAGACGCGCACAGAGGAGGGCGTCGATGACGAAGACGCGTTCGACTACGTCATCGACTGGTTCCATGGCCCGCCCAAGCGGCGGAAGCTGCGGCGAAGCTAGCCGCTACTACTGCCCGCCTGGCGCTGTGGGAACCGGAAAACCCCGATCCCGCAGCAGCGCATCCGGCGTCGCATCCCGGCCGCGGAAAGCACGATAGGCCTCGCCCGGGTCAACCGCATTGCGCACCGTGAAAAGGTTGGCGACCATCTTCTGCGCCAGCTCCATGTCATAGAGCCCGCCCGGCGCCTCCACGAACGCTTCCGCCGCATCAGCCGTCAACACCTCGGCCCAGAGATAGCCGTAGTACCCGGCCGCGTATCCCTCACTCGAAAAGACATGCCCGAACTGCGGCGAGCGATGCCGCATCGGAATCTCTTTCGGCATGCCGAGCTTGGCGAGCTCTTCCTTCTCGAACGTGCGCGGATCAAGATTGGCCGGATTGACCGTGTGATACCGCATGTCCATGATCGCCGAGCCCAGAAACTCCACCGTCTGGAACCCCTGGTTGAACGTCGCCGCCTTGTTGATCTTGTCGATCAGTTCCTTCGGCATCGGCTCGCCTGTCTGGTAGTGGCGGAAGTACTTGTCCACCACCTGGTCGGTCAGCAGCCAGCGCTCCAGAAGCTGCGAATGGAATTCGGTGTAGTCACGTACGCCTCCGTTCAGTCCCGGATATTCGACGGTCGACGACAGCCCGTGCAGCGCATGCCCGAATTCGTGGAAGAACGTCTCCGCATCGTCGAACGAGATAAGCAGGGGCTCACCCGGCGCCGGTTTCACGAAGTTGGAGTTGTTGGACGATAGCGTCGTCACCGGTCTGTCAAACGTCGAATACGACCGATAGCTCGAGGCCCAGGCGCCCGACCGCTTCCCCTGACGAGCATACGGATCAAGGTACCAGTAGCCAACATGCTTGCCAGAAGCCTTGTCTGTCACTTCCCAGACGCCGACATCCGGATGGAAGACCGGAATGGCACCCGCTGGCACAGCCGCAAAGTTGAAACCGAACAGTTCGCCCGCTACGAAGAACATCGCTTCGCGTAGCTTGTCGAGCTGCAGGTATGGCTTCAGCTGCTCGCCGTCGAGATCGTATTTCGCCTTGCGTACTTTCTCTGCGTAGAAGCGGTAGTCCCACGGCTCGATGGTGATCGTCGCGCCTTCACTGGCGGCCAGCGCCTGCATGTCTGCGATCTCTTCCTTCGCGCGCACAACGGCCGGCCGCCAAACCGCTTCCATCAGCGCAGTCGCCGCGGCCGGATCGGGCGCCATATTGTCCTGCAGCTGCCAGTCGGCATAAGTCTTGTAGCCCAGCAGCCCGACCCGTTCGTGCCGCAGCTTGAGGATCTGCGCGATCACTGCGTTGTTGTCGTGTTCATCGCCATTGTCGCCGCGCGAGTAATAGTTGCGCCACACCCGTTCGCGCAGCTTGCGTTCGGTGGAGTAGGTGAGAAACGGGTCCATCGACGAGCGCGTGTTGGTCACGGCGTACATGCCCGGCTTGCCGAGATCAGCAGCTGTCGCCTTGGCCGATGCAACATAGCTCGCTGGCAGCCCGCCGACCTGCGCCGGTGTGAGATACGTCACCCAGCCTTCCTCGTCCGCCAGCAGATTGTTTGAAAATTCAGTTTGAAGCTCCGCCAGCTCCTTGTTGATCGCCGCGTACCGATCGCGCTTCTCGCCGGTCAGCTCGGCGCCGTTGAGCTGGAAGCGGTCATAGACCAGTTTAAGCAACCGCGCCTGATGCGGGGTGAGCTTCAGGTTCGCCTGGTCGTCATGCAGCGCCTTGATGCGCGCAAACAACCCCCCGTTCTGCGTGATCTTGCTCTGGTACTCCGAAAGCTTCGGCGCCATTTCCGCCTGAATGGATCGGAACTCCGGCGTCGAAAGGTTGGAGGACCATATACCATAATAGGTCATCGCCCGATCAAGCGCCTCGCCTGCGCGCTCCATCGCGACGATGGTGTTCTCGAAAGATGTCTTCGCGGGATTGTTTGCGATTGCATCGATCTCGGCAAGGTGCGCAGCCATCCCTGCTTCCATCGCCGGCTTCAGTTGGGCAAGGTCCAGCTTGTCGAACGCCGGCTGACCGCCATGCTCGCCCGTCCATTCCGCCAGCAACGGGTTGCTCGTGAGCTGCGCCGTCGTCGCCTCGTCATAGGTCGCGGCAGGAACCGTGGTCAGGTCCTCCGTCGGTCCGCAGGCTGCAAGAAGCGCAATGGCGCTCAGCGACGAAAGCAACAGGCGACGCATGGAAACCCTCCGAAATCCGAAGGGCAGACTTTACCCGCACAGGTCTGGTTGGCCAGTCCAACTCACCCGATTGTGCGGGGATGGCGCCAGATCAGTCCGCGATGGATCGCTGACTTTCGTACGCCAGCCGGGCCATGTCGCTGAAACGAAGCTCCATCGCGCTGATCAGGTCGTCCAGGGCCTCTCGCTCCGGATTGCGGCCGCCGTCGAACAGGTTGAGCGGATCGCGCGGTTTGGCGTCCGCATGCGCCGAGGCCAGCGGCATCCCGCCGCCCACATCGAGCAAGTGCGCTTCTCCGCTGGCGCGGCCATCCTTGTCGAACTCACCCTGCAGCCAGGCGAAAGTCTCGCCGAACCAGACTTGCGGCGGCGCATAGACCTGCTGCCCGTCATGCGTGGCGTACAGGATCACCTGACCGTATCCCGCCTTCATTGCGACCTGCCGCGCCACCATCGCACAGCTCGCGCCGCCCTCGATCTTCGGAAGTCCGCCGCCCAGCATGTCGTCCGGCTGCATCGGCGCCAGCGTATCCAGCAGCCCGCCCATCCGCCGCGCCATCTGCATCCAGACGGCCTGCTCGTCAGACCGGATGTGCACGAAGCCTTCGGGAGAAACGCGCGCATAAGCGATGCGCAGCGGGAAGCTCACGCTTGGGGCTGCAAAGGCGCTGGGCGCTGCCAGCGCGGCGCCAAGGCCGGCCAGGCCAAGGCGAAGCGCCCCGCGTCGCGAAAGCGAAACCTGACGGGTGTCCATATCCCCCAATGTCTGGCGCGTTGGTTTCCGCCTCATTAACTTCCGGCGTGTTCCTAATCCGTTCGATACTTGCGACACTAGCAGCATGGCTCAGATGATTCGAATACTCGGCATTGACCCCGGCCTACGCCACACCGGCTGGGGCGTCATAACGCTCGATGGGCCCCGCCTCGGCTGGATTGCCCACGGTGTGATCAATCCCGATCCGCAAGCCGACATGGCTGACCGCCTCGCCATCCTGTGCGCTGACCTGCGCGAGGTGATCGCAGCGCACACGCCCGACGAAGCCGCGGTTGAAGAGACGTTCGTCAACATCAACCCGAAGTCGACACTCCTGCTGGGCCAGGCACGCGGCGCAGCGATGGCGACGCTCGCCGGCGTGGGCCTCAAGGTCCATGAATTTGCGGCACGGAAAGTGAAGCAGTCGATCGTCGGAACGGGCGCAGCCGACAAGGTGCAGGTTGCTTTCATGGTTCGCCGGCTGCTGCCCAAGGCGGGAGACGTCGCCGCCGATGCAGCCGACGCGCTCGCCGTCGCCATCTGCGGCGCGCATCATCGCCCGCTTGCTGGCGAAAGACGGCACGCATGATCGGCCGGTTACGCGGAACAATCGCCGCCATCGGCGAAGGGCAGGCGCTGATCGACGTACAGGGCGTGGGTTATCTCGTCCATGCCGGCTCGCGCTCGCTCGCGCGCCTGTCGGTCGGCGAGGTTGCAGAGCTCCATGTCGAAACCCAGATGTCGGAAAGCGCTATCCGTCTCTTCGCCTTTGTCAGCGGAGAAGAACGGGCCTGGTTTTCGCGGCTTCAGTCCGCGCCCGGCGTCGGCGCCAAGACCGCGCTCGCAATTCTCGATACCCTAACCACGTCGCAGCTGATGGACGCGATCGCGCTCAACGATACTGCCGCCATCTCGCGCGCCAACGGTGTGGGCAAGAAACTCGCCGAACGCATCGTCACCGAATTCAAGGGCAAGCCGCCGCCAATGGGGCTGTTCGCGCCCGGCCTCGCGCTCGCCGCCGCCACGACGGCGCAACCCCTCTCGGGCGCCCGCGCCGCCGCCGTCTCCGCGCTCGTCAATCTCGGCTACTCACAAACTGACGCCGCCCGTGTCGTCGCGCAAGCCATGCGAGATGTGGGTGACGATGCAACAGAGTCCACGCTGATCCGCGCAGCACTCAAGGCGCTGGCGCCGACTGCATAGCGAACCGCGCTAAAGCAACTCCGCCCCGGCATGCAGAACAAGGCCGACCAGCCCGCCGATGATCGTGCCGTTGAGGCGGATGTATTGCAGGTCGCGGCCGACATTGATCTCCAGCTTGTCGACGATCGTCTGCGAGTCCCACTTGCGGATCGTTTCGGACACCAGCCGCGCAACATCCTCGCCATGCCGCGCCGCAAGCTGAACCAGAAGTCCGCGCAGGCGGACGTTCAGGGCTTCGCGCACATGTGTCTCGCGCAGCAGCCCGGCGCCCAGATTTGTCAGCGCATTCTGCATCCATGCCCGAAGCCGTCCTTCGGGGCTCGCGCAGTCGCGCCGCAGCGCCGCCTTGAACTCCACCCAGCCCGCTTCGACGGCGCCGGCGACCGATGGATGCTTGGCTGCATCCTGCAGCCACGACCCCACGCGCGCCTGTAGTTCCGGGTCGCGGCGCAGGTCGTCAGCAAACTCCGCCACCATCTGGTTCAGTTGCTCTCGCACAGGATGGTCGCGGTCGGACGCCACCTCGTATAGGAGATCGTTCACAGCATCGATGACCGTGTCCGCCACCTTCCTGTCGGCGCTGACAAAGCGCATCAGCCAGCCTGAACGCCCGCGGATGCGATCGCGGATCAGGTCCTGATTGCTCTCCAGCAGGCGATACCCCTGCTTGAGCAGCGCATCCAGAATTGCCTGATGTCGCCCCTGTTCCGCCAGTGCCTCCAGCACCGAGCCGAAGGCCGGCGCTACGCTCGCGCCCTCCGCTGCTTCGGCTGCCTGCTCGCGCAGGAACGCCGCCACCGTCTCGTCATCCAGCGCATCGAGCAGGGCAGGCACGGCAGAGACAAGTCCGCCTGCCAGCGCGGTTGACTGCGTCGGCTCCGCCAGCCATTTGCCCAGCGCCTCCGACAGGTCCTTGTCCTTAACGCGCTCGGCGACCAGCTCAGGCTTGAGGAAGTTGTCGGCGATGAACCGGCCGACCGCCTCTGCAATCCGGTCCTGGTTCTTCGGGATGACAGCCGTGTGGGGAATCGGCAGGCCGAGCGGATGCCGGAAGATGGCCGTCACAGCAAACCAGTCTGCCAGCCCGCCCACCATAGCAGCCTCGGCGAAGGCGCGTACGAAGCGCCAGTGCATGTCCCATTCCTGTCCGTCCGGCTCCCACATGTGGGAGAAGACGAACAGACCCATGATCGCCAGCAGCATACCATTGGCCAGCCGCCGCATGCGGACAAGGCGCTGGTATGCGTCGGAAGACGCATCACCGCTCTTGACGCCCCCGGATCCAACATCCGGGGTCATCGTGTCACGGGGCAGGTCGAAGGTGCGCTCGTCATGGAGCATGATATAGCCCGATCCGGGTCATGGGCGCGATACCGGATCAACGCCGATTGTCCGGTGCATGAGGCAGGGCGAAATCTATGGACGTTGTTGAAATCATCGGCATGGTCGCCGCCCTACTCACAACCGCCGCCTTTGTTCCGCAGGCTGCCAAAGTTGTTCGCACGCGCGACACCGCCGCTATCTCGCTGGCCATGTACGCACTGTTCACCGCCGGCATCGCTTTGTGGGGGGTCTATGGCGTGATGACATGGCAGTGGTCGATCATCATCGCGAACGCGATCACATTTGTGCTGGCGGCGATCATACTGTCCATCAAGGTCTGGGCCGTCCTCGCAACCCGATCTACGGGCCGCCAGGCATGAAAGCGGCTCGCAGCCGTCCTCACAACTCCATCGCCGCGTCCGGACATCATGCGACCTGAGCTAAGGGCCTCGTGTGGCTGTGATGCCGATGCGACGCATGGCGTGCAAAACAGAGCCCGGAGACCCGAATGAAGATACAACTTGCAGCCCTTGCTCTCGCCGCCCTCTTGCAGGCTGGGTCTGCGGCTGCTCAGCCCCGCTCCGGTCCTGGCCTGCGCCAGGGTCCGAACGCCGGGCCATAGTTGCCTCCGCCACCGATAGTGCCAGACATGTCCGAGGTCGCCCTAGCGGCTGGCATCGACGGCTGGATGTCCGGCCTTGCAGAACAGCAGCTGTTCAGCGGCGCAGTCCTTGTCCGTCATGATTGCCGGGATGTCTGGTCAAAAGCCTACGGGCTAGCCAATCGTTCAGCCAGCCTCGCCGCCACCGTCGATACGTCGTTCAACTTCGGCTCGATCGGCAAGATCCTCACGCACACCGCCAGCATTCAACTCGCTGAAGCGGGCAAGCTGTCGCTCGACGATACGGTCGGCAAATGGCTGCCGGCCGATCCGCAGGCGGTGAGCCGGAAGGCGACGATAGCACAGCTGCTCAGCCACCGTGGCGGCATTGCCGACTTCTTTGGACCGGCCTTCGCTCAGACGCCGAAGTCGCAGTTCGCAGCTAACCGCGCCTGCTATGATCTCATTTCGTACCAGCCGCCGCTGGCCGCGCCAGGAGAGCGCGAGCAAGACTGCAATGGCTGCTACGCCGTGCTGGAAGAGATCATCGCGGCGGCAACCGGCGTCAGCTACGAGACCTATGTGCGCGACAACATCCTTCTCCCCGCCGGCATGACCCACACTGTCTTCGCGCCGCCCGCGTCTGCGGCACGGCCCTATGGCCGGCCGCGACCCGACATGGACCTGCAGGAGGTGAGCAACTTTCATGGCGCAGCCGCCAGTGCGGCCGGCGGGGCCTTCGCCACGCTGCGCGATCATGCAGCCTTCAACGACGCCTTGCGTGACAACAAGCTGACCAGCGCCGCAGGAACCGCCGCGGTTCTCCGCGCCGACGCCCCCGCGAACGGCCGCGCAGCGAAGCGTCACGGCATTGGAGGCGGAGCGCCGGGGGGCAACGCACTGCTTACCAGAATCGCCTCCTGGACCGTCATCACCCTCGCCAATCTCGATCCGCTGGCTGCCGAGGCGCCCGGGTCAGCGATCTTTCGGGCGCTGGCCGGGTCATCAGGCCGGCCCTGAGCCAGTCTGCGCCTTAACGCTCTCTTCGTTCCTCAAGTGTTCCCTTGGCGTGCGAACTGGTGCAAAAGGCAGCCATGGCCAGAGACGCCGAAATCACTAACCCCGAGCGCCAGCCAGGCGAGACGGTCGACCGCGCCCTGCGGCCGACCGCCTTCGATGATTTTACCGGCCAGCAGGCCGCCAAGGCCAACCTCAAGGTCTTCGTTTCCGCCGCCCGCAATCGCGGCGATGCGCTGGACCATGTGCTTCTCTCCGGGCCGCCCGGCCTCGGCAAGACGACACTCGCTCAGATTCTCTCGCGCGAGATGGGCGTTGGTTTCCGCGCCACCTCCGGCCCGGTCATCGCCAAGGCCGGAGACCTTGCGGCCCTTCTGACCAATCTCGAACCGCGCGATGTTCTCTTCATCGACGAAATCCACCGCTTGCCAGCGCATGTGGAGGAAATCCTTTATCCAGCGATGGAGGATCACACGCTCGATCTCATCATCGGCGAAGGTCCCTCGGCGCGCTCTGTGAAGATCGACCTGCCGCCTTTCACGCTGGTCGGCGCAACGACGCGCGCAGGCCTGCTCTCAACGCCGCTGCGGGATCGCTTCGGTATTCCGATCCGGCTCGAATTCTACACGCGCGAGGAACTCGGCTCGATCATCCGCCGGGCGGGGCTGAAGGTCGGGGCAAACATCACGCAGGACGGCGCCGAAGAAATCGCCGGCCGCTCGCGAGGTACGCCCCGCATCGCCATCCGTCTTCTCCGCCGCGTCCGCGATTTCTGCGAAGCAGATGGCGTCAAGATCGACCGCGAGGGCGCCGCCAAATCCCTGTCACGCCTCGAAGTCGATGAAGACGGCCTTGACGCGCTCGACCGCCGCTACCTGCAGGCGCTTGTGAAAACCTACAGCGGCGGCCCCGTCGGCGCCGACACGCTGGCTGCGGCGTTGTCCGAAGCGCGCGACGCCATTGAGGAAGTGATCGAGCCATATCTCATGCAGCAGGGCTTCGTTGCCCGCACGCCACGTGGCCGGGTCGCCACGCCAAAAGCGTGGGACCGCGTCGGCCTCAAGGCTCCGGCCAGCTTTCAGCAGCCGCTGTTCGAGGATGACAGCGAAGCGCTCTGACACATGACACAGGCGTCTCTCCCGCATGCTTTCTTGCTGACCGATCGCAAAACGGCGCCGCACGAATTGCGTACAACGCCGTCTCCGACCGCGCGTTCGAAGTCGGTATCCGCAAGACGTTCTAGAAGGCCTCGGGCTGCATAGCCCTGGAGGCGAAAGCATCCGGGGCCATATCGTTCCGAACGGGGCGGGCAGGGCAGGTCTCGCGTCGCTTTGCTTGACGCATCTGCTCCCGTGGCTATGGCTGTCGCCTCAACAGGCCTCGGGAGGAATCAATGACTCACGCGCGCGCATTCGCAGCTTTCATGCTGGCTGGCTTGCTGCCGGGCTGCATCATGGTCCATGCCCGAACGGTCGAAGAGCCGATCGCCAGCGTCGCGCCGGTCGCCTCTGTGCCGCCTGCGCCAGCGCCAGTCGCTCCTCCCGCCGGTCCCGCGCCGCTGCAGGTCGCGAACCCGAACTATGTCACCATCCCGATGGAGATCACGGTCAACAAGCCGGTGAAGGATGTCTGGGCTCGCATCGGCAAGTATTGCGACATCGCCGAGTGGTTCCAGATTGCTACGGGCTGCGAGATCACGTCCGGCAAGGATGGCGAAGTCGGCGCCGTGCGCACTGTTGGAGCCGAAATCCTCGTCGCCAAGACAGAGTATTCCTATGCCTACACCCAGCCGGTGCGCGAAGGACGGCCCTACAATCTCTACCATGGAAATCTTGAAGCCCGCGCGGTCGATGCGAAAACGACCAAGCTGCTCTATACGCTGGTCTACGATCTTTCACTGGTGGCAGGCGACGACGCCGCAAAGGCGGCCGACGTCGAACGCCGTCGCACCGCCTTCACCCGCGCGCTGGGCAATATGAAGATCCTCGCCGAAGGTGGTACGCTCCCGCCCCCCGCACCTCGCAACTAGGACAACCGGGACGTTACTGCTTTGGCGCCGAACGCTCCTTGAGCGTCCGCTCGAAATCGCCTTCGAGCTTGGTGATCAATGTCAGGAACGCGCCGGGCTCGATGAAGGGGTTCTGGCCCTTCGGGTTCGCTGCTGCCTTCGCCGCTTTCTCGCGAAGCTGGAAGAATTCCGGATGCGGCGCGAGCGGGATCTCGACCGTCATCCCCTTCGTCTTCGTAAATGTCTTCCGGTAGTCCTCGACAATGCCCTCATACTGCAGTGGCGGCGTTATGCGGTTGGCAGCGACCGTCGCCGAGCAGAACACCAGCGCCTCATACCACTTGCCCTGATCGCCCAGCGTCGCACCCCACGATGTACAGCCGCGTGAATGTCCAGGCGTCAGGTGCGCGGTCAGCGTGAAGTCGCCGAGCTTGACCGTGTCGCCATCCTTCAGCACGCGGTCGACCTTGACCGGCGGCGCGTTCATGGACTTCACGTCCTCGCTGCCCAGATAGAAGCCGCCCTCGAGCGCGGAGACGTCGCCCTCCATGGCGGCAAGCTGCGCGCCCGTATCCCGCTTGAGCTTCGCCAGCCCACCCGAATGGTCGAAGTGCGCATGGCTGTTCAGCAGGATCTTCACGTCCGACAGCTTGAATCCAAGCTTGGCGATGTTCGCTTCAATGATCGGCGCGCCCTCCGGCGTCGCGCCGTCCAGCAGGATGTGCCCCACTGGTGTCGTGAACAGGAAGGCGGACAGTCCGTCAGTGCCGACATACCAGACATTGTCGATGACATGGAAAGGATCAGCCGGCTTGTTCCAGTTGGCCTGCGCCATGGCTGGCGTTGCCGTCAGCGCCATGGCCGTGGCGGCAAGCGCAGCTTTCATCCAGCGTCCCATGCGATGCTCCCGTGAATCCTGTTGCCTCTGTTGTCGAAGCGCACACTATCAGCCTCACGCGCTGGCTGGCGAGCCCGCGCAACAGATGCAAGAGGGAAGCCCCAATGCCCGCCAACAGACAGTTCGTGATCGACCACCTGCCGACGTCCAGGCTGACGCCCGATGTCTTCAGGGCGGCCGAAAGCGCCATCCCGAGCCCGGGCGAAGGCGAAGTGCTGGTTCGCACGCGCTACATTTCGCTCGACGCCGCCAACCGCGCCTGGATGTGGGGCGCGACCTATCGCGCGGCCATCAAGGCCGGCGACGTAATGGCCGGCGGCGGCATGGCCGAAGTCGTTGAAAGCAGGGCTCCCGGCTTTGCTGCTGGCGACCTCGTCTGGGGCGACACGGGCTGGCAGGACTATGCGGTCCTGAATGGCAAGCACGTCACGAAGCTCGGCAAGGCGCCCGCGGGCGAGCCGATCACCTACCTCATGAGCGTTTATGGTGTTGCCGGCCTCACCGCCTATTTCGGCCTGCTCGAATGCGGACAACCGAAGGCCGGCGAGACTGTCGTCGTCTCCGCCGCCGCGGGATCGGTCGGCTCGATCGTTGGCCAGATCGCAAAGATCAAGGGCTGCCGCACCGTCGGCATCGCTGGCGGGCAGGCCAAGTGCGACCTGCTCACGCGCGACCTCGGCTTCGACGCCGCCGTCGACTACAAGGCTGAAAGCTTTTCGAAGGCGATGCGCGCCGCCGTGCCCAAGGGCATCGATGTCTATTTCGACAATGTCGGCGGTAGCGTCCTTGAGGCATGCCTCTTCAACATGAACAACAACGGCCGCATCGCCTGCTGCGGCGCCGTCTCGCAATACGACAGCCCGCAGGCGCACGGCCCGCGCGGCGTGCCCGGCCTGATCGTAACCAAGCGCCTCACCATGCGCGGCTTCATCGTGATGGATTTCGAAGAGCACAATGCGAAGGCGCTCGCCGAGCTCTCCGGCTGGGTCGCATCCGGCCAGCTGAAGGTGCGCGAAGACATCATCGACGGCTTCAACAACCTGCCGAACGCCCTCATCGGGCTGCTCGCCGGCGACAATGTCGGCAAGCGGATGGTCAAGGTCAGCTAGGACCATGCGACCGAAGGATAGCGGCGGCCCAGTGGGGCCGCCGTGGAACCAGGTTACTGTCGCGAATTCAGGATAAGCCCAACCGTGCTGAAGGCGTACAGATCCATGGCGCACTTCATGTCGGTTCCTGTCGGATCGATCATGTGGAAGGGGGTTGTCGACGGCGCCGTGCCGGTCCCCACTGCAACCGGGTAGCCGCCATCGGCGCGTTCCGTCCCGATGTATTCCAGCCCGATCTGATAGCCGTGGATCTCGCTGTCTTCCGACGGCGTGTAGGTGTTCAATGGTGGTCGTGAAGGACTGCTCCATGTCGCCCCACGCCATCCCCGCTGTTGCATACAACAGCCCGGCCTTGCCGGCCCATCCGCCCTGCGCGCGCAGCGAGGTTGGTGAATTCAGGTCGCGCGTGACCGTGCAGGAGGCAGGCGTCGTGGAGAACGCCGTCATGTCGTCGCCGAGATTGACCGCGCCATAGTCCGCCACGGCGCCGATCACCCAGTTGCCGAACTAAAGGTCGTAACCTTCGCGAACTGAAAGCTTGATGCTGCCATCGCCGGTACGCCATCCGCTGCCGGGCGAAGGCCCCGTCGCTGCGCCTTCGCAGAAGCCAGGCGAGAATGCGTTGGCTCCCGCGCCCCTGCGTACCGTGTCGTCGAACACGCCGTCGCGGTCTGTGTGGGAGACCACGATCTCGCCGTCTGACTTGAAGGAATAACCTGTGCCGACGCCAGGATAGGGCCCGCTATAGCCGGATGCCTGCGCGAGCGCGGCTGGCGAAGTTACTGCACCTGCGCCGGCAAAAGCGGAAGCAACGACAAGTGAGCCCATCATGGGACGGGTCTCAGAACGGCCCCGAAGCTGCCGGTTACGCATAAATGAAACGCACACTGCAACGGCTGAATCGAACCGCGCCGTCATCATGCATGGCGCCAAACGAAAAGCGGCGACGCCGAAGCGCCGCCGCTCTATCATTTAACAACGCCTTGCCGATCAGGTCGGCTGCGGTTCCGGCTCTCCGCCAAAGCCTTCGCGCGGCGGCTTCTTCTTGATCACTGGCACAGCCGATGTCGGGCCAGACGGCGTGTCGTCCGGGCGGTCCGGGCGGTTGCCCTTGAACAGCTCGCTAACTTCATCGCCGCTCAGGGTTTCGTATTCCATCAGCGCCGCCGCGAGCTGGTCCAGCAGGTGGCGATTGTCCGTCAGCACTTGCCGCGCCTTCTTCTCGCCGTCGGTGACGATGCGACGCACTTCCTGGTCGATCATCCGGGCCGTTTCGCTCGACACGTTCTGGCGCTGCGTCACCGAGTGGCCGAGGAAGACTTCCTGCTCGTTCGGCGAATAGCGCAGTGGACCGAGCAATTCGCTCATACCCCATTCCGTCACCATGCTGCGTGCGATGCTCGTCGCCTGCGTGATGTCGCTGGATGCGCCCGTGTTGAGGTGCTCCTCGCCATAGACCAGCTGTTCGGCGATGCGTCCGCCGAACGCCATGGCGATCTTCGCCTCGGCCCATGTCTTCGTGTAGCTGAGCCTGTCCGCCTCGGGCAGCGACCAGGTCACGCCCAGAGCGCGGCCGCGCGGAATGATCGTCACCTTGTGCAGCGGGTCATTGCCGGCCACCAGCATGTTTACGATGGCATGCCCCGCTTCGTGAACGGCGGTGGCTTCCTTTTCCTTCTGCGTCATCACCATGGACTTGCGCTCAGGTCCCATCATGACCTTGTCCTTGGCGTCCTCGAACTCGCGCATGCCGACCGAGCGTTTCCCGCGCCGCGCTGCAAGAAGGGCTGCTTCGTTGACGAGGTTGGCGAGATCGGCGCCCGAGAAGCCCGGCGTGCCGCGCGCGATGGTCTTCGGCTCGACGTCTTTCGACAGCGGCACGTTGCGCATGTGGACTTTGAGAATCTTCTCGCGGCCGACGATGTCGGGATTGCCCACGGTGACCTGGCGGTCAAAGCGGCCCGGACGCAAGAGGGCAGGGTCGAGCACGTCGGGGCGGTTGGTCGCCGCGATGATGATAATGCCTTCATTGGCCTCGAACCCGTCCATCTCGACCAGCAGCTGGTTGAGCGTCTGTTCGCGTTCATCATTGCCGCCGCCGAGGCCAGCGCCGCGATGGCGACCGACAGCGTCGATCTCGTCTATGAAGATGATGCACGGCGCGTTCTTCTTCGCCTGTTCGAACATGTCGCGCACGCGGCTTGCGCCAACGCCCACGAACATCTCGACGAAGTCTGAGCCAGAGATGGTGAAGAAAGGTACGTTGGCTTCACCAGCCACGGCGCGAGCGATCAGTGTTTTACCCGTTCCCGGCGGACCAACAAGCAGCGCGCCTTTCGGAATCTTGCCGCCCAGCCGCTGGAACTTGGTCGGGTCCTTGAGGAAGTCGACGATCTCTTCGAGTTCTTCCTTGGCCTCGTCCACGCCGGCGACGTCATCGAACGTCACGCGGCCATGTTTTTCTGTCAGCAGCCGCGCCTTGGACTTGCCGAAGCTCATCGCACGTCCGCCGCCGCCCTGCATCTGGCGCATCAGGAAGAACCAGAGGCCGACGATGAAAAGAAGGGGGAGGGCCGAGATGAAGTAGCTGAGGATGGTGCCGCCGGACTCGGCGTCTTCAACCTTCACATTGACGCCCTTGGTCTGCAGGCGGCTGGCGAAGTCGAGTTCCATCTCCCGGAATACGGCGACCTGACGCTGGCCGTTGATCACGGTTGATACCTTGTTGCCCTTGATTGTCGCTTCCTTGATCTGCCCGGCGTCGACCTGCCGCTGGAACTCGGAATAGGTAATCTCGCTTGCGCCAGCCGTCCCGGACGACGTGGTCATCACGGTGACAAGAGCAATCAGGAGGAACAAGACGACGCCCAGGAGCGCCATGTTGCGCATATTCATTCGCACAGCCTTTTCGTGCGGGGATAAGGAAGCTGGAAGATAGGGGGGATATTTGGCGAAAACGAGTGCAGAACGGTTAAGCGGACGTCACAAACCTGCGTCTTTTTGAAAGTTTCCGCTAGTGACCCTGGTCAGACGGCCAGAACCCGCAGGTCCGGCACGGCCAAAAGGGCTCCAGCGCGGCCCCAGTCAGGCGCCCCGATCCTGTCGAGCCGGCGCACAGCGCGACGGGGAAGCGCCCGCCCAAAGCAAAGGAAGCCATCTTGTCGGACCCAAATTCGGGCCCCCGCCAAAGTGACCCCACGCGCCAGCTGAGGGTCACTAGCCGCGATCCGGCTCAGCAACCTGTCCAGCCCATCGCGCCGCGGCGCGCGTTTGCCGCCACCCGCCGCCATCACCACGGTCTCGACGAACCTGATCCAGGCTTCAGCGCCCGTCATGGCCCGCATACCCAGCGGGATTCCCATCTCGCCAGAAGGGCCGCTCGCCTGCAAGTGCTTCAACAGCGCCAATGCCTCGCCCGTGACCGCCGCCCGCAGTCGCATCAGTCCGTCCATCACGTTGAGCGCTTGTGTGCGGGCCGAGGGGCTCATCCGCGCCAGCAGCTTGCGCATCCGCACGCGCTCGAAGCGCGTTGCGTCGTTCGAAGGGTCTTCCACCCAGTTTGCTCCGCGCGACATCAGCTCTGTCCGAAGCTCATCGCGACCAAATCCAAGCAGTGGGCGGATCAGCGGCATGAGCCGGCCTTCCGGCCAGACTGGCGAGACACTGTTCGGCATCGGCCCCGCGAGGCCATGCCAGCCCGATCCCTGCCGCGCGCGCATCAGGAAGGTTTCCAGCCTGTCGTCCCGCGTGTGGCCCAGCGCGATCCGCTCGACGCCATGTCGCATCGCCCACTCAGCCAACATGGTATGCCGCGCACGCCGCGCCTCGTCCTGGCTCACCGGCCCCGCAGCTGCACGCTCCCACGCTACGATATCGTGCGTCACGCCGATCGCCTCGCACACGCCCCCGACGAAGCCCGCCTCGTCCTTCGCCTCAGTCCGCAATCCATGATCGATGGTGACGGCTCTGAGCGAGGCGCCCGCCGCATCGCGATACTCCGCCGCGAGGGTCAGCAGCGCCATGGAGTCCGAGCCGCCAGAAACTGCGACGCCCAGGCTGGAGCCAGCTGGAACAAGAAAGCCGAACGCCTCGATCGCCCGCTGTGCCAGCGGCGAAAGGACGATCCCGCTACTTCCTGTTGAGGATTTCACGCTCGTAGATTTCTACCAGCTGCCGCCAGATGTCGAGCGTGTCCTCGAGATTGTCGCCGGTGACGCCTGCGTCGAGGTTCACGTCCATCACCAGCTTCACCTGTGTCGCGTCATAGGTGACGCGCACATAGCGCCAGCGGATATTGAAGGCGTTGACAGCCTCCGGGGTCAGGTTCGCCGGGCGCGTCGCCTGCGACACGAACTGCACCGAATTGCAGTACTGCCCGACCTCGCATTCGTAGAACTGGATCAGGTATTCCGAAGTCGAGAACCGTCCAGCGATGACAGGATCGCCACGCGTGTCGGCGCGCAGCTCCACGCGATAGCCAGTCCGCTCCATGAAACGCGCCATGCCGGCCGGGTCGGAGGCATCAAAGATTCCGCTCCGCACACGCTCCGCCGACGGCGGCTGCGCCATGGCGACGCCCACGGCAAGCGCCAGGACGGTCAGTGCGACAGGCAGGCGTCGGATGAGGCGCACGCGGTGTTTCCTCGAATCAGGATTTCGCTTCGGCATAGCCCCGGACTGCTAAACGAAGAACTGCCCTGTTCGCCGCGCCGCTGGTATTGGCGTCACGGCTCAGGCGCACTTGGCGTACTGGCGCTCCTGTGCGGCCATCTGCTTGGCGATGGCCGACGCCTTCGGGAACTGCTTGTCCATAAGGTCCAAGGTCCGGCAGGCCTCAGGAGCTTTGTCCATCAGCCGCATCGCCCGCGCCAGCTTCACCAACCCGGTCGGCGCATTGGCGGAAGTCGGATGTTCCCTGATCAGCTTGCCATAGGCCGCGGCCGCCTCAGGGTAATTGTCCTGATACAGCAATGCCTCGCCCAGGAAATACTGGGCGTCGGACGCCTTCTTGCCCTTTGGATACTTCGTCAGCAGCAGGTCAAACGCCACTTCGGCTCCGGGAAAATTGCCGCCGAGCAGCATGGCTTGGGATTCGGTGAACAGCGCCTCCTCGTCCTGGGGCAGGGCGGTTGCGTCGATCGCCGCCTGCGCCGGCGGCGGCGCTGCGGCAAGCTGGTTCCGCGAAGCGGCGGCCGGCGCCCCGAGGTTACCGGAAGTTGTTATGCCCGACTGCGCCTCCCCGTTGACGATTTCCTCCAGCGTCTCGACGCGGTCCTTCAGGAGCTGCAGCTCCGCCTCGGCGCGCCGCTGTCCGGCGTCCGCCTGGTCCGCGACGCGGCGTGCGTCCCCCAGCTGCGCGCCGAGCGATTCGGCCTGGCTGACAGCCTTGCGCAGGTCGCCCTCGAGCGCCTCAAGCCTCAGGCGCAGCTGTTCGACGGCCGGATCCGGTGCCGCCACATAGGGGGTCGAGCTGAACACCTGCGCGTCCGCTCGCGGGGCAAGGCAAACCAGCGTGAACGCGGCCGCGGCGCAAGCCAGCGTCCACATCACCGGGCTGAGCCACGGCATTGGTGTTGCTTGGGATTTCATGGCTAGGGCGATTGGATGTTGCCCCCGAGCCCCGGACGCAAAGGCGCTTGAGGGGGGCTGTGAGGGCCGGGCCAGCGAAGAACAGGAACGTGCGTGTCTCATGTCCAAAAGCTATCCGCCGCCCGGGCCGAAATTATGGCGGACCCGGGCGGCGGACTGTACGTCAGGTCCTAGCTGATCGCTTCCACGATAACGTTCGTGAAGGCGTTCCGGTTACGCGACCAGGCGGCTTCGTCATGGCCGGGGTCGAGCGGCTTGTCCTTGCCGAACGAGATCGTCTGGATGCGGGTTTCCGCAATGCCCTGAGCGACCAGGAACGATTTGACCGACTGTGCACGGCGCTCGCCAAGAGCGATGTTGTAGTCGCGCGTGCCGCGCTCGTCGGCGTGGCCTTGCACTTCCACGCGCGTCGACGGGAACTGCTTCAGCCAGGCGATCTGCGAAGACAGAGAACGCTGGTCGTCCGAGTCGAGATTATAGGCGTCGTAGTCGAAATACACGCGATCCGTGGCCTTGACCGCAAAATCAGCCTTGGAGCCGGCCAACGGGCCGGACGGCGGCGGCGTGACGCGCGGCGGCTGCGGCGGCTGAACCGGGGGCGTTACCGTCGCGGTGTTCGAAGCCGCTGGCACCGGCGGCGGCTCCGGCGGAGGATTAGAGGCGCATGCCGCGAGGGCGACCGTCGCTGTGGCGAGCAATGTCAGGCTGAAAGTCCGCATAGTCTTTAGTCTCCTTGTTCCCGGCGCGCCCCCCAAGAAGGCGCGTATCCAATCCCCCGGTATTACCTGCGAATTGCAATACAATTGCAAGACCGGGATGCGTTCAGAAGCTGCGAAGCTTCAATATACTTGAGCTGTTTTTGTGACAAAGGCGAGGCAACATTGTAATATTGTAATATCAAATACGCAACGATTTCGATGACTTCGGCGCTTCTACGCCACACGATTAAGTTAGGTCCCGCTCAGACGGGGGCTACTGCATCTTTAGCACGGGGCCCCAGGTCGGATTTGTTGCGTCGCGCGGGGTGGGCAGGCGGCGTTCATTGCGGCCGGTCAGGTCGATGCTGTGGATCTTCGGTCCCGCCGCCCGCGACGCAGTCCGTTCGAACGCGATCACGCGGCCATTGGGCGACCAGGTCGGGCTTTCGTCCTGATAGCCATCGGTGAGAATTCTCATCCCGCTGCCGTCTTTCTGGATGACGCCAATCACGAACTGACCCCCGCCCTGACGCGAGAAGGCGATCCAGTCTCCGCGCGGCGACCAGACCGGATCGGTAAAGCTGTAACCGGCCTCCCCGAACGTGATCCTGCAGGCGTCGCCAGATCCGCCACGCGGGCAGTTCATGCGCGAGCCATCGGCGTTCATGATGTAGAGCTGCTTCGAGCCGCCACGGTCGGACTGGAAGACGATCTGCGTTCCATCGGGCGAGAAGGACGGCGACACATCGATCGAGGAGCCCGTGGTCAACCGCGTCAGCCGCCGCGAGGCGAGGTCGATCTTGTAGATGTCTGTATTGCCGCGCTCGGCGCGGTTGAAGACAATCGATTTTCCATCCGGCGAGAATCGCGCGGAGAAGTCGAGCTGGCCTGCGCCTTCGGCGAGTATTTCCTGTCGGCCCGTGGCGAGGTCGTAGAGATAAGTCCTCAGCAGCGTTGCGCCTGGATAGCGCGGGTCAGGAATGTAGGCGCCGTAGAGCACAACCTGGTCCGTTGGCGAGAAGCGCGGGTTGATCACTGCGGCATAGTTCGACAACAGAAACTCGGCGTTAGCGCCGTCCTGGTCCATGATCGCAAGACGGCCCTTGTAAGGTTCATCGCCGGGAGTTTTTGACACGAACACCACGCGGCTGTCGAAGTAGCCGGGGTCGCCCGTCAGCTGGGTGAAGATGTCATCGGCGACCTTGTGCGCGAGACGGCGCCAGTTCAGCGGCGTGGGCACTTCATAGCCCATTTCATACTGCAGCTTCTGGCCGTAGACGTCCCACAGGCGGAACTGCACGGTCATCGCATTGTTGGTCGGGTTCACTACAACATTGCCGACCACAAGCGCCTGCGTCTCGAGACCCGCAACGATCCAGTTGGCGAAGATCGGCTGCAGCGTGATGTCGAGGTCTTTCTCGATGAAGGCCGTCTTGTCGAGCACGCGGAAAGGCGCAGACGAGCCAAGATTCGCGCGCAGCACGTTCGAGATGTCCTGTGCGATCTGGGCGGCGTTAGGCCCTGTTCCATCAAAATCCGGTACGGCGATGCGCAGCGGGATGTACTGCTCGCCCACCACCTGCGCGCGCAGCTGCGCATACGCTGGCGCTGGGGACGCGACGCACACAAGTGCGAACGCGCTGAAGGCTGCCATCGCAAGCTTGCTGATCAGTGCTGTCATCCCTCCGGCATTCTTGGTCTTGGTCATTGATCGGCTCCGATCTTCGGCAGGAATTCAAGGTCGATTGTCCTGGGCTCCGGCAGGCCGAAATAGGCTTCCGGGACGATCCATCCAATCTGGTTGCATTTGTTCAAAGCCTGCTCTGCGCGAAGAATGAACGTGGTCAGCGGCCCATCGTTGGCGGGCGCACGCACAGGCGAAATCATTTGAGGCCTTGTCGAAAACTTGCCGTTGCGCCCGAAGGCGATACGGAATGTTGTGCGCAGACGTTTGGCGTCCGCCATGTCGCTAAGGTCGCCCCAGCAGCCATTGTCCTTCAGCTGTGAGACAATGATGTCGATGATGGTCGCTGTCATCCGCCGCTGCTCAACTCGGCCGACAGCGGTGCGCGGCGCTTCGTTCGCCGTGCTGGCAGGGGCGACATTGCTGTTGCTCTTCGAGGGCTTCGGCGCCTTTTCGATCCCGGCCAGGATATCGTCCAGCTCACTGCTCAGCGACTTCGAGGGCGCGGGCGCTGCCTTCGGCGGATCCTTCTTGGGTTCCTGCTTCGGCTTGTCCTTCAGCTCGTCGAACGAGATCGCATCTTCCTCGACTGGCGGAGGGGCAGGGGCGGCCGCAGCCTTGGATTCCTCCTCCAGAGAGGCCTCTTCGTCGGCCTTCTCCATCGCTGCGGCAATCTCGGTGAGGTTGGTCTCATCCGACATGTCGACCAGCTCGATCGGCACATAATGCTGGGTCATCACCGGCAGCGGCTCGGACTGGGGCATCGACCACAGGGTCGCGACAACCACGCCGCCATGCAGCAGGAACGAGAAGAACGCTGACGGCAGTGACACGATCGAAGCGGGGGGCAGTCTTTGCATCAGCGGGATCAGCCTCCCTGCATGATGCGCCGCGCCACATTCGGGTCAACGGGCAGGCCAACGTTTCTGAAGCCGGCTGTCTGCAACAGCGCCAGAACCTTCACGACCACCCCGTTCGCCACCATTTCATCGGCACGCACATAGACGCGCTTTTCGATATTGTTCTCGGCCAGCGCCATCAGCTGTGGCGCAAGGTCCTTCAATTCAACCGGCGTATCCTCCATCCCCAGATAGACGCCGCCATCCTTGTCGATGGTGACAACCAGCGGGCGCTGGTTTTCTGTCGGCATCTGCTCCGCCGTCACCTTCGGCAGGGATACCGAAACGCCGGTCGCCAGCATCGGCGCCGTGACCATGAACACCACCAGCAGCACAAGCATCACGTCGACCATGGGGGTCACGTTGATGTCGGCCATCGGCCGCCGGCGTCCGCGTCTGCCTCCCGAGCCTCTAATCAGCATCGGCATGTCAGACGTCCCGCTTTTCGTTGAGGCGCTTGGACAGCCGCGCCGAGACTTCCTGCGCGAAATTCGTCAGACGGTCAGAAAAGGCCGAAACATCGGCCGAGAACTTGTTGTAGAAGATCAGCGCCGGAATGGCCGCGAACAGCCCGAGTGCAGTGGCGAACAGCGCCTCGGCGATGCCCGGCGCCACGACGGTGAGGTTGGTCTCGCCCTGCGCCGCAATGTTGCGGAATGAGTTCATGATCCCGATCACGGTTCCGAACAGGCCGATGAAGGGGGTGGAAGATGCAATGATGGCCAGCGTTGACAGGCCCGTCTCCATCCGCTGCGTCTCGCGGTTCACGGCCACGTCCATCATCTGTGTCGCACGCTCGACAATCGCGCGGTTGGTGTCGTCCCCCGCAGCCCCGCGGCGGCTCTCGCGCCATTCACGCGCGCCGGCGGAGAACACACGCGCCATCGCTTCGGCCGGCTTGTCGGTGACGCGATCGCTGAGGTCATCCATAGGCTGACCTGCCCAGAAAGCCTGCTCGAACTTATTGGCGCGCGACTTGGCGCCGGATATCGAGAAGAACCTGTCGATCGCCACGGCGAGTGTCCACACTGACGCCAGCGCCAGTATCGCCATGACCGCCTGCACGATCAGGTCCGCCCGCAGGAAGAGCGCAACGAGAGAGAAATCCTCGGTTGTAACGAGCGCTTCGGGCAAGGCTTCGGGCATTCAATCCTCTCAGGTTACGCCGGCGGCTCTAACAGGCTTACGCGAATGCCCCTTAACACAGCTATTTGCATCGGTTCTGGTCACGAAATTAGGCGAGATGAAGGTCAATACCGGCCATTCCCCGGGCCTTCAGGGGCTATTCAGCGTGGGCGGGGCATAGGCGGCCCAGTGTGATAATTCTGCAGCTGAAGGTTTGCGCGCGCGCCCGTCCGGGTGGATCGCAACCGCCACGACCTCGGCCTCTACCATCAGCACGCCCGCACGCTCGATCCGCTGGCGGAAGTTCAGGCGGGGTCCTTTCATTCCGGCGAAAGATGTACGAATCAGCAGGGAATCGTGGATCCGCGCCGGAGCCCGATAGTCCATCACGATGCGCGTTACCGCGAAAATCCCATGGTCCGGCTGCCCCGGCGGCACGCCCATAACCCGCAACATTTCGGATCGGCCACGTTCGCAATAACGCAGGTAGGTCGCGTGATAGACCACTCCGGTGAAGTCCGTGTCTTCATAGTAAACCCGCACCGGCAGCAGGTGCTCGCGGTCAACGATACGGCCGATCGAAGGCAGGTCGCTCATGGGTCTTCCGATAGTGCACCGAGGCGGCAGGCTCTACCCGCCCCTGGCATAATTTATGATTGATGCAGGCGTGCATCACCCTCGGGAGAAAAATCCTGACAGCTGCGTGTCCGGGCGGCGCTGACCCGCTACCAGGCAGAATCACCTGTGCGATCCCTGGTTGCCGGCGCCAGCGTCTGGCAACTGGTCGGGGACGGCGGCGCTGGCTGACAGCGCCGCTTTCGCCGCGCGGACATGCCGGCCCGGACCTGTGAGGCTTTGTGCTCCTCTCCGTGCTCACGACCGGCCCTGGCTGTGCCGACCTGCGTGCGGCTGGCACGGACACGGGCGAACTCTCAGCCGCATAACTGGCAATCACGATCGCGCGACGCTCTCCGGGTGCAGCGCCAAGGGGTGGCGCTGCACAGCGTGGCCGCGCCTGGTGGACCCGCATCGTCGCATGCTTCTTCCACCTCGTCTTCGCGATCTGGAGCGTCAGCTTCGGCGGCGGCTTCTTCTTGAAGGAGCCTATCTGCCACACGTTCGTCCGCCGCCAGTTCGTGTCGGTCACCGGCGGCATGGCCTCCGCCATCGAGCGCGCAACTGCCGCCGCCACCGTTGCCGAGACCGCAACACTGGAAGCGACGCAGACGGCCCGCGAGCGAGCCAACACCGAAGCTGCCGAAGCACGCACCTGTGCCAACCGTCCCGCATAGACACCCGGCGAAGCGCCGCTCATGCGCGGCCGCTTTGCCTTAGCGACTGGATCGATCCGATCGCCGTCGAAGGCAAGCGCCCGCGCCAGCAGGCCGATGCGCGCACAGGCGGCTGTGTCCCCGCCGCGGGTCCCGCCGCCGACCGCAGCCAGTTCGAGAAGCTCGCGCGCGCCGTGCCAGCATCTGCGAGGAACGTTGAACCTCACCCCTTCGGGAACATCTCGAAGTGAGGCGCAGCCTCTTCCAGCACGCGCGCGAACGATGGCCGCGCGATCAGCCGGTCAAGATAACGCGCCGCGCCCGGATGGCTCTGCGCGAACGGCGCAACCTGGTTGGCATAGTAGAGCGCCGGCGCCGCAGCGCAGTCTGCCATGGTGAAGGTAAGGCCGGTCGCCCAGCCGCCAGCACCCATGTCGCGATCCACCAGCGCGAGCGCAATCTCCAGTTCCTGCCTTGTCCGATCGACGCCGGACGGATCCTTCTGGCCCTCCGGCCGGATCCGGTCCGCCACGATTTTCTGAACCTTCTCGTGTACGTAGAGATCATAGAACCGGTCTGAAAGCCGCACGCGCAGCGCAAGGTCCTTGTCCGCAGGCAACAGCTTCGCCGCCGCCGGATACTTCAGCGCAAGATACTCGATGATGATGCTCGATTCCGGAAACGCCTTGTTGGCCTCCTCATCAACAAGAACAGGGAATTTGCCCAGCGGCGTCATCCGAACGAAGCGCTCACGCGCGTCGGGATCCTGCAGGTCGACGACCTCCTGCTCGAACGGAACGCCGCACTCGTAGAGCGCAATCAGCGTCTTCCAGCAATAGGATGCGAGCGGGTGCATGTAGAGGCGAAGTGGCATGCCCTGATCCTCCAGCCGATCCAAAGCCCGTGCGAGTGCGGTCCAATCCGCGGTGAAATCCGGCGAACCTCTTCGCCTTCCGGCCTCTTTACTTTCTTATGGGGCGATTGCAGCAGATCATAAAGAGGGTGCCGGGGAGCGGAGCCTATCCCACGCCATCGTGCGCGCTTCGAGATCGGGGATGATGGATGTTTCGATCAATGCTTTTGGCGGCCGCCGTGGTGGTCGCAGGTGCGCCTGCCCATGCGCAGACGAGGGACGAACTCACGAGCGCCGCCTGGTCGTGCCGGATGACGTCACTGCTCGATGAGCCGGGGATGGATGCAGATCTCGCCTTCAATGCCGACGGTTCGCTGGAGGGGTGGTTTTACGTCGAAGTGTCCGATGGCGGGGACGTCGTCAGCCTGGAGTTTTCAATCCTGGGCAGCTGGACGCTCGATGGAGCGGTCATCAGCAGCGCCGTCGCGGAGGCTAAGGTCCTCGCGGGCTCGCACAATGGCGAGGCGTTCACGCCCGAAGAGCTGGCCGAGATGGCCGTCGGAATGGGTGATGCGCTTTCATCCTTCTCCGGCGAAAGCACGATCGCCTACATCAGCCCGCGCGCCATGGTGCTCGATGAACTGGAGGCTTCGATCAGCTGCTGGCGCTAGCTGCTCCGGAGCAGGAGCCGGCAGGGATGAAGCGACGACATGACGCTTTGTCGTGGCGCGCATAGCGTCCGTCCACGACCAGTTCCCACCTTGTTCAGCGATCGGCGCCCCTGAGGCGCCAGCTTTCATGCATCCCTCGAAACGCCACACATTTGGCGCTTCGAGAATGCCGAAGCCGCAAGCTTCGTCCGCTAACCACTGGCCCGACGACACAGTCCCCTCATCAGCGACGGCAGCGCCAAGACCCGCGCCCTTCCCATCGGCAAACTCACCACGATAGGCCGCCACAACAGATTGTAAGTGTGTGAACGTCATCACGCCATGGTCGTGCGGCCGCCCATTCCGCGTCTCGCCCGAATAAGGCGTGCCAGCCCACGCGATCACGTCGGGCAACGCCGCTGCCGTCTCCGCCGCGCGCGGCATCGCCATCGGCAGTCTCGACATTCAGCCGGCCGAACGCCGCCTCCAGCGTTCGTCGCAGTCCGGCGCCGATCGCGGTGTCTAACCAAAGATGGAGCCGCGTCTGCCCCGCCATCGCATTCCCCTATCGAGGGGAAGCTGCCACCCCACGAGCGCCCACGGAAGCGACATGCACGCGGCTGCGCCAGCGATGCCAGATAAGAAAGATGCGAGGTCCGTCGACGAGGTACCGCTTCCACAGCCGTCCCGGCTCGGCCGCCAGCCGGTACAACCACTCCAGCCTGTGGTCGCGCATCCATTGTGGTGCGCGCGCCGTCATGCCCGTCAGGAACTCCAGCGCCGCACCACAGCACACCGCCACGCCTGTGCAGTCGCCCGCGCGCCGCGCCTCATGCGCGATCAGTTCCTGCTGCGGCGAGCCCACGGCAAGGAAGACGAACGGCGCCGGGTTCTCGCGGATGAACTGCACACAGGCCGTGCGGGCCCCTGGATCATCGCGCAGTCCGGCCGGTGCATCGCGCCAGCGAATATCAAGCGTTGCGAACTCCCGCCGCAGGCGATCGACCAGCTTCTGCGTGCCCCCAATCACCACCACGGGATCGGTCGCGCCGATGTGCTGACGGAACAGTTGCTCCACAATGTCGGCGCCAGGCGCCGCGGGCAGGTCGAGATAGGACGCATTGGCGAACGCTTCGAGAATGCGGCTGTCGCAGAGGTTCAGCCACGCATCGTCGTACAGTCGCATAAACCGTGGCTCGCGATCGACACGAACCAGGTGGTCGACATTGGGCGTCGCGACATAGGCGAACGGGCCGAGCTTTCGCGCACGCGTCGCGATCCTGCGCGCTGCCTCGTCCGCCTTGAGCGCGTCGAACGCCATGTCGAGGAAGAAGGTGCGACGCATGCGGACGGCTCCACATGCAGGCTAGGGAAACAGGGTTGAAGAAAAGTTTCGTTGACCGAACAAAACTGCTCAGAATTCGCTAACATCTTGTTGGTTCGCCGCCTCGCGGCCGACGCCATATTTTCGCAAGAGCCCACGCATCTGGTGATAGCTGAGACCCAGATGCTCGGCCGCCTTCTTCTGGTGGCCGTGGAATTTCTCCAGCGCCGCCTCGATCATCCGCTTCTCGAGCTCGGCGACGATTGCGTTGAAGTCCACCGGACCGTCCGATTTCGACGGCGCAAAAGAGATCGGCTTGACCGCGACGGCTGCTTGCTGCGGCGGAGGCGGCGGGGCAGGGGTCGGTGCCGACAGGTCTTTCGCCGGACGCCAGGGCGAATTGAACGGATCGAGCAGATCCACCGTAAGCGTTACCGGACCGAGCGGCGCCCCATTGACCTGCGCCGCCATGGTGCGAAATGTCGCCCGCTCCGCCGCATTCCTCAGTTCACGGACATTCCCCGGCCAGCCATAGCCGCACATCGCCTCCAGCGCCGAGCGCGACCAGCCCGGAAAATCGCCCTCCAGCTCTCGCGCAATTCTCTGCCCGAAATGCTCAGCCAGCAGGATGATGTCCTCCGGCCGCGCCCGCAGCGGCGCGAGCGTAATGACGTCGAAGGCAAGTCGATCCAGCAGGTCAGGACGAAAGCGTCCCTCGGCCGCCCGCGCGGGAAGGTCGACGTTCGTTGCCGCAACGATCCGAACATCCGTGGTGATCGTGTCCTCGCCCCCCAGTCGCTGGAACTGTCCGTATTCCACCACGCGCAGCAGCTTCTCCTGAACCTGCATCGAGGCGGTTGCGATTTCGTCGAGGAACAGCGTGCCCCCGTCAGCCTGCTCGAACCGCCCCTGCCGCCGCTTTGTTGCGCCCGTGAACGCGCCTGCCTCATGCCCGAACAGTTCGGAATCCAGCAGGTCTTCCGACAGCGCCCCGCAATTAACCTTGACGAACGGCTTGTCCCAGCGCGGGCTCAGATAGTGCAGGCGCTCGGCGATCAGCTCCTTGCCTGTCCCGCGCTCCCCGATCACCAGGATCGGCCGCTCGACCAGCGCCGCGAGCGAGACCCTTTCGAGGCTCTCGAGCCACGTCGCGGATTGTCCGATCAGCTCGGGAGGTGAGGGTGAGCTCATGTGGCGAGAATTACCACAACTTAGCTTAAATCGCCAATAACCGAGTGGCGACTTTTACCAGAATAGTTACTTGCACACAGTGGAAAAATTCAAAAACAGCAATAATACAAGGATATGCATGGTTATCGAAAAACTGGCACGGAGGTTGCAAACAATGATTCATGCCGGGGTCACACCGGCGACCACAGGAGCCAAAGATGCGCTACTCCGACCACCGCGATCCCTACGAGAAGCCCAGCCCACTGGGACGTTTTGGAAGCTGGATGAGCCGGAGACCGTTCGAAAGCTGGGGGTTCTTTATCGCCGGCTTCCTGATCGCGCGCATCCTCTTCTGACCTCCCCAAACACCCCTTCATCGGCACAAGACCACCAACACCAAGAAGACCATCCCCCGAGAAGGTTCTACGAAAGGTTCTGACATGGGCGTTTTCTCCCGTCTCTCTGACATCATCAACTCGAACATCAACGCGATGCTCGACAAGGCGGAGGATCCCGAGAAGATCGCCCGCCTCATCATCCAGGAAATGGAAGACTGCCTCGTCGAAGTCCGCTCCGCAGCGGCCCGCTCGATGGCTGACAAGAAGGAGTACGAGCGCGACATCACGCAGCTCGAGCAGACCCGCCTCGACTGGACAGCCAAGGCCGAGCTCGCCGTGGAAAAGGGGCGTGAAGACCTCGCCCGCGGCGCCCTCTCCGCCAAGCAACGCGCCGAACGCGAAATCGACGGCCGCCGCCAGGCTCTGAAGACAATCGAGGAAGTCTCGATCCGCCGCCAGGAAGATCTCGAGAAGCTGCAAGCGAAACTGGACGAAGCGAAGACGAAGCATCGCGCGCTCGTCGTCCGCCGCGAAGCCGCCGAACAACGCATCGCGATGCGCTCGCGCATCGAGGTCAACAAGGTTGACGAGGCGATGCGCCGTTACGGCCAGATCGAACGCAAGGTCGACGAGATGGAAGCCTATGCTGATCTCATCAATGTTGGCGATCGTTCCCTCGAGGCGCAGTTCCAGGAGCTCGCGGCTGAAGAGTCGATCGAAAAGGAACTCGCCGAAATCAAACGCCGCCGCGGCGGCGGTTCGCCTGCACCGGCTCCGGCGCCGGTCCGTCGCAAAACTGGCGAAGGTGAGGGCGCCTGATGAATCCGGAAGCCTTCATGGGCATGAGCCTAGGCCTGGTGGCCATCGTCTCGCTCTTCGTCGTCCTCCCGTGGATGATCCTCCACTACATCTCGAAGAACCGTTCTTCGCGAAACCTCACCGAGGACGAGGAAAGGATGCTCGAGGACCTCTGGCGCTCCGCCCGCACCATGGAGCGCCGGATAGAGACCCTCGAGCGCCTGCTCGAACCTGACGCTGCTCCGATCCGCCCGCGCCCGACACAATCCACCCGTGGGGACATCAACTGATGCGCGACGATTACATCTCCTCTCCCAACCCGAAGCGACTCTACCGTTCCCGTGACAAGGTCATCGCCGGCGTCTGTGGCGGAATCGCCGAGCGCATGGGCTGGGACCCGACCATAACTCGCATCGGCGCCGCCATCCTGCTGTTCACAGGCGTTGGCTTCATAATCCCGGTCTACTTCGTGGTCTGGGCGATCACGCCCTACCAGCCCTACCGTCCGCGCAACCTGACGCCGGATGAAGAACGCTTCTGGACCTCGGTCTCCGACCGCCCCCGCGAAACGTTCTCGAACATCCGCTACAAGTTCAAGGACATGGATGACCGCCTCGCCCGCATGGAGCGCGCCGTGACCTCCGAAGAATGGAAACTGAAGCGCGAATTCCGTGACCTCGAAGGTCGCTAGACTTCCCACGGCGCGGCGGCTGACAAATCCTCCCCAGGCAGCCGCCGCGCCGTACGACGAACCAACACAGAGCCCCAGACACAACAGAGGGACAGCATGGCTCGCAAATTTCACATCAGCCCGCTCCAGACAAGGATAGCATGCGCCGCAGCGCTGCTCGTGACCGGGCTTGCCGCCCTGACAGCCGCTACCCGGTTTGGTGCTGTGCATCTCGACGCTGGAGAGATGACAATTGTGTTCGGGGGCAGCGAGGATGGCCTCACCTTTGACGTCGCCTCCCGCGGTTGCCCACCCGACTGCGACTTTGGCATCAACTGGCGTCCTTCGGTGACGCTGAAAGGAACGGGGTTGTAGATGGAAGGCGTTATTGCAGTCGCGGCGCCCTTCGCGATGGTCGTCGCTATCGTCTGGCTGGTCCAGGATGGAAAGAACAAGCGCGCGCAGATGATAGCCGGCGGTTCGCGCGAAGATCAGGCCATCATCGGCCAGATGCAGCAGCAGATCGACAGACTGACAGATCGCGTTGCCGTCCTTGAACGTCTGGTCACCGACGACGACCGCCGCCTTTCGCGCGAGATCGACAGTCTGCGCGACCGCGGTCGTCCCCCGGTCTGACATCATCAATGAAAGGGACAGGAGTATGCTGATGCAGAAAGACGCTACGCCGGCCCCGGTTCAGGGCAATTTCGCACCCAACGGGAAGCAACCGCGCTTCCTGGATGCCGATCCGCCGCGGCCCGCGCCGCTCGGCCGTCTGCATACCGACGACGAGGCCCGCCTCGCCGCCGAAATCGAAAAGCTGCGTTGAGAGGGGCACGCACATGCGCGACCATGACTGCGACGGACACGGCAAGAGCCGCGAAGCCCGGCGTATCGAACGCGAAGCCAAGCGTGCAGCATGGCGCGCCCGCTTCGCCGCCCGCCGCGCGGGGCAGGGCGACTGGAGCCATTTCAAGGATCCAAAATTCTGGGGCTTCGACGCCGAAAGCATGAAGCAATGGGGTCTCAATTCCGACTGGGGCATGGACGGCCAACAGACTGGCCCCAACCTCGGCGAAGTCGAGCAGCTCAAGGCACAGGTTGCCGAGATGGAAACGACGATCGATTCCATGCAGGAGCGCATTGCGGTGCTGGAGCGCCTGATCCTGGATCTCGACAAGGAAGCACGGGAGTCCCGCCTCGCTGCGGAGATCGAGAAGCTACGTGACCGGCCAGAGGGGGGCACGTGATGGAAGCGATCGTCATTTCAATCGTCATAGGCATCACCGTCATCATGGCGGCGTCCGTGCAGATCATCCGCATGGCGCTTGCCCATGAGGAGAAAAGGCTGGCGCTGAAGGCAGGTGTGGGCGACGCGGCCCGCCTCGAACAGATCGTGGCCGCCAACACCACCGAGATGGCCAAGCTTCGCCAGCGCGTCGAGGTGCTTGAACGCCTTGCGACAGATGACGAGCGCCGCCTTTCGGTCGAGATCGCTGGCCTGCAGGGTGTACGGACGCCGGCACAATGAGCCGACCTTTTGTGTTTCAGGCAAGAATGGGTGTTGGAAGAAAAATGGACGCCAGTGACAGCAGGATAGCCTGGGATGAATTGCCCGAGCTTGTCGGCGCGTCGACACGCGCCCGCCAGAAGTCCAACGACTTCTGGGAGGAAATGTTCGGCTCGGAGGGCACTCTGTTCTACGACGCCGAAGGCAATGAACGCACCGACCGGTTCCGCGCGCTCCTTGAACGCGTTGACCAGACGACACGCCTTGCCGAAGGTCTTGCCGAACGCGTCACGGTCCTTGAGCGCCTGGCCGTGCAGGACGAGGCGCGTATCGCGCCAGAGATCGAAAGAACTTCGCACATAGAGCGGCTTTGCTCGGAACGCAGGATCTAGACAATGGAAAATGCTGGCATTTTCATTCCCCTACTTGGCATCACGTGTGGCATCATCGCCATCATCAGCAGCGCCGTTCTGAAGTCGCAGAAGATGAAGCTCGACATGGCCCAGGCCAATCGCCTCTCATCGGCCTCCGAGTCCGAAATGATGAGTGAGATCCAGCGCCTCAAGGATCGCGTCGCAGTGCTCGAACGCCTCGCGACCGACGGCGACAGGAAACTCGCTGGCGAGATCGATCGCCTGCGCGAAGACAGGAGGGTGTGATCATGATGCTCGGCTTCTTCGAATTTGCGCTGGGCGTCATTCTGATCGGCTCGATTGCCGGCATTGTGCAGCAGGGTATCAAGCTGGAGCGCGACAGGGTCCGCGCGCGTCGCCGCGCGTCCGAAGGCGAGGCCGCCCAACTCGGTGGTATCGTCTCCGACCTGCACAAGGATGTCGCGCGCCTCAAGGATCGCGTCCGTGTTCTGGAAAAACTCGTTACTGACGACGACCGCCGTCTTGCTGACGAGATCGAACGGCTCCGTCGGGAAGAGACACAACCCCAGCCGCGTGCCTGACTATGGTTTTCCGCGCTTCATGGCGCGGGCTTTGAATCGCCCGGGATCAAGGCATTCGGCGACGTGTCGCTCAACGGGCGATGGCTCACCGAAAGCCTCCGACGCGACGATCTCGGCAAGCAGTGGCCCCCAAAGAAAGCCACGCGAGCCGAGGCCGCCTATCAGGCGGTGACGCTCTGAAGGCGCCGGAGTGCCGTCCGGCGCCTTTTCCTTGTCCGGCGGCGCCCCCGCAAACGGCAACCGATCCTGCGTTGTCGCCCGCACCGCGGCTCGCGACCCTCCATCATCGGCCGCGACTGCCACGCGAGCGCTCACCGCCGCCGCCACATCCGGTCGCAACCGCGCCAGAACCTCAAGATTGTGTCTCGTCGCCGCCTCGCTCACCCGCGGCGCGCCAGCTGCCGCCTCGAACGTCGCGCCAAACACAAGCTTCCCGAACGCCTCGACCGCATACCCGCCATCCGCCACAGCGCGCGGATCAGCCTCCGTCGCAACCCAGTCCACCTGGCCCAGCCGCCCCTCAACCGGTGGCGCTCCACCGCCAGCAATTTCCGCCACGCCCATCCCTGCACACAGCACAATCAGGTCCGCATCAACGTCAGCTACCAACGACACCCGCGCGCCAAGCCTCACCTCCGCGCCTGCCATCAGCTGCGGCAGAGCCGCCTCAGGTCGCACGGCCACCGCGCCCATATGCCGAAGCCCCCCATCCTCGGCCTGCAGCAGCGTCTCATCCAGCGGCGGATCCGCCGTCAGCTTCGCGAACCTGCCAAGCTCTCGCTCGCCGCGCGGCAGATGCACGGCATCCAGGGCCTGCACCGCATCCGCGCCCAGCTCCGCATAGAACCGCCGCGCATACAGCCACGCCTCAAGCAGCGCCCGCGCTGCAGGCCCGTCCGCAGCATCCAGCCGCGGCATCACCAGCGCGATCGGATTGCCACTTGCACCCGCGCCCAACTGCTCGGCTTGCTCGTAAACCGTCACCGCGCATCCGCGCCGCACAAACGCGCGCGCCGCACACGCCCCTGCAATCCCGCCGCCAATGATGGCCACGCGTTTCGGCGAGGCGGCCCGTGACGAGCCACCCACAACAAGCTGTGCCTCCAGCCGCTCCTTCTTGCGCCCATGGCCCGGAACCTTGGCGACCTCAAAGCCCACGGCTTGCAGGTTGCGCCGCACATACCCCGCCACCGTATACGTCGCCGCCCGCGCGCCCGGCGCGCACATGCGCGCGACATGGCCCAGCACCTCCGCCGACCACATCTCCGGGTTCTTCGCCGGTGCAAAGCCATCGAGAAACCATGCATCGCACTGCGCCCGAGCCTCCGCGACAGCCGCCCCAATGTCATCGACATGCAGCGTCAGTGTCACGCCATCGCCCAGCACGATGCGCTGCACACCGCGCGCCCGCTCTGGCCACTTGTCCCGTAGCTGCGCCGACAACACCGCCAGCTCCGGCCAGGACGCATGCACGCGCGTCGCCGACGCACGCGGCATCAGCAAGCCTTCGAACGAGAGCACATCCAGCCGCGCCGTCGCGCTCGGTCGATGCGCCCGCCACAGCTCCCACAGCGCCAGCAGGTTCAGCCCCGTTCCGAACCCAAGCTCGCCGACAAGGAAGTGTTCGCGTCCCGCCCACGCTTCGGGAAGCCCGCACCCATCGAGAAAAACGGCGCGCTTCTCATCGAGTCCTTCGCCGGAGAAATACACATCGCCATGCCCGCGCGCGAATGGCAGCGTGTCGGTGAATTCCAGCTCGGGCAGGGGCGGCAGGCGCTGCATCAGACCTTCGGGCGCGTCGCCGTCACCATGTAGTTGACGGACCTGTCGCGCGTCAGGCTCCACTTGCCCGTCAGCGGCGAGAACGACACGCCCACCGTCTCCAGCATGTCCAGCCCCGCCCCGGTCATCGCCGCGCGCGCCTCTTCTGGCGTCACGAACTTGTTCCAGTCATGCGTCCCCACAGGCAGCCAGCGCAGCACATGCTCCGCCCCCACAACAGCGAACGCAAACGCCTTCGCCGTCCGGTTCAGCGTCGCCATCACCATCATCCCGCCTGGCGCCAGCAGCCCCGCACAATCCGCCAGGAACCGCGCCGGGTCCTGCACGTGCTCGACGACTTCGAGCGACAGTACGATGTCGAACTTGGGCTCACCTGCGGCGACCAGACCTTCGACCGTGCCGACGCGATAGTCGACATCCACATCCATAGCGACGGCATGCACCATCGCCGCCTTGATATTCTTGTCGCCCGCATCGATCCCGACCGCATGCGCGCCCAGCCGCGCCATCGGCTCTGTCACCAGCCCGCCACCGCATCCCGCATCCAGCAGGCGCAACCCCTCCAGTGGCCGCTTCGCATCGGCGTCCAGCCCAAAATGCTTCACCGCCATCTCGCGGATATAGCTCAGCCTTACCGGGTTGAACTTGTGCAGTGGCGCGAACTTGCCCGTCGGCGACCACCAGTCCGCCGCCATCGCGCGGAACTTCTCGATCTCTGCCGGATCGACGCTGGGCGATTCCGGAATGCTTTCGTCGCGTATGAGGATCTTGGTCATGTGCCCTATCTGGACCCGTGAGGTCGCTGTCGCAACGGTCGGGGTGGCCCGTGATACCGGAAAATCTGCAAAGGCAAGGCAATGCGCAGCGGATGGTTAAGCCCGCACCGGCGAGCCAGATCATTCCATCGGGAGGCCTATGGCAATCTGCGCATTGCCCTCCGTCGCGTGTGCCCTTAGACACCCTGCCGTCATCCGCCCCCGCCCGGGGGGGAAGGGCAAGGGACTTAGCCGGTCATGAATCGCCTGGTGCTTAAATTCGGCGGAACGTCGGTCGCCAATCTCGAGCGCATTGCGCACGTGGCGGATATCGTCGCCGCCCGCCGCGCCGAAACCCGCGCGATCGCCGTGGTCGTCTCCGCCATGTCTGGTACGACCAACCAGCTGGTCGAATGGTCCCGCGGAGCCGCAGGCCCCGACCTGCACGGCCCAGACTTCGACGATGAGTACGATGTCGTCGTTGCCTCCGGTGAACAGGTCACCGCTGGCCTCCTCGCGCTGGCCCTCCGCAAGAAGGGCCTCAAGGCCCGCTCATGGCTCGGCTGGCAGCTCAAGCTGAAAACCGACGAGGCGCATGGCAAGGCCCGCATCACTGGCTGCGACAACCCCGAATTCATCCGCTCGGTCGATAGCGGCGAGATCGCCGTCGTCGCGGGCTTCCAGGGCGTCGACGATCACGGTCGCGTTTCAACGCTTGGCCGCGGCGGATCGGACACCTCCGCTGTCGCCGTCGCCGCCGCGCTCAAGGCATCGCTCTGCGACATCTATACCGACGTCGATGGCGTCTACACCACCGATCCGCGCATCACACCAAAGGCCCGTCGCATCGAGAAGATCTCCTACGAGGAAATGCTGGAGCTCGCTTCGCTCGGCGCCAAGGTTCTGCAGACGCGCTCGGTCGAGCTTGCAATGAACCATCGCGTTCCTGTGCGCGTGCTGTCCTCATTTGAGGGCGCCGTGCCGAAACCCAACACCGGAACGCTCGTGTGCGATGAGGAACAGATCGTGGAAAAGCAGGTTGTCAGCGGCGTCGCCTATTCGCGTGACGAGGCCAAGTTCAGCATCATCGGCGTGGAAGACCATCCCGGGGTCGCCGCCAACATCTTCGGCGCCCTCGCCGATGCCGGCGTCAACGTCGACATGATCGTGCAGGCCTCAGCGAAAACCGAAGGCCGCCAGAACATCGTGTTCACATGTCCGGACCGTGACGCTGCCCACGCCAAATCCGTCCTGGAAAGCCTCAACGGCAATGTCGGCTTCGAGAATCTCTCGGTCGACCGCAACGTCGCGAAGGTCTCTGTCATCGGCGTCGGCATGCGCTCCCACGCCGGCGTCGCCAAGACGATGTTCCAGGCCCTGTCCGCCAAGGGCATCAACATCCAGGTGATCTCGACATCCGAGATCAAGATATCCGTCCTGATCGACGCCAGCTACACTGAGCTGGCTGTACGCGCGCTGCACACGGCGTATGGCCTGGACGCGGACTGAGATCGGCGATCCCGCCATCGTCCTTCGAGACGGCCCTCGTCCCCGAAGGATGCCGGCTACCTAACGACTGGACCCCTGGAGCTATCATCCTGAGGAGCCGCGAGCCGGCTTCTCGAAGGACGAGGGCGGGCGCATCGGCGCACCCGTTGATCCCGACCAACGATCTTTTCAACCCCGCCATAAAAACATACCGGAAAGCCCGCTCAGTGAAACGGCGCACAATGACGTCCGCCCCGTTATCCGCTAAAGCGCGGTAACAAACCCAACCGGAGACCCCGTGACCGATCGCGGCAGGCCAGGAGAGAAGGGACCTTCATCGCTCCGCCCCCCTTCGGGCGGCGGCGGCGCGAAGCTTTTGCTCTCGCGCCTGCGCGCCCTCATGGCCAACCAGGCGCAGGACCCCAAGCGCCTGGAACGGGTCGTGGAACTCATCGCCAACACCATGGTGGCCGATGTCTGCTCGATCTACCTGCGCTCGGATGACGAAAGCCTCCTCCTGATGGCGACCCAGGGCCTGCGCCCGGAAGCCGTCGGCCGCACGCGCATGAAGGAGAATGAGGGCCTTGTCGGCCTCGTTTCCTCCACCGCCCGTCCGCTCCGCCTCACCGACGCCTTTTCGCACCCGCGCTTTTCCTACCGGCCGGAAACAGGCGAAGACCCATTCCACTCCTTCCTCGGCGTGCCGATTCTGCGTGGCGGACGCGTTCTCGGCGTGGTGGTCGTCCAGAACCGGACAGAGCGCGCCTATGACGACGAGGAGGCTGAAGCCCTCCAGACTGTCGCCATGGTGCTGGCTGAACTCGTCGCCTCCGCAGCCGACACGCTCAGCGCCAGCCTGCGCCAGACCCGCCCCGTGGAACTCCGCGGCCGCGCCATGAATGAAGGCCTCGCATCAGGTGTCGTCCATCTCTACGACCCGGTTGTTCCGCCCGCCCGGCTGTTTGCCGCCGACCCGGAACTCGAGGAGCGCCGCCTAAATGACGCGCTCGAGGCGCTTCGCAACTCGATCGACGCCATGCTGACCCGCGCCGGTCCCGTCCTGTTCGGCGAAAGCCGGGACGTGCTCGAAACATACCGCCTTTTCGCGCATGATCCGAGCTGGGAAGCCCGCCTCGTCGAAGCTGTCCGGACCGGCCTCTCAGCGGAAGCCGCCGTCGACCGCGTTCGCCGCGAACACCGCGCTCGCCTCGAAAACGCCCGCGACGGCTTTCTGCGCGAACGCCTGCACGACCTTGAAGACCTCGAAAACCGCCTCCTGCGCCAGCTCAACGGTGATGATGGCGGTGGCCGCGTCGCCCCGCCCGGGGCCATTCTTGTCGCCAGCCGCATCGGCCCGGCCGAACTGCTCGAATACCGCGACGCGCAGCTTGCGGGCATTGCGCTGGAAGAAGCCGGGGCCGGCTCCCACGCTGCCATCGTCGCCCGCGCCATGGGCGTCCCCGCTGTCGGCGGCCTCACCGGGCTCGTTACAAGGGCTGAAGACGGCGACCTGATGATAATCGACGGCGAGGGCGGGGTGGTCCATATCCGCCCCGAAGCCGAAATGATGTCCAGCTTCCAGGCCCGCGTCGCCATATCCGAGCAGACGCAAGCCGAACTCTCCCGCCTGCGCCACGAACCCGCCAGGACGACAGATGGCGTGGAAATCGACCTCTACATCAACGCCGGCCTCAGCTTCGACCTCGACCATCTCGACGCTGTCGGCGCCAAGGGCGTCGGCCTGTTCCGTACCGAGTTCCAGTTCATGGCGTCCGAGACGATGCCAGGCCTCGACGAACAATCGCAATTCTACAAATCCGTCATCGACCGTGCAGGCGACCGTCCCGTCACCTTCCGAACCATCGATCTCGGCGGCGACAAGATCGCTCCCTTCATGGGCAGGCGTGAGCGTGAGGAAAATCCCGCGCTCGGCTGGCGCGCCCTCCGCATGGCGCTCGACCATCCCTTCTTCTTCCGTCGACAGCTTCGCGCCCTGATCCGCGCATCCCGCGGCAAGACCCTGCGCCTGATGTTCCCGATGGTCGCCACCGTCGAGGAGTTCGAGGCCGCCCGGCGTCTTCTCGATAGCGAAATGGAATGGGCGGTGAAGTTCGGCCGCGACCTCCCCAACCGGCTCCAGGTCGGCGCCATGGTCGAGACGCCCTCGCTTGCTTTCTCGATCGACCAGCTCAAGGGCAAGGCCGATTTCCTCTCGGTCGGAACCAACGACCTGATGCAGTTCTTCTTCGCCGCCGATCGCGATAACGCCCGTCTTGCAGGCCGTTATGATCTGTTGAGCCGGCCCGCCATGCGCCTGATGCAGCGCATGCGGCAACGCGCCGACGAGGCGTCCCTGCCTATCACCGTCTGCGGCGAGGCGGCCGGCCGGCCGCTCGAAGCTCTTGCCCTGATCGCGCTTGGTTACCGCAAGCTCTCGATGCAGGCCTCCCGCATCGCGCCGGTGAAACTGCTGGTCCGCTCGGTCGACATGGCGGTGCTGGCGCGGGACGTGCAGGCCGTCCTCGACGGTCCGGCACCCTCGATACGTAACGCAATGTTAAGTGTTGCAGCGGGGCTTGGGCTGAAGATTTAGGTTGTGGCGGTATCGGCACCCTCTTACCTTGCTAATGACTTGTTAGGATGGTGGGCTTTAGCAGGGTTAGGCTTGCTTTCAGTAATCGCCTTCCCGATTCGGAAAGACATATGAGCGGCGTGGCCAAGGACGACACCAACCCCAATTCGCCTGCGGATGATACGGTTCCCGTAACGAGCGAAGCTGACGCTGGCCAGGCTGCTGCCGAGGTTACCACGTCCGTACAATCCAAGGACGACGAACCGCGCGCCCGTCGAGGCGCTCCTCACCTGCGTGTGGTGAGCGATAACGAGATCGAATTCGCCGCCCAGGCCGCCTCCGCACACACCCGCATCGGCGACGCCATTCGCGCCGCACGCGAGAATTCGGGTTTCACGCTCGAACAGGTCTCCCGCGAAACTCGCGTTCACCTCAGCCACCTCCGCGCCATCGAAGAGATGACGCCAGGCCTGCTTGGCGCGCCCGTCTACGCCAAGGGCTACATCAAGTCCTACGCCCGCTTTCTCGGCATGGACGAGCAGACCACGCTCGACCGTTACCTGTCCGAATGCGCCGCCATCCTGAAAGACCCGGAAAAGCTTGAAATCGCGCCATCGGCCTCGTCCAATGCGCGCAAGCTGCCGGTCGCCGTACCCATGCTCGGCATCCTCATGGTCGCCCTGGTCGGCGGCGGCGCCATCATGTTCTTCAACAGCGGTGACAAGACCCCGGCTGTCACATCTGAAACCTCCACTGCCGCCGCTGGCGTCGGCCCGATCGCCCAACCCGTCGCGCCCCAACTCCGCATTGTGGCCCTGAAGCGCTCCATGCTGGAAGTCCGCTCTGCCAAAGGCGACAAGTACGTCCACCGCTACTACAACCCCGGCGAATTCTTTGTCGTCCGGGTCGGCGCGGGCTTTACCGTTTCCGCCGAGGACGGCGCAGCCTTCGAATGGCGCCTCGGCGACCAGTCGCTTGGCCTGTTGCAGGAAGCCGGTGGTCCGGTTTTCTCGGCAAACGTCGACCAGGCCGCCCAGCGCCCGCCGATCGTCACGGCGCCGCCGCTCATCGAGCCCATCGCCTCTGACACGGACGCCAACGCTCTCACAACCCCCGGCCAGCCAGCGACCGGCGCAAGCCCCGCTCCGGCTCCGGCCAAGCCGCGCCCCCGTCCGGCGACGCCGCCCGCCAGCTCCAGCGCCGCGCCATCCGCGCCGCCCGCCGCGTCCCCCCCGTCGCCGGCCCAGCCCCCGGTCCGCGACCCCGCGCTCGACGCCTATCCGGACCAGATTCCGTCGGCCCCGGCCCAGTAGCGGGTCCGATCCGCGCAGCCGTCTTTACGGGCAGGCGCAAAAGGCCCAAATGTCGCCAATCGGCTGATCGGGCAGGTGCATGAGCCACGACATCAATCACATCCGCCCCTGGCGTACGATCGTGAGGCGCAAGTCGCGGCAGATCCGCGTCGGCAACGTCCTTGTGGGCGGCGACGCCCCCATCTCCGTCCAGTCGATGACCAACACGCCGACCTCGGATGCCAAGGCCACGATCGAACAGATCCGCGGCCTGGAAGAAGCCGGCGCCGACATCGTCCGCGTCTCATGCCCTGATGAAGAATCGACCGCCGCGATGCCAGAAATCTGCCGCGCCGCGAAAGTGCCGATCGTCGCCGACATCCATTTCCACTACAAACGCGGCATCGAAGCCGCCAAGGCCGGCGCCGCCTGCCTTCGAATCAACCCGGGCAATATCGGCAATGCCTCGCGGGTGAGGGAGGTCGTGCAGGCCGCCAAGGACCATGGCTGCTCGATGCGCATCGGCGTCAATGGCGGCAGCCTCGAACGCCACCTGCTCGAAAAGTACGGCGAGCCCTGTCCCGCAGCGATGGTGGAAAGCGCGCTCGACCACGCGCGCATCCTCGATGACCACGACTTCCACGAGTACAAGATTTCGGTGAAGGCCTCCGATCCGTTCCTCACCGCCGCCGCCTATCACCAGCTCGCCGACGCCACTGACGCGCCGCTGCATCTCGGCGTCACCGAAGCCGGAGGCCTGCGCACCGGCACCGTCAAATCCGCCATCGGCATCGGCTCGCTGCTCTGGGCCGGCATCGGCGACACGATCCGTGTCTCGCTCTCGGCCGAACCCGTTGAGGAAATTCGCGCCGGCTACGAAATCCTGAAATCGCTCGGCCTTCGCACGAGGGGCGTGAACATCATCTCGTGCCCGAGCTGCGCCCGTCAGGGATTCGACGTGATCCGCACCGTCGAGGCGCTGGAGAAACGCCTCGCCCACATCCAGGAGCCGATCTCTCTCTCGATCATTGGCTGCGTCGTCAACGGCCCCGGCGAGGCCACCATGACCGACCTCGGCTTCACGGGAGGCGGCAAGGACGCCGGCATGATGTACGTCTCCGGCAAGCCCGACCACAAAGTCACCAACGCCGAAATGGTCGACAAGATCGTCGCGCAAGTCGAGGCGAGGGCGGCCATCCTCCGCGCCGCGAAAGAAGCCGCGGCGCAAGCGGCGGAGTGATCATTAAGGCGGCAGTGTGTATGCGATAGCTTCGGCGATGTAAGGTGATGTTACCCGGTCAACCTGCAGCTAAGCGTTTGCTTCCGCAGCGATACGCGCCCATTCGTTGTCCGCCACTGCGCCAAGGCTGGCGAGGACACGACCTGCAGTAGAGACGGGAAAAATGCTGGAGGCGTTCTCGCCCAATAGCGACAGGCCGAGCTGCGCCAAGACCCTGTGGAGCGCGTCCGTCCAGGCGTTGAGAACCTCCATGTCCTTATGGTCGCAGTCCGGCGCCTTCGCTGCTGGATGTCACACCGTAGACCGGCTCTTGCCACCACCTGCTGCCTCACGCAGTCTCCCGGCACACACACGCGGGGCCAAACTCATGTCATCCATCCATCGCCCTCTCATCGCGCTGCTGGCGCTCTGCGCAATCGCCCCCGTCGCCTATTCCCAGACACAAAACATCGCCCCCGAAACTGGCGCGAGTTTCCAGTGCCAGGATGGATCGAAAATGGTCCTCTCCTTTGCGGAGGCGGCCAACGGCATCGACGCAGTCATCTGGCTGCATGGCGCAACCTACCGCCTCCCGAACCAACCGCCCCGACAGGGTCCAGTGCAGGTTGTCTGGAGCGATGGCGAACACTCCCTGACGTGGAGCCCCGGCGTCCAGCTGATGTGGATGGCAAGCGACGCCCACCTCATGTGCGGTCGCGGCGGTCACAAGCACTGACCTTCAAGAAGAAGTCCTCCCGCGCCGAAGGCGGGGCGTTGGCATACGATACATGAACGTGCCGCATGCAGAGCAGGCGGATCGCGCACAGCTCTCACGGGCGGAACGCAACTACCAGATCAACACCCGCCTCGCTGGCGGCAGGTAGTTCGGATCAGTCTCCTTGACGCCGAAGGCCTGATACCAGCTCTCCATGTTCCGCACCGGACCGATCGTGCGGAAGTAGGCTGGCGAGTGCGAGTCCGTCGCGATCAGAACGCGCAGCGCCTCGTCGCGCACAAGTCCGCGCCACACCTGCGCCCAGCCGAGGAAGAAGCGCTGTTCGCCGTTGAATCCATCCAGCACGGGTGCTTCCTTGCCATTGAGCGAGAGACGGTAGGCGGCATACGCCACCTGAAGCCCGCCATTGTCGCCGATGTTTTCGCCCAGCGTGAAACGCCCGTTCACGTTGAGGCCCGGCAGCGCCTCGAATGCTGAGTATTGCTCGGCCAGCATGTCGGTCAGGCCCTTGAAGCGCGCCACATCATCCGGCCCCCACCAGTCGCGCAGCACGCCCATGCCGTCGGACTTCGCGCCCTGGTCATCGAAGCCGTGGCCCATCTCGTGGCCGATCACCGCGCCGATGCCGCCATAGTTGACGGCAGGGTCTGCTGAGGGGTCGAAAAAAGGCGGCTGCAGGATCGCGGCAGGGAAGGTGATCTCGTTGAACACAGAATTGTACGACGCATTCACCGTCTGCGGCGTCATCCCCCACTCGGTGCGATCAGTCTTCTGGCCCAGCCGCACCAGCCGGCGCTTTGCCTCGAACTCCGCGGCGCGCTGCAAATTGCCGTAGGCATCGCCCTTCTCGATCGTCATTGCTGAATAGTCGCGCCACTGGTCCGGATAACCGATCTTCGGCTTGAACAGAGCCAGTTTCTCCAGCGCGCGTTCCTTGGTGCCGGCACTCATCCAGGACAGCGCCTTGATGCGCTGGGCATAGGCTATGCGCATGTTCTCGACGAGGTCGAGCATCTTGGCTTTTGAAACGGCCGGGAAATGCTTCGCCGCGTAGATCTTGCCGACAGCCTCGCCCATCGCGCCGTTCAGCGCCGCGATGGCCCGCTTGTCACGCGCGCGCTGCTCGGGCTGACCATTCAGCGTCTTGCCATAAAACGCAAACGCCTCGTCATCGAGCGCCTTCGGCAGCACCTCAGCATTGCGCCGCAGCGAATGATAGGTCGCATACGCCTTCAGCGTCTCAAGCGGCGTTTCGGACCAGATCGTTGCCAGCGGCCCGATCGCATCCGGCGTGCGCACGATCGCCCGATCCGCCCCGCCAACCAGGCTGGCTTCGAGAGCCGCGTCCCACGGATAAGCTGGCGCCATCGCCTTCAGCTCGGCCCGCGTCTTGGGATTGTACGTCTTGTCGCGCTCGCGCAGTTGCTCCGGCAACCAGTGCTTCTCCGCGATCTTCATCTCAAGGCCGAGGACTGCCTCCGCCTTGCGATCGCTGTCCACAACGCCTGCAAGCGACAGCATCTTCGCGACATGCGCCTTGTAAGCTGCGATCTGTTCAGGCTTGGCCGTCTTGCCCACATAGAAGGTGCGGTTTGGCATGCCGAGCCCGCCCTGGTTCACGTTCAGCACATAGATGTCCGGATTCTTCTGGTCCGGAGACACGCCCCAGCCGATCGGCGAGGGAGTCGGGGATCCCGGCCGCGCCGCGATCACCGCCAGCGCTGCCGCATCCCTAGCGCCATTGATTTCGGCAAGCAAAGGCTGGATCGGCTCCAGCCCCTTCGCCTCGATCGCCGCCGTATCGACAAACGAGGCATAGAAATCCGCGATCCGCTGCTCGTCCGAGCCTTTCGCGCCACCCTTGGCTGTCGTCTCCGCGACCAGCTCGATCACGTGCACATCGGCCTGTTCGCGCAACTCATCGAACGCTCCCCAGCGTGTGCGGTCACCGGGGATCTTGGTGTTCGACTGCCACGTGCCTCCGGCGTATTTCGCAAAGTCGACGCCGGGTGAGACCGAGCGGTCCATACCGCCAATATCGAAACCCCACGCTCCGATCTTCGCCTTAGCCGCCGTCGTCGCCGCTGCCGGCGCCTGCGCCACCGTCATGGGCGTATTCATCACGACCGGCGCTGCCGCAGTCCCGCACGCTGCTACCAACGCAATGCTCGCGACGCCAAGCAGGACTGTCCGACGAACCATGATATCCTCGCTGAAATGCTGATGGCGCCGCAGGACATCGGCAGGCCTGAGCTCCATGCTAGGGAGAGCCCCCTCCAAGGGCAACTCCAGCCCCGCGCGCTCCGACTAAACTTTCTCGCTGATCCGGATTGCCAGTCTGCAGCCCGTCCGGATGATCGCCGACAGCAGCGGGTAGGCCGGCGCCTCCGATGCGCCCTCGGATGCAGCGAGCTCCTTGTGGGAGACTTCCTCCTCCTGAAACTTCGCCATCGTTTCGGCCAGCTGATCGTCGCCCGCTTCGCGCAGCTCGGCGACCTGGTCGCCATAGTGCTCCTCGATGACTGTCTCGACCGCCTCGGTGCACGCATGCGCGGCCTTCTCGCCGAGCAAGGCCGTACCCACACCAAGCGCAAAGCCCGCAGCATTCCACACCGGCGACATCGCCGTCGGCCGCACGCTTCCCGCGCTCAGCATGCGGTCAAACGCGTCGAGATGTTCCTGCTCCTGCGCCGCCATCTCCTTGAGCTGGCCAACAATGCGTTCCTTGCCATGCTGCCGCTCGAACACGGCCAGCTGGCCCTTGTAGATCGCGACCGCGCCATATTCGCCGGCATGGTCGACCCGCAGGATCTCCTCACGACGATTGCGGCTCATCGTCATGGCTTTACCGTTTCATTGGCCGTATCCGCATGCATTGGCGGCTGGCTGGCGGAATACAGGCTCAGCGCCGCGAGGATCATCGACCACACCGCGTTCAGTCCTGCCATCGAGAGACCCCATGGCTGGTCCGGTACGCGCCACAGCGCCTCCTTGCACGAGGGGATCGCCTGCGGACGTGACAGCAGCTCGCTCAGCGGGATGCCCTCAGGCAGAGCGCCAGCCGTCATGGCCGTACAGCCCGCCGGCCCTGGCGCAAGATCCCACTCGAACAGCGCATGCCACGCCGCGATCACGAAACCTGTCATGAATGCGAGGGCAAGAAGGATCGAAAAGGTTGTCATCAGCCGAGGCCCAGCCCCCCGCCACTTCAGAACGATCGCCACCAGCGCGATCGGTCCGGCTACGAAATAAGCGTACCGCTGCCACCAGCACATCTGACACGGCGCCTGGTTCAGGACGATTTCGAAGAAATATGCTACGCCCAGCGTCGCCGCTGACGCCAGCAGGGCGACCAGCGGCCACCTGATCCGGTCTAGCGGCAGCCTGTTCATCGTTAGACGTTATCCGGGGGGGCTGAGGCGACAATGCGACGAAAGAGCTGACACAGCGTTGACCGGACATTGACCTGCCGCCGTTATCTTGCCGCCTTCGCGGGGTTATTTCCACGCCTGCATGTGCTAAGCGCGCAGAAATGATCTTAACACCTGTATCGCGGATTCCCGGCCACTCATGACCGACGCCACGACGATCTCTCCAGCCGCCCCGCACACGCCACAGGCGAAAGGCCCGTTTGGCGCCCTCTACAACTGGGTCATGCGCCTCGCAGCCGGCCGCCATGCAGAGCCCGCGCTCTATACCGTGTCTTTCACGGAAAGCTCCTTCTTCCCGATCCCGCCGGACGTGATGCTCGCCCCGATGTGCTTCGCCCGGCCGGAGCGCTGGGTCCGCTACGCCTTCGGCTGCACTTTAGCGTCCGTGTTCGGAGCGTTGCTTGGCTATGCGATCGGATTCTATCTGTGGGAAGCCGTCGGCTCCCAGATCGTCAGCTTCTTCGGCTATGGCGGGAAGGAAGAGGAGCTCCGGCTCGCCTACGCCACGGCCGGCGTCTGGATCATCTTCCTGAAGGGGATCACGCCGATCCCTTTCAAGCTGGTTACCATCGTCTCCGGCGCCATGGCGTTCAACCTGCCGATCTTCATCGCCGCGTGCCTTGTCACGAGAGGTATCCGCTTCTTTCTCGTCGCCTGGCTGTTCCAGAAGTTCGGCCCCACGCTCGCCCCGATCATCGAGAAGCGCGTCGGCCTGTTCATGCTTCTGTTCCTCGCGATCCTCGTGGGCGGCTTCGCTGCCGCCGCACTTCTTCACTGATCGATACAGAAAAATTCGATCGAGATTTCTCCAATCCGTGAACCAGATGTTTGCGATCATCGTGCGACATTCCGGATGAGTCAGCGGATAGTCCGCCTGCTCGCTGTCATTACCGGGTCGCTTCCATGGCCACGTTTCGCCGCATCCAGACGGCCTCCATGCGCGTTGCGCCGCACTGGTTCGTGTGCGTCTTCCTCGGCGTTTTCGTAGCCTTGCAGCTCGCGAGCCCGTCAGCCCTGATCGGCTAACCGCCGCTGGCCAAGCCGCGAGCATTACGCTAATCAGGCCGCCCCGCGCGGGAGTGGCGGAATTGGCAGACGCAGTGGACTCAAAATCCACCGTCCTAACGGATTTGTGGGTTCGACCCCCACCTCCCGTACCACGGCTCGTGCGTTGACGCCGGGCAGGGGCTAACCATAAATTCCCCGGCAATTGCGGAGCCGTGCGCCTTTATGAAGAAGCTTCTGGTCACGGGCGGCGCCGGCTTCATCGGGTCTGAAGTCTGCCGGCAGGTGATCGCCCAGACCGGCTGGTCGCTCGTTAACCTCGACAAGCTGACCTACGCCGGCAACCTGCACTCGCTCGCAATGATCGAGTCCGATCCGCGCTATGAATTCGTCCACGGCGACATCGGCGACAGCCAGCTCGTTGATGCGCTGCTCGCGCGCATGCAGCCGGATGCGGTGATGCACCTTGCCGCTGAATCCCATGTCGATCGCTCAATCACCAGCTCGGCAAGTTTCATCCGGACGAACATCGTCGGCACGCACGCGCTGCTCGAGTCAACTCTCGGCTACTGGAAGACGCTTTCGGCAGAGAGGAAGGCCCAGTTCCGCTTCCTCGCCGTCTCGACCGATGAAGTCTACGGCTCGCTCGGCCCGACCGGCTATTTCAGCGAGACCACGGCGTTCGATCCGCGCTCGCCCTATTCGGCAAGCAAGGCCGGCTCTGACCACCTTGTCAGCGCCTGGGGCCACACCTACGGCCTGCCGGTCGTCATCTCGAACTGCTCGAACAATTACGGCCCCTATCATTTCCCCGAAAAGCTCATCCCGCTGATGATCATCAACGCGATGAACGACAAGCCTCTGCCGGTCTATGGCGATGGATCCAACATCCGCGACTGGCTGTTCGTCGAGGACCATGCACGCGCCTTGCGCACGCTGGTCGAACATGGCCGTCCGGGCGAGACCTACTGCGTCGGCGGCCGGGCCGAGCGCACCAATCTCGACGTCGTCACCGCGCTCTGCGGGCTGTTCGACACGATCAAGTCCCGCCCCGCCGGAGAGACCGCAAAGCGACTGATCACCTTCGTCCAGGACCGCCCCGGCCACGACAAGCGCTACGCCATCGACAGCACCAAGATCGAATCCGAATTCGGCTGGAAACCATCCGTATCCTTCGAATGCGGCCTGCGCTGCACGGTCGACTGGTACCTCGCCAACCGAACCTGGTGGGAGCCGATCATCAATGGCGTCTACACAGGCGCCCGGCTTGGGCTGCCAACTGCATGACGTAACGATTAAGGACCAGCGAGCTCAGTCCCTGAAAGAAACGACTTTGACTTTCGTCTTCGCACCGGTCCGGGCATCGGTCATCACGATATAGGTGAACTCGCCCACATCAGGCGCCTCTGCCATCAGGCACGCCACTTCCGCGTCATCGGCAGCGAACCGGGCCTCGTTACCCAGCACAAGCTGATCCGGCGAGCGTGTTGCGCTCACGAAAAGGGCGCCGAGGCTGATAGCTGCGAGAAGAAAGGCATTCATGACGGAAATCCCTGTGTCGGGAAACCAACCCACGACAGCGCAAGACGTTCCCGGATCAACCTGCGATAACCAGTTCCCGCGCCGCGCGCTCGCCCGCTTCCACGGCGCCATTCATGGTTCCCATCGCCGACAGGCTCGTGTGCTCTCCCGCAAACGCCAGCGTGCCATCGAGTTCCGCGCGCGCGGCGATCTCGGGATAGCGCGTGTACTGGCCGACAAGGCAGGTCGCGCGGCTGGCGCGCGTGTGCGGATGGTTCGCCCAGAACAGGCTCGTCCGCACCTTCGGCGTCAATGTCCCCGCAAGCTCCGGCGACAGTGCTGAAAGTCCTGCCTCCAATCGCGCCAGCGCCGCCGCCTCCTCGCCCCTGGCCACATCGCCCGCGAACAGGTTTGTCAGCACTGCGCCAGCGCCTGTCTGGCCCACGCTCGAATCCCACATCATCTGGAAGCCGCGGTCGGAAATGATCCGGCTATTCGTCGGCTTCGCGCTCGCGCCGACGATCAGCTTGGCTGTAGCGCCATGGCCAAGCTTGTTTATCACCATCATCTTGTCAGCCGGCAGCGCCAGCCCGCCCAGCCCCCTGATCTCGCGCAGACGGGTGAAGGGCAGGGCCATCACAACATGTGCAAACGTGCGCTCGAACGAGGAGCCGTCCTCCGTGCGGAAGCTCAGCTTCAGCCCATCGCCTTCGCGCGCGATCGTCGCCAGCTGATGCCGCTTGTGAATGGCCACGCGCTGCATCAACGGTTCGGCCGACAGCCGGCGCTCCAAGGCTTCCGGCAGGCTCGAGGATCCGCCCACAATCCGCATCGCACCATCGCGCTTGCCGTGCAGCGCAAAAGGCCTGGCCGTGTCGGTTCCGACGAGGTCCACGAAGTTCAGTGAAGACTGCTGGCTGACGCCCACCCCGAATTCCGCCTGCCAGGCCAGCGCCAGCAGGTCGATAACCCAAGGCTCCGTCGATCCCGCCAGACCCTTGAGATACTCGGAGAGCGGCAGGTCATCGAGCTGCCTTGCCCGCTCGGTCCATTCCCCCGCACGATCGAGCAGCACCGCCTGGTCGGCAGCCACGCGCAGGGCGACCGCAACGAACGGCCCCGTCGGTCCCGCGGGATCAAGCACGTCAGAATCGCCCCACTGGAACCCGCCAATGTCATAAAGCGCCGGACGCGCACCCTCCGGCGCCATCCGCTCTACCCTGACGCCAAGCTCGCCGCACACGCGAAGCAGCGCCTCGTCGCCACTGTCAACGAACTCCCCGCCCAGTTCGCAGAACTGGCCCTCGGGCGTGAAGTCTCGCAGCGTGAACATCCGCCCGCCCAGCCGCCCACTCGCTTCGAACATATCGACCATCGCGCCGGAGATTGCGAGCCGCCAGGCCGCCACCAGCCCCGAAACGCCTCCGCCCACCACGGCGACAGAACCCGCCTCCCCGTTCAGCTCGGGCCCCGCCTGTGGTGTGCAGGCCGCCGCCGCCAGCAGACCCAGAGCCGCCCGCCGGGTCAACGCGCGCGGGCCCGTCACGCCAAGCTCGGCGTGCGCCTGGCGTATGCACCCATTGATCCAGCTCAGAAGCTGCGTCCGCGCCATCCGGCTCCCCGTCGTCAGGCCGCGATCTAAGGGCAAAGCCGGCCGGAAAAACAAGAAGAGCCGCGCGGCATATGCCGGCGGCCCTTCCTGTCATTGAGCGGGGCGAAAGCCCCCGAAAGCTCTTCTGTCAGCAGGTCGGAAGACCGGAGGTTGCTCCGAACGACAGACCGGCCAACAGGGCTCCGCCCCGGCTCATAGTGACTGACATTGGATCACCTCCTTTCGCAAAGTTGACGATAGGAAGGAGAATGGGGGCCATCGGCCCCGCGCGCAAGGGCAAAGGATAGGCAGGCGCAGTTCAGCCCGCGCGCACAACCTTGACGGGCAGTTCCGTCCGCGCATCGACCAGCACGATACGGCCTTCGATCCGTGCATAGAACTGCCCGTTGGGCGCTGACGGAAGCGCCAGATTTGCAGGATCATGGATAACCAGCGCGGAGGTCGGCGACACGCGCCGCATGGGTAGCCCCCCATAAGCTGAGTGAGGGTCCGGCAATGGCCGCGGCCCTGCGGGCACATCGACCGTGGGATCCGTCGGCTGCACCGGCAGCACGCCGGTCACCAGCTCGGACGTCCGATCGACCAGGACAAAGCGCCCATCCACGCGCGCATAAAACTGTCCTGCAGGGGCAGGCGGCAGGATGTATCTCTCGGGCGTTGTCACCACCGCCGTCGATGTCGCCGGCACGCGCCTGTTGAGAAGCGACGCCTCCGCCAGCATCCGCTCGCGCGCTACGCTCTGGCGGTCCTGCTCTGCCTTGAGCCGCAGCCTGTCGCGCTCGCGCCTGTCGTCCATGTCCCGCATTGCCTGTTCGGCCACGGACACGCCTGAGCCAGGCAGGCTGTTGAGATACCGCTCGCGCTGGCGCGCTGATTCAAAATGGTCCAGTTGGCGCTGGTCCTCCATCTGCAACTGCCGGTCCAGCGCATCGAAGCGCGGCAGCGGCTCCAGCTGCGCATGCGCTGGCATGGCGACGAACAAAAGGCCCGCGAAGGGAAAGGCTTTCAGCATGCTTCCAGTATAGCACGTCCACGGCCGCGTTCACCCGGCGGCACTGAGTCGAAGACCTGACAGCCCGGCAGCATCGCCATGGTGACGACGGCCTTGCGGAACAGCCGGCGGATATGAATGCTGCGAAGGCGCTGTTTCATGAGACGTAAACGCCCCGGTCAGCGCAACGCTCGAGACGCCTGTTTCATGGTCCTCCGGCCATCAAGATCCTTTCCCGGAAGGGGCAGTCAGCGGTTCATTCGATCAACGATCCGGGTCTCGCGTCTCGCCACGGAAGAAGTGCGCCGCCTCGCGCCAAGGCGTAACCGACCAGTAGGAAGTCGCGAGGCCCGAGGGCGACGGCAGGACAAATACCTCTGGCCCCTCGCCGACGGCCTGCCGCCCGACGCTGATACGTTCGGTCGACTTGCCCAGCCACAGCCCCGCAGCCGTCTTGCTGGTGAAGGCCAGCGCGTCGGGCGTCAGCCGCTTCACCTTGCGCTTGAAGCCCTCCACATCGAACGCCTCCCGCGCGATCTGTGCATCGACGCCCCAGCTTGTCTTGCAGAAATCCGTGAGGCCAACGCCAAGATCGAGCAGCAACGGATATTCGTGCGGCGCCAACAACCGCGGCGTGACGCCGGTCTGATGCAGCGCGCGCCAGAAGCGATTTCCCGGATGCGCATAATAGGCGCCGACCGCCGCCGACATCGGCCCGGCTGCCGTGCCGACGAACCACAGTCGCAGGTTCGGTGCGAGCCGGTCCGGCAGGATGTGCGCTGCCTTTGCGAGAGCCTCGCGCGCCATCAGTTGGTGTCATCCATGTGTGTTCACGCGGCGCACTTTGAGCGAGTACGACGCGTCGTCAACGCGCTAGAACCGCTTGAACGCCTTCGGCGCCTGCGTCGCGCTGGCCTTCGCCACCAGTTTGCCGTCCGGATCGAACAGCTCCGCCTCGATGAAGCAGGTGGACTTGCCCCATTTGAGGATCTTGGCCTCTGCGCTCGCCCTGCCGACGAACAGCGGACGCAGATAGGAGATCTTCATCTCCAGCGTCGGCGCATTCATGGTGACGTTGGAGGCGATGATCGCCGCCGTGCTCATCGCCTCGTCCAGCATCGCCGCGATGAATCCTCCCTGGATCGCGCCTGTCGGATTGGCAAAATCCTGCCGCGCCTCGAACTCGAAGCGGGAGATCATGTTGGCCTGATCGACACCGACCAGGCGCATGCCCAGCGTCTCGGTGCATGGCGGCCGCTTCTTCGAGTTCTGGAAACGCGCAAGCATCTCCGCATCGGTCAGCCGAGGTGGGGCCGGCGTGTCGGTGCTGCTCACGGGACCGTTCTTCTATTTGCGGCGGAAGGCGTCGAGTGAAACGATGGTCGCGTCGGGCGCGGGCGCCGGCGCGGGCGGCGCAGGCACCGGTGCGCCAGCGACCGACGAACGCTTGGCCGGGATCACCGCCGGCACGCCCGCATCCGCCCGCGTATCCAGCGGCTCCATCTGCACGCCGAAATTGGTCGATGGATCGAAGAACCGGGTCACGGCGCCGAACGGCACGCGCAGCAGTTGAGGAGCGCCGCCAAACCGCAGCATGATCTCGAACAGGTCGTCCTGCACCGCGAACCTGTCGTACTGGTGCTGGATAACGATTGTCATCTCCTCGGGGAACTTGTCCTTCAGCCAGTCTTCCATTTGCACGCCCTGCTGGTGCGTCCGGAAGGTGACATAGAAATGATGGTCGCCCGGAAGCTGTGCCATCGCGGCGCCCTTCTCGATCGCCGCGCGTACGATCCCGCGATACGCCGCCTGGGTCAGCGCATGATAGCCGATGTGATCCTTGCCGGACCCCGGTGACCGCTCCAACAAACCCTCCATCGTCTGAGCACCAGAGCTATGCCCTGGTGAGAGCCCGGTAAATTAGCTTCAAGTGCTAGGCGAGCCCGCGCCCTTCGCCTCGATCTGCGAGAAAGATAACGCGTATGAGCCATGCATGGGCAAGACCCAAGCGCAACATTTGATTTCTCAACGGGCCTAACCGGCATACCTTCCAAGCATGACACGCACCCCCAAGCCTTACAGATCGCGCAGGATCGGCGACCGCGACCTTTCGCCCGAGACGCTCATGATGGGTTATGGCTACTCGCCGCATCTGTCCGAGGGCGCGTTGAAGCCCCCCCTGTTCCAGACATCCACCTTCGTCTTCGGCAGCGCGGAAGAGGGGAAGGCTTCCTTCGAACTCGCCTACGGGCTGCGCGAGAAGAAGCGCGATGAAGAGATGCATCTCATCTACTCGCGCATCAACAATCCCAATCTCGAAGTGCTCGAAGATCGTCTCGCGGTCTGGGACGCTGCGGAAAAGGCACTTGCCTTCGCCTCGGGCATGGCCGCGATCTCGACCACGCTGATGACCTTCCTGCGCCCCGGCGACACATTCGTGTTTTCGGAGCCGGTCTATGGCGGCACCGAATTCCTCGTCCACACCATCCTGCCGCAGTTCGGCGTCAAGGGCGTGGGCTTCATGGCCGAAGCCGGCGCCGATGGTTTCCGCGAAGCAGCAAAAGCTGCTGCGGCGCAGGCTGCGCAATCAGGCGGCAAAGTCGGCGTGATCTATATCGAGACGCCCGCCAACCCCACCAACGGCCTTGTCGACATCGCGCTGGCCCGCAAGATCTCGGAAGGCCTCAACGGCCCAAGCGGCCGCCCGCCCGTCATTGTCGACAATACCTTCCTCGGTCCGATCTGGCAGCAACCACTGAAGCATGGCGCAGACATCTGCATCACCTCGCTCACGAAATATGTCGGTGGCCATTCCGATCTTATCGCCGGCGCAGCTTCGGGCGACGCCAGCTGGATCGGCCAGGTCGCCGTCTTCCGCACCATTCTGGGCACGATGACGGACCCGCACACCGCATGGCTGCTGCTGCGCTCGCTCGAAACCCTGAAAGTCCGCATGGACGCCGCCGAACTCGGCGCGCGAAAAGTCGCCGCCTACCTGCGCGACCACCCGCGCGTGAAGTCAGTCTGGTATCTGCCCTTCCTGCCGAAGGACCATCCCGACCGCGCGCTGTTCGAGAAGCAGTGCCTCACTGCAGGCTCCACCTTCTCCTTCGAGATTGTGGGCGGCGAGAAAGAAGCATTCGACTTCCTCGACAAGCTGCAGGTGATCAAGCTGGCCGTCAGCCTCGGCGGGACCGAAACGCTAGCGTCCCACCCCGCCGCAATGACTCACTCCGACGTACCGCCCGAAGCACGCCTGCGCCTCGGCATCACCGAATCGCTTGTCCGCCTTTCCATCGGCGTCGAGAATCCGGACGACCTGATCGCGGACATCGAGCAGGCGCTCGGTCAGTAAGCGCGACGCGGCGGCTGGCTCAGCAGCGGACTGGCAACGTCGCCTGGGCGCTCTGGCGCGCTGCCGATCCAGCCGGCTCCTGCACATTCATCGTCGGCGTGCGCGGGGTCGTCGGCAGATCCTCGACGGGCGCGCGGCATCATTTCGGGCGTTTGAGGTTCACCCCTCCAGCTTCGCATCCAGTATGATCTCGACCGCTCCCAGCGCCTTCGATACGGGGCACCCAGCCTTGGCCTTGTTCGCCAGCTCGATGAACTGCGCCTCGCTCATGCCCGGGACATTGCCGCGCAACGTCAGAACGCACTTCGAAATCGCCTGAGCGCCACCATCGACCGGCCTCCGCAAGAAAGTGCGACAGCTGCATGGCGAAGCAACTCGCATGCGCCGCCGCGATCAGCTCCTCGGGATTGGTCGCTGACTTGGCGCTGTCATCCTCGAAGCGCGCCTTGAACGAGTAGGGACTGTCCTTCAGCGCCCCGCTCTGCAACGAGATCGCACCCTTGCCGTCCTTCAGCGCGCCTGACCAGACAGCCTGTGCGGTACGTTTCATCGTATGCGGTTCGAGCGCCCCACCCCGGGATCAGCTTGACGCGCGCTTGAACGGCCCGGGGAGCAGCTCGTCGAGACGAGATCTGGGATGGCCATTGGCGATGGCCGTGAGTGTCGCCAGAGGTGGCTCGGTTTGTCTGAACAGGTTCCGGGGTTGGGATAAGTGGATTTCCGCCTCGGTTATGCTGCGGCCGGGATTGGCTGCAGCTGGTTGAAGTACGCCTCGTCCGGTGTTTGCCGGTCAAG
>Ga0247837_1001257_pt1 | contig 53873 bp, 44 predicted proteins | sample LaCtaG_2_FD_187115 | JGI IMG/M metagenome (GOLD analysis project Ga0247837, IMG submission 187115) | Freshwater microbial communities from meromictic Lake La Cruz, Castile-La Mancha, Spain - LaCruzMarch2015_14.5m | ecosystem: Environmental > Aquatic > Freshwater > Lake | place: Spain: Castile-La... | reverse complement strand
TTTGAAATTCCGCATAGACGAAAGTCTTACAAACATAGGAAAATTATTAAACTTTCAGCTTTCTGAGAGCTTCCAACATAAAAATAGCCCTTTAGCCCCTCAGCAGCCTTCCCCCATAGCTACATGCCTCCCCCTACCTATGTGGTTTCTCCCACATCCCTGCCACTTCCACACAGAAACCGTCTCTATAATTCCACTATGGACCCCTCAGACGACCTCAGTTCCCTCCAATCCCAAGCGCATGCCCAAGTGCTGCACCTGCAAGGCCAACTCACAGCCCTGCCACCCAGTGCAGAGACACAGGACCTGCTGCAGGTGCTGCACCTCCACGCTGGCCAGCTGCAGACCTGCCATACTCCTCTCAACCCTTTTATCATGATTGGATTCTTCCATACGGTGCTGAAGCTGCTAGCTCAGCTGACAGAGTGCGCAGGACAGCGGTCCAGCAAAGCGCGCGAAAACCTGATCGTGAACACCGCCAAACTGAACGCAATGGTCTCCTCCTGGGACCGCGCAGCCTACGAAACGCCCTCAGACGACCTCCTCGCCCTGCCCAGAGACCACGAAAGGTGGAAAAGACTCAGCGAACACACAGAAATCCGGGCTGCAAACGACCCAGCGGCCCAGCGTTCTTTCATCCAAGACGCATACAAATCCGCTATCTGGGCGCATGCTTTTATTAGCAAGGGACAGCAGTACAAGGACCCGACAATGCGCAAAATAATGACTGGGTTTTACGTGTTTTACTACAGTTTGAACGCGCAGGCTGCGTATCATCAGGCGAGACTGAACTTCGCCAGTCCTCCTTTGGACTCCATTGTGACCTTGGCCCGGGCACAGGACAGTGTGTTGGCGCGAGCGCTGCTCACTAACCCGCTAAAGACCGAGTGCAACCGACTGGTCTACTTGTGCAGACAGTCCAGTCGAATGGTGGAGAAGCCGGAGTCAGAGACTATCCCTGTACGTGTAGTTTCAGCCAGTCGAATAGCCTTCCAAAAGTCCTTGGAGCCAGCCCTCTTCCCCCTGCCTCAGGACCCGACTCTCCCTTCCACCCGGCCTAACAAGGTAGTGCTGCACGTCCATGGCGGCGGCTTCATGTCGATGTCGACGGCTCTCTACGTGTCTTACCTGCAGAAGTGGAGTTTGGACATATCTGGAGCGGTCTTCTTTTCAGTGGATTACCGTCTGGCGCCTGAGAATCCGTACCCAGCCGGTCTGGACGACGTGTGGCAGACGTACAAATGGCTGGTGAATGAAGTGAGGGAAGAGTTGGACATTGACACTACGAAGATACTGGTCATGGGAGACTCTGCAGGTGGACATTTGGCAATTGGCTGCGTTTTGAGAGCAATACAAGCAGGAATCCGCGTGCCAGATGGCCTGGTCCTACCCTACCCGCCCCTGAACATGGACCCAGACCACTACACCCCATCCTTCACCCTGTCCCTGGACGACATGGTGATGAACTACACCTTCCTCAAGTCCTGCCAAGCCGCCTACGTCCAGAGCTCCGCCCTTGACCCGAGGAACGACCCCTTCCTCTCGCCTGCTTCCGCCTCTCTGGACCTACTGCGGCAATTTCCGCCCACACGGATCCTGGTGGGGACGCTGGACCCGCTGATGGACGACTGCTTGCGCTTCGCGGAGCGGCTGTTGGAGGCGGGCGTGGATACGAGGCTTTCTTTGTTCGAGGGTGCAGTGCATGGAGGGCCGAGAGACCTGGTGAAGATCGAAAATGAGGATGTGAAGGCTTTGCCGCAGCGGACGTCTAACTACCTGCAGGAACTCCTTAGCTAGTACGCGCTAACTTGCACCTGCCTGCTTTCTGATCACACAGCCTATGGAGGAGAAGAAAGCCGGCCTACGGGTGGCTCTCTACATCCAGAAATACAACTTTAAGGCTTCTTTGCAGCCTCGAAAACACCCTAGACTGAGATGCAATTCGTCCTTACTTCCGCCTCTACCCTAACAGTCCCTTCCCCAGGGTCCAAAGCCTTTGCATCAGGAAATCTCTCGATACGAGAGATATTCCTCTATCTGCCAAAGAACTCTGCTATCAGAGTCGCATCGGTCTACTGTGGTGAAAAGAAGACAGCGAAGGGTGGGGCTTCGTTAGCTTTAGTAATGCTCAGGAGACAGCAGGGCCCTTTGCACTTCCTCCTTTCTTGGAAAGGGACAAAGAGGAATGCTGAGGGCAGTTTGCTCGTCTGTACATAAGGAAACGCTAAGTTTATGCTAGCCAGGGGGCCAGGCCATCTCCCTGCCTCCCAGGATGTGCAGATGGAGGTGGAACACTGTCTGTCCCGCGTTGCGTCCGTCATTGATCACGAGTCTCCACCCGTCCTCGGCCAGGCCTTCTTTCCTGGCGATTTCAGCGGCCACGTATACTAGGTGGCCGAGAAGAGCCTTGTGCCGCTCCTCGACTCGGCTAAGCTGGGTCAGTCCATCCTTCACCTTAGGGATGAGAACAATGTGGATGGGTGCCTGCGGCGCAATGTCCCTAAAGGCCAACACCTGGTCGTCCTCATACACCACATTCGAGGGTATTTCCTTCCTCGCGATTTTCCCGAAGATCGTGTCCTCCTCCACAGGCGGCGGCTGCTCCATTATTAGCCTAGAGTACAGGCGACCTGCTTTCCCCTTCCTCCCCACTCTCCAGCCCCTCTGCTTCCCGTAGAATCCGCGTTTCTTGTCTGTTGGCCGCGTCCGCCAGCCACCTGATCATAGTCGTCAGCAGTCCGAACCCCTCTGAGTCGAATAGGCAGGAAACCAGGTCTAGTGCTTGGCTCTTTAGAGAGTTCCTGAGAGTTCTTTCGAGTTTGGAGGAATTCAGCTTCTGCAAAGCCTGCATGCGAGTCTCGACCTCAGCCTCCAGCCTGGAAGAGTCGACGAGACGGGCTTGGCGGTGGCGGATTTCCACGACTCGGGCTTCGAGCCGCTGCCAGAGCAGGCTTTCCCCTGAGCGGCGCTGGTCTGACGTCCTCCAGGCCTGATGTGTCAAGAACCTCTCCAAACACCTTCTCCAATTCGCCTTCAAAACCTCCTCCCTGATCGATCTCAGTATATGCGCCAGGCGAGAAATATACTCCACTAGTAGGTCATCGGTGGAGACTCGGACTCTGACTGGAGGACTAGAAGCTGGAGGGAGGCAAGTGGAGCAGGAAGCAGTGCCTTTTGGATAGGGCTGGCCACAGGAGGGACACATAGACTCCGTTTCCGGCCTTTTTGGCGCTTCCCGGATGATCGTCCTACTCGGTGATTTCCCGGACTTGGGAGGACGCCTGGGCCCAGGCGTGTTCGCGGTCACCATCCCTGCAAATAAGGCTTCATACAAACACACATTGGCAGTGCGCAGGACAGGGAAGTAGCGGCTGTAGGCGTCGGTTCCAGGGGCTGGAAACACCCGCACGAACCGACCCCGTCTTTCAAACTCCTCTATTGTCTCTTTCAGGACTACTCGAAAGCGGGCGGACTGGCTGAAGGCGTCTGGCACTGGCTGGGCTGAGTTTCGCCCGTAGGCAGGCAACGAGGACGTCTTAAAGGTCCTATTCCCCACCAATCTGGACCTAGCCCTATTCATCCCGTCCTTCTTCCTATCATAACTGCGTATTCCCACCAGTGTAAACGTGTCCGCCAACAACTGCCCCTTAATAGCCAGGTCCAAGGGAGAGTCTGTGGCCAGTGAGGGGGACAGGTTCACTTCCAGCAGCCAGGGCTTTAAATTGGAGTCAATTATCACGTCAAATCCGAACAAATCGAAGCAGTTTCCACGCTGCAAGCCCAGTTTCCGGCTACTTGCATTGACCATTGGCTCGATTGATATCACTGTTTTTATGATTAAATCGTATATTTTGCCCCAAAGTAGGCTTAAGTCGATCCCCACGCCTTCCAAATGCTTGCTGAGCGCTGACAAACTCCACTTGTGGCCCACATCGTCCTTTTCCGGGTTTTCATTCTGCACGAAATTGGAGTTTTTCTTGTTTACGCTGTAATTCGTAAGGAACATATAGCGATTTGAGGCGGAATTCGGGTTATACGCCTCACTCGCGAACCTTGTAAGTCCTTCCTGGTACACATATATGCGCAAAGGGTCGAAACTAGTGACTAACACGTATATCCGCAGGTCGAATTTGAGGGTATTAAGCAGGAGTGGGTTGCTAATGTACCGAGATATGATACAGTTGTCGTCTAAAGGCACGTCGACTAGGTTGTCCACGAGGAAAATGCCTCTGCCTTGTGAGGAAGCGCTGGGCTTCACGATCCATAGGGACCCGGGGTCTGCGTTAAACTCCGCACAGAAATCCGCGAATTCATCGGGCAAAATGAAGGTATCAGGCACAAAGCCGAAGTGTTCCTTGCCATACGTAGCCTGCATTTTGACCAAATTGGCACAGAGTAAGTCCTTGCGAGTGATTTCATTGGACTTGGGGAAGTGGTTAATCCGCTGGTGCTCATTAAGTCCCTCATACAGGTACGGCTTAGGACTGGAATTCGCCCACAGCACGTTCCAATCATGAGAATCCGTGGCTGCAAAGCCACCCAATTCCAACACAGACCGCACCAGCCTCGCATCAGTTTGATAGACACGGTAGAGCAGTTCCTGGGTGAGGAGGTAGGCGCCTTTGCTGTAGGTGTTCTGAGGGGCCGCTTCTCGCACCATTTGCCCTTCATTAGGCGCTGCGAAGACAGTTGTTGGCTCAGTCGGCCCGAATTCCGCAATTAGGTCTTTGAGCAGGAACTCCGCTCGGTACTCGATGGACTTGAGACTGTGGACTTCGCTTTGGAGGCCTTTCAGGCCGAGGGGCGGCAGGACGTAGTCGAGGATTAGGCCGGGCCAGTGCTCTCGCTCTGAAAGCTGCAGCAGACGGAGTCGGCGGAGGGCTGGCACTTCTTCAGATTTGTTGGGAGAGACTGAAACCAGGGTGAACTCAGTGCTGTGGGAATCGGCCGGTTCGGCCATGTTCGGAAGTTGCTAGTTAGGGCAAGGGGAAAGAAACTGAAGCTGGCTGGTTTAACACACTGGAAAAGACCAATTTTTGCAGTTTTCCCTGAGGAAGTCTCTGAAACATTCGATAAATAGAGAACAACTGATTTCAAAAAACGCAAAAATACCCTCTAATCAACTAACACAGCATCACAACTCAACCTATAAAGGGTAAATACCGCGGATTTATTGCGAAAGGCACAGCTAATTGTCTATTTCCAAGTTGCAGCCTGCCTCAAACAGTGCATTAGAAGACAGCCGCTTCTCTCAGTTTCTAAGGAAGTATTGTAGTGATTCGCATTTTCATCCTTATTGTCCTCTTGGAGGAAATCAGCACTGTCATCAATCCTTTACTGCTGTTTTCCTGTATTTGTGTGTGAATGCTACTGAATCACTCCAGATTGCAAGATTCTTCATAGGAGTAGCCCAGCCCTTCTGCCTGATTGAGACGAATATACACGCAATATGGAAATTGGCACCTCTAAACCATTCCCCAGCCCGCGTAGTCCCCTAAGCGCCTATTTATCAGCAGCGGCTGCAGGCCCTAGTGGACCAGCGAAAGGCCAATTCAGTTCCTCAGCTTTCCCTAGGAAGAAACCCACTCTACCTCCGTAGACTACTAGAGTGCGCTGTCAATGTAGAAACTAAAGTCTAGGAGATATATATGGCGTAGGGAGCAGTTTAGAGGGCTAGATGCAATAGTAGAATCGCTGAAATTGAGAAGGCACTGGCTGTATAGTTAGACTGAATACACAGAGGAATAGAAGTAGCGACAATATAGGGAACAGACAGGCTTTGTGAGTACAAGGGACTTCCATATAGACAACATCTCAGTTCCCTTTGGAAGGACTTTCGGAAAGGGCGGATTTCCTCTGATGAAGATAAAGGCCCAATATATCTCTGGTACTAGAGAACAGCTGACAGCGCACACAGTCCTATTTGCAGTTCCGCGAGAAAAGGGCTATTTCTATCCTTTGGCTAAGCCAGAAACTTGGATTTCCGTGGATTACAACCCACTTTTGCACTCAAAAAGGCTTTTTCAGTGCTCATTTATGGTCATTTGGCTGCAATATGATAAATAGGCGAATACGGAAGTTGGAAAACCCATTTCTACCTGTCCGCTCTGGAGTTTAGGGTCAAGTCCTATTGGAAGCATTGAAATAAGGCCGAAACTGCGGAAAATAGTCTTCGAAACATCAAAAATGGCCTGCGAAAAGGCAATTTCGGTAAGAAACCGAAGGTTTGAGCTGAAAATGAATTTATCCGCAAGCGGTTTAGAGAATTTAGCTATTAATTCTGTAACAAAACACTTATTGGTGATTAGGGAAACGCTCACTACTACTTGTGGACGTTTCCGAGTCTATTTACTACAATAGGTATGAAAATCGGAAATTTACTCAAGGAAACTCGCCTCATTTCCTGCATTTCACGACATTTGCAGAGGTTTACTGCATAAATTTTTCCCTAAACTCGACACAATTCCTACAATGCTCTTAAAACGTCTTTTTCTAGTGAAGAAATTGGTAAAAGCGGGCAATTCTGCTCAAATTGACACTCGAAAACGCCAATTGTCCCATTGACTCCTCGCATTTCCGCTTCTTTTCTGCATACCCCTATTTCCCGCACAGCAATGACATCGAGGTAAGTAGGCCTGTTTCCTCTTATTTTCCTATTTGTACACAGAGAGTTTATAATATGGGAGTTTGCGCGAATAGGAAAGACCGAGAGTCCGCCGACCAGCAAGCCTCAAACCTGCTTTCCGCAGTCTCTCTGAGCCCCATATCGCCAGTACTTAATTAACCAGAGGAAGGATCAGGCTGTGTCCCTGCCTTCTCTAGCCGATAACCCTCTCTACCTGCACAGAGGACTGGAGTCTACCTGTGAGGAGATTTGCGCAGGAAGCAGCTGCTGTAATTAGTTGAAATGTAGCCTTAGACATACGTGTGTAGCTCTCACATCAGTTAGACGTCCCTTCGCCTGCATAAGATTCTGAGGTATCGGCAAGTAGAGGCTTTCAAGCCTTCTATAAGCCAACAGCCTCTGTCTGTTGGGCTCTGCTTCTTAGAGTGCTCCCTTCCACTCCCAATATGGTCATTTAGATTTACTTAATACCGAACAGCCTCGCTACGCAGAATGTACAACTAACTGAAGTGCAAGGCAGGGATAGACTGATTTGCTGGTAATTATGTAATTTAGCTGATATTCAAAAGCTCTACACTGTTCTCCTGCCTTCGAGCACTCTTTCCAACTCATACATTCATTATTCCGCTGCTAAAAGGCCAGCGCAAGGGGTATGAGGCCGATTATTCAGCACTAGGGCACTACAGAAATGAAAGCTTTACAATGGCTACGGCCGCTCCACAGGACCACAGTGGTCTTCCTGAGTCTGCAGAGGGTAAGTTTCGTCCTTCAAACTACTCACACTCTTCATAGCTTCAATTCGCTTAAGATAGAGGGGGTTGTGGGCGAGGGAAAGCAGGGGCACTTTGTGCGCTTTGCGCATGTCTAGGAACTGCTGGGTGATTAGCCGCTTGGCAGGCGGTCCCGGAGGCAGCGGAATTGAAGGCAAGTCAGAGCTTTCTTGGTCCTTTTTGTGAGCGCAGATGCCCATTATATGAATACATCACGGAATGCTTTTAGTTCTTTTGTCGGGCGAAGTGAATAGAGACACGCGGATTTCGCTCGTTTAGGTCCAACACAAACTCAGGAGAACTAGGAAGTGTGGCTGACTTTTAGCATGAACATATTTGGGAAAGCGCGAGGCTCTTAGTGTACTATAAGGCCTTGCAAAGGAATAGTTCCTGGGAAGTGGTGATCCCACTTACTACCTGCAAATAGCCCTCAGACCTTTAGACTACACTATGTCAAGAGATGCTTTCTTCCCTAGCTCTCACCGGACTACTAGAGGCCTGTGCACTGTTTCCCTTCCAAGTGACCCAATGTCCTTCTTTCAGGCTATCCACTCTACTCAGACTGTCAGACAACTACACAGGGGAAAGGCGATTTAAGGCTTTCGATGACTGATTCCTTCCTGTCTTCCAAGGCTAAAGAACTGGGCTACTTGTAGTAGTACGAAGGAAATTCGGCTTGTGGCTTTCGGACTATTTGCGCTGTTCGCTAGATGATAGGTGAAAACGAGCCTTAAAGGCTGAAATCGCTACATAGGAAGTGACTTCTGCAGACTAAACCCAAATCGCCTAGTGCATCTCGCCTATTTCTTCCATAAATCAGGATATAGACAAGGAAAGCAGTTCCCGGGGAGAAACCCAGCACACAATAGCGATGTTCGGTGCATTAAAAAGCGAATAACCTATAGTTCAAGCAAAACCTCAGTCACAATTCTGACTTTTGACCCACAAGTCTCGCAAAGTCAAGAAGGCCGTGTCCTTGACTACAGATTTCTCCTGATGTTGTAAAGGATTCTTCATCGCTGAAGGCAATGCTGTCGATATCTACATATAGGTATGAATATTCTGTCTATATATACTCTCTGTAAGTCACTATGAATAATTCCTCCATAGACTACAAGCGACCAAGGGGTGGATTTCCGCAGGGTCTTGAGGAGTGCTTTGTGGGTGCGGACTGTGTGTAAGTGCTGATATATGGTCCAAGTCTCGGACACTAGAGGGCTGTAAAGAGCTAGGACCGCACTCGAAGTCACACTTCATAGGTTGAATGAGTGTCCAGAGGGAGACCAATGCACACAGGAAATACAGAATTAGGTGAAAAGCTTTAATTCGGCTGAAAGCGTCGAATCGGTACTCTCAATAGACTCCGCAGAGGGCTATAAAACAAGGCTGGTAGGAAAGGCGGATTTCGCCTGAGGGAAATGAAGGCTCGCATTCGCTGCTAAATTCATTTTTTAGTCCGGACATTCCCCTTTTTCATGTATATTCCTCGTTTTCTCTCGGCTGCCTCCCATTCCGTTAGGAAATTGGGGCTCCCTGCTCTCCACCATCCAATCAAACGGATGCCATCAAATTGGAGCTGCAGTTCTCACTACAAGGCAGGCCACTACGATGATTAGGACTATGATGATCAGGAATTACAATATGGGAATTTGTGTGACTAAAAGAGAACGAGAGTCCATAGGCCTTTTGGCCAGCAGTTTGCTGGCAAACCCGCCCTCCACGCCTGAATGTATCCATCAGCTTATAGACCTGCAGAAGGATGAGACAGTGCCTGTGGTTTCTTTAGCCACAAGCTCTCTTTTTCTCAGCAGTGCGGAAATGCGCAAAGCGCTGGATTCTACTTGCGAAGAAGTGAGTGTTTTGACACTAAAGGAAACTTGCAGCTAAGCCAATTTCTATAATCGCTAGTATAAGGCCTATAGCTAGCCGCTGTGAGTCAATTCTTCCCCATAAATCCCTTTCCTATGCACGATGAATTCTGGCCTTTTGACATAGTCCCGCAATATTCCCATACCGCTAGGTCTGTTTGTCTCTCTTTTTAGCGCTGCATCTGTCCTTTCTCTAGCAAGATGGACCATAGGCAAGACCAACATCATGGCTGGACACATATATCAGGTGTAGCCCACACTGCAGCAAGAAGCTTATATATAGGGATATTTCAGGCTAACAACAGAGACGTAAAGGCAGTTCTAGGGTTTTCTTCGTCATAAAATACAGCTGAATTTCGCTCGCTGTTCCTCTCCCCAACGATGAAAACTTGCAGGATTCTGCCTTATCGCCGCTAAAACTGACCTATGAGAACTCCCTAAAACCCTTAACACCAAATAGACCCTATCAGACCTAACGTCCCCGTTCCTTCCTCCAGCCTCAGCGACAACTGATTTCAAGCTCTATACCTGCCTCTATCCTACAGGTACTCTTTTGTCTCTCCCCGCATCACTGACATATACAGGGAGCAGACAAGGGATTTTGGGAGGCTACTTAGTTAGCCATTAATAGGACAGGACTTGGTCATAAGACAGCACCTAGCTTGGGGTCCAAAGTCTGCATCTGACTGAAGCCACTCGCCGAGCTGTGCACTGACTTCTGCTCCTTGAGTCGCTTGCAATAAAGCGAGTTTTTGGCGAGGGAGAGTAGAGGCACGTGGCGAGCCTTGTTGAGGTCGATGAGATGCTGGGTGATGTGTCGCTTGGCGGACTGCTTGATAAGCACTGGGAGAGAGGGCAGATCCACTTCCTCGAGGTCCTTCTTGTGAGCGCAAATTCCCATTTGTCAATATATCGGGACTTCATATTTCCCTAGTATGCGGACTTTGTGCTGAATTTGGAAGGTTTGTCGGATAAGCAGTTTCCCTTTAGATTAATTCTTTCCATTCAGATCCTCGAAGCAGCTTATTTTGTTAATTAGGGGAAAAGGGTTTTTTCGAACTCGGAGGAATTTCGCTATTAGCCTTCGAGGGATATTTGGAAGAAGTTCAAAGACTCTGCAGGTATCAAAGAAATGCAAATTATTACATTTCGACCTATAAAGAGGCTTTATTTGCCCTAATCGCAATACTGAGGCAAATACCATTTAGACTTCTTTGCAGTTTTGACACCCGGCAATCGCTGAATCATGATTTTTGAGAATACCCACAGTGTTCAGCCTTAGGCAAGAAAGCTGGATATCAGGTTTCAATAGTTTCCTTGAGTCTAGTATGGCGGCAAACAAGGCGAGTCTTATAGCTGACCCAGGCTTCTATTGCCCAGAGGTAGTTCCTAGGGCTGGACTGCTTCTATCTTCGCTGTATTCAGGAGGACTAGTGCTGCTGTGCAGTTCCTTTGTGCGAACCGTTGCTCGAGTAAAGGGAGATTGGAGTACTTTTGACACTGAAAGGAGGCTGATGACTGCTGATTGGGTCTATATAGGTCTGAGTGGAGGCAATCTACGCTTGAAATCCGCTCAGATGGGATTGTAGTCCGTATAGGTTTCTTTGAGTTTTGGGAAAACACAGATTGAAGGCCTCCGAAGTACTCCAAATCTGAGGCTAAAAGGTTTATTTGGCATCTATTCGCAGCCTCATAGAGCCTTATTCCCTTCCCCACCCATTTCATTGAACAACAGCAGACTACATAGGTCTGACTAAGCCATTGATTGACGAATATGTCAGGCCCGAGTCCAGCATCAAAGCAACACAAAGGTCTTTACATAGACAGACTGGCTGTACCAATCGGTGCTATAGGCTCTATTAGACCAGGGTAAAATCCGAAGGTCCGCATTGTTCCAGGCTATTTGATGAAGTCTGGAAAACTGAAGCAACGAGGAAGAAAGGGCAGGATTTGGGCTGAAGGGAGAAAGGAGCTTTTCCTAAGGGGCGTCACTGGGAAATAAAGCCACTCCGGACCTAAATATATGCCTCTTCCTATATCCCCCCTTCACCAACGAATCTAAGGGAACTCAATAGGCTTTGCGAGGCTACTACGTAAGTCACCTACTAATATCGCAACTACTCAGTCCCTAGGCAGCTTATCTTCTGGTCGACAGTCTGCAGTTGGCTCAGGTCCTCCGCCCAGTCGTCCAGTTTCCTCAGTCTTTCGACTCGCTGGCGATACAGCGAGTTGTGGGCGAGGGAAAGCAGAGGGACTTTCCGAGCCTTGTTGAGGTCTATGAGCTGCTGCAGGATTTTCCGCTTAGCAGACGGGCCTGGAGGCAGCTGTATTGAGGGCAAATTCGCTTCCTCGTGATCTTTTTTGTGAGCGCATACTCCCATAGTGCAAATATATTACTACACACTTTCGATTCGCCCAATGTACCAGGCCTAGCGCAGTTAAAGAGATGCTTTCGAGAGGAACTGGCTTCAGAACTCCGCTTCCTATTTTAATCCCTCAAAGCGACTATATCCCAAATTAGGTGAAAACATCAGTAGGAACTTTGCTTCATCAACTTAGATAACGAACAGACTAAAGTATAGGGAAATCCGCAGAATGCGGGTTAAATATATCATCAAGTAAAAAGGCTTTTTTGCTAAGTAATAGGGAATTTCACCTGGCATGGGTATAGGTTTCAATGAGTTCCTTGGGGGATAGAAAGGCCAGACTCAAGAATTTGGTCGTGGAGAGCTATTTGTCTAATCAAGTGCCTATCCTAACGCTGAGATCACAGCCACTTGCACTCGCTTTCCTACAGGACCCGATATTTGTCAAGAAGGAAGGACTTGAAGGCTGTCGGGAGTTTACAGGAGAAACAGGCCTGAAGGCCCAAAGAAGCTTCTAGTCCTTTGAGACTTCTGGGAGGTTTTTGACGAACAGAGACATTGAAGGCTTCCAAAGTGCTCCGATTATAGACAAATGAGCCTGAGAAGGCCGCTACTCCTATAGGCAAGTGCAGCCTTCCTGCCAGTCCCGTGACCAACCGCAGCTATCAGTCCTACTGATATCCTTAGCTCCCACTCGTTCCCTGCATCCTGCCTTCACTGCAAGGCAATAGGACGAAAGGAAGACGACAGTGCTTTGGCAGGACAGGGACTTGGCCTGTAGGGGTGGGGCTTGTAGAGGTCGTTTTGGCGCTGAGTTTTTTTAGCCTTTCAGAGTAAACACCTTCGGGTGACTAATATGACAAGCACATATTTCCCTGCAGGAAAGACCCCGATATCGACTTATTCGCACTAATACTGCTTTAGTCCTATTTCCAGCACAGCCGGAGGCCAAATCTCATTTCAAGCTCCACCCATACCCCACACACAGCCCTCCATTAGTCCATCCCCGCACATCCGCCCTATTCTCTCTACCCATAGGCCACCCCCGCAACCAACAGGAGGCTAGAAGAGTACAGGTTAGATTATAATGACTGCAGTTATACCAAACAGGCAAGACTTTCACGTCTCTAGTCTATTTGACAGTCCTTAGTCTCCTCCATTGCCTTGGTCCGCTAAAGGTAAAGCCGGTTTTGGCCAGGGAGATCAAAGGGGCCTGGCGGATTTTCTTCAGGTTGATAAGCTGTCTGAAGAGGGCTGGGCGGGGGAGTTGCAGGGGGAAGGAGGGCATAGGGACTTCTTCTTGGTCTTTCTTGTGAGCGCAGACCCCCATTTTGGTCAATATATGTACTATCGGCTTTTACTGCCCTCAGTTATATACCCGAAGTCTTCGTGTAGAGCGGAGGACACTTTCACTCTCGTTATTAGTGAGAAAAAGACCTAGGAGACTAAGGAAGCACAGGGAGTGACGCTGAAAATGTACACTTTAGGCCAATAACCAGTATAAAGGGCCGTAAAAACACGATTGTTCTTTAGCGTGTTTTGAAAATTGAGGAAAAGCGCCCATCAATTGAAAACTGCCGCATAGGTATTGTTCAAAGGAAGAAAAGCGTCCGGACTGGCTTAAAACGCTGTTTCCAGGGTAATTTCTTCCTTCTTCTATTTAAATGTCCGAGTTTACTCGAAATATGCCGCAGTTTCCGCTGCAGCGCCATCCTTGGGTCGATGTAGAGAACACTGTTGACCAAGTGCACTTCCACCGCCACAAGCAGGCCTTTCAAGACAGAACAGTGGCAACACTGCACAGGCCACTGCGGTCTACAAAAACAAGGAGTCTGCTTCCCTACCCTGACTCTAAAGCCGAGACCCACTGTTCTTACTGGTTCCTAATCGATTTTCAGAGCGTATTTCAGTGGGCTATGATTAATGGCCGCAGACTGCTCTAGACAGCCTCCAGCTTCTGGTCAGAAGTTCGCATCTGACAGATGTGGTCGCTCGAGCTGTCTGCAGCCTTCAGGGCTTCAATTCGCTTGAGGTAGAGTGGGTTATTAGCGAGAGACAGCAAAGGCACGTGGCCAGCCTTGTTGATGTCCACTAGCAGCTGCAGGTCTCGTGGGTTGTCAGCGAGTTGGGGTAGGAGGGAGAAGGACGCCAGGTTGGCTTCTTCTTGGTCTCTCTTGTGGGCGCAAATTCCCATTTAGTAAGTATATTGGAAGATAGTGAAGCTGGGGACTGGGCGGAAATCGGATTGGACTTGCAGGGCATTAGGGAGCTTTTGAGGAAGGGGGATTGGACCTGAGGAGTAGTGATTCGGCCAGATCTGTGACTTTAGGTGGAAATTTGGCGCTTTGACTAGATTTAAATGATTAAGTCACTGCCACAATCGCAAACTCGGCTTGATATTGGCACTTTTATGTCTGAGACTGCAAGGTTCTGTCTGGGACATATACCTGGCGACTAACAAGCGAAACCCTATCCCTCAGTCACGCATATTTTCAGCTTTAGGGAATTACCAGCCAGCAAGCCTGCCCTTGAAGGCCAGCGACGACTTCTCTCTGGAGCTCGAAGCCGGCACTTCCTCAGACAGCGAGCCTCTCTACGAAGTAGAGCGTCTCCTGGACCGGCGCAGTGAGAAGAAGGGCTTTTCCTACCTCGTTAAATGGGACAACTTCTCCGAGTCCCAGGCCACCTGGGAGCCTGAGGACAACCTGGACAGTGTGAAGTGGATGATTGAGGAGTTCAATGAGAAGTATGGGAAGAAGCAGGGAGTCAGGAGGAAGCTGGAGAAGGAGAAGCTGGCGAAGCTATCGGAAAGGAGGCGGAGGAAGGAGAAAAGCAAGCGGTCCGGGGATTCGCTGGAGTTTAAGACGCAGTTAGAGGGAGATGAGGAGGAAATCACTGAAAAACTCACGAAATCCGCCAAATTAAGCCCGGAAACACAGTCCTCCGCCAACCCCATTGAAGAAGGGAAGTCCGTGCCCAGTCCCGCCTCACTGGAGAAGGCCAAATTAGCCCTCCAAAGAGCCGCCCTCGAAGAAGCCTCCACAACTGGGCAGGTCGCTATGGCCAGTGTCAAGATGGTAACTGGGAATTTGGCCCTGGACGTGGCGGTTAAGATCCTAGGGTGTCGGAAACAGGGGAAAACGGTGTTTTACGCGGTGCTGTTTAAGAAGAGGAGTGATGAGGGGGTGGTGGTGGTGCCGCAGGTGTGCACGCATGAGGAGCTGAAGGTGCAGGCGCCTTGGCTGCTGAGTCAGTACCTGCTAGACTATGCGAGGACGGACCAAGTTGAGTAAGTGCTGGATGGTTAGTGTAGTTGAGGGATGTCGGATATGCGAGAAAATAGGAGTTTTAGGCAATAAATAGATACATAAAATTACAAATAAGACAGAAAAACGTCCTTTTCAGTCGATATCCTTTAAAAACTGCAAATTCCCCCGCCATTTCCCTCTAATCTGGTCCAATTAGTTAAATTAACTGCTACTTCCTCCTCTGAACTGAACCCGCCAAGTACTCCCTTTCCTTTCTGGGCACCCAGTCCCTCACTGTGACTTCCCTCTCCTCCTGACTTTGCCTTTGCAGCGAGTCGAAGAGTTCATTGACGCAATTGGTGCTTCTCCTTTGTCCCTCAGAGTACATACCCAGTTGTTCATACGTATCCACCAGACCCTGGATTTTCTCGAAAGTCTGCAGGAACTCGTCCCTGCCGCAGTTATACTTCGTATACCAGTGCAAATAAGCCCCTGCATTGAACTTCGCATAGGCAGATTCATAGGTCCGTTTAATAGGCAATATTACTCCTGTGCGGGTGGAAGCAATGGTAATAGACCGTTCAATGCGAAATTTGAGGTTGTAGGGCCGTTCAGTCACCATAGTGTCCGCCAGTTGGCAGGAACTGAGGAAAGAGACGGGTTTGAAGTAGGTCCTGAGCTTCGACTTGAACTGCTTCTTTGGCATTTCCGCATCCGGCAGCACGTCTCTGCCTCTATACGTAGCGCTAGCCGCAATACTCAGTACTTCGAAGTTTTTCGCCCTAGGGTCTTCGAACTTCGTATGCTGTCCAATACAGTTCTCCACTAAAGTCGCCCATTGGGTCTCAAAAGGAAGTGTAGGCTGCTTTTCGAACAAAAAAGGACTAGTGAACACCTCGACGAATTTGCAGTCTTGGCTGGGACTGACGTTTTGGACGAGGTTGGCGAGGGCGAGGTCGCGGCTGCGCTCGGGGTAGAGCAGGTTGTACAGGGCGCAGGCAATGTACTCGTTCAAATTCGTCATGCTTACGTTGGCGTCGTATTGGCGGTTCGCTAGGATGGTGTTCATGATTTCGTCGTTTTGGAAGTAGAAAATGGTATCAGCGGAGTCAAGTAGTGCGCTTAGAGCGAAGCAGGAGTTGTAGTGCTGGAGCGGACTTTCGCCCGAGGAAGAGGGCTGGATTGTGCAGGCCAATAGGTGAATTAGTGGGTACTCCTCTCGAATGGCTTCGTGAACCCGGGAGCCCAGACCTGACCCAGTGCCTCCTGCCAAACTGCTAATCGAGAGAATAGAGCGGAGGTAGTCCGCACTTTCTGCTTCTCTCCGCACCATTTCCAGTGTGCTTTCGTGCAGACTCACCCCTCCCATCGGCGCATCCAAGTACCCCATCGCCCAGTTATTCCCTCGTCCGCTCATATGATACACCATCCGTTCAGGGTTCATAGCCGTCTGCAAAGGAGTGGTTTTCCCTGTCATTACCTGGCCTATGACCTTGGGCTCTGAGTCCACCATGATCCACCTAGCCTTGCGAGTGGCTTGGTTGAACACTGTGTCGCAGTTCACCGGTATTTCGTTCAGCAGCAAGTCGCAGAGCTGAAAGCCCACTTGATTCCCGCACTGGCCAATTTGAACGACGATGTTGCTCATTATAAGCCTGAGTGTATAAGGAAACGAGCTGTAGCAGCATTAAGTCTAGCCTATATCTCTGTTTCTTACGATGCGAAGCTACACAGCTGTGAATGGCTTTATTTTGGCTGGATCTTGAGGCCAGTGTCCTATTCCTTCCCCACTTAGTCTCGTGCCGCCAAATATGGGTGTGGAGGGTGCAGTCCTTTTTCCTTCGCTTTCAGTCCCTATAGGCTTCACAGGCGACATTACTCCTTCAGCTGCGCTCTCAAAAGTGTCCAAATCAGCCTCCCTCAAGCAAGCCACCTGCTGCGAACCCTTGGGAGTGGCGTAGACAGGGCGCGAATAGACCTTCGGCGCAGGGGAACCATACATATAGCGGACTTTCGCAATATCATAGGGCTCATGGCCAGCGGAGTAGCTAGACAAAGGCAGTTTCGGCAGTGCTTTAGGGGGAAGTCCACTACTAGTGGTCTTTGCAGGACTGGGAAAGGGCTTGGAAACGTCCCTTCGATATAGGACTTTGACCTTTCCTTTGCAGGGGAAAGTCTCTCTTTCTGCCTCTTTGTGGGGTCGTTTGCGGGGGAGCTGCACGACTTCCTCGAAATTGTCCTCCGAAGACTCGTTTCTGTCAGAAAGTTGCTCGTTGGAGTGGGAATCTGCATCAGCGGGCTCGAGATTGCAGGGTTTGTGTATAATTCGGAGGTCTTCAGCCTGACTTAGTCCTGTTTTCAGCGCATTTCTGCCTACATCTCACATGGATTTCCGGTTGCTGGCCACAGTATAGGCAAATCCAGCCAAAGTCACGACCAACGACCCATACAATGGCAGTCCCTCCATATATTTGCATAGGCGAAAGCCGACTGACGCAGCGCGAATAAATGGCTCTAAATAGGCAATGGGCGTGTTAGCGCTTAGCCTAGTCCAAGGCAAGGTAACTAAAAGACTTGGCACTTGGACTTGGACTTTTCCTCTGTTTTCCTGGGCTGGGAAGGAGACTCTTCGGGAGGGTTTGCGGGACGTCGCATCGGAGATTCCTCAGTTCGGGCCGGCACAGCTGTAGCGAAATTCGCCCTGAGTTCAGGCCTGTGAATGTCCTTCGTCTCCTCCGCTTGTGACTTTCTGCCCACACTGCCCTGTCCGTAGTTGAGCAGCGTCCAGTCAAACACGTAATCGTACTCGAACCCTTCCCTCAGAAACAGCTCTTTCAGCATTCTGCGCAAGTAGGCGTAGTCAGGCTTGTCTTCAAACCGCAAGTTCCGCGTGTAGTTGATGTAGTTAGCCAGTTCCGGCGGGAAGTTCTTGCACAGGACGTCTACAGGCGTGTTCATCTTCCTTTCCATGATCTTCTGGTACTTCTCCTGCTTCGTAGCCGCTTGAATGCCTTGCCAGGGCAAACTGCCTCTGAGGAAATACATCAAAACGTACCCAATTCCCTCCAAGTCGTCTCTCCGGCTCTGCTCAATGCCCATATGCGTGCTAACTGAAGCGTATCGAGCAGTTCCAGTAAGGTTCTTGCCCTCTCGGTAGGGAATATGGTTGTGGGTCTTCGGGTCGCGGTACTTCTTGGCCAGGCCGAAGTCGATTAGGTGGAGGAGACTGGCGCGCTTGGACAGGCCGATGAGGAAGTTGTCGGGCTTGATGTCGCGGTGGATGAAGTTCTTGGAGTGCACGTACTCCACCCGACAGATCATCTGGTCTGCGAGCATTAGCACGGTCTTCAGGGACAGTTTCCGAGAGCAGAAGCTAAACAAGTCTTCGAGAGAGGGCCCGAGCAGGTCCATGACCATGACATTGTAGTTCCCTTCAGCACCGTACCAAAAGACACTGGGCAGTCCCGGCCCGCCCTGCAGCAGCTTGATGATTTTGCTTTCATACATGAGCTGGGGGTGGCGAGTGTTGATAGGTTCCAGCTTGATGGCTACTTCTTCGTTGGTTTGGATGTTGATGCCGAGGTAGATCTCTCCAAAGGACCCGCTGCCGATCTTCCTGCCGAGGCGATACTTGCCTCCCACTCTGATTTCAATCATTATCAACAGTTGGTCAGGAGCGCATCTTCACCCTATAGCAGCTATTCTAGTCCCTGCGCCAAGCACGTACCTGACTAAGATTAGAATAATGCTGCTGGAGTGGCTTCTGTGGACGGCTGTAGCAGCTCTGACCTGTCCTAGTGTTATGTGCAGTTCTACGCCCAGTGCGGACTGTGTGCAGAACACGACTTCGTCGCTTCTCCTTTCCCCCTGTCCTGACCACTTCACTTGTCCGGAGTTCTCTGCATATGCACTCAATTCCACCACTTGCATCCCTGCAAAGACACACACTCCTGCCCCTCGCCAGTGCCTGCGATACTACGAAGAGCAGCAGTTATGCGACCTAAACCGTCCCTGCAACTCCGACCACTACTGCCATCAGCCCGACAACCGCTGCCAAAAGCGACAGAAACTAGGCTCCGCCTGCACCGACCTGTGGGAATGCGAGGCAGGCGCAGTGTGCAACAAAGGACTGTGTGTGCGTCATTTCTCAGTGCAGGCAGGCAGCCTGTCAGACTCTAGGCTCGCCTGCATGTCTGCAGTCGTGAAAAGAGGCCTATGCGCCGCTGAAGTCAAGTCAAAAGCCGCAGTTCCAGTCGCTTGCACTAGAGATGACGACTGTCAGGCTACAGACCAGTCCTTCGGCACCTGCAATTGCGCCTTTTCCAACCAAGCCACTGGCTACTGCTCCCTCCACCCTAGCGACGAGCCTGTCAAAAGGGTGCTTGTAGCCTTGCATGACGGCAAGGTAGAGCTGGCGACCTACCTACATAAGCGACTGGCGACTTTCCCTCGGGCTGAAATGGCGGAAGAGTGTGTGCGCAGGCATGACGCAGGTCTGAAAGCTGTGGAAGTGCTCAAGGACTGGAGTGCTAGGTGCCTGGGATTGGCTCTGCAGGTCGCTGGCTCCCTAGTTCTAGCGCTAAACTAGGTATTTCCTTCGCTGCTATTACCGTCATACTAGAAAGAGGGGTTTGCAGGAAACCTACACAGTCCATTATAAGCCTTAGTTGTGGTAATGTGCGCTAATTTTCCCCGAAACCCTCCGAAATTCGACCCTTTACCCACTTCAGCGAACATATCTAAGGAAACAGACTCAAAACTTGAACTCGACCCAAGGTTTCCTTATCATTTCCTGCAAGAAATCGACGAAAAGTGTACTCAATTCGAGGAAAAGCGCCTTCAATTCAACGACTTCACCAGCCACTGGTCTGACCTCAGCCTATTTACCTCCCTGAAAGATGACCTAAACCGGCAATTTCGCTTGATGAAAAGTGCAGGAAATAGTCGACTTGGCCTGAAGTCATCAGAAACTTTGCTTGAAAACGCTGTTCGGAGTGTCAAAGGAACGATAAAGGTGGCTCAGGAGCTGGAAGCGCTGCTTTCCGCGCTGCAGAGCAGTTTGGCGAATGTGGTGATATCGGCGCAGGAGAGAGGAAGGACGCTTATCCTAAAATGCTCGTTTTGCCATGCGCCCAATAAAGCTGCGATGTGCAGCAACTGCCATACCATCAACTGGGCCCAAATCTTCCAAATCACCGCCCGGTCCCAAACCCCCGAAAGGCCAGTCCTCTCAACCTTTCCCAGTCCTTCCTCCAGTCCCCTCTGCCCGAACTGCAGTGCAAAGCTGCCCGACCAAAGCAGCTACTGCCCCCACTGCAATGCCGAGATGGCTGTCAGGTTGTGTTCAGTGTGTAGAAGTGTGGAAATCCAGGGGCCTTCTGGAAGGTGTAAGGAGTGCTCGAGGCGCAGCCTAACTCCCACTTTTGTGTATAAGCAGAAGACGGTGGAGGTCTGTCAGAACTGCAAAAAGCGAGATTTGAAGGGGAAGAAGAATTGTGATTTGTGTGGATTTTGCTTGCCAGAGAAGAAGACTCGCTGATAGCATAGGAAAAGTCTTGCTTTTGGGAGTTTGTTTTTTCCTCAGAATTGATTCCTGCTTTTGACTGATATATGCTGAAAGTCAGCTTATCAGTTTAATTCTCTCGTAAAAGCCAAAATATCGCTTTTTCCTATTTCTTTTCCTCTAATTTCTCTTCTCAGTCCCTTCCCATGCCCCAATTCCTTCAATTTCCTCACTTCCAAAGCCCCAAATAATCGCTTTTCATTCTCCTCTATTGCCCTTACACACTCCTGTCGTCTACCCTGCAGGTCTCTCTTCTTTGTATATGTCCAGAAAAGTTTCCAAATCTCGCGCTTTATAATATATGGGATCTGGCTGCTGCGGGCGACTCTATGAAGGTAGAATTCACATAGAAAGCGGAGGCGTCCTTGTTCGTCGGAAGCGCGGTTCCAAGGCTGTCCCCAGCGACCCTATCGTGAGTTCCCCGCTTCCCAACCTGACCAAAGATTACCTCACGATCCCCAATCGCTTCATCCCCGTGCAGCGCAAGCAGTCCCTAGCCGGCACTACCGGCCTGGACAACCACGGCAACACCTGCTTCATCAACGCTGCCCTGCAGTGCATTTCCAACGCTGTGCCCTTAACTGACTATTTCCTTACCAATGTGTACTTGCAGGAGGTTAATGAGAAGAACCCACTGGGCACTTGTGGGGAGTTCGCAGGGGCGTATGCGGAATTGTTGGCAACACAATGGAGAGATGTGAATGAAAGTATGCTACCTAAGCGTCTCCTCAACCTGATTTTCACCTCAGCGCCTCAATTCGCTAATGGCGGACAGCACGACGCTCACGAGTTTTTAACCTTTTTCCTGGACAAAATCCACGAAGACCTAAACCGAGGGTCATTCAACGCAAGGATGTGTCCAACCAGCGACTCCAAAGTGGAAAAGGAAGAAAAGCGTGCAGCTCGCGCCTGGTGCGCCTATTTAAAGCGAAACAGCTCTGTGATAGTCGACCTCTTCCAAGGCCAGCTCAAGTCCTCTATTCGCTGTGAAGAGTGCAAGTTCGTTTCTACGACTTTTGACACATTTATGTACCTTGGTTTGCCTTTGCCGAAAGGTGATAAGACGATTACGCTGGTGGACTGCTTTTTGGAGTTCACTAAAGATGAGGCTTTGGACCCGAATGAATGGAATTGTCCGAATTGCAAAAAATCGGGAAAAGCGTCGAAAAGGATTGATATTTGGAAAGTGCCGCCTATACTGATTATCCACTTGAAGCGGTTTTCCTATAATACTGGAGCCAATAGCAAACTAGTCTCAGCCGTGAAACTGACCAATAAAGTCGAATTCCCACTCAGCGGATTGGACATTTCCGGGTATGTCTCAGGACAGCAGAAGGAACCGCCAGTGTACGACTTATTTGCACTGACCGACCACTATGGCCATATTGGCGGAGGCCACTTCACTGCTTCCTGCAAAAACAGACATAGTCAGCTCTGGTACAAGTATGACGATGCAGTGGTGCAGGAGGAGGAGGAAGCTGGAGTTAGCAGTGAAAAGGCCTACATGCTCTTCTACTGCAAAGTGTCGATTGATGAGTATCGGAGACAGTGCTCGGAGCTGCCTAATTTGTGGCCGCATGTTATTAGTAGAAAACTCAGTGACTTGTGTGAGGGAGTGGTGCATGAACAGACCGGGTCCACCCTTTCCGGCTTCAACGAAATCGATCCAAAGCCCAAGGAATCGCCAAATAAGGCCCCCAAGCTTCAACTCCACGTCATTCCCAGCCAGTGCGAGTCCCCAAATCCTGATTCCTGATATAACAGACAATTAGCCTCTTCTAGTAGTCAAACAGCCGACCAGACCCAGTGGCTGCGCATAGGGCGAACTGCGCAGCAGTCCAGTGAGCAGCGGGGAAGGACTTCTGTGTCGGGATTTGCTGCTGGAATGCCTGCGAAGCTCCAAAATCGGCTCCAGCGGGCGCAGTCGCATATACCTGGGCCGCAAGTACCAATGTCTGTCCTCGTTGTTTGGCTTGTTTGCATGGGTATTGGGTCGAGTAGGAGTGCGAGATAGGCGCGGCAGTGGCCATTTCCCCGGCTTCCTACCTTCAAGACGCCCATTCATTCCTATGCTAATATCACCCTGCGTATAGATAAGCATCCGCCTGGACTGCGTCTTTTAGCTCCTCCACGGCAGTCTGTAGTTCCTGGTTCATGTACTTGAGGGTGCCTAGCTGCTTAGACTTTACGCACTGAGTGACAGCTTGGAGTTCTTCTTCGTTGGAAGGGTCGTCCTGGGGATAGTGGAGCCGCACAGCGACCTGATTCCTCAAGGCAGTATTCCGCTGCAGCAAATCACTATGCTTCGTTCTAAGCTTCTGACAGCGAGACTTCCAGACTGCCTTTTCCTTGTTCTTCTGGGTCAGAACTGCCTTCTTAGTAAGGTCGGACTCTTGCATCAGGCTGTACAGGTCTGTCGCCACCGTTTCGAAGTCGAAGAGACTGGAACGGAGAGGTAAAGTGCTGTTCAGACTGTCTGCTGGACTAGGGCGGGTGCCGGGATTCGCAGATTTCAATCGTCGCATATTGATACTTCCGAATTTCTACTATCGGAAGTACACATCGAAACACAACCTTCAAATTGCACATTGAAATATACACTGGCGTTGGCTTCCTACAGCTGTGGGAGGAGCTGGGCTGGATGGGGATATTGCTGAGGGAGGAGCTATACACAAAATGGCTCTAGCTGTTCCCTCTCCCACTTCTCGGCTTTTCTCTGACTCGATTCTGCTTTCTGGACACAAGGCTGCGGTTCTCAACTGCAAATTTTCCCCGGACGGCCGTCTCCTCGCCTCCGTCTCCCAGGACAAGTCCTTACTCCTGTGGGACGTGTTCCACCCTCAATGCCGCTGTTTAGGCGCCCTGACGGGCCACCGAAACGCAATCACAGACCTATTCTGGTCTGTCGTGGACGACTCCAAGGTAATCACCAGCTCCGCAGATCGGTCCCTGGGCATCTTCGACCTGAACGAATGGCAAAGAGTGAAGAAGCTGCAGGGCCACACAGGCATCGTCAACACCTGCTACGGCAGCGTCAGAGGCTCGCAAGTACTGATCAGTGGGTCCGACGACTCCACAGTGAAGCTGTGGGACCCACGGGAAAAGGGCTGCACCCAGTCCTGGCCGATTTTAGTGCCTGTGACGGCTGTGTGCATGGACGAATTCGGGACCAGTGCCTATGTGGGCAGTATCGACTCCTCCATCCAAGTCTGGGACATGCGCACCAACTCCCTGCGAGAGCTGCTCAGAGGCCACACCGACTCCATCACCGGCCTCGCCTTCTCCCAAGACGGCAGCTACCTCCTGTCCAACTCCACCGACCAAACCATGCGCTGCTGGGACGTCCGCCCCTTCGTCCAAGGCGCCCGCTACCTCAAGCTCTACGAAGGAGTGCCGCACTCCTACGACAAAGGCCTGCTGCGCTGTGCCTGGTCCAGTGATAACTTGGTAGTGAGTGCGGGCAGCAGTGATAGACTGGTGCACCTGTGGGATTCCTCCACGAGGCAAAAGACGAAGGCGCTGACGGGACATAATGGCACTGTCTATGCGGTGGAGTTTCACCCAGAGGGGAATATTGTGGCTTCGTGTAGTGCGGATTCGTACCTTGTTGTGGGGTATTATTAGGTAGAAATAGCGCTTTCAATGGTTGGATTGGGCGATATGGACTTGGGCATATCACTGGAGATTATGGCTTTTTAAGCCAACACAGTATGCAGGAGTCGCTTTAATGCCGCTTATTCAGCATTAGAACTCGACAGTTATACCTGCAAACTAGCTACTGACAAAGCGAAACATTAACAAAAGCCAGCCTCTGACTAATAAAATGCATCCGAAAGGAAGAGGCTGCAACTCCCAACTCAGAGAAAACCCCCTTTTCCCTCACATTCGAGGCCTTTCGCCCCGAAAGCCACCCACTCTAAGAGCCAATTCCACTCGAAATCGGAGCATTCAGGACAATTTCACCTTCTCCAGCTCTGTGAAGGCCCCCACGCCTGCACTTCTGCTCACTCCACATCGCATATTCAAGAAGCTACACACTGATTTCAGGGCTACGCACCACTACCGCGCCCTCTCCACCACAGTCTCCCCGGTCTCCCACTCCCCGCCGAAACAGCCTCCCCCCAGTGTGCCCGACCCCCGCAACACCATCCAAACCCCTTCCACCAGCCAAGCCTCCTCCACCGCTCTGCAGTTCCTCCTAGACGAAGACCTGCTTTCCTACTACGAACACCAACTCCACTCCCAGCAGGGTCCCAGGTCTCTCCAGGACGCAGGCAGCTGGGCTGTGAGTGACTTCGGGAGGAGGTCCTTGCTGAGGATGGAGGTAGGGAGGTGGAGCGAAGTGGAGCAGCCGGAAATCAGCGCTACGCCTTCGATGGGCAGGACGAAGCAGGCGATTAAGGAGAATGCGCCAGCTTCCAAGGGGAGAAGAGGCCATTTGAAGGCTGCGAAGCGCAATGTGCGGAACTAAACTCTGTTTGTACAGCTCTGCTCGATATAGGCTAGATTGGACTTAGTAGTGAATAAAACAGCTGCGTTGTCGAGGAATCACTATAGCTGAGGGAGTTTCGAGAAATTGGAAGAATCGAAACTGCCGTTTCCAAGCCCTTTTAGCCTGTTTGCAGAGAAAATGTATCTTTCCTTGCATTCCTCCATAACTTCCTACAATATATCCCTAAGACTGGCTACTCTAGCTCTAGCGAAGGGGCTTAGCCTCAGTTTCCGCCTATATTAAATTGCTTTACACAGCCTCGAAACTGCATTTTAGACAGTCCAGCGTGTCTATGAATTCCTGTGCGTTGCTCCACTGCTCCTCTTCCAGGTGCAGCCTGTATGGCCTTTACTCTATTCGCGAAAGTATCAGTTTCAGCTCTTTACTCGATTTCTCAGAATCGACTGGCGGCTTTAAACCCTCTAAATCAGCCTTTTGTATCTCTGTAATTCCCTCACATTTTCCTGCATTTCGCTTATGTGAAGGAGAAAAGTCACTGGTAATTTGCAAATCACTGAAATGAGTCATTTCCAAGCGCTTCTGCGGCTTTGCTAGTTGCTGAATTGTCAGCTTGTGCCGCTTTTCCAGCGTTTCCAGCTCTACTTTGTGCGACTGAACAAGGCGACTTTCCTTACTTTCAGCCTCTTCCTGCAGCTTTTCCCTAAGTTTCTCCAATGCCCCCGCCCACTTTTCCTCCTTTTCCCTCAATCTGCCTTCATATTCATCCTTCAAGCGCTCAATCCGCTCCTGAAACTCCCCACCAATCTGCCTAATCGCAGCCTCATGCTCCACTTTAATCCTCTCCACTGCAGTTTCAGGCCGTCTTCCCAAGAACTCCTCGAAGTCTTGCCTGTGTCTGAGCATCTTCCGCTCGTGGTGCGCCTGTATCATTTGGAGCTGAATAGCGTGTTGTTGTTCCTGGACTGCTAGTTGAGACTGCACTTGTTGGAGGTGTTGCTTGGTGGTGAGTAGCTCTGCTTGCAGTTCGAAGACTTCTTCTTGGGCTCTGCGGGTGAGCATTTGATTGGAGGTGGAGCTGGAGTTGCGACTGTGAGAGGGGAGGGGCGGAACTTTCAGGGGAGGGATTTGAAGGCCGACGTAGGACTCGTGGAGACTGCTGAAGCTTGGAGAGACGTTAATAGCCAGATTGGGAGCCGACTCAGCCGTGACACTAGTATTGAGTGAAGAGTGAGAACTGGCTTCCCCTTCGCAGTGGGAGTGGTACGCAGTCTTGATACTTGCAGCGTGCTTGAGACTGCGGATGGAAATCCAAGTCTGTCCTGCCTCTTCATCCTCTGAATCTGAAGACATTTCTAGAGATATTTGAGTGAAATGGGAAAAAGACTTTCTTTGGAACTACTTCAGACTCTCTGAAATAGACCTAAAGCGGGAATAGCTGTATTCCCCTGAGAGCCTCTTAGCTTTTAGCCTATTGAAGAACGCACTGGCATTCATCCCGCGGCTTGGACAACACCTTCACAGTGGGTTTAAAGTCCTCATCATCACTATCGCCCCTCGTAGCGGCCTTCTTCGGTCTGCCCTTCGTTTCTCCCTCAACAGAAGATTCAGGCCCGTCATTTACATTGTACTCCTCCTCTTCCTCTTCCTCCTCCTCCCCGTCTTCGTGCTTGTCCACATGCAGTTCTGAGTCAAAAGCTGGGATAATGTTCACTTTGGTGGTGGATTTCCTCGGGGTAGGCTTATCTTCATGGTCTGAATCAGACCCCAGGGACTCGTTTTCGTTGAGTTCATTAAGGTTTTGCCCCTGGAAACGGCTGGCGACATGTGAAAAGTCTTTATGCTCCTCGTAGACGTCTTCGTAGCTTTGAGGTGGAGTGTCGTCTGCAGCTGTCTGCACAGGAGTCCGTTTCTTAGCGTTGACTTCCACTATTTCCGCAGGCGGAGACAGCGGCTTCGCAGTGTCCCGCATATAGTCTGGGGACTCCTCAGAGTCTGAGGAATCCAGAGCAGGCGTCCTTTTGACCTCACTGGAGGGCTGTTGTTTAGCTGCAGCCTTTACAGGCTCTGCCTTGGTGGCAACTGCAGGCTGGACTGCAGCTTCAGGTCTGCTCTTCACAGGGTTGACAGACTTCCGCTCTCCTCCGAAGATAGAGGAGCCCGCGCTGGAGGCGGGCTTTTGGGGGACTGGCTTGGAGGGGGCTTGGGAGGGCGACTGCGGCTCAGACTGCTCCTGGCCCAGGGGCACTTCCTCTATTAGGGAAGCAGTTTCCTCGCCTTTGGTTTCGAAGAAACTGGGGGGCTTGTGGGTTTCCTGGACTTTGGCGGAGGATTTAGGCGCCGGCGACTCCTGCTTTGCCTTAGGCAGGGGGAACACAGCGTCGTCTTTTACCCGCTCTACAGCCATTTCCCCGGCTTTACCGCTTCTCGCAGTGAGCGGCGTGTCCTGAACTCCCTTTTCCTCCGACTTCGCTTCTTTCCCACTAATAGTCGCCCTCAAAACCCCAAACAGTCCCGAACTCCCCACACTCGCCCTGCCCTCAGCCGCCTTCTCCGCTACAATCTGCCGAATCTCCAGCTTCCCAGGAGAGCCGGCCTGAGGCGGCCCTTCCGTCTTCCTCCCGAACTCAATTTCCCTGTTCTTTTCCTTCATAATGGTCCTACGCAGCAAGGGCACAAACAGGCTTTTGCTGGCTAGGCTGCCTGCCGCTTTGGTCTCTTCCCCGTCATCTGATACTTCGAAGGAGTCGGTTAATTGGATGTCGGTTTGCACGGCTATGGTCTTTCGGGTCCTGTTCTGATACAGTCCAGTCCTGTAGGTGTCCATTAGCATGGGTGAAACCAGTGTTTCCTTGGCTTTCCCGGTGATTGGGTCGTACTTGTCCAAATAGGTCATTTCTGGAGTGTAGAGGAGACACATGTAGTCTTCTGCGGCGAATAGGTAGAGGACAGGCCAGTGCTCCCCGGTTTCCGGCTCAATTGCCTTGCGGATCAGCTTGGTGCCGTTGAGTTCCAGCATCACTACTGCGATCGCTGCTTCTGTCATGGTCTCTACGTCGTATAGACTCACTTTGTCTTCCAAATGATAGATTTCTCGCTGGAAACTCTGCCTGATTTCCACCACCTTCCCAGCGAGTTTGCCCGACAGCGCCCTAGCAGAAGCCACCACCTCCTCCTCAGAAGTGCTGACTCTGACCAAGTACTCCAAAAAGCCCAGTTTGCAGGCAGCCTCCAGACTGCGGCGGACAGGCCGGAACATATCGAACTGGTCCAGGAGGAGAGAAAGCGAAGGGCTGTGGAGAGCTTACGACTGGTAGCGGGAAAGCAGGGCTAGGATGGGCAGTCTGGGACTTACGGCTTGGGTCTCCATCTATTATGAGAGGGTTAGACTAGACGGGGCATTGGTGATCGGGGCAAACTGGGCTTTGGGAGAGAGCTTGGTTGATGCAGGGCTGGTGAAATATGCAGGCGCAAGGTAGCTTTGTAACGACCTGATTGAGTAGAAGGTAGTTTTTGCAGAGGGAGCAAGTCTTGGGTAGGTCTTGGTAAAGATAGGATTGAACCTGGGCAGCGGGCAGTCCTTGTGCGGGACCCGAGGACTGAGGCTGACTAAAGTATCTGGGAGCTACAAGGCAGCTCTGCATATGAGTTTGATCCGGACAGACTAAGCCGCAATAGGAACATTTCGGCACTTTAGGACACATATCCAAATGGTCATTTCCTGACCCGTAAAAAGGAACTTGGCAGAAAGTACACATCCGTGGGACTGCTGGGTTGCCTATAGGAACTTGCATGGCGAGTTGCTGCGGAGTCATGCCCCCGCCACTGCTCATTCTCATTGGCTGCATCGCTGCATTCCCTCCGTTTGAACTCAAATTCGGCATCGGACTGCTTCCAGCATATTGTGAAGGGTGCTGCGGCGCATAGTTAGCAGACTGGGGCCTTGGGGACTGTGTGTAACGCCCTGCATAGGGACAGCCTTGCCTATGTCGGCCGTTCCCACTTTTCCCGACTGGCTGCCTGCACTGCGGACACTCCACCACTTCTCTGCATATTCGCAAGTGAATGGGCATCAGCCGCTGCTTGCGCACCTTGCGACAAAACTCACACATTGCATCAGCCTCCATGTTACTTCTATAAAGTCTGCCAGCGCCTTGCCAAGATTCGTCTATCCATGTGAAAGAACTTCACGCCTTCTTCCTTCCAGATAGTCTCGCGCTTCTCTCTTGGAGCATACTTCAGCAAAATATCCAACTAAATAGACCTCACCAATATCGCTTTCCGCAGCAAGTTGCCAGTCGCTGGGCCCTTCGCTATTTTTAGCGCCGTGTCCCCAGTGATCGTTTGGCGCCTAGGGTCCGCTTTCAGACTGCACAGGTCCCGCACCGCCTCAAAAGCCCCGCATTTCGCAGCATGGTACAAGGGAGTCTGCCCCGACTAGGTGAGTGCTTACCTGGTCCCGCTGGTTGAGTTGCACTTTCCACTTGACTAGCAGGGCGATGATATGGGTGTGGTTGCGCTTGGCAGCCCAGTGCAGAGCCGTCTCATGCGTCGAGTCGAACTCAATTATCAGGTAGCGGTTTTGCTCGAGCATTCTGCGGGCCGTCCACTCGTCTCCGTACTTGCACGCGGTCAGGAACTCGCGACCTTTGGGCTGGGAGTAGGGCTCTTCAGTGAGATGATGCTGGAATGCGACCAAATCATCTGGGGAGAAGTTCATTGCCCTCAGATCTCGCAGACTTCTCTCCAGCGCTAGTCTGCGGTTAACGACTCTGCGTTCGAACTGCAGTTGGTAAGTCTTGAGTTCCTGCAGCAAATCCTCCGCGCTCCTGTAGTTGAAATTGACTTTGAAGCGAGCGGATGTGGGCAGCGAGTGAGTGACAGGGAGGACTTCCACCGAGGGCGGAACCAGTTGGAATATAGGCACTGGGAGCTGAATTTCCCCTATGCGCTGATTGACGTATTTGTGCTGCTTCGGGAAGTAGTACTTATTGAAGCTGTCGCTAGAGCGTCTGGGCTCGAGTGTGGGCAGGCTGGATTTACGGCGGAGAGAGATGTGGCTGGATTGGGAGGTGGGCTTGGGAGCGGGGTTGGAGAGCAAGCGGAAGGTCTGAGAGAAGTGGGGGCCTGCGGCTTTGGGGACTTCGAAGCCTGCGTAGTTGCGGAGCCAGGCGCACTTCTGCTGGATTGTGTTGTGGGAAAAGAGCCGCTGGTGAGGGTCCACCATATCAGAATATCCCTCAGCCGCCTGTCTTGGATGTAAGGAAATAAATAGAGGCTATTCACCACTGCAGGGCACTGCCATCAGTACTGCCTAAGCTGAGACCTGATTAGTACCTTCTAGGCATATGATTGGACATATACTCTCGGTCCTCCTCGTCACTATCCACGTCCTCCCTGCCCTCCACTCTCCTCACTTTGAACCCCTGCTCCGGCTTCTCCTCCATTTCTGTCTCCCACACTCCCTCTTCTGCGAGTTTCCACTCCACTGTATCTGCGGTTATTTTGGCTCCGAATAGACCGCTGCAAGCTGCGTACTGCTTCACTGGCACTCCTTCCTTGTATATCAGAAGAGTCGGGCAGTCTCTGTCTCTGAAGTCCTCCACACAGCGAGTCGCTTGGATCTTCACGAACTTATACGTAGGGAACCGCTCGCACAGCTCTTCGAAGGCTGCATTGATGGCTCTGCATGCAGGGATGTAGTCTTGGTACATATGCAGCAACACCAACACTCCAGCCCCGGCTTCATTCACTTCCCGGACATAGTCCTGCTTCGATATTTCGTACACGTGTCTGAAAACCCGCTTTTTGGCCTGTTCTCGCATTTCCCGAAGGCGCTTTTCCTCCCAGGCTTTGATAGCTGCGGAGTCCATGTCGTCTTCTTCTAAGACTTGGAGCTGGTCCAGAGATTTGGACTGGAGAGGGTCTGTGGCCTCGGCGGCTGCTATGGCCTGGTTGGAGAGTTCTTCTTGGGAGACTTTGGGAGGCAGGGGCACGTAGTTCCCTAGCTTTCGGTGGATGTCGGCCCACTCTGTGGTCACGTCAAATGCCATTATTAGACAGACACCTGGATTTGTGCTAATGTGCCCTTGTTTTAGGCCTTATACAAGAAGCTATTTTCGTATTCTAGTTCGAGAACCGACTATAAGCAGTTTTTCGCATATACGGAAATGCAAGCTAACTGTCTTCCTCAATAATCTGCAGTGTTGTTAGCCCTGCAAGCACTTAGTATTTCCCAAGTTTAGCCTAGTTAAGGTGCGTGTCTCCGACCTCCTTTGCACTGACCCGCCAGATGCTGCTGAATGCCTCCCTTCACACAGTAGTCTCCACACTTTCTGCACTGCATAGCATTTGTGCACTGCTTCAAATGCCCACGAGTGAAGTTTTGTCTACAGTACTTACACGTACTGTTTGCAGGACCAGGGGGTCCGTGTTGGGGAGGCAGAAAGGGAGCGGGTGGCCCAGGGAAAGGACTGCCAGCCGCTCCAGGCATTGTCATGCTGAGTACATTGGGTGGGAGACCAGACCCAGGCTGCCAGCCGTCGGGCTGGGCTGGGGGCAGGGGGAAGAGCAGGCTGTTGGCAGGGGACTGAGGGAAGGCTGGTCTTTGCTGGTAGGCGGGAGGCGCTTGGAACTGAGCTTCTCGAGGAGCTACCATGATAGTTCTATAAAAAGGATGCACGGCCGTCCTAAACATCTACTTATTGCCAGGCCTACTTGATGTATTGAATGCTATATCCCTGTCTTCAAGGAGAGTTGTTGGTCTGTACATAGGAAAACACCTAACTGGACCTACCTCTGTGATTTATAACAATTAGAGCGCTACTTCTCTGATCCATGCCACAACCACGGTGATATCGTCCTGCTTTCCTCCCTTCCACGCACAGGGCCCGAAAGTAGCGACCGCTTCGTCTTCAAAGGGAGACTTGGCAGGACTGAGAGAGCGCTGGTAGGCCCTGCGAGTCAGTGTGCGGGCTAATTGCTCGCAGCTGGCGCTGGGACTCAGCAGGTCCAGCACTTCCCGCTCGTACAGGTTGTCCCACAGGCCGTCGGAGCCGACGAGGAGGAGGTCTCCGGCCTGCACTCGCACGGTGTAGATGTGCGCCTGGTCGAAGCCGTCGGTAATGAGGTGGGAAAGGGTCTTGGAGAGGCCTTTGGCTTGTTCGGGCGAACAGACTTGCAGCAGGCTCTCCAGTTGAGCTCTGGAAAGCGGCTTCGAGACTTGAAACGGAGTATTAAAGGTGTGCTGCATCGCAGTAGTGCGGACGACAACACTGGGTCTACAGCCAGCAAAGCGAACTAACACCGCCTTGCTGTCACCTAAGTTGAGGACTTCCAGTAGACCACTATGGAGGGCGCAGAGTAGCAGAGTGCAGCTGCCACAGGCTTCCACAGAGTTCAGGGCTTGCTGGGCTATAGGCAGGAGGTAGGAGTAGGGAGTGGAGGAGTCCTCTTCACTGTCTTGCGGCGGGTTGTGCACTAGAGTCCAGCTGTGCAGAGACTGGCGCTGACAGGCGTGGATCAGGTCTGAGGCGAACTTCCCGCTGTCCACGCCCAGTCCTCGCCAGCCCCCTACTCCGTCAGCCACTCCCAGCATGTTGCTTTCCAGGAAATGAGCATCTTCCAGCAGCTTTCCTTGCCGCGGAATCAGGGAAGCGGCCGCTGCGAAACACAGCCACGGCGTCCTGCGTGTCTTTCGAGCGTGGAACTGCAGCATGCAGCGGTAATGCTGGTCACTACAGACAGGCAGCAAACATGCATGGCCTGACACAGTATGGTACCGAGACCTCTGAAAGCTCTCCGGAAATACATATTCTGTACCATGTATAACTTGGAAGAGGTCTGTGACGGACAGCCAAATTTCGAGGAAGTACTTTCGGTACCGCAGTGAGTAGGCCATTGGAAGCCGCTGTTCCCAGGGTGTAGAGGTGAAAGTGCCCACTAGGACTGGCGGTGGGCCAGCCTGGACTGTCGCCCACTCCACTCGTACTAAAACTCGACCCCGACTTCTCTGTCTGCGAGAGTGGAAAAGCCGCCAAGTCTTGGCTATGCGGCGCTGTGTGGAACTTACCTGGGCGTCTGCAGGCCAGGATTGGCTGCTGTTTTCCAGCTCCATATCTAGTTACAGACAGGAATGTGAGACCTCCGATCCTTTCCCCACCATCAGTCCGCTCTTTACTCTCTCCCAAAGCACCATCAACCGCCTCTCTCCCCCTTCGTCCACTCACTTCCAGTCAACTACAGTCTCTAGTCTAGAAGGAAGTTCTTTACCTAGTGCTATTCGCGTCCAGCAACTTGTACTGCAGAGCTGTCCGGTCATGCGACAGTGTCAAGATTTCCTGTCTGTACTCCGCCAGTGTCCTGCGAGCCTCCAACAAGTCCTTGCGAAGTTGCTCCTCCGCAGTTCTCGCCCGCTCTAGTGACTTCAGACCATTCTGTGCCTGCGATATTTCAGTTTTCAGCTCTCTGATTTGAGTGCGGGAGTCTTGCAGCTGGCTGAAGAGAGAAGCGCACTCACAGCGCTGGGTTTCCAACTGGTCCAGGAGGGTTCTGGTCTGCAGCTCTGCTGTGCCTTTGGCTTTGCGCTGCTCCACTAGAGCCACTTCGTACTCATTCTGCGTGTCCTGCAGTTCCACCTGTCCCTTGCGCAGGGCCAGTTCCAACTTCTCACTGTCTGCCTTCAGTTGATTGCTCTCGACTTCCCTGTCTTTCAGTCGCAGACCCAGGGCGCTCACCTGCTGTAGCGCTCGACTCAGCTCCCCTTCTGCAGTTTGCAACGCCTCTTTGGTGCTTTCGTACCTGCCCTGCGCCATGTCTCTCTGTTGCGTCAAGGCCTCGACCTGGTCTGTGAAGGCCTTCACGTCGAGGTCTGCTTTCTTCTTGGTGCCTGTCAATTCCGCAGTGCGGAGTTGGAGGGTTTCCAGGCGGTTGCGGGCGTCTTGTAGTTGTTGCTGCAAGTCCCGGTTTTCACTGGTCAACCGACCACATTCTGACCTGAGAGAGTCCACGTCTCTAAGGTCCTTCTCCAGCACCGCGTTGCGAGCTTCAAGTGTGGAGCACTCTTCCTGCAGCTTCTCCAGCATCTTCTTGAGCTGCCCATGTGCATCACTCAGCTGCTTGTAGCGCTCTTCCAGCCGAGACCTCTGCTCCGCATAGTCCAGCAGACTTTGCTTTTCCTCCTCCAACTGCTTCACTCTGGCTTCCGCTTCCTGCAGCTGCGTCTGGGAGGCTCTCAGGTCTGTGTGCACCTGGTCCCGCTGCACTGTGGAGGACTGCAGTTCACTCAGTGTCGCTTGCAGTTGGGCTACTTTGCCTTCTTTCTGCTTCAGCACGCCCTGCAGGCGGAGGAACTCTTTCCTCGTGCCTTCGGAGTCGGTCTTGGACAGGGCGAATTGGGAGTAGTCTTCAGCCGAGCCTTTGAGACCTAACTCTGCACTCTTCACTTCCAAGGCCTGCTTTAAGACCTCGATATAGGCACGTTGGTGCTCCGACTCCAACACTTCCGCCCTCAGTGACTCCTCCAAAGCAGAGTTGTCATTGAGAACTTCGTGCATGCGGGAGTACAGCGAAGCATACATATCCGGTAGCTGGGCTGGAGGCAGTGTGCTGGGCGCAGGGAATTGCCCAGGCAGCGGCTGTTCCGACAGTCTGCGGAACTTCTCGAGGTCTTGCAGGCGAGTGGCTTGCTCACGGATCTTCTGCCGCAGGAACTGCACCTCTGTCTCTGCCATGGAATTGAAATTACGGAATGCCGGCTGTGCGTTGGTACTGTATGCACTGGGCTTAATCGGAGGAATTAGGAGTAGTCGGCCAATTAGAAACTAGACAACTCGAATTCACTATAAACTGACCTCATTTCCTCCTTACTTTACAGAAATCTGCCTTTTCCCCTTCTTTTTCCTCTTCTTCGCAGGCTGATCGAGCAGCGGCTGCTCCAGTGGCTCAGACATAGGGACGACTGCAGGGTGTATTTGCTCTTGCAGGGCTTGGAAGGACATCCCTGCCAGTTCCTTGCGCTTAGTCACTTGCAACAACACCTCTTGCGCCTGTGTGAGTCTTTGAGTCGCTTGGGCCCTTTTTAGTGCGTAGTTCGCTTTGATTTTCGCTGCTTCTTTCTCGATTTGCCGCACATCGGCGTCAACATCGTACACTTTATCTTCCAACCTGCTAAATTCCCGCTCAAAGTCCTCCTTTTCTACCTAAATCTCACCCCTTTTCATAGCTTCCAACAGGTCTTCCAGGTCCTTTTCCCTACTTCTCCTGCTTCCCTGCAGCAGTCCCAGTTCTTTGTGCAGTTCACTGAAGCGACTGCCCTCTTCCTCTAATATCCTCTCCATTCTCTTCTGCTGGATCTCCAGCAAGGCCCTGGCCTCCACTGCTTCTTCCTTTTTGGTCTGTAGGGCGTGGACCAGGTCAGTGAAGGCGGAAGAGGGCAGGATTAGACTGCGCACCTCACTGCGAAGCAAGGGAGTGAGACTCCGCTGCTTTCGGGAGCGATTGTGCCCAGCGGACTTATGGATTGCCTGCAGAAATGTGGGGTTAATGGGGTTACTGTGGAGCAGAACAGTGGTCAGAGTGCGGTTCCGCTTCGTTAAATCAGCCAGGAGTTGCCCTGTTGAGTCCCCAATAGTGTTATCAGTCAAAATGAGGGCTTCCAGGGAGCGATTGAGGTCTAAACTGTGCGCTAAGGAGGCCCCTCCCTCATTTCTTATCAAATTCGCTGTCAAATCCAGTGCTTTCAGCGTGCAATTCTTCTCCAAAGCCACAGCCAAGGCCTTCGCTCCAAGGTCTCCAAACCCATTCCAGGCCAAATAGAGCCTCAAAACGGTCCTATTCTTGCTCAGTCCCGCTGCCACTGTGTCTATGCTGTCCCCTGCCAGTTCACACCTGTTCAAGTTCAGCTCCTCCAGCACCATGGCGTCTGCGAGGAACTGGTACATTTCAATGACTGGGGTGGAGGTCATTGGGTTGTGCTCGAGGCTAAGGCGCCGAATGAAGGGGTTTTGACTGAAGCCTGGACAGAGCTTGCGGAGACAAGAGGGCGTTAATTCGCATTTGGACGCATTAAAGAAGGTCACAGGACAGCGGCCAAACACACTGGCGGCCATTTTACCCACATACTCCGCTCCTATCTGATTTAGTCTGTTTTCCCCAATTGCCAAATGTCTGACTTTCGACTTGTCAACGGCTTCTCCCAGAGTCTCCCACACCTTCCCCGATATCCCGTTATTGCTGATATCCAGCCATTGCAACGTCCAATTATCTCTCAATCCTGCAGCCAGCACCTCAGCACCTTCCGTCCCTAGTGCCGTTCCCGCTATATTTAGTGCATACAGGACCATATTAGCCCTCAAAAGCCGACTCACAGCCTCCGCCCCTTTCCCCACCAGGCGGTTTTTACGCACTCCGTCCGAGGAACAGTCGATACTGGCGATAGAGGGGTGAGAATGCAAAGAGTCGAAAAGTCGCACCGAGAATTCCGGACTCATATCCACACTATTCAGGCCTAAATGCACCACTGTGGAAGTCTCTAGCAGGGCAGGCAGCAGCATGCACAGTCCCTCGGTTCCAATAGGGTTTTTCCCTAAACACACATATGCGAAGTGGGGAGTGGTGCGCAGGATGTGAGCCAGAATAGCAGTGCAGCGAGGACCCAGGCCTGTGTCTTCCAGGAAGAGTCGTCTTTTCCCTACGTTGCGAGCACAGAGTTCCTGGAACTTGCCGATTTGGTCTGCGAGCAGGGGTACGTTCAGATCCTCGCATCGAGCTCTGTACAGTCTTTCTGCAGTTTCAGCGCTTAAACCCTCTCTGGGAAGTAGGGGCCGCAGGGTTATTTTGGTCCTGAGCGACTCTCTAACGAGAGTTTGCGATTTGGACCGAGAGTAATCGGTCTCCAGCCCGGACCGACTCCTTTTAGATATAGGCGAAGTGCCCCTGAGTTTGCCCACAGACCCACTGGAGCTGCCTTTTTCCAGCCTGCCCACAGAGCTGAGCGGCCGAAACACTGGCTTTTGCACCTGTTTCTTTGACGTATCCAGCGCCTGCCATGCAGTGGCCAGCCTTTCCAGCATATTAGCAACGAGATAGACAGAGTGTCCTGTGAGGTCTGTCCCTACAACGAAGCGCACCGTCTGCACACCTACACCTCCTACCGCACTCACCTCGTCAGCTGCAAAGACCAGACCTTTGCAGGGGTCGTGAGAGTCAGATGTCCCTTCGACTACGGACATATCTTCACTGCCAAGGACAGACTGGACTGGCACTTGCCCAGATGCGAAAGTCACCCGAAGCGCAAGGAGGAGTTGCGGAAACTGTCGGATGTCGTGTTCGGACAGACGCCAGGGAAGCTGGAGTATCAGTACTGTCCGTACTACCCCTACCACGGCATTCGCATATGTCCAGAAGACGCATCCGAGACCAATCGACTCTTTTCCCTGCACCTCGAAACCTGTCCCAGACGCTCCAAGCCCTTCCGCAAGGAAGTCATAAACCCTCAAGACGCCCTGCCCCTCGTACCCTTCAAGCCCACCCAACTCACCACTCTCCCCAACCCTGCAGTCGACCAAGACTTAGAAGAGCGGACAGCGAAGGAAAGAGTGACTGTGTACTTCCGAGAAAAGGGCTTTGCAGTGCGGAGAGTGCTGGAGCAGGGGCAAGTAGCAGAGGAAAGGACCCTGTTCATTGACGGAGTGGTGGGGTGTCAGTCTGCTCAGTTCCCTGGACTAGGTGTGGGAGCGCTGCAGGACAGAGGGAAGTACTTGGTGGCGAGGTTGTTGCCGGACCCGCTGGATAAGACGTCGAGTCAGGCGTTCTATGGACTGTATGGAGGACTGGAAAGTCACCAAGCCAATAAAATGGCAATTATCTACCAATTGGCAGGGCTCAAAGACATCGTTTACCTGCTAGTGCACCCTTCCGAGCCCAGCGGCTTCGGAGGAGTACTGAACAAAGGCGAATTAGGACTATTCAAATTGCACCACTCAGAGCTGCTAGGAGTGCCTGGAGTCCTGGACCAAGCCACCAGACGATCCGACTCCCTCGCCTACAAAAACGCCCAATTAGCCAGCCAAATCGCTGAAAAAGACCAACTGATATCTTGCCTTCAGCAGGAACAGTGCTCCTACCAGACCTCTTCCATGCAGCGAGAACTCGAGTGGAAGGAAGAGCTGGACCGACAAAGGGAACTCAAAGTCAGACATCAGGCGGAAAGCACGGAATTGCGCACTACTGTAGGCGCAGCTTTGGAGGACTTAAGGCGCAGGACGGAGGCAGACCTGGCCCTGCAGGCTTTCCGCCATGACAAGGAAATCAAGGCGCTGAGCACAGAGCTGGAGAGAACGAAGCGGGAAAAGGACATCTGTGTACTGAACAAGGACCAGTTGGACCAAATTGCGGAGTCGGTGAAGAGGACGGAAACCAGCATTCAGGCGCAGTTGAAAGCCTGTGAAGCGCACAAGGCCGAACTGCAGAAGCGGTATGAAACCCTGCTTGCAGCGCCTAAGAAACAGACAGTGAAGCGCGGGCCTTTGATGTGTCGCAACTGTGGCGAGTACCAACTGAACACTGTCTTTTGGCCGTGTGGACACATGTACTACTGCAACATCTGCCTCAACACCCTGAAGCTGCCTCTGGGGGGCAGTCTCAAGCACCTCCCCAGTGAAGACCGCCTGTGTCCTACCTGCGGAGAAGCGAGTACTAGAGTGGTCGCGGCTTTTCCCTAGGAGTTTAGGCTTTCCGAGCTTTTCTGTTCTTCTTTCGTCTCTCGATGTCTCGCGCGTTGACCCGCTGCAGGTACTCCTGGAAGGTGATTGACTTCTCTTGTCCGTCGGACGTGGTTTCCTCTTCCCCGAAGAGTACCTTGATTTCCGTCTCCAAGTGCGTCTTTCCGTTACGGACGAATAGGAGCTGCAGCGTGTCCTCGACTGTGATAGAGCCTTTGAAGGTCTTGTCGTACATCATGAACTGGACCAGGTCAAATAGCTTGCGCGGCTCGAGCCCGGTCTTGTCATTGACGCAACGCTTGTACATGGTGTCGAACTCTTGCTTGGACACTGACCCGTCCAGGTCTTCGTCCACTTCCCAGATCATCAGCTGCACCTCGGACTTGCTCAGGGGACAGCCCAGCTGCCGCAACACTTTCGAGACTTCTTGCCAACTGAACTTTTCTCCCACGCTGCGCTCACTAGGGTCGTCGCTCATGCTGACGAACTTGCTAAAGACCCGGTCCAAAGCGTCTCTCTCTACTTGGTGGATTTTGACTTCTTCCAAAAGCTCATCAGGCGACTTCTTATCCATTATGAAGGAATGGCGAAAGCGGAAAGGAGAGGGAGCGCCTGTGGACCCACAGACTCTCTAAGGGCTGAGGAAACAGCAGGGAATTGTAACGGCTTGCAGATATAAGGGAGGAGGATAGACTGAAACTGAGCTTTGTGGGCTGATACGCTAGCGAAACTCACATTAGAGCAATGGGAAGCGGGAAATTAACGGAATTGGGCTAATAGGGCGTTAATTGCCGATAAAAAGACTTGAAAAGCCTTAAAATGAGAGCGTCCTGGCCTACTTCACACCCTGGAATAGGCCTATTTACGCTCCAATTCAAGCAGTTTTCTACAAACTCAGGAGAAACAGGCCTATATCAGTACTACAGCGGCTCATATTAATTGCAGAGCCTGTCAGTGTTCCCTTTTCTCTGTCTACAGGCTTCGAAAGGGAGGTAGTGACTTGCCTACTGCAGGAAATAGGCCCTTTACTCCTGAAAACCGAGTGAAAAGGCAATTAAGGTGCAAAAAAGCAGTAATTCGGTCTCGAAATAACTTATCGTTAGCAAATGAAGAGATTTGAGCACTTTTCACCAGATTTCGAGGCAATTCCGCCAAGTCTGTATCTGCCAATAAGCCGAAGTCCATCTCTGAGCCTCGACAGGGCCCTAAGTGCCGTTTCCCTCGTAGCCGGTCCTATTACAGGTTATTTCCACCAGATTAGGTACTAACTAGCCCGATTGAAATGCTGGAAAGGAGGACTGTGGTCTAGACCGGACTTGGGAAGTTTGTCATCAGGGGAAAAAGCCTTGTGACTGTAGCTGAAATGGCCATTGTACAGCCACTAGAATGGCAGCCTCTCTGTCCTCCCAAGTCCGTTTCCCAGTCTACTGCTGCCTAGCCTATAGACTGTGCTTAGCAGTCGCTTTCCGAATGGCAATAATAACTAGATGATTGATATTGACGAGGTTTCCCAAGAGTCAGACAGCGAGGACTCGAGCGCTCCCTATCAACTTACAGCTGAGATTTGGATGGTGCCTTGCTCTATCGACGCCAGGGCAAATTCCTTTGTCCCTCTCGTCCACCCCTCTGATGACCATCTCTCAGACCGAGGCCAAAATCGTCAAATTTGGAGTTCTCGGGAAGACGAAGTACTAAAAACCATCATAACGGACAGAGGAATAAAGGCCTGGACCGCTATTGCCTCCGAACTAAACGGACTAGTGCACTGCGGACACCAGGTCAGGCACGGGAAGCAGTGCAGAGAACGCTGGTTCAACCACCTCGACCCCTGTCTGAGGAAGGGGAATTGGACAGCCACTGAGGACTTAGTGATCCTGGAAAAGCAGTTGGAACTCGGGAACAAGTGGAGCGAAATTGCGAAGATCGTCAAAGGACGCAATGAAAACAGCGTGAAGAATAGGTGGAAAAGTATGATGCGGAAGGCACAGAAGGAACTGCCGCCCGGCACAGACCTGGCTCGCTGGCTCATTGCGGAAAAGACCAACCAACAGATGGAGGTCACTGACGGCAGCAGTGTGCAGCTCTACTCTCCGGTCATCTACTCCTCGCCTGCTTTGGCAGCCTTCTCGATGGGGTGGGAGGTGCAGGCTGCACAGCCTTCTTCGGCCCTGCCGGTTCCTATGAAGTCCATTGACAGTGTGAGACGCAGTCTGCTGACCATGGAGTCCTCCCCCCAGATGCCCACCTGGTCTCCCTACGCCTTCAAGGACCCCAAGGACGTGACCCTGTCTCCCTCCACTTTCCTAGCCTTTTAGCTGCTAGCCCCAGGCCTCCGTTACTGCGTAGTTCACTATCAGTTCTTGCCCCACCTTAAAGCACTCATACAGGTCCGCTATCAGCTCGTCCGCTGCAGGACTGAAGGAAGAGTTGCAGTACAGGAAAATCGAGTCCTTGGAGCGAAGCTGGTCTTTCACGAATTTGGCAATTACTCCGAATTGCTCCATTCCACTCATCTTGAAGCGAGTTTGCTTGAGGATTGGAGCGTTGGAGACTGGCTTCAGGTGCACTACTACCTTTTCAGTCCGCACAAGGGAGGAAGTGGCGGCTTCGAAAAACTCTTCGGACTCTGCCATTATGGGAGTAGGGAGGCAGGGAGAGGTGGGAGATAGGGACTTGGGAAGACATTATGCAGAGTTAGGCTGAAGGCAATGGAAGGCAGTATGGAGCATTTCTAACTGCAGTATTGAAGGGGAAGTCTCCGGGGGTTCGATAGCTATATTGAGGGTAGTGAATATCACCCGGCAGCCCGCATCTTCCACTATTTCCAGTCCTTTCATAGACAATACCCTTCCCTACCTTCATAACTCTGCATCCTCAAGTCCTCCAAGCCTCCTCCCCCTCCCCACTCAGCAGTCCCAACCCTACACTGTGTAGAAAGAACTCATATTTGTCTGTAGGATCAATTCCATCTCATCCAAATATAAAAATATGCGGTGTGCGGTGCTGTCTCTGTGCGTCCTGCTCGTCCTCAGTCAGTCCGTCCAGCGTGTTTTCGACCTGAACACTTCGATGGCTGAGTGCACTCCTGGGGAATCCATCAAGCTCAGACTCGACTCCTACTCGAACCGACTATGGACTTTGGGCAGTACGACGGATGCGCCCTTTGAGCTGACTAATGGGCTGGAAGGCACTTTCATACTGAATGAGGGTGCAGCGGTGGCTGGACATCAAGAGTTCGCTTTGACCTGCCGGGCTAGTGCGCAGTCGCATTCTCTCTACAACTTCTTCTTCGTCCGGAGCAACTTGTCCAACACTGCTAAGGAGGAGTACCTCGCAGTCATCCTCATAGCCTAGGTTAACTCCGGCTTTCCTAGTACCTCTGTATGAATACAGGCTAAGGCAGGGACGACTCCTAGGGGTGAAAGCCTGTACCTCCCCTTAGTATATGAATAATACTGCCTACTCCCAGTAGTACTTTCCTTTGAAGTACTCATCTTGTCGAAAACAGGGATGTGTATAGATTGATGGAAGGACACAGACATACACAGCTGCTTCCCCCGCTCCACCTGCGCTCTCCTCTCAAGTCCCTGCAGTCTTCCTCTCGCCTGCTGCGAGCCACTTCGCAGACTATGCTCTCGTCCCAACTGAGAGTCAAGACTGCAAGGAGGATCAACAAGGCTAGGAGCGCTGTCACTCCCGTTAAGACGCGTTGTGACCCGGGCAAGTCCAATCACAAGCGATTTTTCTCTACAATGGACGTCAAGTCGAAAGCGCCGGCAATCCGCTGTCAATGGGACTTGCAAGACATCGCGATGCGGAAGTGCATAGGGAAGGGCTCCCTAGGGAAAGTGATGCTCGGGGAAGTGCAGGGCTTCCAAGTGGCTGTGAAAGTAGTGGGGAAAGTGCCTGCGAAGGTGAGGAAAACCGCGGAAGCTGAAAGAAAAGTGTTGGAGGAGTTGAAGCATCAGTTGATAGTGACTTACTACGGTAGTCTCGAAGACCAGGAGTATATCTACCTGGTACTGGAGTATCTGCCGAAAGGAGACCTGTTTCACCTCATGAAGCGCAGACGTCTAAAGACTAAGGAAATCCGCTTCTTCGCCATGGAAGTGGCAGTGGCTCTCAAGTCTCTCCACGACGACAATATCGTCTACCGAGACTTAAAGCCAGAAAACGTAATGCTTCACGAAAGCGGACATATCCGACTAATTGACTTTGGCTTTGCCAAGAAGCTCTCGAGTGAACGCACCGCGTCAGTGCTTGGGTCTCCTGAGTACATGGCGCCGGAAGTAGTGATGAGGAAGCCGCACGGACTGGCGGTGGACTGCTGGAGCTTTGGCATCTTACTGTTCGAGCTGTGGACCCAGTACTTTCCACACAGCCACCCTCCCTTCCAAGGCACTTCTCCTATGGAAGTCTACGAGCACGTCCTGCAGGGACTGTACGAACTCCCTTCCTTCATCGACACGCAAGCCAAAGACCTGATCAGGAGACTGTTGAATCCTGAGCCCAGGCTCAGACCCAGCATTACAAGCATTAGGGCACATGCTTACTTCGGGGATGTGGACTGGCTGCTGGCGGATAGCGTGCTGGTGGTGCCGCCTGCCCTGGGAGATAGCGGGGCAATACACAGGGAGCACTTCAGAACTGACTTGTTTGACGGGTAGCGAAGGAAACCTGCAGTTGACGACTAGCAGAGGTAAATAAGCCACTAATCTTGCGGGAATTGGAGTTGGCCGTGCTTCTTTCAATGCGGCAATTCAGTGTCTGAATTGAGTGGCCTTCAGTCTTCAGCTCGCAGCTAGCAGGCTAGCTGGGATAGAGCGAGGCAGGCTGCTCTTCTGGCCTTGTGCTGAGTGCAGGGTGGGCAAGAGAGGCGAAAGCTGTGGGCGGGTGTATACCCAAAGCCACAAAGCCAAGGAAAGGATGCTAAAGGACTAGGTCTACGAAGCCTGTATGCAGGAGATATACAGATCAGACAGCCAAGGGATGTAATCACTGAGCAGAAACTCTAGTCTTTTTGTCATCACCGACATTATAATCCACCCATTTCCCTATAGCACTAGGCTACTTGAAGTCACCCCACTGACTTTGGCCCGTTTCTTGTTCTGCCCCCGCTCTTCCTCTCGCCTGTAGACCTCATCTAACTCTATTCGCACCCGCTCTAGGTCGCTCCCAGGCTCTGCTGGTCTGGTCCGGTCGTCTAGCTTCATTAGCATAGTCAACATCGACCCTCGCATGCCCTTAAGTTCTGACCGCACTCCTTTTAACAGTCGTGCTTCCTCAGCTACAGAGGTCTGTAGGTGTTCATGTTCCTTCACTACTGCGCCCTCAGGAGTGCTCACCGCGTCGCAGTAGCGCTGAAAGGCGGTAATGATGGGGTGGGACTGCGGCAGGAGAGCAGACACATTGGTGGAAGTCTTGAGCGCATTGGGGTCCAAAGTGCCGTCCTTGCTGATGTAATGCGGAGGAATTATGTCATTCGCCACTTTGGCCGCCAAGTCAAAGTTCCCTGCATTTTCACACGCTACAAAGGCCTTCAGCTTCGGCAACATATACAAAATCAGGTTTTCGCCCTTCTTCTTATTCTCTCTGTTGTGGAAAAGCACTTTCAACATAGCCTGCTGCCACACTTTCTTCACAGAAAACTGCTCCCCAAGCAGTAGGTAGTCCGCCACTGGGGACAGCTTCACTGGCTCTTGACTGTTGGCCGGCATGATGTGCAGGTAGTCCTTGGCTTTCAGGATTTCCTGTCCAAAGGGCTTGAACTCTCTCGCCAAGTCGTCAATTATGTCCATCCTCAGGACATAGACTTTGGAAGACTTGAGCGCTTTGCACTGCACTTGAATCGTGTCTCTGAGCAGCGCTGTGAAGGGCAGCAGTAGCGTGCCATTGCCCAACTCAGCGAGGACGATTTCCTGCGGGTAGTCGCCAATGGTCTGCGTGTACTCCGGCACTTCCTCGCCCAGCCCTGCACAGCCAATGACTCCCAGTTTGCTACTGTAGGGCACGATTGCGGCCCGCTTCTTCAGTGCCTTGGGAAAGCTGAAGTCGAACACATAGTCCTGGTAGAAGTCGGGGATTCCCTTCTTGCGCATGATTCTGGGACTGGCTTCGATGTCCTTGTCGCCGTTTCTGCGCTTCATATAGTGGAGATGCTTCTCGTTGATAGTCACTGAAAGCTCCATTTGACCGTCTGCTATTAGGTACATCCCGGAGGCCTTTTCCCCGGGTTTGAACAAATACGCGTTCTTTTCGATCTGCATGACTTCCATTAGAAATGGTAATTCGTTGAAGGTTTCGTCATGCAAGGAACGGAAGCAGCTCATTTGGTCCAACACACTGAGCAAAAAGGCCTTCCAAGGGTCGGCGTAGGCCTCTGCGAACTTCTTAAACCGCTTAATGAGGGTGGGGTAGAGGTTAATGATGTGCTGGAAGTCGTGCTTGGACAGAGACGCAATGGTGCAGTAGCCGGAAGAAGTCACTGTAGCGGTCCTGGGAATGTTGTAAATCAGTCCGAGTTCCCCGAAATGAGACCCGGGGTACAGTCCACAGACCTCGTGCTTTTGCTTGTTTTCGTCCCTGACAGTGACCAAGCAGCTGCCATTGACAACGAAGTACATAGCATCCGCCTGTGTGCCCTCCGTAATGATGTCTTCCTCCGGCTTGGAAAACAGGTTTTCCAGCTTCTGAATGAAGAACTGAGTGAGTTGCGTTTCCTTGTGAAACACCGGGTTTTTGCTTATAATCGGCAGGTAAATAGATGCACGGACTTCATTCATTAGTGAAGGGGAAATGTACTTCCGGAAGGTTTCGTACTCTTCCTGGGCACTAAGCTGTCGCTGTGTGGAAAAGAGGTACTTTATGACTCGATTGGTGAGTTCTAGGGGCAGCTTGAGGTGTTCGCAGGTGCTGATGGTCTCATCTAGCAGAGACTCGAACTCGGACAGTCTTCTATTCAGGTGCTCCATCAGGACTGACATTTCTCCCTTCAGCAGCTCTGCTATGACTGTGCCGATTATCATCATTACTGAGGCGGAATAGGCCTGCAGTATGGTTCGAGCGCCCACTTCCCCGCCAAAGACCAGCCAAACGCCATGGTAGTACAGCTCTGTGTACTGCTTCCACAGTTCCGAGTCGAAGATGTGCGTCTCCTCGTGCAGGAAATCCGGCACCGGGATCCAGTTCTTATTCAGCTTGGTGATGTACCACCACACGGATGCGAAGAGGTGCACTACCAGGACAATGTAGAGGGAAAACACTACGAGTTTCAGGATTCCTTTGATGTCTTCGTGTAGACGAGCGTATCGGAGCATTCTTCCCAAACGCAATACACGCACCAGCCTCAGCATCATAAACACCAGCAGCAACTCACTATGTGACAGGTCTGGGCTGATGAAGGTTGCGAGGTTGTATATGGGGAAAGTGGCCAGTAGGTCGAGGGCGAACTCGCCTGTTAGGTAGTTCTTCACGATTTTCAACTGGTGGAAGATTTCCTCTTCGTTGGAGTCGAAGTAGGTCGTGAAGAAGTTGAAAATGATGTCGATGGCCCAGATGACGTCTGAAGCCATCATAGCGATTGAGAAGTCCTTGATGTTCTCCGGCTTGAAGGAGATGAAGTAGGGCACACAGACACAGGTGATCAAAGCCAGCACTAGCATTGCCCGATCCCAGTTCTTCCTAAACTGTCCTGTAGCACGTAGCAGTCGCAGTCTCTTCGACTCGTCTTCTCTGAGAGAGGTGACTTCAGTGTCGTAGACTGGAGCTTCGTCGGGACTGCCAGGGTCGGAGCCAGGCTCGCTGGGCTGGCGTACGAGCTTCTCATGGCTCTGCGGCAGGAAGTGGCTAGTGGAGCTGTAGGAACTTTCAGGCAGTGTGCTGGAGTTCAGACTTGCACGATAGCGACCAGCCATTCGTATTATTAGTCCACTACAGACACATTTTCAAGTCTCGGGGAATCGGTCTAAAGACCCTCTTTGTTCCCTGCATAGAATTAGCTGGTGAGGGAACTAATGGAGTCCTACTGCCTACACTCTGTACTTAGAGCCTTCGGCCACTCTGGCCAGAGCATTGGTGTAGGCTGCAATGCGGTACGGCACCTTCAGTCTTCGGCCTGTTTCCTTGGTGTCCTGCACAGCCTTCACTATCACGTCCTCTAAACATGCATTGACCAAGTCGCCTTCCCCGGGCCCTTTATTGACGTCGAGGGGCAATTCCGACCCTGTCATTTTCTTGAGCAGTTCATAGATGCGCATGTTGCTCCTCTCGTTCCACCTCTTTGTGAGTCTGCCCAGTCGGATGTGTCCCAGGTTCTTGACGTACTCGAAGTAGCTGACCGCCACCCCTCCTGCATTGAGGAGGATGTCAGGCAGAATCAGTACTCCTTTCTGCGTCAAATAGTCCTCAGCGTACAGAGTGAGAGGGCCGTTGGCGCCCTCTGCGATGATCTTGGCCTTGATGTGGTGGACATTGGCACTGTTGATAAGCTGCTCCATCGCTGCAGGGATGAAGATATCACACTGTCTGCTGAGTATGTCTCTCTCCTTACTAGTCGTGTGGCCGCCTTTGAAGCCCTTCACAGTGCCGTGTCGATCCCAGTGGTCCTTCAGAGCGTCCAAGTCCAGACCCTCCTCGTTGTAAGTGCCGCCGTCTACTTCCTGCACGCCCACCAGCTTCACCTCTCCCCAGTCTCTGAGGAACTTGACGGAGTGGTACCCCACCTTGCCAAAGCCTTGCAAGATCACGGTCTTGCCCTTCAGACCCATAGTCAGTCCCAACGCGTTCATCTCCACAGGGTCGCTGCAGAACTCGCGGAGACTGAAGAAGACGCCGAGCCCCGCTGCTTCCTTCCTGCCCATTATCCCGTCGATTTCAAGCGGCTTGCCTGTCACACAGGCCAGAGAGTTGACGTCGTCAGGGTGGTGGTCTCTGTAAGTCTTCATCATCCAGGACATGACGAGTTCATTGGTGCCTACATCCGGGCCCAACACGTCTATTGCAGGACTCATCAAGTTGTAGTTGAACAAAGTCTCTGCGTAGCGCTTGGATAGCCGCTCCAATTCCCCTTGACTCAGTTCCGCGGGGTCCACATTCACGCCTCCCTTAGCGCCGCCGTAGGGCACGTCAACGACTGCCATTTTGAGGGTCATTAGCGACGCCAGCGCCTGCATGTCTTCCAACTTAGTATTGGGAGCGAAGCGGACTCCTCCCTTGACCGGAAGCATGTAAGTGCTGTGGTGCACTCGAAAGGCCTCGTAATTTACCAGCGAGCCGTCATCCATGCGCACAGGGTAGGAGAAGTGCAGGGCGCAGTCGCCTTCCAGCATAGACTCTGTGAAGTGGGGGGCGAACTTGCCGGCTGCGGCGGCCTGTTTGATGTAGTGGTTCACTAAGTCTCTGAAGGGAGGCTCCTTGCCTGCAGCCAAATGACTGCGGGCACTTGTGAGCGACCGATAAAAGTGCGCCACACCTTTTAACATTGCGACTGCCATCAACCCCCAGCCCACTAAAATCAAAAACTGAATGGGTAACTGCACAGCCTTTCTACTCAACTGCGACTCTTTCCGGCGAGACACCTCCGCCCCTCCTTCTAGACCACAGGAAGAGGCGGTGTCCGTGCCTGCTGTGCAGCCTTTGCAAGAAGGACAAGCGAAGGTTGAGGAAAAGAGCGGGTCTGTGGGGACTTTTGGAGCTGCTTTCCTGTCTGCGCTGATATATAAACGAGTTCAGAAGGCTCGCGGCTCCCTGGCTCTCATCAAGCAGACAGGAAAGCCGCTGGCCTGGATCATGAGACGACCCTTGCTGCCGCGCACTGACAAGAAATACGAGTGGAAGGAAGAACAAGACGCAGGGGAAGGAGCGCTGTATACAGGGCAAATGTTCGAAGGCAAGAGAAGCGGACTGGGCTTCCAGACCTGGATCGACGGCAGTTTGTACGAAGGCTACTGGGAAGACGGAAAGGCCAGTGGACTGGGCAGACTGGGACATGCAGATGGGGATGTGTATGAAGGAGACTGGGAAAATGACAAAGCGCACGGATTCGGCCAATACCTGCACTCCAACGGCGCCCGCTACCTCGGCTATTGGAACGCAGACAAGCAAGACGGCCACGGCACCGAGACCTGGCCAGACGGCGCCCAATACGACGGCGAATACGAAGACGGCAAAAAGCACGGTCGAGGCCAACTCAAGTTCGCAGACGGGTCAGTCTATGATGGGACTTTTCAAATGAATGAAATTGATGGGGCGGGGGTGTACTGCTGGGCGGATGGCAGGGTGTATACGGGGGAGTGGAGCAAGAACAAGATGCATGGTAAGGGCAAGTTGTCGTGGAGTGATGGGAAGTCGTATGAAGGGGAGTTCGCGAGGGATAAGAAAGAAGGCTTCGGTACGTTTCTGTGGCCTGATGGTCGCAAGTACACAGGCCAGTGGAAGGCAGGCAAGCAGCACGGCAAAGGCGTCTTCATTGCGGCCAACCAACAAGAGCGCACTGGAGAATGGAACGAAGGGAAGCGGGTGCGTTGGATCGAAGGAAAGTAGTGAAATTAGTAGTCTGCAGCTCTTATCTGATTTCGCACCAGGCGGCTTGGATGTTTTTCGGCGTTTTAGGGTGTTTCCTGCTGTGCCTATGAGATATACTGCTTAACGTATAGTATCCTTCCATTTGAGCGATTTTTAACAGTTCCTGTGGCATTAGCGCAGTACAGCTCCAAACACACCGAAATCATACAACTCTTTCGCCAGTCCTCATCCCATGCAAGCAAGACTTCCAGCAGGCAGGACAACGCCCAACTATGCAGTTTGTATGAGTCCTATGGTAACTCACACGTTTCATACTAGAGTACCGACTGCTACTGAAACCTATATTTTTCCCAGAGCAGTGCTGAGAGAACGGATTTTCTCCTTTTCCTGATACCTTTTACTTGCTTTTCTGGATGTGTGAGCTTTCTTTGGGAAAAGGCGCTTTTCGTGGCTCCGGGATACAGAAAGCGTGCAAAGTGGATTCTCAACGCAAGTCTGTGTGCCCTGACGCAAGTACACAGCCAATGGAAGTGTCTTCATTGAACCAACAAGAGTCGGTGGAGAGTGGAACGAGGTGTTGGATTGAGGGGAAGTAGTGAAATTACTAGTTTACAGTTCTTGTCTGATTTCGCTCCAGGCGGCTTGGATGCTTTTCGGCCTCTTCTTCTGCTTCTCATTGTTCTTGTGGCATCTAGCACTGTAGGCGCTACCCGTAGCTCCACGGCACACCGAAACAATACAACACTTTCGATAGTCCTCCTCCCATTGCAAGGGAGACTTCGAGCAGGCAGGACAGCGCCCCACTGTGTGGTTCGTATGAGCTCTATGGTAACTCACACGCCTCATATTAGTGTACCGACTGCTACTGAGACCTATATTATTTCCCACAGCAGCGCTGAGAGAGTGACTTCGCGCTTTTTCCGGAGACCTTTGACTTGCTTTTCTGGATGTTTGTGCTGTCTGCGGGAATATGCGCTTTTCGTGGCTCCGCGGCCTACAGAAAGCGTGCAAAGTCGTCTGAAGGGCAAGTCACTGCCCTCGGAAACCAAAGAGCAGCAGGCGTGGCACCTTTTCACAGTGTGGTTCGTCCTCGCTCCATGCTTTTTCATCCTTCTCATTATATTCCTTCCAACTCGTTTCACTGGCTACGCCTATCACTTATTAGTGAAGTCCGTGGATAGTCGCTGATGCGACGACTTCTGCAGTCTTCTGCGAGCATTGAACTCCCTAATTTTGTCGCTGACCTCCGGCATATCGACTCTGGGCGTGTTACGACTGGTCATCCACTCATGCTGCAGTATCTGCGAGGCTCCAAAGCGCTCCTTCGGGTCCACCTTCAGACAGTTCCTGATCAAGTCCTTCGCAGGCTCGGAAATCTGGTCCCAAAAAGGAGAAGGGTACTCGAACTGCCCGGCTTTAATGGTCTCAAATAAGACCTCGTTGGAGTCTTCGTAGAAAGGCGGAAATCCGCACAGTAAGATATAGAGGATTACGCCAATGCTCCAAAAGTCCACTTCGGGGCCGTAACCCCTGCCTATGAGTATTTCGGGAGCTACGTAGCTGGGAGTGCCGCAGGCGGTGGTCATCAGGTCGTCGGTGGAGAACCGGGCGAGGCCGAAGTCGGAAATCTTGATGAGGGCGTGCGGGTCTGAGGAGGAGTAGAGGAGGTTTTCAGGCTTCAAGTCTCTATGCACAATTCCCATCTGATGACAGTACTGCACCGCATCCACAATTGGGCGAATGGTATTGGACGCCTCCTTCTCACTATAGTGGTCTCTCTCAACTATCTACGTGGCCTTTACTCGCTCAAACAGCTCCCCGCCTGACATGAGTTCCATCACAATGTGCACGTGTGTGGACTCGTCGTAAATGTCGAAAGTCTTTACGATGTTCGGGTGGTCGACGTGGGAAAGTATCTCGATTTCTTGCTGGAGGATTTGGAAGTCGTCGTCACTCAATTGGCTTTTGTCCACTGATTTGACGGCGAACTCTTCCCCAGTTTCCTTCTTTATCACCTTCCTAACGACTCCCGACGAGCCCTCTCCAATGGTCTCCGTGAACGCAAAGAAGCATACGACAGACTCCGCCTTGGACTCCACAGAGTGATACATTACTAATGGGAAATCTGGACATCTGTGTCCAAGTCCTGACTGCTCTCCATCTCCTCTTCCTTCAGTGCTTGGTAGGCAGCTTGGCGCGGCAGGTCGGTAGTGGGAGCGTTACAGCACATGCTTATGCAGTTGTGCAGGAGACTGCGGCGGTCGATGAACATGGAGGCGGTGGAGCTGTTTAGGTCGCTGTTGGCTTGCTTTTTGCTGCCGAAGCGCTCGTTGGTGGTGGTTCCGCACAGCAAGTTCTGCGTTTGAACGCAACAGAGTAGGGAAAGCGGCAGCAGAAACAGGCCATTGCAGGTGCCCAGCAGTCCCCCCACGACCTTCACTGGCACTCCTTCCACTCCCAACACTGCCTGCTTCCCTTCCACCAGCGCGAGGAACCCTGCAGCTACTGCCACAGCGAGGGACAGTGCCGTGCAGGCCAGAAACAGGTAGAAGAGCCCCAGGTTCCTAGCGCCTACGCAGTTGGACAGCCAGGGACAGTGGTGGTCGAACTTCTCCACACAGCGGTCACAGCACTGGCAGTGTCGGGACCGGGCAGGTCTCCGCACTACGCAGTCTGGACATATTGTATATGGCTCGTAGCGCTGGAAAAGCGACAATAGCGTGTCTTCGTGGTTTCGACGCAAATAGCCGGGGTCCTTACAGGCAGCCAGTAGGTAGAACACGCAGGAAAGCAGGGAAATCAGCACGTAAAAGGCCAGTCCTGTGTAGAGAAGATCTGAGTAGGAGTTACGCTGTATGGTAAACAAGAGTGTGAGCAGAAACCCTGTAAAAAAGCCCAGCGGATAGAGACAAGCAGTGATAAGAGAGCGCCTGTAAGGCCGGACTGGCGGCTTGATGCTGCACTCTGCGAAGAACCCAGGCTCTTGCAGCATTTCCACGAGCTGTTCCAGCTTCAAGTCCTTGGCGATATCGGCAGGCCTGCGGCCCTTCATGTCCAGCACGTAGCGATTTGCGCCTTTCAGTAGTAAGTTCCGGGCGATCCGGCAGTTCCCTGCGATTGCAGCTAAGTGCAGAGGGGTGCTTCCGTCTGCATCTGGGAAGTCTTTCTCCACGTCCCAGGACAGCAGCACAGCAGCCGCCATTTCATTGCCCATGTAGGCCGCCCAGTGCAGCGCAGCCCCTCCCTTCAAGTCCTTCTCATTAACATCCAGTCCCTCCGCGTGCAGAAACGCTAGTATGAGTGGCTGGTCTCCCTGAGCTGCGATATGCACAGCGTTCAGTCCTTGTCGATTTCTGGCTTTCAGGTCAGCGCCTTCTGAGAGGAAGAGTTTGAGAAGGCGCTATGTGGGCCTCACCAGACTGCCGCGGAAAGCTGCGAAGTGCAGACATGTGAATCCCTCCTCGGTCGTGGCAGCCACCCACAGCTTCAGACTGCTTCTAGGCTCAGGGTAATTGTTCCGCACGTAGGTAAAAAGGCACTCCGCCACCTCTACACTGTTGTTGAGTGCAGCCACGTGCAGGGCAGAGTAGCCGCGCTGATCTCGACACTGCTCGGGAGCCAGGCGCTCACTGTGCAGCAGACTCAGCAATTCGTTCGTGTCTGCTTTCTGGACTGCTGAGAAAAAGGCTGTACAGTGGATTGCCTGCATTTAGTACTATTAGGGCTGAGTTGAACTGGCTACTTGCAGAAAACGCTGTTTAGTTAGGGGAGGAAACAGGACTAAGACAAAGTGAAGATTCGACCTTCAACAAACAGTAGCACTTCCATATGCACACTTGGACCCAGCTTGCTAAGGAGAGGAGTGCAACGTCGTATTTCTGCACAACCAGTGCACTGCCTATATAACAGATGTCATAATAGTCTCGGGCCTAATTGCCAACTGAATAAGGGAAGTGTTGGTAGAAAGAGTGGACTTGCAGGCTCTAGGCCAATTCGCATATGTATATGAACCCACCTCTTTTGTGCTGCAGTCCCCCTCCATTTACCTAGATTTGTCTGAAAGGAATCTGTATGATGAAAGCCATTCTTCTTGCAGAGTGAATTGCCTAATTAGAATAAAAACACTGCACATGGCAAATTGTCTTATTGAATAATTAACGATAGTGTCTTATTCGGCTTTTCTGCGTTATTGAATCCCATAGTCGGTGTTTCTGGACAGTTGTTCGCTTACGCTCTTCTCTGTATACGCACTATGTCACTAGCCTCCACTTCCATATGCCTCGGATGCACAGCTCCCGCCCACTCCCAATGTGGAAGAAACTGACTCAGGACACTGTGCATAAAAAGATGTATGAGAGGACATATCAAGAGCCAAGACTAAGTCCACATTGAAGCACTATTTGCAAAGAAGACTAAGGTCCTCAGAAGAGGGCAAGACCTTAAGATGTGTCAACGCTTTGAGGCAGAAGATGACCTGTGCATAGTGTGTATGAGGAAAGCAACGGCGGCCTGTCATTGACAACTACACGAAGTGCATAGCAGATTTGAAAAGCCTATTGGGAGCAAAGCCAGCAACTGAATTAATCTTATTGGGAGAATGAGATGTTCGTCTCAGTTGCAGGCAGGGGACTCAATGGTGAAGAAAACATTGCACGGTTGGAGCTCTGGCATGCAAAGGGAGACTTACTATAGCAGAGAGAACTTGTGGACTATGTGTTAAGGATTTGAACCTGGAAATACT
>Ga0247837_1001252_pt1 | contig 54040 bp, 39 predicted proteins | sample LaCtaG_2_FD_187115 | JGI IMG/M metagenome (GOLD analysis project Ga0247837, IMG submission 187115) | Freshwater microbial communities from meromictic Lake La Cruz, Castile-La Mancha, Spain - LaCruzMarch2015_14.5m | ecosystem: Environmental > Aquatic > Freshwater > Lake | place: Spain: Castile-La... | reverse complement strand
CCCGGTGCTCATGCGGGCGAGGATCTGGGCCTGGGCCCCCGACGAACTCAAACTCCGCGCCTGGCCGAAGCTCAAGGACTCCTTCGCAGAGCAGGCGGTATCGGCCGGCCTCGATCCGGCCCGGGCCTTCCCCATGCCCAGAGGCTATGTCGAGACCAAGAGTGAGACAAAGGGTGAGATAGAGAAAGATTCCCTCGACGCCTCCGAGCCGACCCAGAACAACGCCCAGGATGCGGCGGAAAAAGGGCGTGGATGAGTTGTTCGATCGGCGGCTAGACTCTCCATAGTGCGCAATTCCGCCAGCAGCGGCGTCGACTCCCCGACAGAGTCAAGGCGATGTGCCGCTGGCTCACGTTCCAGCCACAGCGGATATTCCCGGAATCAAACAGATGTATTTCGTGCGGCGCAAGGGCCGAATCAGAGGCCCGCTGACGCTTGAAAAACTCCAGTCCCTGCGGGACGAGGACCGGCTGCGGATGCGGGACGAGATCGCCGAATCGGCGGAGGGCCCGTGGTCGCGTCTCAACGACGTCTACGACGAACTGCTCGGTCCAGAGACATCAGACAGCGACGGTCCGGGCGAACTGGACGACGACTTTTCGTCGGCCCCCAAGCACTCCTCCCGACGGGCCAGCCCCAGCCGAGACGCAGTCACTGTTTTCGCCAAGCCGACCCTGCGGGAGGCCCTGCTCAGCGGGCAGTTTCAGCCTTGGCAGGTCATCGCAGCCGGCGTCGGGCTGGCATGCCTGGCAGTCCTTGCGGTCGCGGTGGGCGTCATGCTGTCGGCGAGCGTCAGCGTTCCACGGGAGGAGGAAACGGCCACCGTCGAGGAAAAGCCGGTGGTGGCCGCCCGTCCAACACGAGCCCGGCCAGCCCCAGCCAAGCCAGCCCCAGCCAAGCCAGCGAAAGCTCCGCAGGTGGTGGCCGCCGCTGCCGATCCTTTCGAGGCCGCTCTCGACGACCCATCCCCGGCTTCGCGGCCTGAGTCCTCACCAGTCCCCGCGCCAGCCGAGGCGAATGCCGACGACCCGCTCGCTGACTCCCCCGCAGACCCGGTGGCACCTGACACTACCGATCGGGACCACGCAGCTGAAATCAAGGCCACGCTCCAATCGTACTACTCGGCGGGCACCTGGCAGGAGCGGTATCGCACTGCACTGCCGGGCGACGACGTTCAGAAACTGATGCGGTCGATGTACGACGACGTCGACTGGGTGTCGGTGCAATGGAGCATCGCCCGGATGCCGGAACCGGCCGAACTCCAGACGGCGGCCCGGAGCGGCCAGAAGATCCGCATCGACACCGTGACCAATGGCAACCCGCACCCGATCTACCTCACCTTTTCACAGGGACGCTGGCGGGTCGATTGGCTCCAAAGCCTCAATAGCCTCTGGCTGAGCAAGTAATCCACAGCGAGGAAGACGAACGGCTGTTGGGCGTCAGTTCTGGGCGTCAGTTCTGGGCGTCAGTTCTGGGCGTCAGTTCTGGGCGTCAGTTCTGGGCGTCAGTTCTGGGCGGCCGGTGTTTTGCCCTGCGTGGCTTCGCTCGTCACCGCCCGTTCGAGATAGCCACGTGCGATGGCAGCTTCACCACGGGCCTCGTGAATCTGGGCAAGCTTTCTGAGGAGCTTGATCGTGTCGGCGGGTGGCGTCTGCGGATCGGCGTCGTATGCCGCGAGCAGGCGGGTCATGAGCGGCAGTGCTGCATCGTTTTTGCCCAACGCAAGCCGCACCTGCGCCAGCGGCTTGAGCATCGCGATCGTCACGGGATGGTCGGGGCCGACGCTCGCCTCCCAGATCGCCAGTCCACGCACCAGCGTCTCCTCGGCCTGCTCGTTGGCGTTGATGGCCCGATAGCTGTTTGCCAACGGCGCCAGGATCGCGGCTACCTCGAAGTCATCCGCAGACCGCGACTGTTCCAGGATGCCAATCGCCCGCAGGTAGAGCGGTATGGCTTCGGCATGGCCGCCGGCCATCTGTCGGGCGTTCGCCAACCGCACGCAGACATCAGCCACCCGCCCAGGCTTCTCGCCAGACTGTTGCTGCCGCAGAACGATCAGGGATTCCCGCGTTGCCTGTGCCCGATCGCCGTCGCCGGCCCGCTCCTCGAGGCTCGCCACGCCATCGGCAAGCCCGCACAGCACGCTCTCGGCTGCATCGCCGCGCCGTAGGAGTTTCCGGTCGAGGAGTGTCTTGAGCACGGCCGCCGCCGCAGGCAGGTCGCCCGCCTGCGCCGCGCATGCCCCGGCCTCGGCGAGCAGGGCCAGCGTGTCTGAATGGAACGGACCACGTACCCGACTCGACACGGCCACAGCATGGTCGAACAGCGGCCGCGCCGCCTTGGCGTCTCCGCTGGCCACGAGGCACCGTCCGAGGCCGGCCTCGTCCGCAGCCCGGTCGGGATGGTCGGCCCCCAGGAGCCGGGTGTCGAGTTCAAGCGCCTTACGGAACAGTTCGGCTGCCGGGGCGATCTCTTGGGCCGTGAAGAGCACCTCCGCGGCAGCCCGGCATAGCGTTGCCGCCTGCGGATCATCCTGCTGGAGGAGTGCCTTCGCCGGATCCTCCTCCATCAGCGTCCTGCAGGCTGCGACAGCCGCTGCAGTATCGCCCAGCATCGCGTCGAGTTTCAGCAGGAGCAATCTGTCGACGAGGGTCGCTCCATGCCCATCCCCTGACACGCCCCGGTCGATGGCAGCCGCCCGTTCGAGCGCGGCCCTCGCCGCCTCGAGGTCGCCGGCTTCGCACTGCAATTCGGCCAGTTGCCGCAGCCCTTCCGGCAGCCCGGTTTTCGTGCCGTGCTTCCGCTGGTGCGTCGCGATGGCGGCAGCCAGTGGATCTGCCGCCTGAGCGGCCTGTCCCGCCCAGGACTGAGCCCTGGCCAGGGTGGTGGCCGCCTCGAGTGCGCCGGCCTCATCCCGCTGCCGCGTTCGCCGATCCAGCAACTGCTGGAGGATTGCCAGACCTGCAGTATTTTCACCCAACGCGAAGTGGACGTCAGCGAGTCTCTCCAGGGCCGCCGTGGTCGAGGGATGGCCGATGCCGACATGGGTCTCAAATAGGCCGACTGCTTTGACGAGTGGATCCCGTGCTGTTTCGTAGGTCCCCGCCCCCATCTGCGATCGGGCCAGCAGCACAAGCGCTGCCGCATACTCCACTGGCGGTATGTCCCGACCATCGGCAAGGAGTTGCTCCCGCAGCGCAACGGCCTTCCGGAGAGGGTTTTGCGCCTCGGCGACCTGCCCGTTCTCCAGCAGAATTTCGCCGGCCAGATCGAGGACCGGCAGCGTATCAGGATGACCATCTCCCAGATTTTTTTTGATGAGCACGTTGGCGGCCCGGAGATCCGCCAACGCCTCGGTGGCCTGCCCCGCCCGACGCTTCTCCTGGGCGTCGCGCAGCAGTTTGGCAACCCCCACGCCTGTCTCGATACCGGACTCTGCCGGGACTGTGGCCACTCCTGGCTCGGCCGCCACCGAAGCGAGCTGACCGAGGCCAATGACTGCCAAAACGCACCCCTGAATGCCCCAGGCGACGACAGCCTTGCGGTGGTGCGTGATTGTCGTGATCATAAAGGTGTTGGTGAATTGAGTGTGTCGGGTTTTCCAGGGGTGACAGGCCTCATGATAGCCCCGGCGGAATTCGACGCCACGGCGTTCCCCTGGCGGGTCACCCGCCATGCCGGCTGTCGGCATCTGAAGTCCGTGTTTGATGCCCTGTCGGAATCCCAGCCGATGCCCATCCACATTCAGTCCACAACGTTTCGGACTTCCTGGAGGCTCCGCCATTGAAAATTGCTTTTCCCTGCCAGCAATGCGGGAAGCAGTTGGTGGCGGACTCAGGCCTGGCGGGCCGGACCGGCCGCTGCCGCTATTGCGGGCAGAGCATGCTGGTGCCCAGCGGCCAGGGCAGCACGGCTGGCCAGCGGCCAGCCCATTCGGGGACCTCGGCGAAAGCCTCGGGGCAAGCCTCGCCTGAGGGGTCGCCCGTGGTCGCACGGGCTCCCGTCGCCGATTGGCGAACGGCAGTCGCCAGCCAACTCATACAGCCGGGCGGCACTGGCGCCGCGGCGGCAGCCAGCACTGGCGCGGCGGCCAGCACCAGCACGGCAGCGGCCAGCCGTCGTGCTCCGCGTTCCGGCCGCGCCGATTCGGGCTCGGCGGCGACTGCTGCCGGCGGCTACAGCCTCCGCCCCGTCACGCCCGCCAAGGTTCAGGCGATCGCGGCAACAGACTGGGACAACGCCGAACTCGGAGAGGCAGTCGCGCCGCCGGCGAGCATCTTCGCAAGGTCGGCTACCGCAGCGGCCACCGCACGGCCGGTGCCCATTGGCCCATCGCCGGTGTTCATCGCCTACCGCATGTTCTTCAGCCTGCTGGCCCGGGCAACGACCTGGATCAGCGAGACCAGCTACACGATCTCGTTCGTCATCATCATTCTGTCGGTTGCCAGCGGGATGATCGGCCGGCACTCGCTCGCGGCGCTTGGATGCGGCACGATCGTCGCCCTCAATCTCGTCGGCCTCGCGGGCGACCTCGCCAGCCTCGTGACAATGTCGTTTCGGAAGAATCCCCTCCGCGGGGCCCTCTTCCTCATCCCGCCCTTCACGTTCTACTACTTGTGGTCCGACTGGGATCGCTACCGCGACACGGTCAGCCGAATGCGGATCCCGGCCGTGACGCTCGCCCTGGTCGCCATGGCATACGTGTTTGTGCCATGGCTCCGCGGGGGCAAGGAGAGCGAGAGTGTGTTTGGCGAGGCTGCCACGCGGGTGGTCGGCACCCTCGAAGAAAAACTGGGCGGTCCAGGGGCCAGTATCGAACAGGGCCTGAAGACGGCGAGAGCCTGGGTCCGGGAGGTGCCGCTCCCGGCGGCCTTGTCCCCGCCCGCCTCGGATGGCCCCGCTCCGCCCGCCCCCGGTCCGAAGCCGTGATGGACGGGCTCCCGGTGGACGGTGAAAAGCACCATGCCACCATTCCCGCAGGAAAGACCACCGATGCATGCCATGAACGACCGACCCGACCACCGGGACGATCCACACCCCTCAGCCGAACTCGACATCGACCTCGAGCCGGCTGAAGGGTCTGGACGCTCCCAGGAGAACGCCGCGACGACAGCGCGGCTGCGGTCGGGCCTTACCGCCGTCGCCGGATTCCTAACCCTGTTCCACCTGCTGTTCATCGTGATCAAGGCGACCGGGCCCGCGTCCGGGCCCGCCTCGGTCTCCGACGCCCCAACGTGGTCGCTCTTGCTGCGGGCGGTCGTGGCGGGGATCGCGTTCGTCCTCCTCCGGTATGCGCCGCGGCTCGCCGGGTGGCAGGTGCGGGCCTTGGAGGTGTTTCTGCTCGGCTTTGAGATGCTGACTATGCTGGCCGCCCAGTATCTCTCGGGCATGGACCTCATCGATCAGCATGACCTGGTCGATGCCGTCGCCGTCCAGAAAAATGGCGTGATCCGGACGCTCGTGCTGATGGTCTGCTGGGGCGTCTTCGTGCCCCGCGGTCCAACCGCGACGGCCAGGACTGTGGTGACGATGGCGACCGCTTTGATCCTCTGCCACGGGGTCGTCCTGCACCATGCCGACACGGCCCATCTCAACATGGACGACGTCGCCAACCACCAGATCGTCATGTCGAATGCCCTCTTCTTGATCATGGGCGTGGCCCTGTCGACGCTCGCCGCCTGGGTGCTGCGGGGCCGCGACGCAGACCAGAACACAGACCACGACACGGCCGGTCGCGTGGGGCCCTACCGTCTGATCCGCAAGCTCGACGAAGGGGGCGCCGGCGAGGTCTACCTGGCGGAGCATGAGGTCCTCAAGCGGCAATGCGGCCTGAAGATCGTCCGCAACGGCGGCCCGGACGTGGCCGCCCGGTTCGAGCGGGAGGCGCGGGCGGCCGCACAGCTTTCGCATCCCAACACGGTGGCTGTGTTCGATGCCGGACGCACCGCCGACGGCAGCCCCTATCTCGCGATGGAGTATCTCCCCGGCCGCTGCTCCGCCGACATCGTGCACGACTCCGGGCCGATGCCCAGCTCCCGTGCGGTGCACCTCGGCCGCCAGGTGTGCGGTGCCCTGACCGAGGCCCACCGTCTGGGGCTCGTCCATCGCGATCTGAGCCCCTCGAATGTCTTCGTATCGATCCTCGGCGGCCGCTGCGACGTGGCGAAGCTGCTCGATTTCGGCGCGGTCGGGGAGACGACCAGTGCCGCGGGCCATGCCCCGGCTTCCGACGGGCTCGTCGCCGGCACGCCAGAGTATGCCGCCCCCGAACTGGCTGTCGCCAGCAGTGAAGTCGACTGCCGGGCTGATGTCTACGGGCTCGGCGGACTGCTCTATTTTCTCGTCACCGGCCAGCCGCCTTTTGTGCGGGACACGGCCGCCGACGTGCTGAGAGCCCACGTGTCGGAACCGGTGACTCCCCCTCACGAACACACCGCAGACATTCCGGCCGACGTCGAGGCGGTGATCCTCCGCTGCCTCGCCAAACGGCCAGAGGATCGCTTTCCCGATACCCGGGCAGTGGCGGATGCCCTGGCGGCGTGCAGATGCGCACCGGAGTGGAACGACGCCCGCGCCGAGGCCTGGTGGCTTGAGCAGGCGTCGGCATCCGCCGAGGAATCAGGCTCGCTGTCGCCGCAGGCATGATGTGGGCTCTGCCGGGCGAAACAGACTTCACAACAGGGTCCGCAGGGAGTCGATCGATGGAAATACAACGGCTGCTCAAGGCCACCATCCAGTTCCAAGCCAGTGATCTCCATGTGCAGGCCGGCAGCCCGCCGACGGTTCGCGTCGACGGCACGATGGTCGCCATCAACGCCCCGCCGGTGACCGCCGAGGAACTCCGCGCCCTGGTCGCCGAACTGGCCGACGAACCGCAGTCGCATCGCCTGGAGACCGATCGCAGCTGCGACTTCTCCCATACCATTCCCGACTGTGCCCGATTCCGCATCAACGTCTTCTACGAGCAGGGCAACCTCTGCCTCGCTGCCCGTGCGATCCCGCTGAAGATCAAGTCGTTCGCCGACCTCGGACTGCCGGCGGTGCTCGAGGACATCGCGGAGGAACAGCGGGGACTGGTGCTGGTGACGGGCACGACGGGCAGCGGTAAGAGCACGACGTTGGCGGCGATGATCGACCATCTCAACCGCACCCGGCGGCTGCGGATCATTACTGTCGAAGATCCGATCGAGTTCGTTCACGTATCGCAGAAGAGCCTGATCGCCCAGCGCGAGATCGGCCGCGACACGCCGAGCTTCGCAGAGTCGCTCAGACGCGCCCTGCGGCAGGACCCCGACGTGATCCTCGTCGGCGAGTTGCGGGACGCCGAGACCATGCGGATCGCGCTGCAGGCCGCCGACACCGGCCACCTTGTCTTCAGCACCGTCCACACCACCAACGCGTCGTTCACGATGCAGCGGCTCGTCGCCATGTTCCCGCCCGAAGAGCGGGATCTTCTGCAGACGGAGCTGGCGACCAACCTCGCTGCCGTCGTCAGCCAGCGACTGGCCACCCAGAAGCAGAAGGACAAAGGCCGGATTGCCGTGCTCGAAATCATGCGGAACACCGCGGTGGTGAGCAAGGCGATCCACGAGGGCCGGATCACGAGCCTGCCGCAGGCGATCGCCAATCGGGAGAACGGCATGCAGCTGTTCGACCAGCACCTCGGGCAGCTCTACACGTCGGGGCAGATCAGCGGCACCGAGGCCCTCCGCCTGGCGACCAATCCAGAAGCGGTGGCGCTTGCGATGCGGGGAATGAGCACGCTCGACACGGCGTCGGGCCTGGTCGGCTAGGCCCCGCGGGAGGGCCGGCACGCTCCTCCCCCTCACAACCCCGCACCGCAACACGCGGCGATTCGCCCGGGAAACGCCGGGCCCGGCTGGCTGGTGAATGAGCTGGCTGGCCGGCTGCACGCCTGGCTGCCTGGCCCGATTTTGCAAGCTATGCTCGTTGGGGAAGCCCTGCGGCCGCGGCCCGGCGGGCCTGCTGCCGCATCCCCCACCACCGGACACATTCCCGTGACGAGTCTCTTCGAATACCTGCCGATCTCCCGTCGCCTCCTGCTGATCAGCCTGGCCTACACGCTGCCGATCGCCGTGTTGCTCTATTTTGTCGTGGGCGGGATCAACCAGGACATCCGGTTTTCGGAGCTTGAAAAGATTGGTAATGCCTATCAGCGGCCGCTGGCGGTGCTGCTTGAGCATGTGCCTCAGCATGCGCTCGCTGCCAGTCGGGGCATCGAATCCAGCGGGCGGGCTGATGCCGATCTCGCCAGAAGCCGGAGCGAGATCGACCGGGCCTTTGCGGCCCTGCGGGAGATCGATGCCCGGCATGCCGGCGACCTGCAGTTCACCGGCGAGGGTCTGGCCAAACGCAACCGGGCCCAGATCGCTCCCGCTACTGTGCAGCGGGAATGGGAGGCCTTGAAGCAGGCGGCAGCGGGTGACACGGCCAACGCCCATGCCAGACTCCTCGAAAAAATTCTGATGATGATCAAGCATGCGGGAGACACCTCCAACCTCATTCTCGACCCCGATCTCGACAGCTACTACCTGATGGACATCACCCTGCTGGCACTGCCAGAGATGCAGCGGCGCTATGCCGAGGTGCTCACCACTTTCGACCGGCTGGAGCGACAGCCGTCGCTGACGGCCGACGATCGTACCGCCATCGCCGTGCTGGCATCGCAGGTTTCCGCCGATCTTGCCCGGATCGGGGCGGACGTCGACACCGCGCTAGTCGAAGACGGCAACTTCTACGGCACGCTCGACACCCTGCAGGTGGGCCTGCAGCCGGGGTTCAATCGCTACGCCGCGGCGGTGCGGCCGATGCTCGATTCCTTGGCCGCGGCCGGGTCAGTCGGCGGGGCCGCTGACATCGGCTCCCTCGGCGGGCTCTGCCTGGCAACGCAGGCGGCCAAGACTGCCAGTTTCGCGTTCTGGAGGGAGAGCGTCGATTGGCTCGACGGCCTGCTCGACAGGCGGCTGACGCACTACCGACGGCTCCGCATCGGATCACTCGCCCTGTCCGCGCTGGCATGGCTCGCAGCCGCCGGCCTTGTGACGGTGATCTCCCGCAGCATTGCCGGCCCCTTAAGCCAGATCGTGGGCACGCTCAATGCCGCCTCCGATCAGGTCGCCCTCGGCGTGGAGGAGATCTCGCGGAGCAGCGAATCGCTCGCTTCGAGCACCCAGGAGCAGGCCGCCTCGCTTGAGGAAGCAGCCAGTTCGGTCGGCCTGATCACCGACATGACGCGGCAAAACGCCGCCGATGCCAAGCATGCCAATACCCGCAGCATCTCAGCCATGAACTTCGCCACCGACAGCAAGCCATCGATGGCACGCATGTTGGCGGCGATGGAAGCCATCAAGGCGTCGACCGACAAAACGACTCTTGTCGTCAAATCAATCGCCGAAATCGCCTTTCAGACCAACCTGCTCGCCCTCAACGCCGCCGTGGAGGCCGCCCGTGCCGGAATAGCGGGCCAGGGATTCGCCGTGGTCGCGGAGGAGGTTCGCAGCCTCGCGAAACGGTCCGCGGAGTCGGCCCGCAACACGACCGATCTCATCGATCATGTGAAGGCCAGCACCCGCAATGGCGTGGCCGTCGTCGAGGACGTGGCCGGCACGCTCGACAAGATCACCGAGAGTGCCCAGGCCGCTGCCACGCTGATCGCCGGTGTCGCAACATCCAATGCCCAGCAGGCCGACGGCATCCGGCAGCTTGGCCTCGCCGTCGACCAGATGAATGCGGTGACGCAGTCGAATGCCGCCAATGCCGCCCAGACCGCCTCTGCCAGTTCCGAGATCACCGCCCAGGCCAAGGGGCTCCACGACCTTGCCAGCCGCCTTCGGGAGATGGTCGACGGCCGGGTACCGGGAAGCATCCGGCTCTAGGGGGTTTCCCATGTGACGGGAAAGCCTGGGCATGCGATGATGCCAGCGGCCGCCCCAGGCCGTGTTGTTCGCGGCCGGACAATCACGGTGGTCCTGATTCGCCACCGTGGAGTGCGGCATGATTCCTACCATCGAACATTCCAGCCTGCTGACGATCCTCTACTGGCTGCTGATGATCCCGATCGCGATCGTCGTGCTCGTCCGCGTGACCGGATTCTGGGCGGATGACGGCCCGGGAACGGTCTCCAGCGCCATCTGGACGATTGTCGTGATGGCGCTGGCTGTCTACCTCACCTACGATCTCTCCGGATATGCGTTTGCCCGCATGATGCAAGACCCGCAGTTGGGCATCGCCTTTCCGCCCCGCTATCACTTCTGGAACTGGATGCAGGAGCCGCAGAGCCTGAAGTGGCATGTGCTCGGTTTCGTGCCGATGATCCGCTATCTGCCCGTGACCTTCGCCCTGTGCGCCGGAGCGATCGTGCAGGTCATCCTCTGGAAGATCCCGTTTCGCGTCGGCATGATCGTGTTTGTCAGCCAAGTGCTGGTCGACATCTTCGCGATGGCGATGCTGTCGCTTGTGTTCAGCTTCTTTGTCGGAGTCCACGAGGGAGCCGTCGCCAAGCAGCAGCCCCACCACGGAGCCGGCGGCCACGCCAGGAGTCGTGGCGGCAACCATGCGGCGGCTGAGCCTGACGGCCTGCGGGGAATGCAGCAGCGGATCGAGAGTCTGGGGGCGGCGGAAGGCCCGCTGGCCCGTCGGTTATGGCGTCGCTGGGCAGCGGTCAACCAGCTCCTGCAGCCGGTCTACGACCTGCTGCAACCAGTCACGCGGCACCTGCCGCTGCCCGTCCGGGATTTCCTCAACGGCGGCGGGTGGTTCATCGTCATTCCCACAGCGATCGCGGTTGTGCGGTACTGGCCCGGCATTCGTCCCCGACGCCGGCTGACCACCGGGCCGTAAGCATCACGCGGGCAGCACGGACATAGTCCCACCCCACACCCGCAGCGTGGGCACGGGAGCAAACGGCGAACGATCAGCCCCGACGTCGCAACAGCGGCGCGAGCCGGGCGATCGCCAGGTCGATATCGGCGATCGATGTCGTCCGGCCGATGCTCAGCCGGACCGCGCCGCGAACCACCTCCGGCGCAAGCCCCATCGCGACGACCGCGGGAGCCGGTTCGCTCGACCCACTCGCGCAGGCCGTGCCCGTCGCCAGACAGACGCCCGCCAGATCTGCCGCCATCGCCAGGGACTGCCGGTCGAGACCGGGAAACGCGATGGTGGAAATGTGGGGAGAGCGTCTGCCGGAGGCGGCGATGACCACCGCCTCGATGCCAGCCTCTCGGGCGGCGTCGACCAGCCGCGACTCCAGTCGCTCGCGAAGACCGGCCAATTGCCTGGCCAAATGGTCACGATCCGCTGCCGCCAGTTCCAAGGCCCGGGCGAATCCGGCCGCCAAAGAGACCGCCTCCGTCCCGCCACGCAGACTATGTTCCTGCGTGCCAGCCTGGAACGGTTGGATGGCCACGCCACCGCGGACAAGCAGGCCGCCGATGCCCCGGGGACCGCCAAACTTGTGCGGTGCGAGGGTGAGCGTGGCGGCCGACAGGTCTCGGAACACGATGCGCATGAGACCGGCCGCCTGCGTGGCGTCGACGTGGATGTTCGTGCCATCAGGGCAGCCGTCGGGCGCTGGCAGATGGTCGATTGAACCGGTCTGGCCGCAGACGCTCGTCAGCGACACGATCCGCGGTGTGTGTGTGTGGCTGTGGTCGTGTGCATGTGGTTCAGCAAGAGCCTCCGTAACCGCAGCCGAGGCGGTGCCGTCGTGGGCATCGAGCGACAGTTCACGGAGCCGCCACCCGCGGCGGCCGGCAGCCATGGCGGCGTTCACGATGCTCGGGTGATCACGGCGAGAAAAGAGCACTTCGCCGGGAGCATCTGCCGCGGCGGTCATACCAACGATCGCCAATTGATTGGCTTCGCTGGCCCCCGAGGTGAATACCAGTCGGTCGCGATCGGGCCCGGCACCACGGCCACCGAGGAGCGTCATGATCGTGTCGCGGGCATCCTCGAGCACCTTCCGCGCCGATCGGCCCAGAGCATGCTGGCTCGACGGATTGGCAGACGCCAACGCATCCGCCTCCCTGATCACAGCGGCCACCGCGGGGTCGAGCGGTGTGGCGGCAGCATGGTCAAGATAGAGTGGCGGCGGCGTGGGCATGCACCGAGTGTACGTCCACGCTTCAGGGACGCACGAGTGTTGCGATCAACTGGTCGATCTCCGCGGCGATGCCGGGGTGGAGCGATCGCCGCTCCTCGGTGACGCGGATACCGTGGAGCACCGTTGTGTGGTCGCGTCCTCCGAACGCCGTGCCGATCGTCCCGAGGCTGGCGGGAGTCAGCCTCCGTGAGAGATACATCGCCATGCCGCGAGCATGGGACACCTGCCGGCAGCGGGAAGGACCCGTCAGATCGGCCGCCGTCAGACCATGCTTCCGAGCTGTCGCACCGATGACCCGACGCAGCGTGGTGGTCGGCCGAAGGTCGGAGACATCATTATCGGCCGGGCATCGCGTTGTATTGCCGGGGGGCATTGAAACGACCAGTCCCCCCGCCAACCGTGAGGCGAGTGATGCCTCGAGGCTTGTGCAGGCGATGGGGTGGATCCGCAGGGTCGCGATGAATGCCGTGCCTGCGGCAATCGAGGCATCGAATAGATGGGCCAGAGCCCGCTGAACATCCCAGGCGGTGATCTGCTCGACACCGTCGACGATGATCAGTCGCGACGAGACAAACCGCTCGTGCATCCGATCGATGGTGTTGTGAGACAGGGCTGCGGCCAGATCACGTCCGAGCGAACGGCCATCCCACATGACCTGTGTTGGCGTCTTGTGGCTGGCTGTTTGACCGGCTGTTTTTTCAAGGCCATGTTCAAGCCCATGTTCAAGGCCTTGATTGACAAACCATTCGGATACCAGCCGGGATTTTCCCGATCCGGCCGGCCCAACGATCACCAGCGGGTTGTAGCCCGTCAAAGAGCCCGCCACAAAGTCCGCGGCGACTGCTGCGAGGGCATGATGCACCAGCCGAGCCCCGGCGGTGGGCCGAGGCTGTGATCGGTTCAGATCGGCAGTATCCAAGGCAGACACGGGGGCAGACACAGGCGACGTCCCAGCGGGGAACGCGGCCTCCATGCCGACTTGAAGCGATATCAGAACATGCTCGAAGAGCATGAGCCTACCGCGGTTTGAACCGCCACAAAAGGCCTCCACTAGAAACCTGCGTCGCAGGAGCGTTCACGACGGGATTTGCTGACCTGGCGAGCCGGGATCGGCTGAAGCTCGACGAGCGTTGGAATTTCGCCCTGCAAGGGTCTGCACCGCCAAAAGGCCCGACGGCGAAAGTCCCCGCGAAGGAGACTTCTGCCGGCCCGGCGGGGCAATGCTCAACGATCCCATCGCTTACGCTCCGGGCTTGTATAAGGGCAGTGAACAGATGCATCGTCATCGAACGGACACGTTAAAAAGTTGCCACCACAAAACAAGAACAGTCGGGTGTTGGAACCGTGTTGGTTCCATCGCGACGACAGATCCTGCCGCCAGCTGACATTTTCAGACACACTCAACCAGCACCCAATCCGCTGGCAGACAGCATCCGTCTGACAGGTCTCTGGCCTCAAAACCACGCTCTACCATCATCTTCTCTACCGTCTTCCACCATCGATACGACAGGGAGCTGGCATGTTTTCCACACCTGTCGCAGCCCTCCCACGACTCTGCGTGTGTGGGTTTTAGACGGCAATTCGACCTCTTTTCAGGGTTCCAGCCTCTCCCGCATTCGCGAGGTTGTAACGAGAAAAGGCGGCTCTCCTACTCCTCATCTTCCTGTATTTCTCCTTCCTATAAATCCATTCAAAGAGAATAGAGAGAAGAGGAGAAAGCCTTCCCGAAAAAGGGCCTTTCCGGAGACGGCAGGGGCATGCCAGACGGCCCTGAGTCGGGTACACTAGCGGTCTTCCAACTGGTCTTCCAATTTGTGTCGGCACCGGGCCATGACCTGCCTCGGAACGAGGCCGCGGCCGGTTCGAGTCCGTGGAAAGGACTTACGTTTTTCGATGAAAGTGCGTTTGAACCGCGAGCCGCTGCTCGCCGCCCTGCAGAGTGCGTCAGCCGTGGTGCCAGCACGCTCACCCAAGCCCGTGCTCTCGAACGTGAAGTTGGAGGTACAGGGGGTGTCGGCCGTACTGTCGGCGACCGATCTCGAAGTAGGCATTCGCATCGAACTTGAAGTCGGTGAGTCGGGAGCTGCCGGGGCCGTGCTGCTGCCAACGGGACGCCTGATGGCGATCGTACGCGAGAGTCAGCCGGGCACAGTGTTCGACATCCATTCCGACGGCACGGCGGCTGTCGTGAAGGCCCCTCGCAGCGAGTTCCGCCTGCCGGCGGAGGATCCGCTTGAGTTTCCCACGGTGGCTACTTTTCCATCGGAGCCCTGTTACGAGCTCAGTCCGCCGTTGGTCCGTGAACTCGTCAAACGGACCGTGTTTTCCACCGACAACGAATCGAGCCGGTATGCACTCGGGGGCGTGCTCCTGGAATTTTCAGGGCAGACTTCGCCGTGCAGTGTGATCGCTGTCGGCACCGACGGTCGTCGCCTCGCCAAGATGGAGGGACCTGCGGTGTCCAAGGACGGCACTCCGGCGGATTGGCAGCCGATCGTACCGGCCCGGGCCATGCAGCTGATCGAGCGATGTCTGGGTGATGCCAGCGTGCCTGTGCATGTGGCGGTGCGTCCCAGTGAGATTCTCGTGAGAACGGGGCCGACGACGATTTCGGCGAGGCTGGTCGAGGGCCGTTTTCCGCGATGGCGGGATGTGTTTCCTGATCGCCCGGATGCGGCCCGGGTGAAGGTCGTGGCGGGGCCGCTGCTCGCGGCGGTCCGGCAGGCGGCCATTGTGACCAGCGAACAGTCGAAGGGTGTCGATTTTGCATTCGAGCCCGGACAACTCGTTTTGTCCGGCCGGTCGGCGGAGAGCGGCGAAAGCCGGATCGAACTACCGATTGAACACGGCGGCACGACCGTGAAAATCAAGCTTGATCCACGGTTTATGAGTGAATTTCTCCGGGTGCTCGACGGTGCCACCAACGTGACGATTGAGCTCACCGATGCCCAGAGTGCCTGTGTCTGCCGTACCGACGATGGCTATGGCTATGTGATCATGCCGCTGGCAGCCGACTAAAGGCAGCCGACAAGTGGCTGACCTTGAGGGACCGGCGACGAGTGCCATTATTTTCAAGAGTTTCCCGCGACGATCTGCCAGATCATTTTCCCGACACGAGTCTGATATCTGTCCGATGCATCCAGGCCAGAAACCATCCGCCGCCCCGGGACCCCGCTCGATCGGCAGCGTCATGTCGAGGCTCTTGGCCCGCACGGGATACGACCAGGAACAGGGCTCAGACAGTCTGGCTATTGCCTGGCAGCAGGTGGCGCCGGCAAGTTTCCGGGGCAGTTCCCAGGCTGGCCTCGTGCGGAGGGGCGTGTTGGAAGTGTTTGTGAGCCACTCGGCACTCGTGCAGGAGATGGGGTTTCACAAACGTGAGGTACTTGCCCGGCTGGGTGAAATCGTTCCTGGAGAGGGAATCACCGATATCCGTTGCCGGGTCATGGTCGATGCAGGCCATGGCGACGGTGGCCCCTAGGTGCTTGGAAAAGGTTCAGCTGGGAAAAGTCCATTTGGGAAAAGCTCAGCAGAGTGTCTGGTTTTGTAAATATTGTTGATTTTTGGGTGTTGTTTGTTTTTTGGAGACTTCCGCCATGGCCGATGAATCGCAGCAGGCAGACTACACGTCTGCCGACTTGAAGCACCTCTCCGACCGGGAGCATGTTCGCGAACGCTTCGGCATGTACATCGGCGATAACACCGCCCGTGGGCTCCATCACCTCGTCTACGAAGTGGTGGATAATTCGATCGACGAATGCATGGCCGGCTTCGCCAAACATGTCAGCGTGACGGTCAACGTCGATGGCAGCGTGACCGTCGAGGACGATGGCCGCGGCATCCCGACCGATCGCCACCCGCAACTCTCCGAGGAGATGGACCGGGAGGTCTCGACCCTCGAAGGCGTGATGACGGTGCTCAAGTTCGGCGGCAAGTTCGAAAAGGGTGCCTACCAGACCTCGGGTGGACTCCACGGCGTGGGCGTGACCGTCGTCAACTTTCTCTCCGAATGGTGTGAGGTCGAGGTTTCCCGCGACGGCCACGTCTGGCAGCAGGAATACCAGCGCGGCGAGCCTACCGGCCCCGTGCGGAAGATGGGGACGACCACCCGCACAGGCACGAAGACGACCTTCAAACCCGATCCACAGATCTTCCCGCAGACGAAATTTTCCTGGGACGTCCTCGCGCGTCGCCTGCAGGAGTTGGCGTTTTTGAACTCGGGCGTGCGGATCACCTTTTCCGACGCCGCCAGCGGGCAGAAGGAGGAGCATCACTATGAACGGGGCGTGGTGGAATTCATCGAGTGGCTGAACCGCTCGAGCGACGCCGTGCACGCCGACGTGATTTCGATCCGCGGTGAGGCCGATGGGGTCTCGTGGGACATCGCCCTGCAGTACACGACTGAATACACAGAGAACGTTCATAGCTATGTCAACAACATCACGACCTCAGAGGGGGGCACACACGTGTCCGGCTACCGGTCGGCCCTGACCCGCACGCTCAACGCCTACGGAAAGAAGAGTGGCATTTACAAGGATCTGGTGCCAACGGGCGAGGATGTCCGCGAGGGGCTGACAACGGTGATCAGCGTGCGGGTGCCGCACCCGCAGTTCGAAGGCCAGACCAAGACCAAGCTCGGCAATGGCGAGGTGGAAGGCATCATCAATTCGGCGGTCGGCGACTACCTGTCGAAGTATCTCGAGGAAAACCCGAAGAGTGCCAAGGCGATCGTTCAGAAGGGAGTGCTCGCAGCCGAGGCCCGCACCGCGGCCCTGAAGGCCAAGGCGTTGCTTCGGGAGCGAAAGGGCGCTCTCTCGGGAAGTGGTCTGCCGGGCAAACTCCGCGACTGCACCAGCCGCGACGTTGAAAAGTGTGAGATCTATCTCGTGGAGGGTGATTCGGCCGGGGGCTCGGCCGAGGGGGGCCGGCGTCGGGAATTCCAGGCAATCCTGCCGCTGCGGGGCAAGATCATCAATGCCTACAAGAGCCGCGAAGACAAGGTGCTCGCCAACGAGGAGGTGCGGAGCGTGATCTCGGCGATCGGCGCCGGCATCGGTGTGGACGCTGACCTCGGCAAGCGGCGGTATGACAAGGTGGTGATCATGACCGACGCCGACGTCGACGGTTCCCACATCCGTACGCTCCTCCTGACATTCTTCTACCGCCAGATGTATCAGCTCGTGGCGGCCGGCCATGTCTACGTCGCCCAGCCGCCGCTCTTTCGCGTGCGGACGAAGAAGCAGACGTATTACGTGCAGACGGAGGAGGAGATGAAGACGCAACTCCTCGACCAGGGTCTCGGCGAGGGTGTTTTCCTGCCTGGGGATGGTCGGGAGATCACCGGCGAGGAAATGCAGAAGCTCTGCCGCACGCTCTCAGGGCTCGAGGATGCCCTCGTGTCGCTCGAGAAGCGTGGCATCAGCCTCCGCGACCATATCGGCAGGCGGGATGCGGCCAACGGGAAGCTGCCGATGTACCACGTCTACTATGGCCTCGAGGAGCACTGGTTCACCAGTCGCGACCAGTTGGAAGCCTTCGTGAAGACGAAGGAGAAGGTCGCGGGCGGCGAACTCGCCGTGGGCCGGGCCGAGGAGGAACTGACCGACGCCACGCCGGGCACCGCCGCCGATACCGGCGGCGACCAGTTGGTGGTGGTCGACCTGCATGAGGTGCGGAGCATCAACGCCGGCCTCAAGGAACTCGAGACGATGGATTTTGGCACCGAGGCGCTCCTGCCGCAGGATCGCACGGGCTCGGAGGATTCGCGGTACACACTTCGCCGTGGCGACAGTGAGATCGGGCTGGAGGATCTGCGCAGTCTACTCTCGGCCGTGCGTCGGGCTGGTGAGAAGGGTATGTCGATTACCCGGTTCAAGGGGCTCGGCGAGATGAACGCCGAAGAGCTTCGTGACACGACGCTCGACCCGGCCAACCGTACGCTGCTGCGGGTGACGATGACCGATGCCGCTGCGGCTGATGATCTGTTCCGCGTGCTGATGGGGGAAAAGGTGGAGCCTCGCCGCGACTTCATCGAGCGGCACGCGCTCGACGTGAAGCACCTCGACGTGTAGCCGGTCCGAAATTCCAACGCTTTTTCGAGCTTCAGCCGATCCCGGCTCCATCCATTCTCTCCCCTCGTGGCGGCAAGTTTTTAACTTGTCCGTGAGTCGACGCTGCGTTCCTCAGGGCCCATATGGGAGCCCGCCGCCGGGCCGGCAGAAGTCTCCTTCGCGGGGACTTTCGCCCTTGTGGCGTGATGGTGATGCAGACCCTGGCGGGGCGAAATTCCAACGCTTTTTCGAGCTTCAGCCGATCCCGGCTCCATCCATTCCCTCTCCTCGTGGCGGCAAGTTTTCAACTTGTCCGTGATTGGGTATTGCCCAAATCAGGGCCCTTCTGTTGCCCGCCGCCAGGCCGGCAGAAGTCTCCTTCGCGGGGACTTTCGCCCTTGAGGCGTGCTGGTGATGCAGACCCTGACGGGGCGAAATTCCAACGCTTTGTCGAGCTTCAGCCGATCCAGGCTCCATCCATTCCCTCCCCTCCCCCTCGTGGCGGCAAGTTTTCAACTTGTCCGTAAGTTGACGCTGCCCCTCGCTTGATCCTCCTCCCTCACCTCATGGCCGAAAGTGAGCCGACTTGTCCGAGAGTCGACGCTGCCCCTCGCCTGCCCTCCCCTCCGCCGGAGACTCTCCGTGAGACCGTGCGTCGACAGCAGCTACCCGGCGTTCTCCCGCTGGAAGCGGGCCGGGCTCACACCGAACACCCGCTTGAAGGCCCGCGAGAACTGGTACGGGTCGGCGAAGCCGAGGTGCGCCGCGACCTCTTTGACGAGCATTCTCTCCCCACCGGTCTCCCGGCGGGCCAGCAGGTCGGCCGCAAGGTTCATCCGTGTTCGCAACAGATATTGGTAGGGAGACGTTGTGTCGAACCGGCGGAAGAGACGGCAGGCGTAGGCCGTCGAGATCTGAAAGTCACGGGCGGCTTCAGCGACGCCTCGGAACCGGCGGTGTTCATGCGTGAGATGGACGCGAAACCGCTCGTATGTTTCAAACGCCTTGGGATCGACGTCGTCGGCCCGCAGGCCCCGCTCGGCGATCTTCGTGAGCAAGACGCCAAGTAACTGGCCGCAGAGGGCGGGCGCGTGAGAAGAATGCGTCAGGCCACACTGCTGCAGGAGCTCGAAGATCTCGTTGATCTCACGCGACTGCGGTACCCGCAGCACACTTCCTGCGGCGATGCGTGCGGCCTGCATTCGGGCGACAGCGGCCGTGCCGATGAAATCGACGTAATACTTTCGCAGCCGAGCCCTTGGGTCGGTGCGAATCGCATGCGGGATGCCGGGGCCGTAGGCAAACACGCTGCCCGGCACGAGGTCGTGGTCGCGGCCCCTGAGTGTGAGTGTGCCGCGGCCGGCGGCGACGAACTCGATGCAGAAATAGGGGAAGTCGCTACGGATTAGAAAATAGTCGGCACGGACCCGTTCGCACCCACCGCAGACAACAGCGATCTCAGGCTGGCGGTCTGGCCGGACCGCTCGCAGGTTCAAAAACCACCGGCGGGCCGAAACCACCTGCCGCGACACAAATGCAGGCAGCCGCCGGGGTGGAGGTCGTTTTGGTCGTATAGTCTGTCGAGCATGCGCTGCCATGAGGTCAAGAATAGCTATCCTACGGTCAAGAATCATCATTGCCGGAAGAAGCTAAAGCAGCGACATTCCTCCTGACAGTCACCGTTCCCTTCCGTGCTCGTGACGCGTCGTTCTTCTGTCCACTATCCGGTCGGAGCCCGCATGTCCCTGCCCCGCTTCTCCTTTGGCGTCGGTGATCGCTTCGCCCATCAGGCCGCGGCCCAGTTGGCAGCGTTTGAGCAGCTCGCCGCTGAGGGCGTGGTCGTTGCCCCGGTGTGGAACAAGTCCAACCGCGAGCACAGCTTCATCGGCAGCGAGCCGGCGAGCGTGCGGGCCGCCGCCGCGGCCGCCGTGGCAGCACGCAACTGGCGTTTTCCCTGGTTCGTGGACGCCGACCACATTCGGCTGGAAACCGTCGATCGATTCCTCGACTCCAGTGATTTTTTCACGATCGACGTCGCCGACAGCATCGGCGCGGCGGCCAGTGAGAGCGACGTCGCGGCCTGTGTGGCCCGGCACGCCGCTCTGGTCGGAAGGCTGATGATTCCAGGCTGCCTGGAGCCGATCCAACTCGACCCAACGAGCCTCGGGGCGATCATCCGGCACTATTTTTCCGCCTGTCGTGCGGCGGGGGACATCTACCGCCACATCGAGACCAGGCGAGCGGGCAGGCCGTTCGTCACCGAGGTCAGCATGGACGAAACCGACCGCCCGCAGACACCGCCGGAGTTGCTGGTGATTCTGGCGATGCTCGCCGACGAGGGGGTCCCGCTGGAGACCATCGCGCCGAAGTTCACCGGCCGGTTCAACAAAGGGGTCGACTACGTCGGCGACCTGGCGGCGTTCGGTCGGGAGTTCACCGACGACATCGCGGTGCTGGCCTTCGCGGCCGACCAGTTTGGCCTGCCGCAGAATCTGAAACTGTCGGTCCACTCAGGCAGCGACAAGTTCTCGCTCTATCCCCTGATCCGGCGGGTGCTCGCGGCCACCGGCGCCGGAGTGCATTTGAAGACGGCCGGAACGACCTGGCTGGAGGAGTTGATCGGCCTGGCGGAGGCCGGCGGCGACGGCCTCATGCTGGCCCGGGAAATCTATGCCTATGCGCTGGAGCATGTCGATGAGCTCTGCGGACCGTATGCCGCGGTGATCGACATTGATCGCTCGCGTCTGCCGTCGAGTGCGGAGGTCAACCGCTGGAGTGGCCCGAGACTCGCCGCCGCGATTCGGCATGTGCCGCTGCATCCCGACTTCAATGCCCATGTCCGCCAGTTGCTGCATGTGTCTTTCAAGGTGGCCGCGCAGCAGGGCGCACGCTACACCGATCTGCTCGATGCCAACCGCGATATCGTGGCCCGGCAGGTGACCGAGAACATTTTCGACCGCCATCTCCGCCCGCTGTTTCTCGGCTGATGATGGTGGGCTGCTGTGAGGAATCCCGTCGCTCACGCTCAGGGCTTGTATGAAGCCCGGCAGCAAGGAATCCCGTCGCTTACGTCCCCATAAAAGCCCCCGGCGTAAGCCGGGGGATCGGCAGTGAAGAATCCCGTCGCTCACGCTCAGGGCTTGTATGAAGCCCGGCAGCAAAGAATCCCGTCACTTACGTCCCCATACAAGCCCTCGGCGTAAGCCGGGGGATCGGCAGCAAAGAATCCCGTCGCTTACGTCCCCATAAAAGCCCCCGGCGTAAGCCCCACATGCAAACCATGAAATCTGCAGTCACGATCTGCCTAGTGCCCGAGGCACGAGAGGGCCCGTTTGTGTTTCACGCGAGCCTCAATGGGCTCGACGCGGCGTGCCGGACGGCGGCCGAACTGGGCTACGACGCCGTGGAGATTTTCCCAGAGTCAGCCGAAGCCTTTCCCGTGGCGGCGATTCGGCGGCAGCTCGCGGAGCATGGCCTGGCGCTAGCGGCAGTCGGCACCGGGGCCGGCTGGGTCAAGCACAAGCTCCATCTCTGCCATGCCGATGCGGGCGTCCGGGCGGCGGCGGCTGAGTACATCGCGGCGATCATCGACGTGGCCGGCCAGTGCAACGCCCCCGCGATCATCGGGTCGATGCAGGGAAAGATCGAGGGAGCCATGTCGCGGCAGGAGGCGGTCGAGCACCTCGGCATGGCGCTTGAATATCTTGGGGCCCGTGCCGCCGGGCAGGGGCAGGTGTTGCTCTATGAGCCCTTGAATCGCTACGAGACAAACCTATTCAACCAGCAGGGCAAGGCCTTGGCGTGGCTTGAGTCACGGGGGCTTGTGCATGTGCAGTTGCTCTGTGACCTCTTTCACATGAATATCGAAGAGGCCGACGTCGCTGCCGCCCTCGTCGCCGTGGGCGGGCGGGTGGGCCATATCCACTGGGCCGATTCCAATCGGCAGGCGATGGGTCTGGGCCACACCGCAGCCGGGCCGGTCGTTGCGGCGCTTTCCGGGATTCGCTACCAAGGCTATCTGTCGGCGGAGGTGTTTCCGCGGCCTTCGCCACTCGACGCCGCCCGTCAGACCATCGCCAGCCTCCGCACCCAGGTGGCCATCCACGGCTGATGCCCGATCGCCCAAGACATGCTGAAACAAGACATGCTGAAAACAAGACATGCTGGAACAAGAGACCCAAGCACAAGAGACCCCGCAACCGGACAAAAACGATGCTCAATACCCCCCTGCTCCACCCCGACATTCTCCGGATTCTCGCCCAGGCTGGTCACCACTCGAAGGTACTCATCGCCGACGGCAACTATCCCGCCGCCAACAAACGCGGGCCGCGGGCGGAACTCGTCTCGCTCCAGCTCATGCCAGGCGTGCCGACGGTCGCGCAGGTGCTCGAGGCGATCCTCGGCACGGTGCGGATCGACGAGGTACACACGATGGGCGTCGATCGCACCGACCCCTATGCCGCCGCCACGCCGGGGGATCCGCCGGTCTGGGACGAGTATCGCCGAATCCTCGCCGCTGCAGCGTGCGACTGCACGCTCGAACCGATCGTGAAGTGGGATTTTTACGAGGCGGTCGCCTCGGCGGACCATGTGCTCACGATTCAGACCGCCGACCAGCGTCCGTGGGCCAACCTTCTGCTCTCCGTCGGCTGTCGCACATTCTGACATGGGCTCGAGATGCCGAGTGGGTGCAGCCCCGATCCTGCCAGGACTCTCTCCAGCACGTCTCTCCAGGAAAGTCTCTCATGCAAACACGCCCGCTTGGCACCACCGGAATCGAGGTGCCCTTGCTTGCCTTCGGTGCCTCTTCACTCGGGCAGGAATTTCGGTCGGTCACGCTCGACGAGGCTCTCGAGAGCGTGCGGGTGGCGCTCGACTGCGGCATGAACCTCATCGACACAAGCCCCTTCTACGGCCGGGGCATGAGTGAGGTGCTGCTCGGCGTGGCGCTGCGGAATGTGCCCCGCAGCAGCTATCTCCTCTGCACGAAGCTTGGCCGCTACGACCTGCCGCACTTCGACTTCTCGGCCCGGCGGGTCGCCGAGAGCGTGGATGTGTCGCTGCACCGGCTGGGTGTCGATCACCTGGACATCATCCTCTGTCACGACATCGAGTTTGTGCCGCTGGAGATCATCGTCGACGAGACGCTTCCCGCCCTGCGGAAAATCAAGCAGGCGGGGAAGGTGCGGTGTCTTGGCTTCAGCGGCTATCCCCAGAAGATCTTCCGTGCCATCTGCGACCAGACCAGCGTTGACTGCGTCCTCAACTACAACCAGTACACGCTGCAGAACACCCGGTTTGCAGACGAAACGATCCCTATGCTCAAGGCCAAGGGCATCGGTGTCATGAACGCCGGCCCGTTCAGCGCCCGGCTGCTGACCGACGCACCACTGCCGGCCTGGCTCAAGGAGCCGGAAGAGGTCAAGGCGGCCGCCCGGCGGGCAGCGGATCTGTGCCGGTCCCGCGGCACGCCGATCGCGAAACTGGCCCTGCAGTTTGCCCTGGCCAATCCCGATATCGCCACGACGGTGGCCGGCAGCGCCAACCCGAACAACATCCGCGACTGGGCCACCTGGGCCGCCGAACCGCTCGACACGGAACTGCTCGCTGACGTGCAGGCGATCTTCGCCCCGGTGAAAAACATCGGCCACACCGAGGGGCTCCCCGAAAATAACGAACCCACGTGACGCACGTGCTCATAAGGCGACGGCCATCTGGACGGCCATCTGGACGGCCATCTGTATGACCATGAAGACTGTATGACCATGAAGATCGACGCCCACCACCATTGCTGGCGCTATTCGGCCGCGGAGTATCCGTGGATCGGGGCCGGCATGGAGCGGCTGGCATGCGACTATCTTCCCACGGACCTCGCGACGCCGGCCGCGGCGGCTGGCATCGGCGGCACGGTCGCCGTGCAAGCCCGGCAGACCCTGGACGAGACCCGCTGGCTCCTCCAACTGGCCGAAGAACACCCGCTGATCCTCGGTGTCGTCGGCTGGGTCGATCTGCGGAGTCCGAATGTTGCCGACCAGCTCGCCAGCTTCGCCGACCGGGAGCGGTTCGTGGGTGTGCGGCATGTGGTGCAGGACGAGCCCGACCCGCGGTTTCTTCTCGGCGAGGCGTTCGTCCGTGGCCTCGGGCAGCTCAAGCCGTTCGGGCTCACCTACGACCTGCTGCTCTATCCGTCGCAGCTGCCGGCGGCCGTGGAACTCGTCGCGGGAAAGCCCGATCAGCCGTTCGTGCTGGACCATCTGGCCAAGCCACGGCTCGCGGCGTGGACGAACCCCGGCGATATGGACACCTGGCGGCGGGACATCGAGGCCCTGGCCGCGTATGAAAACGTCTGCTGCAAGCTGTCGGGGCTGGTGACGGAGGCTTCGTGGCGGCAGTGGCGGCCAGCTGATTTCACGCCCTACCTCGACGTCGCACTGGAGGCCTTCGGCCCCGAGCGGCTGATGATTGGTAGCGACTGGCCGGTCTGCCTGCTCGCCGGTGAATATGCGGAGGTGGTGGGCATCGTCGGGGAGTATTGTGCGGCGCTCTCGGCCACGGAACAGGAAGCAATCTGGGGCGGCACCGCCGCCCGGTTTTATCGTCTCGGACAGAGTCTCAGGGCACGGGAGTGACGCGATGCAGGCATTGCTGTTGGAACAGCCGCGGGTGTTTCGGTTTGTCGACATGGCGGAGCCAGCCGCGCCGCAGGCCGGCGAGGCGGTCGTCCGCGTGCATGCCGTCGGCATCTGTGGCACCGACTACGGCGGCTACCTCGGCAAGATGCCCTTCTTCAGTTATCCGCGGATCCCGGGGCACGAGCTGGGGGTCGAGGTGGTGGCCGTCGGCCCCGGCGTCGTGGACGTGAAGCCTGGCGACCGCTGCTGCGTCGAACCCTACATCAACTGCCAGGCCTGTTCCTCCTGCCGACGCGGACTGACCAACTGCTGTGAGCACCACCAGACGCTGGGCGTGCACTGCGACGGGGGCTTACGGCCCCTCTTCACGGTGCCGGCGAGAAAACTCCATCGCTCGCCCGGCCTCTCCCACGCGCAGAATGCGCTCGTGGAGACGCTCGCCATCGGCTGCCATGCCGTCGACCGGGGCGGACCGCAGCCGGGCGAGACAGTGCTCGTCATCGGTGCCGGACCGATCGGCCTGTCGGTCGTCGAATTCGCCAAGCTCTCGGGAGCCCGGGTCATCGTGATGGACATGATGGCCGGAAGGCTCGAGTTTGTCCGTGACCGGATGGGCGTGGCCGACACCCTCGTCGCCCGTGGGGATGCCTCCGACGAGCAGGCCGTCGCGGCACTCACCGACGGCAGCATGTGCAACGTCGTGGTCGATGCCACCGGAAGCGCCGCGAGCATGGCCAATGCCCTCAAGCTCTGCAGTTTCGGCGGGCGGCTGGTCTACGTCGGCATCACGCAGAGCGACGTCGTGTTGCCCCATGCTCCGGTGCTGCATCGCCGCGAGCTCACGATCCTCGCCAGCCGCAACGCCCTGTCCCGCGACTTCTCCCGGATCATCGGCCTGATCGAGGCGGGTACGATCGATACGGGGCCGTGGATCACCCACCAGGTGCCGTTCGCCGACACGTGCGACCTATTTCCCCGGCTGCTCGAGCCGGACAGTGGCGTGATCAAGGCGGTCATCGAGATTCCGGAGTGACGATCGTCACGTCCGTGACCTCGAGCTTGGCAAAACCGTTGCGGGTGGCGGTGCGGAGCGTGAAGACATCTCCCTTGCGGACCGGCTCCCCGCGGGCGAATTGGAAGTAGCTGCCCCGCTCCCGCACTCTGGCGAGGGCCTGGGGGAGAACGGGCCCAATGATCGCCCACTCCTGATCGGGCAGGCGGCTGCCGTCGCGGACGGCGTGGATCATATCGAAGGGACGGTCCTCCCGATGCAGCCCCGAGAGCGGCTGAAAATCCTCGGTGTAGGCCGCGTCGAAGAGATACCAGACGGGCGTCCCCGCCGGCAGGACGGCGAGTGCCTGCCGAGTTTCCTCGGGCAGGCTGTCGTCTGTCAGCGGCGTCTGGGCGAGCATCAGGTCGCCGTAGTCGTTGGTGCGAATCCGCGTGCCCCAGGAGAGCGCGATCCGGCTGCTGGCGACACTGAAAAAGGCCTCGCCGTTCTGCACGCCCGGCCCCGCCAGATCCTGGGAGAGTTCGTGTGTCTGCAGCGTCCACCGCAGCCCCACTGTGGTCACGGCGGTTAGTGTCAGCTCGCACTCCGCGTGGCCGGCCGGCTCGATGGTGACGAACTGTTCCCGTTCACCACCCGGACTCTCCGCCCGCACCAGCCAGCGGCCGGGCGAGACATGCGGGAAGGCGAAGCGACCGGCGGCATCGGTTCGCATGCAGACGGGGGTGGGGAGCGGCATCGTGTCGGAGCGGGGAACGAACCAGTCGTCGATCCGGACGATCGCGGCGGCAGCGGGAGTGCCGTCGGCCTTCCGCACGCGGCCGGTCAGCCGTGCCGCGTCGGCGTCAGCGAGCGGACGCACCTCATACCGGCGGGTTTGGATGGCCGTTGCCGGCAGCGGTCCGGCAAAGCGGATCGTGTCGCTGATGAGCCGGCAGCCGGGGGCCGTGATTCTCACAGCCCCGTCGAGCCCCGTGGCCCGTTCGAATGGCACGAGCACGAGCCTCGATTCCGGCAGGGGATATTCCGCGCACGATTCCGCCAGGTCGGGCCGCCGGGCGGCGAGGAGTGCCGGATCGTCCAGGTGAGCGGCTGCGTCTGAGCCGATCAGGCAATCGGTGCCGGCCAGGAACCGCACGTCATCCGGCTCCATACCTGCCGAGAGGACGAACTCCGCCACCAGAAAGTTCGCCAGCCGCGAGTCGTCGTCGGCCGCCGGGGCGAGCAGTGTCACGAGCCCGGCGACGTCGGCGACATCCAGAAGCTGCTGGGCCTTCTCCTCGTCGAAGGAGAACATCCGCTTGGCCACGGCATCGAGTTGCGGCGGCAGGGCCAGACCGATCGCCCGCCGGGCGTGGACGATCTCACGGGCCAGCAGTTCCACAGGCTTGTCGCCGGAGCAGCGGTGCAGCACGCTGCCGGTAAATGGGTTCACGAAGGCCAGCGTCGGATGCCCCTTCGCCCCCAGTTGTGTTTCGAGCACCGCATCGTTCTCCACCCGCAGCCAGACCATGTCTGCAAGTGCCTCGCGAATCAGCGGGTCTACAAGCGCCTCCGTTTCAAGCCGGCGGCAGGGCTCGGAATCGGGGCTGGCGAGCATCACGACGATGTGCTGATGTGCGGCCTGCGCGGCGGCAACGGCAGCGGCGTGATCGGGCTGCCAGGGGAGCGAGCCGGCGGGGGGCGGCCCGGCCCAGGCGGCGCCGGCGGCCTGAATCAGTGCGACAATCAAAGCGACAATCAGAGCGACGAGCACGACCACGCGTGGGACGATGCCGGGGCTGTGGAAGCTGCGTTGAAGAGTGACCTGATCCATGTCACCGACTATGGCTCGCCCTCAGCCGAAATGCCAGTGATGGGCCGCTCCCATAGAAGCCCTCGGCGTAAGCCGGGGGATCGGCAGCACGGAATCCCGTCGCTCACGCTCAGGGCTTGTATCCGGGCTTGTATGCCCGCTCCCAATAGAAGCCCTCGGCGTGAGCCGGGGGATCGGCAGCACGGAATCCCGTCGCTCACGCTCAGGGCTTGTATGAAGCCCGGAGGCGGGAAATCCCGTTGCTTACGCTCCCAATAGAAGCCCTCGGCGTGAGCCGGGGGATCGGCAGCGGGGAATCCCCCCGATGCTTCAGCGGTCGCCTTCCAGGCGGTCGACGAGGCGGCTGATCTGATCGAGGTCGATGCCCGGTGGCTCGTGGGCCAGGAGCCAGTGGGCGTCCTCCAGGGCGGTGTCGCGGCGGCCGAGTCGGGCGGCTGTGACCATCCGCGTCACGCGGTCGCGGCTGGAGTCCGGGTCGATCACGAGAATCGCATCCAGGTAACGCAGTGTGTCGGCCTGACGGCCTTCGCGGCCCGCGACGCCCAGCAGGTTGCCGATCATGCGGACCAGAATCTTTCGCGGGCCGACGACGGCCAGGTGATCATCGGTCAGCTCCTCGCCTGAGTCTTCACGAAGCTGCCTGGCGAGATCGTCGCGGGTCCGCTCGGTCGCTCGGTCGAAGACGTCGATCCACTTGATCGTGTTGTTCGCGTCTGCTGCGTCTCCGGCCGGCGTGTAGCGGAGGAGAAAATGACCTGGAAATCCGACCCCCTCCAGCTTCAGCCCCAGACGCCGGGCGACCTCCATGGAAACGATCGCGAGCGTGATCGGGATACCCTCGCGGTCGTCGAGCACCTCGTTCACGTAGCTGTTGGAACGGTTGTAATAGTCGCCGCGGCTGCCGTGAAATCCAAGCTCGTTGAAGAGCACGTTGGTGAGCATCGCGAGCTTCGCGTCGTTGTCGGCGTCTTTGGGCAGTCGCTTCGCCACGTCGTCGGCGAGCCGGTCGAGCTCGCGGCGTGAGGCATCGATGTCGAGGTCGGGATTGTCGAGCTTTGCGATCACGAGGCTGGCCAGGAAGAGGTCGATCTCGGCCTCGTCGCGGCTGACGAGCAGAGAGAGTCTGTCGAGTGTCCGCCGCTCGTGGATCGCGGCCGCCAGGGCCTCAAGCTGCGCCGCCTGTCGCTCCAGTTCGGCCGCCCGGCCGGACAGCGCCGCGCCGACGGCATCTCCCTCGGGCAGCAGTTTCTCGATGATGCCTCGGGCTGGCGGGCCTTCGGCGGGCAGCGCGGAGGTGAGTGATTCGATGCGGGCGAGCACCTCAGGCGGCGGCATCACCGGCGGTAGGTCGCGGCCCACTGCGAAGCCCCGGAATTCCGCCTCCGTCTCGCGGAACTTCGCCAGCCCCACCCGGCCGCCGGCGAGTCCTTGGTCGGTCGACTCGAAGACGACGTCATCGTTCACGAAGCAGGTGATCTTCCCGTCGTGGCGGTTGACCCGCAGATGGTTCCACCCGCCGGGGCGATACCGCGGGCTTGGCCGTTCATCGAGGATCTTCCAGGAGAGAACGTCGGGGCCGTCGAACCTGGTGAGCCGCAGACGGCCGGCCGATGGGTAGAACCCGTAGTGGCGGTCGCCGCCATCGGCTGCGAAGACGAGCCCGGCCGCGCCCGCCTCGTCGTCGAGCTTGACCCAGACGGCGACATCGCAGGGTTCGTCCAGTGGTTTCTCGACGGCCAGGCAGAGCGACCGGCCGCCGAAGCCTTCACCGGGATCAGCGACCGAAATCCGCCCGGCCCGCTGCCGCCAGCGGCTACCGCCGACGGTTGTCCATTTCGCGGGATCGAGAGCCCCGATCGTCAGCCAGCGGTCCATCGTCACTGGATTGGGCCGTTCCAGCAGCTCCCGCAGCCGCGCGACCGACACGGCGAAGCCGAGGTTGGGCGTGACGAGCGACTTGAGCGACACGATCCCGTGCACGCGGCCCTGCCGGTCGAGGAGTGGGCCGCCACTGTTGCCCGGCTCGACCGGCAGTGCGAGCTGGATCATGCGGATGCCATCCATGTCCCGCAGCCCTGACACGCGGCCTGTCACGACGCTGCGTTCCAGGCCATGTGGGTTGCCGATGGCCACCACTTCCTGCCCATCGACGACTGCGTCGGCCTCACCGAGAGGCAGCGGGGCGAGCCCGCGGGCGGCGATCCGCACGATCGCCAGATCCGCTGCCCGGTCCGAGGCGTGGATGGCGGTCGCCTCGTGGCGGCTGCCATCGGAAAGTTCGACGCTGATCGGTCGGGCCTCGCCGATGACGTGGAGGTTTGTGGCAATGAGGCCATCGGCGACGACGAAGCCGGTGCCGAGTCCCTCGTCGCCCCGCCGCCGGCCTGTGTAGCGGATGGCGACGACCGACGGCTTGGCAGTCGTCGCGATCTCCTCGACCGAGAGCGGCTCTGCGGCCAATCCGCAGGCGATCAGCGACAGGCACGTTCCCACCGCCACGAGCCCCCGGCCGGCAGACCGGGCGGCAAACCGGATCCTCGGGCGTTCGCCGCCCGGGAGCATGAAGGCCCGGCAGGGCGTTTGGGAACATTCAGCGTGGCAAGGCAGGGGGGCGTTCATCGGGGGCACTCCAGGGGCGCGGCTCTTGGCCGAACGTCTCTTGGCAGAATACCCGCTTGCGTTGTCGGCGTCCGAGACCACCTGGCCCTGCCCCCGTGGCGGCGAGTTTTTGTGGGGGCGAGTTTTTAACTTGCCCTGTCTTCGTGGCGGCGAGTTTTCAACGTGCCGTTTTTTTGTTTCTTCCGTAGCGGATTCCGCAAGTTAAAAACTCGCGGCCACGGGACGGAGTGCGACGATATCTCATCGAACAAAACTCGCGGCCACGGGAGGCATCGATGATGGGCCAGGAAAGACCCCCAGGGGCCACGGGAGGCATCGATGATGTTCCAAGCAACGAACTCACCCCGAACCATGGCGTTGCCCGGAGGTCGGTGCGATCAGGAGAGGATCTCCTTGATCACTCCCGTGCTGTCGCCGTGCGACTCTGTCTTCACGCCCGCGGTCTGAAGCAGCGTGAGCCAGAGATTGGCCAGCGGTGTCTTCTCCGGCACAACGACATGTTCGCCCAGCCGGATGCCCGCCCCGCCCCCGGCGACCAGCGTCGGGCAGTTGTCGAGATAGTGGATCGAGCGGATGTTGCTGCCGTAGACGAGCGTCGTGTTGTCGAGCAGGCTCGAACCATCAGCCTCCTTCACGGCATTGAGTTTGTCGAGGAGAGAGGCCAAGAGTTCGCTCTGCACGATATCCCGCTTCTGCGAGGCCGCCATCCGCTCGCCCGGCTGGTAATGGCTCATGTCATGGGGGGCCACGTTGATACCGAGGCCCTTGAGCAGCGTGCCAACCGGCTGGCGGTAGGTCACCACCCGGGTCGAATCGGTCTGGAGTGCCGCCACGAGAATGTCGTGCATCAGAAGGATTTCGTCCCGCCCCGCGATGCCCTCTTTGGGCTCGTGCAGACCGGTCGCGGGTGTGGCCTTCGGTGCGGCGAGCCACTGCTTCTCTTTGGCGAGGCGGGTCTCGATATCGCGGATCGACTGGAGGTATTCGTCCAGCTTGTCGGCGTCGGCGGTCGAGAGCCCGCGCCGCACCCGTGAGGCGTCGGTGCGGACAGCGTCGAGGACGCTTTTCTGGGCTGTGAGAGCCGCCTGACGCGCTTCGAGCGGCGTGCCGTCGGCGGAAAAGAGCCGGTGAAAGGCGAGCACAGGCGTGTCGAGGCCCGCGAGCGGCCGGCCGCGGGAGTCCCAGGCCAGCGAGAGCCCGGGCCCATGTCCAGAGTTGGCGGCGTCGAGTGTGCCGAGTTGCAGCGACTCAAACCGCGTCTGGTCGCCCCAGGCCCTGGCCGCCACCTGGTCGGCGGAGATCGAGTTGGAAAAGCTCTTGCCCGGTTCGCCGTAGCGGTTGGCGCCCGTGAGCCAGAACGTGCTCCCCCAGTGGGCCTCGTTCGTGAACTTGTTAGAGAGACCTTGGATCACGGTGAAGCGGTCGCGATGCCGCTCGAGCGGTGCGAGGCCTGCCGGCAGGGCATAGGCCTTGCCAGTCTGCGTCAGGTCGGGAAACCAGGTTTCCTGGGTCACGCCCCAGCCGAAGCCGAGAAACACCATTCGCCTGGGCCGGGCCGTCGCCGCCATGGCCCGTCGGGCCGCCAGCGATTCGAAAAGCGGCAGCACAACGGCAGAGCCGGCGGCGCGAAGGATCGTGCGGCGGGAGAGGGGCATCGTGTGTTTCATTTCGTCTGAAACTCCTTGCTGGCGACCAGCCGTTGAACGATCGATCTGAGGCCGCCGTCGCGGGCGGCGGCCTGGGCCATGGCCTCGATCGCATCGGCGTCGGCGAAGCTCACCGGCCGGCCGATCGCATACGCGAACAGGTTTTCGATCAGACCGCGAACAAACGCATCGCCGTGGGCCGTGGCGATCTCATCGCGGAGTTCGGAAAAGTCGCGAAACGACGGGCCGTTGTGGAACGCTCCGGCTGGCTCAATCGGCCAGCTCTTGTTGACGACCTTCCCGGCGACCTTGTCCTTGACGACCCAGCCGCGGCCGTAGAACTTTTCCTCGGTCCGCCAGCGGCCGGCGGCGTCAAAATTCTCAAGCCCCATGCCGATCGGGTCGATCGAGCGGTGGCACTGGGCGCACTGCGGCTGTTCCTGGTGCATCCGGAGCCGCTCGCGGGTGGTGACCGGTTTCGATTCGAGCCTGGCTAGCTGCGGGACGTTCGGCGGTGCCGGTGGCGGCGGATTGTTGATGAGCTTGCGGAGCACCCAGGCACCGCGTTCGACGGGGCTCGTCCGTTCGCCATTGCTCCCCATGGCGAGGATCGCCGCCATGCCGAGCAGGCCGCCCCGCGGACTCTTGGGCCCGAGCTTTACGACGCGAAACGCATCGCCGGTCACGGGCGTGCCGGCGTCGTCGAGGCCGTAGTAGGTCGCCAGCAGCCCGTTGACGACAACGACGTCGCTCTTGAGAAGCTGACGTGCATCGCGGTTGTCCGCAAGCAGCGTATGAAAGGTCTCGTAGACCTCGCGTTTGGCCGCCTCGCGGGTGCTCTCGTCGAAGTCGGGGTAGAGTTCGTGATCGAAACGGAAGAAGTCGAGCCGGTCGAGCGAAAGCCACTGGTGGGTAAAGCCCGCAGCGAAGTCGTGCGACTTTTCGTCTGCGATCATGCGGTCGACCTCCGCCGCGAGCACCGCAGGCTTGCGGAGTTCGCCCGCGGCGGCAAGCGCGAGCAGCTTCGCGTCGGGGGGCGCGGCCCAGAGGAAATAGGCCAGCCGTGTGGCGAGCTCACGACTGGAAAGCCGCCGAGTGTTTTGTTCATCGTCTCGCTCGGAGTCAGACTGTGCCGCAAGCGGGTCGGCCAGGTAGAGAAATCCTGGTGCTGCAAGCATGACGGCCATCGGCTCACGAATGGCCACCAGCGGCTCGTCGCCGGCCTTCCGCCGCGTCTCGTAGACGGTGACCAGCCGATCGAGAAAATCGTTTGCGGGTGTGGCTCCGCGAAAGGCCAGCGTGCCGAACCGGCGGAGGATCGTGCGGACGACCTGTTCCTCCGGCCCCTTCTTCGGCAGGCTGCCGAAGACCTGCTCGTGGATCATCGACGGCGTAGCACTGGGCACGGGCCCATCCCACTCGACCCAGTCGGTCCAGATCGCGAGGTCCCGGCCGATGCCGTTTTTCGTTTTTTCGAGCGAGTTCTGGAAGCTGTCGGCATGGCCGTCGTTGTAGCGTTTCTCGCGGAAGTACCAGGTGCGGGGTCCGGAGGCGGTCACCCGCACGGGAATTTCGAGGAGCTGTGGCTGATCGATGCTGCCCGTCACGTGGAAGCTTGCGATCGTCTCGAAATCGCTCTGCTCGCCGTCCTTAGTCCCTTTGTTTCCCATCTCAAGAAACTTTCGGCTCGGCGGCACTTCGGCTGCGGCCGCCACCCGCAGTCGCAGCAGATAGTTACCGGGTGGGGCGACAGGTGGGATCGTGATCGCCTCGGTGTCGTGATGATTGTTGGAGGCATACATCAGCCAGGCGCCTGTGTCCGAATGCGGAGCCGCCAGGAAGTGCTCAAGGTAGGGGCCGTGGTTCTCATATTGTTGGATGCGGAACCTGGCCTCGTGCTTGTCAGGAAAGCCGAAGTCCTTCGCCTTGTCGGGATCGGCCCCCGCCGCCTCCCATTCCTTGGCCTTGCGAAAGCCGGTGAGGAAGTAGCCATTGAGCAGGCCCTCGATCTGCTTGCGGGCCGCTGTCTCCACCTCCCGGCGTTCAGTCTTCCGCTCAGGCCGAGTGTCGCCCGGTTTCGGCCAGTCGGAGGCCGCGGCCGCGATCGCGGTGCGGCCGATCGCGAGATACTGCTCGAATTGGTCGCTCGACATGAAGAGCCCCGAGCCGATCGTATCGAAGGAGCCGGTGCCCGTATCGGCGGGCAGGCTTGACGTATCGACCTCTACGCCGAGCAGGTCGCGGAGCGTGTGGCGATACTCGCGGCGGTTGAGCCGACGGACGAGCGTGACCTGGCCCTGGTCGCCGATCGCCCGGCGGGCAGCGGCGAGGGCCTGCGAGAGATCGGCGAGGAGTTCGAGCTTGGTCTCGGGGTTTGGCGGCGGCTCCTCGGCGGGGGGCATCTCACCGGCATTGAGGACGCCGAGGACCTTCTGCCACCGCTCGGCCGTTTCGACCGTGGCGATGGCGAAGGGCAGGTCGTCGAGCCGGACGCCGCCCTCCTGGGTCTTTTCAGAGTGGCACTTTGTGCAGTGGGCCGCGAAGAATGCCTGATGGCTCGCGTTCACTTCCGCGGTGGCTGCCGCTGCCGCGGCGGTCGCCATGCCGCAGCCCGAAAGCCAGCCAACCACCGTGGTGACGAGGCACCATGAAAGAGACCGTGATAGAAGCGACCTTCCTAGCAGGGACCGCCGGTGACGGTGTCTATGGGCAAGGCCTGGGCAACGCTTCACGGGCGGGGGCAGCCTGCTTTGGGGACCGCAGGTGGCGGTCGCACGGGGCCGGATTGGCTACCAAGGAAACCGGCCTGGCCGAGAAATATTACGGGGGCGTTCCTGCCCGTCGGGCATCGGGCGAGCGAGTGCTTTGCGGCATGGAGACCCAAGAATCAGCCCGGAATGCCGGAATCGCGACTGTGACGCTACTCGTAAACCTCGCTCCGGTGGGCGATCGAGAGCACCGTCACGACCTGACGTTCGTCATCGATCGCGTAGATGACCCGCCAATCACCGACGCGGTAGCGTCGCTTGCCAGCCAGTCTCCGGCGAGCATTTTAATGTTGTTATGCCGTCTGGGCTCACGCTCCAACTGCCCAAAGCAGCGGGCGAGTTTGCGGGCCACGGGGTGATCGGCGGCCGCATAGAAGTCCTGTGCCTCGGGCGACAGGATAACTTCAAACATCCGACCGAATCTTGCGCCACGGCACGCCGCGGCCGTCAGCGACCGCCTTTTCTGCGGCTTTGATGCGTTGCGGCAGGGGGGGGCGTCCTAAAAAGTGGACGTAGTCTGCCAACGACGCAAGCCTCTCCGGCGGCAGTTGGTCGACAATTTTTTTGATTTCTCGACGTAATTCGCTCGTGGTCATTGTCGCGGCCTCCTCGCCTGGAGAGTGTACTTCTGTGCACAATCACTGTCAATGCGGACCGGGGCCGGAGTCGCGAGACATGGCCGCCTGAGCAGGCCGCCGGAACTCGGGCCGATCTTCGGAGACTGACAGGACTTAGCCAAGGGGGCTCGCGGGAAATTTTCTGGCCCGGTCGCGTAAGATCTGCCCAGTTGGGCGGTTTTCTGAGGCGGGGGCTTCTACTCTGTCATGGTCTGATTGACCATGTGATGGTGAAAAAGAGGTTTTCATGTCCTTTCCGAAGGTTCAGCGACGTTCCGTTCGCTCGATAGCCGCTCCCGCGATGAGTCGGATTGAGGCTTTGCGGCTCTGTTGCTGGCTGGGCGGCTGCTGGGTGGTCGCGGCGGCAACACTTGGCTGCGGAAAAGGGGATGGCGTGGCCTTCGCCCCGGTCGAAGGACGAGTGACGCTCGACGGGCAGCCGCTCGAAGCGGGCGAGATCCGCTTTCAGCCAGACGCCTCCCAGGGCAACAAGGGGCCGCTCTCGGCCGCCGTGCTTGGTGCTGGCGGCTCATTCAAACTCCGCGGACCCGGCGCCCGCGTTGGCGCCGTCCCCGGTCCGCATCGGGTCTACTTCGTTTCCCCTTTCAAGGACGACGCCCCTGAGCCGCCGCTGTTCATCGACGGCAAATATATCTCTCGAGCGGAGGCGGCTGGGGGCGAGCCAGTGCCTCCACTCTCCCCGAACAGGTGGAAGGTGCCGAGGACGTGTCTGGCGGCAGAGACCTCGGGGCTCACCGCCAAGGTGACGGAGGGGAAAGCCAACGTCATCGAATTCAATCTTGAGTCCAGTGTCCCCGGGAAATAACTGACCCTGGAAATGACCGTCTGATTCATCCCTGTGCTTCTCTCATCGCATCTGCGTCTCGTCTGAAGAAGGATTTTGTTATGGCATGCTTCGGTTCCCGTGGTTCTCGTCCCGTGGGGCGGTCGGCGTTTACGCTCGTTGAACTCCTCGTCGTGATCGCCATCATCGGCACGCTCGTGGGCCTACTCCTGCCGGCGGTGCAGACGGCCCGCGAAGCCGCGCGGCGTTCGACCTGTGCTGCGAAGATCCGAGACATCGCCGTGGGCTGTCACAACCACCTCAGCACGATGATGGCGTTTCCGGCGGGGCAGCGGCAGCAGATTTGTCTTGATGATTCGAGGTACTTCAGTTGCGGCAGTGGAGGCTGCTCCCTCGCTACGGGCGTCGATCGATGGTTTGGTGATGCCCGATCGTTCACCATGGCACTGCTTCCCTACCTTGAGCAGGCTGACCAGTATGCGAAGTTCGACTTTACGAAGAGCCCGCAGGCGTCGCCGAACAGAGACATCATAAAGAAGCAGTTCGCCGCCTACGACTGCCCGACGAATCCAGTGCGGGGCACAGGTTATGGTCAGTGGAACGGTCTGACGCACTATGGCGGTTCCAGGGGTACAAGCACGTCCCTTTGCTGGCAGAGCAGTCTGTCGAGCAATGATGGCATGTTCTTCGGTGTCGATGTCGCAGCCAAGCCCGGAGGATGCCAGCAAAAGACTGTTACCGATGGGCTGAGCAACACGATCATGGTCTGTGAGAAACTCGGGTATGTCCCGACCGTGAATGATCCGCTCCAAAGTGGATTTAGGGACTGGAAGATAATCATCGCCAACGGCAGCTTCTGGTCCTACGACGGCTACGGTAACAATCAGGGCGCCACCACGAACATGAGTGGGGGGCCGAACAAGAGCACCGGAACCTTTAACGTCGACACTCCCTACAGCTTCCACCCCGGCGGTCTCCAGGTCGCCTACGGCGACGCCGCGGTGCAATTCATCAACGACTCGATCGACATCAACGTCTGGAACGCCCTTGCCAAGAAGGCCGATGGCTCCACGCTGAAATACAACCAGTAACCAATGCCGTCGCTCGACAGCAATGAATTCGTGTCTCTGCTCACTGCATCGCAGCGGCGGCTCTATGCGTTCATCTGCACGCTCGTGATCGACCGGACCGATACCGACGAGGTGCTTCAGGAGACGAACCTTGCACTGTGGGAGCAGGCCGAGCGGTTCGAGGCGGGCACCGATTTTCTTGCCTGGGCCTGCCGGGTCGCCCATTACAAGGTGCTCAAACTCCGCGACGCGGCCAAGCGGCACAGGGTGAAACTCGACGATGCCGTGCTCGAACTGCTCGCTACGGAGACGATCGAAAAAGAGCGGGCCGCCGGCCAGCGGGCCGCGGAAGAGTTTGAGCAGCACAGGCTCCTGCTTGTGTCGTGCGTGGATGAACTCTCATTGCGGCACCGCGACGTGCTCGCCCAGCGGTACGAATCTGGCCGGTCACTCACCGACATCGGCACGTCGCTGGGCCGCAATGCCAACGCCATGGCCCAGCTCTTCCACCGCATCCGCGAACTGCTGCGGGAATGCGTGGAGCGGAAGCTCGCCGAACCCCGCGGCTGACCACGCCATCCACAACCACTGACGAAACCCGCCCAAGACAGCACGTTTCCATGAACACGCCCGCGAATGACGACGTCCAGCCAGCCGCTGCATCCGCGGACCGCGCCGAGGTGCTGCGGCTGGCCTCTGCGCTGGTGGACGGCGTCCTCTCTGCCGATGGCCAGGCCGACCTCGAGCGGCGGCTTCTCGCCGACCCCGCGGCCCGCGACGCCTTCCGTGGCTTCATGCGGGCCGAGTCGATCCTCGCCTGGGAGTTGGCCGGTGGTGATGCCAGCGTGCCGCAGAGCCAGCCAGAGCCGGTTCGCGTCAGCCGGTTTGCGATGCCGATGTCGATTCCGCTGAGGGTGGCTACCGGTCTCCTTGCGGCACTTGTGATCGTGGCCCTCCCCGCGTGGATGCTGAGCCGGCGCGAGCCGGCGCGGCAGGTCATCCGCGTGGTCATGCCGGCAGGCGAGCAGGTGGCCACGCTCACCGACGACGACCACGCCCGCTGGGATGGGGAGCCGTTCGACGGCCAGGGCAACCATGTCGCCAGTGGCCCGCTGCGGCTGGCGGAGGGTTCCGCCCAGATCACGTTTGCCTCGGGCGCGATCGTCGCGATCCATGCCCCGACCGAGATCGAGATTCTTTCGGCCGACCGTATCTTTCTGCGAAGCGGTCGGATCACGCCGTATGTGCCACCGTCGGCCCATGGCTTCACCGTCGTCTCGCCATCGGGTGAAATCGTCGACCTCGGCACCGAGTTCACCGTGGGCGTCGATGCCGCAGGCCAGACCGACGTGTTCGTGATCGACGGTGAGGTCGATATCGCCAGCGGCCATTCGCGGGCCCATCATGGTGCTCCGTTGCGGATGACGCAGGGGTTTGGCTCGCGGATGGTGGCCACTGATTCCAGGCCGGTGTCATCGCAGGAGCCGATCGTCGTCGATCATTTCAGCAGTGGCGAGCAGGGTCCGCTGCGGTGGATCGATCATGACGAAGGCTACGTGAGCGAAGTCCGCGACGGGTCGCTCTGGATCCCGATCGCCGCTCTGCCGGGACGCAAGGAACCGTTTGTACGGTCGGTTCTCGACCACGACTGGTCGGTGCTCGTAGGCCGGCGGTCGACGATCTCCTTCAAGGTGACATTGCCGGACGAGGGCACAACCGACTCAGAGCGTTGGCTGGCATTGGCGGTGGACGACGGCACCGGTGAACCGCCGCGTGCGTTTGACTCAAGCGCGTCGTGTGCGGTGCTGATCTCGCCGCATTGGCATGTCGGCTTCCGTGTTGACGGTGAGCCGGTCGCTCAGGGCTATGTCTTCGCCCGGGGCGAGCCGGCAGTCGGCCCCTTCCAGGTGGTGGTCACGATCGACGACACGCCGCAAGGCCACACGCTGCATGGCGGAACCGTCGGCACGGTGATGGTCAACGGCCAGGAGATCGCGATTATGCGGCGGTTTGACCTCGCCCCGCGGCCGCGGCTGCAGCTCCAGACCTTCGCGACGGCCCATTCAGGCACACGCGGCTTTGCCGTCGTCGACGACTTCAGCGTGAGCGTGACGGGCGACCTGCCTGGCGACCTTTCGGCCGGTCGGTAGGAATGATCGAGAAGGTTCTCGACGCGTCCGCAATCACCGGTTGATGCCGGGCTAGCTGCTGACGATCTTCTTGCCTTTCTGCATCCCCGGTATGCTCCCAGACAAGAGTCCATCGAACACCGGGAAGCATTCTGTTGCCGGCGGCCGGCTCGCCCAAGCGACCGGCGGTTCAGCCAGGGCATTTCTGGAGAAACAACGCATGGGACGGTCTCAAAACCAGCGGCATGTGATGCCCAACACGACGCGAGCGACGCTCATCAGCCTGTGTGGAGTCTGGCTCGTAGCCTGGCCGGCTGTGGCCTGGGCGGCCCCGATCGTGCCGGACACGGTCGTCTGGCAGGAGGGAGTCGAGTATGCGAATCCCGATGACCAGCATCTCTCGCTGAACATCGCGCGGCCGAAGACCGAGGGCGGCGTTGCAGACGGACCCTTTCCGGCTGTGGTCTGCATCCATGGCGGCGGATTTCGGGCCGGCAAACGGGAGAGCCACAACGACCTCTGCATCAAGCTCGCCTCCCGTGGCTACGTGGCGGCGACGATCAGCTACCGCCTGGCGCCGCGGTTTCAGTTTCCGGCCGCCGTCCACGACACGAAGGCCGCGGTGCGGTGGCTGCGAGCCAATGCCGAGACCTTCAGGATCGATCCAGACCGGATCGGCGTGACCGGCAGCTCCGCCGGCGGCACGCTGGCCCAACTCCTCGGCGTGACCGAGCATGTGCCCCGCTTCGAGGGTGACGGGGGCAATGCCGAGCAGTCAAGCGGCGTGGCCTGCGTCGTCAACGTCCACGGGGCGAACGACTTCACGAAGTCCTACGGCAGGAGCGTCGACGCCCACGAGGTGCTGCCGCTCTGGTTCGGCGGCGATCTGGAAGCGAAACGGGCCCTACACATCCAGGGCAGCCCGCTCTCGTGGGTCACCCCCGACGCGGCGCCGACCCGCTGCATCCACGGCAGCGACGATAAGAACGTGGCGATTGAACAGTCGACCTGGCTGGTGGAAAGGCTCACGGCCGCCGCTGTCGAGGCGGACCTTGTCACGCTCGAGGGCGTGGGGCATGGTCTGAAAGGCCCCGACCTGGACCGGGTGCATGCGGCGACGATCGAATTCTTCGACCGGCATCTGAAGCGGTGACGCGGACAGGCGTCAACAGTGGGGCTGGCCGGTTGTGTTGGCCGGTCGTGCTGGACGGTGGTGGGGCCGGTTGCATACGATCGCAGCACTGAAACCGTAGCCCCCCGTGACAATTGCAGGAGCATTCCCCACATGGCCAAGAAATCCGTCGCCAGTCTCGATCCCCAGGGCAAGACCGTCCTCGTCCGTGTCGACTTCAACGTTCCGCAGGACGATACCGGGGCGATCACCGACGACCGGCGGATCCGGATGGCACTCCCCACGATCCGGTCGATTCTCGACCGCGGCGGCCGCGCGATCCTCATGTCGCACCTGGGCCGGCCGGCTGGTAAGGGCTTCGAGCAGGAGTTTTCGCTCGCCCCCGTCGCCAAGCGGCTCGGCGAACTACTCGGGGTTTCGGTGACGCTCGCCAGTGATACCGGCGGGCCCGACTCGCATGCCAAGGCCAAGGCACTGCCGGCCGGCGGCGTGCTCGTGCTTGAGAACGTGCGGTTCAACAAGGGGGAGAAGAAGGGGGACGACCAGGGCTATGTCGAAGGTCTGGCGACACTGGCCGACGCCTACGTCAACGACGCCTTCGGCACCTGCCACCGCACCGAGGCCAGCATGCATGCGGTGCCCGTGGCGATGAAGGCACTTCACAAGGCGGCCGTTGTCGGTTTCCTGGTCGAGAAGGAGATCCAGTATCTGGCCGAAGCGATTGCAAAGCCGAAACGGCCCTTCGTGGCAATCCTGGGTGGCAAAAAGGTCTCGGACAAGATCGCCGTAATCACAAACCTCCTTTCGATCTGCGACCACGTGCTCATCGGCGGTGCGATGGCCTACACCTTCTCATTGGCGCAGGGTGGCAAGACAGGCAAGTCGCTGGTGGAGCAGGACAAGGTCCAACTGGCGAAGGAGTTGCTTGCCAAGGGGGGCTCGAAGCTCGTGCTGCCGGTCGACACCCACTGTGCCGACGATTTCTCATCCGCGGCCAACAAGCAGGTTGTCAGGGCCGGCGAAATCCCGGACGGTTTCGAGGGGCTCGACATCGGGCCGGAAACGGCGAAGCAGTATGCCGCGATCGTCCGCTCGGCAGGCACCGTCGTCTGGAACGGACCGATGGGGGTGTTCGAGATGCCCCCGTTCGACGTGGGCACGAAGGCCGTGGCCGATGCCGTGGCCGAGGCGACGGCCAAGGGAGCGATCACGATCATTGGCGGCGGCGACTCGGCCGCGGCGGTCGAGCAGTTGGGCTACGCCGACCGGGTGAGCCATGTCTCGACCGGCGGCGGGGCCTCACTGGAGATGCTTGAAGGCAAGGCTTTCGAGACGGTGGCTGTGCTCGACGAGTAGCGGCGAAGCCAGCACAGCTAGTTGGTGAGGTCGGCACGCGGGGCTGTTTTCAAGAGCATGATCGGCCACGGTTCATACAAGCCCGGAGCGTAAGCGATGGGACATCCGTGCTTCCGATCCCCCGGCTTACGCCGAGGGCTTTTATGGGAGCGGGTTTATACAAGCCCGGAGCGTGAGCGATTGTGTCGGCACGGCGTTATGTCTGGCATCCGATCCCCCGGCTTACGCCGAGGGCTTTTATGGGGAAGAGTGTGTCGGCACGCATTTGACGCGACGCCCGGTGTGGCATCCGATCCGCCACGCCGCATACAAGCCCGGAGCGTGAGCGATGGGATGCCCTGACGATCGTGTGTGAGCCGACTCAGCGTGCCGTCAGATGATCAAAGCCCGGCAGTGGTGCTCTGGGCGGGAGTGATGCCCTGTTGCTCCGCAGCCAGACGGCCGCCGACGACCGAGACATAGTCACGGTCTTCGGTGGAAAGCGATTCGATCGCCACGGTCGTATGACGGCCGTTCATCTTCAGAATGCGCACACGGTCTGACTCGAGTTCGACCAGCCAGCCTTGGGCATGGTGCGTGCCCGTGGCGTCCCGCCAGTGCCGCATCGGCTCGCGGGGCACCACCAGCACAGCTGCGGACGGGTCGGCCTCCGGCTCTGCCGGAGTCACCGGAAGTTTATTCGGCTCCGCCGCGGGCGTCTCGATGGTGGGTGTATCATCCGTGGGTGTCTCTTCCGCCGGAGCTGGCTTCGCATCTGACTTCGCCTCTGCGGGACTTGTTTTTTCTTCGGCCGATGCGTCTGTGGCCGGTTCTTCGGTTACGGGCTTTTCGATTGCGGGCTTTTCGGCTGCGGGAGCTGTGGGTGCTTCCTCAGTCATCGGCTCCTCCACCGGTTCCTCGGTGGGCTTCTCGCTCGGCTTCTCAAGTGAAGCGGCGGCCTCGGCGTCGTTTGTCTCTTCGTCAGCCTCGTCGTCCAAGAGATCGAAGAGATTCGCTACCGGGGGTTTCGGTGGCAGAACCATCTCCGGCTGAGGTGCCGGCGGTTGCTCCGCAGCTACCGGAGGCATCGGAGCGGCCGCACCCGCTGGTGCTACGAGGATGGGCTGCTCGTTTGAGGCAGGTGCAATCGCCGCGGTCGCCGGCGGGGCTACGGCGGGCTTGAGATCTGGGAGAGGCTCCTGCGCGGCGGCCTGCGGTTGCGGCAGGGCGGGGCTCGCCGTTGCCAGTGGCATCGGCTGCGCCGCTTGCGGGAGTGGCGGCGTGACTGGCGTGACTGGCGTGGCTGGCGTGGTCAGCACAGAAGCGGTCGGAACCGCGGAGGCAGGAGGATCGCTCGCCGGGGCCGCTGATTCAGGCAGGACAGGCATGACAGGCAGGCCAGCCGTCGTCGGGGCTGCTTCCACAACGCCATGTTCGATCACGCCGTGCTCGACCGTGCCATGTTCGATCACGCCATGTTCAAGTGTTCCATGTTCGAGTGTTTCGTGCGTCATGCCGACGTGCACCACCGATTCCAGTGCGGCATCGCTCCCGCAGCAATCGGTCACGGGCAGGGGGTGCGACTCGCCGCATGCCCCACAGTGGTGCTGCGGATAAAGGGGCTGACAGGGTGTGGCAGTCCGACAGGTCTGCGAACGGCTCCGGTGCCGCCGCAGCCAACATGCCTTGGCGGTATCGACAAAGAGCGTCAGGCACAGCAGGGCCACGATCAGCGAATGCATCCACCGTCGCACGGAACACCTCGAGACAGGGGGGATTTTCAGAGCCTGGCGGCCAAGCCGCAGCCCGAATCCGTATGCTAATTGGGGGTGTGTCCGGCAGCAAACGGCCGCCCTAGTCGCTCGCCGAAAATCTGATAGCTCGCCGAAAAGCAGAAGGCCGCGGCAGATTTCTCTGCCGCGGCCTTCCGGTATATCGAACCTGTTGTCCGCCTGCGAACGGGGTAAGTACATGCGAAACTGATGCGGATCGGGCATCCCCCTGCCGGCATTGCTGGCGGCGGGGGCGTACTTTTCAAGGATCCGGACCAACGCTTTTGGTTTGGCACCTCCGACGGGACGCGGAAACAGGTCGAATGTCAGTGACATTAGGTTCGTCCAGAAGACCGGTCGTCCTCAAGATGAACTCCTGCACCACCCTCCAGCCGTTACCACCGTCCTGACCGATCGCAGAAACAAGAGAAACAAGAGAAAAACTCACGAACATCCCATGCTGTTGCCGCAGTTGTGGCAGAGGTAGCAGTTGCCGTTGCGGACCGTAATCGACCCGCAGTTGTCGCACGCCGGGGCATCGATCTGGAACTTGGCAAACTGGCTCTGCCGGTCGGCCGGACTGGCGGTCGGATCGACCGACATCTTCAGACCAGCCCGTTCGAGCAGCGCCGCATTCCGATCGGCAACGACCACCGGCTTTGCAGCCACACCCAGGCTCGTCGCCGGAACCACTGCATGCCCGTTGGCTCCTGCCGGATGCTTGCCCCGGTTCGAGGTTGCTTCGCCATTGGTGCGGGCCTTTCCTTGGCCATCGGCCAGCCCGCGCGCCGTCGTGGCGGCGGGCTTGCGCTCTGTTTCAGTGTCGTCACCGGAGGAGGTTTCCTCGCCACTGCCCGTGCCATGGTTGCCGCCGGGCCGGTTAGCCTCGCGATAGCCGGCGATGAACTCCGTACCCATCCAGCGGAAGAGATAGTCGACCAGACTCTTCGCAACCGGGATGTCGGGGTTCTTCGTGTAGCCCCAGGGCTCGAAGCGGGTATGCGAGAACTTCTTCACATACACCTCCAGCGGCACGCCATACTGCAGGCTCATCGAGACCGCGGTACCGAAGGCGTCCATCAGGCCGCCGATCGTGCTGCCCTCCTTCGCCATCGTGATGAAGAGCTCGCCCGGACGACCATCGTCGTAGAGGCCGACGGTGATGTAGCCCTCATGGCCGCCCACATTGAACTTGTGGGTCAGGCTGCGACGGGTGTCGGGCAGCCGCTCGCGACGCGGTGAGGGGGTCGCCTTCGCAGCCGTCTTGTCGGCGGTCTTGTCGGCCTCCGTGCTCGTGTTGAGCGGCTGGCTCTCCTTTGAGCCGTCACGATAGATCGCCAGGGCCTTCAGGCCCATCCGCCAGCCTTCCATATAGGCACCGGCAATGTCGGCCGGCGTCGTTTCACGCGGCATGTTGACCGTCTTGGAAATGGCGCCAGAGATAAAGGGCTGCGCCGCGGCCATCATCTTGACGTGTGCCTCCCAGGCGATGCTGCGAACGCCGAGCCTCGGCTTGAATGCACAGTCGAATACCGACAGATGGGAATCCTTGAGGCCCGGAGCCCCTTCGATCGTGTCATTCTTGTCGACGAATGTCAGGATGGCCTCGACGGCCGGTCCGTCGTACCCCAGGGTTCGCAGCGCCAAGGGCACCGTCTGGTTGACGATCTTGAGCATGCCGCCGCCGGCGAGCTGCTTGTATTTGACCAGCGCGATATCGGGCTCGATACCGGTCGTGTCGCAGTCCATCAGGAAGGAGATCGTGCCGGTCGGGGCCAGGACCGTAGCCTGGGCATTGCGGTAGCCGTGGCTCCGCCCACCCGCGAGCACGTCGTCCCAGAGTTTTCGGGCCGCGTCGTGAAGATACCTGGGGCACGAGGCGTCGATGGTGTCGACGGCCTGGCGGTGCATCTGCATCACGTTCAGCATCGGCTCACGGTTGGCTGCAAAGCCCTCGAATGGCCCGACGGCAGCCGCCAGTTCGGCGCTGGTCCGATTGGCCGAGCCGTGCAGGATGGCCGTGATCGCGCCGCAGAGTCCACGGCCGGCATCGCTATCGTAGGCGAGGCCATCGGCCATCAACAGACTCCCCAGATTCGAGTAACCGAGGCCCAGCGGCCGGAACATATGGCTGTTCCGGGCGATCCGCGCCGTTGGGTAGCTGGCATGGTCTACGAGGATCTCCTGGGCGATGAAGAAGATCCGACAGGCCGCCGTAAACCGCTCGATGTCGAACACACCGTCGGGCTTGCGGAATTTCATCAGGTTGATGCTGGCCAGATTGCAGGCTGTGTCGTCGAGGAACATGTACTCCGAGCAGGGGTTGCTGGCGTTGATGCGGCCTGAGTTTGGGCAGGTGTGCCAGCGGTTGATCGTCGTGTCGTACTGGACGCCGGGATCACCGCACTGCCAGGCACATTCCGCCATCCGCTTCGTGACGTCGCGGGCCTTCATGGTCGGCCCGGCCTTCGACGGGTCAGTGACCCAACGGGTGGTCCAGGTGTCGTCGCGGTCGGCCGCCTCCATGAAATCGTCGGTGAGCCGCACGGAGAGATTGGCATTTTGGAAGAGGATCGAGCTGTAGGCCTCGCCGTTGAAGTTGGAGTCGTAGCCCCCCTTTTCGATCAGGACGCGGGCCTTGTTTTCTTCCTTCGCCTTGCACTCGATGAATTCCATGATGTCGGGATGGGTCACCTTAAGCGACTGCATTTTGGCGGCGCGGCGTGTCTTGCCACCGCTCTTCACCACCGCGGCCACCTGGTCGTAGACCCGCATGAAGGAGAGCGGGCCGGAGGGCTTGCCGCCACCGGCGAGTTTCTCCCGCTGGCTGCGGAGCGTGGAGAGGTCGGTGCCTGTGCCGGAGCCGAACTTGAAGAGCATGGCCTCGCTGCGGGCGAGCTCCATGATGTCTTCCATGTTGTCCTTGACGCTCTGGATGAAGCAGGCGCTGCCCTGCGGGTATTCGTAGGGATTGTCGGGCACGACCACGTCTCGCTTGGCCTCGTCCCAACGCCAATTGCAGGGGGCACCCCGCACGCCATACTCGTGGAACAGGCCGACGTTGAACCACACCGGTGAATTGAAGGCACCGTGCTGGTGAATGCACAACCAGGAGAGATCCCGGTAGAAGTTTTCACCGTCCTGGGGCGTCTTGAAGTAGCCGTCGGCAATGCCCCAGTCGGCAATCGTGCGGGCCACGCGGTGCACGAGTTGCTTGACGGAATGTTCACGCTCGGGCGTATGGATTTCGCCGTAGAAATACTTGCTGACCACGACATTGGTCGCCAACTGGCTCCAGGCGGCCGGAATCTCGCAGGCCGGCTGCTCGAAGAGCACCTTGCCGTCTTCTCCCTTGATGGCAGCCGTGCGGAGTTCCCATTCGGTGGTGTCAAACGGGCTCTCGACGTCGACCGGGCAGAAGGTGGGGCGGAGCTCCAGGGGCACCGGAGCGGCCGGTCGGCCCGCGCGGCCGGTGGCGTTTGAACCCGCGGTGGCACGGCCGTGATCGGAGGGGATCTGTCCGGTGGAGGTGGCAGACTGGCCGGTGGAGGCGGCGGGATCGGCGAGCGTGGCGGAGGTGTCGGGTAGGGCCATGAAAAGGGAGCTCCTGACGGGAGAAATGGGGATGAGCCTAGAGTATACTTCCGTATAGATAACATACCAGCCAGTATCGGCCGGTATGGGTGGTTTTCTGAACCGATCAACCGTTGGAAATGCCCCGACTTCGGGGGCAGGTGTCGCGACGACGAGAAAGCAGGTCCTTCTGCATGCTATCGCAAGATGTAGTGGCGGAAACGAAAGTGACCACTTCCTGTGGGCCGGGGCGTGAATGTAGCGTGAGCGTTTGATGAGTCAAGCGACTTTTCGAACCGGCTCAAATAGGCCCTGAAAACAGAGCGTTTTCAGGGCCGGGGCCGCCGCGAGAGAAAATAGCGGGAACAACCCATCAGGGGGGTGGTTGTTCGGCCGCTCGCCTGATGGCTTGTTGGCAGCGACAATGCTGGCCGCTGGACGACGGTGAGCCAGCGGACCACACCGCCCGGAAACCCCAGCTAGCAAACCCAGCTAGAAACCCCAGCTAGAAAACCCAGAGGATCTTTCCCCATGAACCACCGTACCGCGTCCCAGCGATGCCTTGAAGGCGTCCGCATGCTCGTCATCGTCGGAGAGGACTACGAGGATCTGGAGCTCTGGTACCCCAAACTCCGGCTGGAGGAGGCCGGAGCCCACGTCACCGTCGCTGGCTCGATACAGGGCCGCACGTATGCTGGAAAACATGGTTATCCCTGCACAAGCGATGCGGCGATCGGCGATATGGAAGCGGCTGATTTTCAGGGCATTCTGCTCCCCGGCGGCTGGATGCCCGACAAGCTCCGCCGCGATGAGAAGGTGCTCGATTTGACGCGGGAGTGTGCCGCCCACGGGAAACTGGTGGCAGCGATCTGCCACGGCGGCTGGATCCCGATTTCGGCCGGCGTCTATCGCGGCGTGCGGGTGACAGGCAGCCCGGGCATCAAGGATGACCTGATGAACGCCGGCGCGATCTGGGAGGACTCGCCGGTCGTGGTTGATCGCCACTTTGTCTCCAGCCGCAAGCCCTCCGATCTCCCCGCCTTCATGGCGGCGATTGTGGAACTCTTGTCGGCCGCCGTGGCGGCGGAGGGCAATGGCGGTGGTGGATCAGTTTCCGTACGTTAGAATGGAAGTGTGAAAACGCCGGAACCGGGACCGATTGATGCCATCAAGAGCCTCGTCCGCGGGGCAGGGTTGCGGTGCACCACGGCCCGACTGGCAGTCCTGCAGCACATGCTCACCGCCCCGGGGCCGCAAACACATGCCGAGGTCTCCGCGGCACTCGATCACCGCGGTTTCGACCGGGCCACGATCTACCGCAACCTCACCGAACTCACCGAGGCCAAGCTTGTCACCCGGGTCGATCACGGCGACCACGTCTGGCGATTCGAGGCCAAGCGGCATGGGGGGGGTGACGGCCACGGCCACGGCGGCGATCACCCGCATTTCGTCTGCACAAGCTGCGGCGAGGTATCGTGCCTGGACGACGTGAATGTGGCAATCACGCAGCGGCCGGGCGTGGCCAGGGCAGGGAGTCCGGCTGGCGGCACCGCTGGTGGCAAGAAGTCGCGAGGCAAGCCGGCGTCGGCTCCCGGGAAACGTTCGGGCATCCCCGCGGTGACGGAGGTGCTCTTGAAGGGCACCTGCGAGAACTGCGAGTAGGCCTGCGCAGGCGGGGAAGGCCGCGGGGAAGGCCGCTCATCAGGGCGGCGATTGCACCTCTCCGCCGCTGCGGGTGGAGAGGGCCCGCCAGATGGCCAGGTCGATGCTGTTGCCGATCGCCGCGACTGACCCATCCATCATGGCTGTGGTGACGAGGCCGTCGTGGTAGCTGCGGGAGGTGATCGCGGCGTAGGTCTTCGTAGAGCTGCTGCTCCCCTCCTGTCGGGAGTTGAAGTCGAAGTCGTGGGTCTGCCCTCCCGAGACAAATGGCACGCGGGTGTTGGGTGCGAGCGTCGTTGTGAAGCCGCTGTGGTGGACTCGTCCATCGGGCCATTCGGTATGGCCGGTATTGTCGTTGGTGGTCGCGCCGAGCTTGGTGTCATTCGCCGACATCCCCGTCGCCAACGAGACGATCGTCGCCGGATCGGCTGGAGCCGCGTCGGCTGGATAGCCGATCGGATCGTTCGTGTTGCGGACGTAGGGCGTGAACGCCTTCACCTCCGCGATGCAGAACGTCTTGCTCAGTCCGTCGGTGAAGCTGGCGGGCGTGAAACGTGCGTTGGGGTGAAACGAACCATCCCCCCCCTGCCCCGAGTCAGGGTCGTAGATGAACCAGGTGCCGAAGTTGAAGCCGTAGGTGTGCGGAAACACAAAGGGCACGGCCATCCCGCCGCGGGTCTTGGTGCGAAAGACCAGATTGCTGTCGCTCGGGCAGAAGAAGGAGCCGATGCGGGCATCCTTCACGGTCCCCCAGTTCTTCGAGAGATCAGCCGCGTTGAACCCGTCGTCCCAGGCCTGTTCGAGATTCACCTTCACGGCCGCCGCCCCCTCTTCGATGAAGGGCAGAATGCGGCCGTGGATCGACCAGGATCCGTTGTTGCTGGCGAACGCCGTCTTGGGCGTGTGGAGCATGCTCGGCGGGAACGCCTGCCGTGCCGACTGGTAGCCGTGCACTGCGAGTGCAAGCTGCCGCACGTTGTTGCCGCAGTGGGTGCGGCGGGCAGCCTCCCGGGCCGACTGCACCGCCGAAAGCAGCAGTCCCAGAAGCGTCCCGATGATGGCGATCACCACCAGTAGTTCGACGAGGCTCAAACCGCGTCGGGAAGAACCGCAGCGGGATCGGCGGGTCGATGGCGGCATGGCAGCATGGCTGTGCAAATCGCATGCCGTGCTGGTGGCCGTGTCATCCGATCCCCCGGCTCACGCCGGGGGCTTGTATGGGGTGGGCATACAAGCCCGGAGCGTCAGCGATGGGATCAACGCATGGTTTGACGTGACTCTATGCGTGGCTCCCGATCCCCCGGCTTACGCCGGGGGCTTGTATGGGGCCAATCACGATGCAGCCGGTGAAGTTTTCACCGCGCGCGGTGAAGCCTTCACCGGCTGAGCTTCGAGCGGAGCGTGGCTCGGTCGAGGCCCAGCAGCTTCGCGGCGGCGGTCCGATTGCCTCCGGCGGCGTCGACCACTCGCTCCACGAGTGTGGTCTCGACAAGGTCGATCAGGGTCGAGTGCAACGGGCCGCCTGCCTCGCCATCGTGCGTGAGCGCAGCGTCGACCCAGGCGCGGACGGCGGCCACCAGTCGCTGGTCATCCATGCCCGGGCCGCGTGCCAACTGGCGGGCCGCCGCTGCGGCGGGTTGCGCAGGCAAGTGTTCAGGCTGGAGCAGGCCGCCGCGGGCAACCACGGCGGCATACTCAATGGCGTGTTTGAGCTCGCGGACGTTCCCCGGCCAGGTCCTCCCGCGGATGGCAGCAAGAAATTCGGGGGCCAGCGACGCCCGCCTGCGGTGAGCCGTGAAGCGGTCCAGAAAGTGTCGGGCCAGGATCTCGACGTCATCGCCCCGGGCGGACAGTGGGGGCACGTGAATCGGAAACACGTGAAGCCGGTGGTAGAGATCTTCCCGAAAGGCTCCCGTTTCGATCGCCTGCGCGAGGTCGCGGTGTGTAGCCGCGATCACCCGGACGTTCACGGGCCGCGGGGTCGCCGACCCCATGCGGACCACCTCCCGTGTTTCCAGTGTCCGCAGCAGTTTCACCTGAACGTCGAGAGGCACCTCGCCGATCTCGTCGAGAAACAGCGTGCCGCCCGTGGCCAGTTCGAAGAGTCCCGCTCGGTCGGCGGTTGCGCCTGTGAATGCGGCCCTCACATGCCCGAAGAGTTCGCTCTCGATCACGCTCGGGGCCAGGGCCGCAAGACTCGTCGCCACCAGCGGCCCGGCCCGTCTCGGGCTATGCGCGTGGATCGCGCGGGCGACGACATCCTTGCCGGTGCCGGTTTCGCCGGTAATCAGCACGGGCAGTTCGGTCGGCGCGACGAGTGAGATCTGCTTGAACACCTCCTGCATGGCCGCCGAGGAACCCAAGAGCTGCAGATCCTGACGCCCGCCTTCCGCCTGCGAGGGCACCGCCGCCCGGCCCTGTCCTGCAAGCGCCAGCGCCTGCTCCGCAAGCGCGCGGCCCATCACCTGCGATACGCTCTCCAGAGTGAAGGGCTTCACGAGATAGTCGAAGGCGCCGGCGGTCACGGCGCGAACGGCTGTTTCGAGATCGCCGAAGGCCGTCATCACGACCACGGGTGCACCGGGCACGATTCGCTTGAAGTCGGAGAGCGCCGAGAGTCCGTCGCGACCCGGAAGCCGCACGTCGAGCAGCATCGCGTCGGGCATGAATCGCGAACAGGTCTCGAGCCCCTCTTCGACGCTGGCGGACAGCTCGACGGCATGGCCCTCCTCCACGAACAGCTCGCGCAGGCTCCAGCCAATGGCGGGCTCGTCGTCGATGATGAGGAGGCGGCTCATGGGCGGTCGTGCTGGGCGGGGATGGCGGATCGTGGTTCTGTCGACGTCTGCTCTTCCAGTGTCTGCTCTTCCAGTGTCTGCGCCGGCAACACAATCGCAAATCGCGTCTGTTCGCCCACCCGCTCCCAGGTGAGCGTGCCGGCATGCTGTTCCGCCACGGCCCGGGCGACCGCCAGCCCCAGGCCGATCCCCTCCGGCTTGGAGGTGACGAACGGCTCGTGCATGGTTTCCCGGACGCTCTCCGCGGGACCCGGCCCGGAGTCATCGACGGCCAGCACGACCTGCGGCCCGCAGAGGGTGGCGGAAATCCGCACGCGTCCCCCGCAGCCGGCCGCGTCGATGCCGTTGAGCGCGAGATTCACCAGTGCTGCCCGCAGGCTGTCGTGGCGGCCGATGATCGACAGACCGTGTGGCAGCTCACACGCTAGTTGTACGCCGGCATGATCGCACCGCGGCGCCGTGAGGTCGCGGACCTCTGCGAGAAGCCGATCGAGGCAGACCGGCAGAGCGACAGGCTCGGGCCGCCCCGCTCGTTCGGCCGGCCTGGCGAGCGCGAGCAGACCACGGACTTCCTCCTCCAGGATGTCGAGTTGGCGAGTCGCGACGAGCAGGCTGTCGTCCGGCGGAGAGTTGCCCGTCGTTCCGGCCGGGCAACGGCGGCGATGCAGGTCGATCGCCAGGCGGGCGCCCGTGATGGCGTTGCGGAGTTCGTGCGCAAAGCCAGCCGCCAGTTGGCCGAGCAGCCGCTGCCGCTCACCGGCGAGGAGCGAGCCGCGGAGCGCACCGAGCTGCATACTCATATGATTGATGCCGTCGACGAGCCGGCTGATCTCGTCGCCGGCGGTGGGGGCATCGCGACCGGTGGCCAGTGTGTGGCCGAATTCCCCATCGGCGATCCGCGAGACATGCCGTTCGACAGCGGTGATCCTCGAGGCGAGACGGCCTGTCGTCCGCAGCCCCAGCGGCACGAGCACCGCGAGCGTCCCGGCGGCCACGGCGAGCCCGGGCCAGACCGCCTCCAGCGTGGCGGCGCCCAATCCGCGTTCCGGCGTAAGCACCAGCACCGTCTCCGGCCGCACGCCCTCGCTCCGCACGGGGCCGACCCGGTAACGCTGCCCGCCGAATGTTCCGCTACCGAGCTGGAGGGCCGCCGCGATCGTATTGGCGTGAATCGACACGAGGGCCTTCGGCGGCAGCGTGGAGAGGCCGATACTGCGAGTCGATTCCCGCCAGACGAGAAAATGGTTGCCCGTCAGCTGGTGGAGTGCATCGAGCACCGCAGCCGAGAGCGACACCCGCGATGTTCGCAGGGCATCGGCGACCTGTTTCTGCGCGGCCTGCGTCGCCTCCGCCGACCGCCGCACGGCCAGCCACGCTGAAAAGCCGACATTGGCCAGCACAGCGGCCAGCACGAGGCCCACGACGGGCAGCACCAGCTGCCGCGTGAGAGACACTTGTCGGATGGGAGCAGCCATAGAAGGAGAGTCTACTCGCGGGGACTGGCCCGCTGGATCGCGGCGCTCATCGCCTGCGGCTTCCAGAAGATGCCCCCCCTGTCCCCGAAAATGGCCGACTGGCATGGGATGCACTTAGCTGGGGTCGAATCCGAAGTATCCCTGGGCGTTGCCCGCACAGACTCCCTCGATCAGCGGCACGATCCGGTCCCGCCGCCATGCGGCGTCGTCAGGCAGGCGGCCGCTGGCGATGTCGGCACCGACTAAGTCGCAGAGAATACGGCGAAAGTATTCGTGCCGGGGATAGGAGAGGAATGACCGGGAGTCAGTCACCATGCCGACGAACCGGGAGAGGAGTCCGAGGTCGGAGAGCATGTTGAGCTGATCCCGCATGCCCCGCTCCTGATCCATGAACCACCAGGCGCTGCCCCATTGGATTTTTCCGGGGATGACGCCGTCTTGAAACGAGCCCGGCAGGGCAGCGAAGAGTGCGTTGTCGGCAGGGTTGATGTTGTAGAGGATGGTGCGTGGCAGCGCGTTCTCGCCGGCGAGCGTGCCGAGGAAACGGACGAGTCCGGGCCCCTGTGCGGCGTCGCCAACGGTGTCGCAGCCGGCATCCGAGCCGAGCGCTGCCGCCAGCCGGGGGTTGGGATCACGAAACGGCCCCAGGTGCAGCTGCATGCAAAAGCCCCGGGCATGGTTGAGCCGGGCAACATGGAGCAGCAGAAAAACCGCGAACTGTTCCGCCTCGTGCGGCGTGGCGGCCGTGCCTGCCATGGCGCGGTGCCAGATGGTCGCAGCCTCCGATTCGGTGCAGTCGGTGTCGGGCAGGCGGGCGAGGCCGTGGTCGGTGGCCCGGCATCCGGCCGCGGCAAAGTCGGCATGCCGCTTGTCGATCGCGGCAACGAGCCCCGCGAAGGTGTCGGCGCCGATGCCGGCCGTCTCGGAGAGCCGGCGGGCCCAGGCCTGCACACGAACAGGCTCGTGCACCCTGGCCGCCGCGTCTGGGCGGAACGTGGGAACGACCTT